>Ga0105240_10012955_pt1 | contig 11486 bp, 9 predicted proteins | sample KBSC54metaG_FD_80426 | JGI IMG/M metagenome (GOLD analysis project Ga0105240, IMG submission 80426) | Corn rhizosphere microbial communities from Kellogg Biological Station, Michigan, USA - KBS C5-4 metaG | ecosystem: Host-associated > Plants > Roots > Rhizosphere > Soil | place: Michigan, USA...
CCAAATAACGATCCCACCAGGGATATTTCTCGCAATTCAAAGCGCTCTTTTGATAGTTAAATCGAAAGTTTCCGATGATATGGGTGCTTGCCGAATTTGCCGCGTGGATGTCGTGATGTCCGTGAACAATGCCGTTTGGCTGGTAAAAATTCGCAGCCTGCGCAACATTGGCGGGAATGGTCATATCGTCGCCCCCCGGCCTGCAGAAGCTATCCACCTGAATCGTGATTAGCACAGGAATGGCCGCCTTTTGGAGCATGCGGGCCACGTAGATTGACTCGGCGCCTCCCCAGCTATGCCCGTAGATTGCAATTCGCGCATCTTGTTTCTCTTTCGCTGAAAGTTGGCCGTCATGATTGGTGTCCAGAATCTTATCGATAAAATCCAGGGCGTTTTTGCCGTGATAACTTTCAAACGTTCGTACTTCCACTCCCTCGGGCATTTCCTTGCTGAGCCGAGCGGCCAACTGCACCTCGCTATGCACCGGATTATCGTGGGAGACGAAACCGCCCAAAAATCCAATCACGATGGCCGGAGGTTTTGGCGAAGGCGAACTCGCAGGAGCGGAGCCCACCAAGACTATCGAGCCGGCCGCGAGCAGAGCGGCACGCCAGAGAACGCTGAAGCTCATGGAACGGGATGTCCCGCTTGTTATTGTCCGGAACTGCATCTGCAAGAAGCAACTCCTATAAGTACGATCGAGAACCGTCGAAGTCCCGCCAAATGAAAGCGCGGCCTCTCCCCTATCGTAACTCACTCGGTTGGATACGTGCCGGGACCTTTGCGTTGGGGATTACGAGGCTGGAACATCCCGTACCATGGAAGACTCACCGATCCAGCTGCGGTGCTCCTCGGTATTAAATCCGACGAGGAGTTTGCGAGGAAACGCAACGCTCTCGATTTCGGTTTTACTTTTGCGCCGCCAGATGATTGTTCCTCAAAGAATTCTTGGGCGGTGGTTTCGGCTAAAGCGTTTGAAATTCTGTACTAACGGGCAGTGTGCCTCTGCATGCTGGATTTGTGTTGATTCTATCCACGATAATTCCCGCGGAAACGTTTTTCCCTCCTTTCCAGCCTCTAACCTGGATGATAAAAAAGGACTTAGTGGTCTTAAAACTTGGTTAATTGAGTGCTCAATTCCCCCTGTTGCCGTGTACTCTACCGGCCGGGACTAAACGATTCACTGTGAATCAAATGACCAGAATCCATTCACATCGCAAGCGCAACGTGGGAATCCATCGGTGGGGTAATGCTCTCGGATTCTCGATGATAGAAATCATCCTGTCATTGCTGGTGGGTTCTATCCTTACAGCCATTGCCATTCCGCAGATTGCATCGGTCTTGAATCAATATAAGTTGCAAGGCGCGGTGGCTAGTTCCACCTGGGCGATTCAGTCGACGCGCTATCAGGCCCTGATGGCTGGTTATCCGTACCAGGTCGTTTTCACGGCATCTACCGGAAAGTACCAGATACAGGATTTGCCTCCGGGCGCTGCTTCGTACGCAAATGTTGGCACCGCAGTTCCGCTTTCCGGCGCCAAGGTCGTTTTAAATCAAAACACCACGCTGCAATTCAAGCCTAACGGAGCAGTGACGGCCACGGCGGGAAGTTTGAATTTCACGCTCACATTTTCAGGCTCAACCAAGACCATAACGGTATCCAACTATGGAAATATTAATGTCACGCCGTAGGAAGACATTGCGCGGTTTTACCCTCATCGAAACCATGGTGGCGCTGGTGGTTTTGTGTGTGGGGCTGGTGGCCTTAGGCGGTTTGGCGGCCCAGACGATGAATGGCACAACACGCTCGCGATTTCTGGCATTGTCCGCGGACCTGGCGACGGAAAAGCTCGAGGACTTGAGCCGCTGGCCCACGTTTGACCCCAACGTTTATGCGGCCGCGGGAACGACGGTGGGCAGCCTCACTTCCGATAGCTCGGCCAATGTCACCTCCGGCGGCATTCCCTCGGAGTTGGTCAATTATTACGACGACGTGGAATTATCCGACGCCAATGGGGCAATCTCGGAAACAGTAAGCCAGGTAGTTTCAGGAGCGACTTCCTATAAGACTACATCGCACAATCCCGACGGTACCATCACTACCTCGACCAGCACATCCCCAACCGCCGCCAACGTGAACGCGGTCGGTTTCCATCGCCGGTGGGTCATCGAAATGGACCAGCCTATAAGCGGGCTGCGGCGCATTACTGTTCTGGTATCACTGGACAATCAATATATGAATCCCCCTGTCAGTTTCCAAATGACCATGGTGCGCCCGTGAAAAAAATGAGCCGCAATTGCCGAACTCGTGGCTTTACTTTGCTGGAACTTATGGTTGCGGCTGTGGTGTTTCTCATCGTCTCCGCGGCGGCGCTATCGCTTTTTTCAAAGCATCAGCCGCTGTTTAAGACCCAGCAGAACATGGCTGCATTGAACATCTCGATGCGTAACGCGGTTTCGCAATTGCAACTTGACGTCGTCAACGCGGGAAGCGGCTATTACCAGGGAATTAATGTCCCCGATTTTCCGATAGGCCTGACCATCGAAAACAATACCACCACGCCCTGCAACACGCCTGCAACGTTTACGTATGGCCCCAACTGCTTCGACCAATTGAATATTATTGCCATCGACTCCACGATACCGCCGTCGCATCCCACCGATAATGGCAGCAATTGCGTCAGTACGACCAGCTCGATCCTCTTCGCGAATCCAGTAGCCCCCACGACATTGGCGCAGTTGGCCGCTGACTACCACAGCGGGGACCAGGTCTTGGTGATTAAAGCGGACGGCTCCCAAATGACGACCGCCATACTCAGCAAAGATGGCAAGGTCGCCGGCGGGAAAGTACAACTGCAGCACAACCCGACCGCGGGCGACGGGTCCAACAGTTCCGACCCGGCCGGTATTACCACGTATGCCAACAACAAACTGGGCACGCAATTTTGCTCGTCGGATTGGATTCTGAAGATGAATCCAATTACCTACAAAGTGGATACGTCGACGGCATCGGATCCCAAGCTCATTCGGGAACAGCCCAGCGGAAGCACGAACGATGTGGTCCTGGCGGACCAGATCATTGGATTCAAGGTGGGCGCAATCATCTGGAATTCGTGCGCGTCCTCGTGTACGGCGGATGACGGTTCAACTTATATCTATGACGATTCCACATATACCAGTGGAGGGGTGTCGGTCCCGCATAACTACTCATTGATTCGTTCGATTCAGATCGAAGTAATCGGGCGCACTTCGCCGAATCCTGATGCAACGTACCGTTATCGCAACGGATTCGACGGGGGCCCTTATCAGATCCAGGCCGCTTCCGTGGTCGTTAATCCGCGCAACCTGACCATGAACAACCGCTAAGAGGAACAAGCCTGAGTGGCCGGCCAGTTTAGAGAGGCGACGATGAGCATGACACCGACAATGCCGATTTCCAAGGACTCCGGGCGAATGTGCACTCGCGACAAACATCGTCGAGGCGTCGCACTGATCACAACATTGCTTCTACTCACGTTGATGGTCGCCATGACGCTTGGAATGGTCATTGCAGTCACCTCCGATACCTTGATCGCTCGTTATTACAGGACTTACCGATCGTCCTTTTACGCAGGCGATTCCGGCGTGAATATAGTGCGGCAATACATGCTCAACCAGTTGGTCTCAAACGCCTCAGTTGCGATAGGAACTTCCTTTTCCACCGCGTCTCCGCCACCGCTCTCGGCCACAGATGCATCCACCACTCTTACCAACACTTTGAGCCAGTACAGCAGCACGGCAACCGCCTCTTACCGCCAGGTCAACAGCGGGCTGGGAGCGAAGTCCTGGCCGGGCAACTTTTATGTTGTAAACACCCAGGCGGGTACCCCCGGCACCACCCTGGGATCGCCGAACTGCACTCCCATTTTCACCTCTCCCACTTCCGGAACCATGTCTCCGGCGTCGGGCCCTTACGATTGCGGTACGAATTTTCCGAAGTGTACAGGTGCCTGCACGGGCTTTCAGATAACGGATTTCCAATACGGCTTTCCTTACACGATCACGGCGTTTGGTCAATCGTCGGGTAGCGAGCAGCAATTGGTCGAGGACTCTGGCCAACTTTTGTTGGACATCCACGTGGCGGCCACTGGAGGAACTACCACGAATTTCGCGGCTTGGGGAATGTTCATTGATAAGGCGACTCAATGCGACGGTTCTTATCTGGTTCCAGGAACCATAACTGGCCCGGTGTTTACCAATGGGTCGTGGACGTTTGGCACGAGCGGCTCCTATATCTTCACGGATAAGGTAGGAAGCGCGTCCTCCACCTTTGGCTACCAGTTCAGCAATAAGTGCGCGTCCTCAAATTCAGAAACCAACAAATCCGGTAATCAGACGATTGCCCCAACCTTTCAGTCCGGTTATACATTGGGTGCAAATACGGTTCCGCTGCCGACTGACAGCTTCAATCAGAAGGATGCGGTCGTCGATGGCGTGGGGACCAGCGGCAATCCCACGAACGCAACGTTGAACGCGAATTTGCGGGACGTCAATGGCGCGGCTTATCCGGCCGCAGGCGCAAGTAGCGGGGTATTTCTGGGATATACCCAGACCACCTCCGGTTCGACCACCACCAATACCATGACCGGCGGGGGAATCCTCGTCGAAGGGAACGCCGCGGTCACGCTCACCGCGTCCACGGCCGGCTCAGACCCTGTCGAGGTTTACACGATCAAGCAGGGCTCAACGACGACGACCGTTACGGTGGACGTCACGGCGAATACCACTACCGTGAAATCCGGTGCGAAAACAACCGTGATTACCGGTGTTCCAGCCAACCGCGCCAGCGGCACTGCAACGCCGGCTACCATGCTCTATGTGGACGGCAGTATCACTTCGCTTTCCGGCCCGTCTTCCGGGGCGGCAATTCAGGACGGTTCCGCCGTTACAGTTACCGCAGCCAGCAACATCACAATCACGGGGAATATCACCTACAACACCGAACCCGTCACGATGACCCAAAACCAGATTCCCAATACACCTGCGGATACGCTTATTTCCGGAAACAATAACGGTCAGGTTCTTGGAATTTTTACCGCCGGGGGAAATGTAAACTTGAGCGTCCCGAGCTCCGGGCAGAATCTGGAAATTGATGCCTCCATTGCGACGATCTCGCAAAACGGCAGCGGGGCAATCGTAAATACCGGCAATGCGATTAATACATTGACGATTGTGGGCGGGCGTATTCAAAACACGATCCAGAATATCAACAGTACGACGCGAAATGTATTTTTCGATCGCAGATTTTCGCAAGGAAACTTTGCTCCACCCTGGTTTCCCTCCACCACCGTAACCGGAGTGGCTTCGGATTCGGTTACGGCGATCACTCCTTCCGTGCAGCGCACGCTATGGGTTAGTCCGGGCAGCTGATAATTCTGAATTCGCCGTGCGCGCCCTGTGGCGCGCAGGTTTATCCGTTAAAGCCGGATGACGGACGCCACCCGGATTTGTCCGACACCTCTGTCGAAAAATTATTAAGACGCCGGCCGGGTTCGCGCGGAGAATGGCTCGGTTGCCGGAGGAACTGTGCAGGCAAACCGCGACGGCCATCCCGGGTCGCTGGCGGAGTCGCGGCATAGCGCAGCCATGTTGTAAATCACATTGTCCGGGACTACTGGTCCGCCCAGAGGCTCCGCGTAGATCTGATAACTCTGGGTTGGGCCGATTGCTAAGCGGTTTAGAGAGAACGACCCATCGAATTGGGCTGGCCCGGGATCGCTGCAACTCCATCCGCCCAGGACTGCGGAGGCGACCGCGCCGGTGGCGGTATCCAGCGCGACCACCTGGGCCGGGAAAATTCCGGTCGTGCCGCCGGGCGAGAGCGGCAGCAGCGCGGGATCCAACGGCAAAATACGCCCGCTGATGGAACCGGTGTGAACAGCATCGCTGGGATCGGGATAAAGAACGCGCAAGCCGGTGCGATCGTCGTCGATGAGTGGCGCGTCGGGTAATTGAGCCGTGGGCCGCACGCCGGCGAATTGCCCGGGCATGGGAGCGAATGGAAACATCATGGCTCCCCAGACGCCGGAATGCCCAAAGCCCAACGAATGACCAAGCTCATGCGTCAGGATGGATTCCAGATCGTACGAGTTCGGATTTGCGGCCAGCACCGCGGGCGTCGCGAAACTCGTTTGGGGATCGCCGGGCCGCAATAAGATATCGGCGTCGAGAATTTGTCCCACAAACGTGGAGGCGGGGGCCGCCGGGGAAATCTGTTGTCCAGCGACGTCCGAGGATACCACGCGAGTGAACGCCAACACGCCCAACGTAAATGCCGCGTCCTGCTGGTTGAAACAAATTGAATTCAGGCCGTCCGACGAGGAGCAGGCCGAAGCGGTGTCCGTACGTCGCAAAGGCGCCATCGCCGCCGAGGTCAGCAAGGTGCCGGAAACGCCGGTCCAGACGTTTAGCGACTGTTGAATGACGGCCTCGATTTCGCTTAGCTGTGCGGCCGACGACGAAGCCGACGTGAGAATCGTGCGGGAATTCACTGACAGCGAAGTGCTCCACTGGCGATTGATTGAGCCGGCAGTGGAAACATCGAAACGAGTGAGCTGGGGGCACGACGTTCCGCCCGGCGAGTTGCCTGGTTGCCGCATATCGGCGACCGTGGAACCCAGAGTATACGCATTTGTCGATGCCACGGTGATTTGCAGCGCAAACAGCGCTGCCATCACAAATGACGCGGAAATTCGACCTGCGGAACGTTTCCCAAAAGTCATCGCAGCCTCCCTCCGGCGCGCGCGATCGCCGTCGCCAGGCGCGCGTGAAATTGTTCCATGGGCATGCGCCGTATGCCCTCCGAGCGAAAAGTGCGCGTTCGCGAATCGAATATGGCAAACGAGCTGGAGTCCTGCGTGACGCTTTCGCTCCCGCTCCCGAGGTCGAGCGTAATGCGGAAAGTTCCCTCGACCCAACCCGCTACGGAAAATCCGTCCTGCGAAATACGTTGCAGGAAAACCACAGCCTGAGCGCCGGGCAAAAATTTAGGCGTTGCTTCGATCGTCGCGGAGATGTGGCCGATGCGGCCGCCGGGAACGTGAACCGTTATTTGCGGAGGGAGGTCCCCTTTATAGGACTCGACCACGCTGAAACGCACGACAGTCCAGATTTCACCGCCTTCCCACCGCGATTCGCTCGATTCACAACGCAATCGTGCCACGGCGTCCGCATTCGCGCTGAGTTGATCCATGGTTAGCCGGGCGAGCGTCGTCGCGTGCGCGGCCCCCCAACAGAAAATGACCGCTAGAAGGGAAATGAAGGATTTGTTATTCAGAGTCACTAATACACCTCAATGGCGCCGGTTCCGGCTGCCTGGTCACCGCTCGGATTTTCGATAAATAAAGTTCTGGGACCGGTCGCTGCCGTGGCGGGCACCTGCAGTGTCAGCCGAACAATTCCGAACCCAATGTCCTGGCTGCTGACGACGATCATATCGGGTGCCACGGGCCCGCTCACCGTATATCGGAACGAAGTATCCAATCCGGATGGGGAAAATACGCACACATTCGATGTCGCGAACCCGATTGAGGGTCTGGCGATTACCACGGGGTTCGCTCCCAGCGAGCAGGAGGATGTGCCAACGGAATATGCGCCGATGGCGGCTACATCCAGGGCGGAGTTCCCGGCCTGGGGCGATCCAGGGTTGGAGCTGAGCCCGGTCACGACAATATCTTTTCCTGTCTGGGAAGGCGCGGCGGCGTTTAGCGGTATGGCGTCTGGAACCGGGGGCAGCACTGCGAAGATGACGCTGTTGGAAACCTCGCCGTCGGGATTTCGCAGGCTGATGGAAATATTCCCCGAGAAAACCAACTCGGATGAAGTCAACTGCACGGTGCATTGGAATCGCGAAATACAGAAGGTGTCGCGCGCGGCCCTACCAACCAGGATTGCGGAACTGGGCCCGGAATTGGACGATACGAAGTTGCCGCCAGCCACGCTCAAAACCATTCCGGAAACAGATCCCGACGTTGCACTGGACGGGATGAGCGTGGAGATCATAGGACCGCTGAAAATCGTGACGAGCACGCTTGCGGAAATATTGGCATTCGCGTTGCTCCGCGCCCGTATGACGACGGAATTACCGGCAGGCAGGTTCAACGGGGCCGTATAAAGCGCTTCGTTGGGATTGCTTTGAGAATTATTGACTGTGCCCAGGGAAGCGTTCCCGCCGACCGCGCCGCCGGCGTCCCAGGTAACGCTGGTGTCACTGGCCCCGGTCACCGTGGCGTGGAATGTCTGGCTTCCTCCCAGAGGCAAAGCGGAAGTTTCCGGAGAAATCGATATCGAAACACCCGAAGCGAGCGTCACGGGCAGGGAATTGAATTTTGCAGGATCGGCGGCAGGGGTCGCAATAATCAGCACAATGGGAGGTTCCGGCAGAAATTCGGGTGCTGTGTAATTCCCGGTGGACGTAATGGCGCCGCAACTTGCTCCGCTACATCCGGAACCGGTCACGGACCACGAGACTGTGCGATTGGGATTGGAACCGGAGGACGGAACCAGGGCCGCCGTGTAGGATGCCGTTGCGCTGGCGTTCAGGGACGGCGGTCCGCTGACCGTCAGCGAGAATGAGCTGGCAATCGGGATCTGAACCGTCGCGTTTTTGGAAGGATCGGAAACGCTGATCGCCCTCAGGCTGACAGAATTGGAAGCCGGTAAGATTCCCGGGGCGGTGTAGACGCCATTGGTATCGATGGTTCCTATTGCGGAGCTGCCACCGGAGATTCCGTTTACGTCCCAGGTGACGGCGATGTTCGCGGAATTGTTTACGGTCGCCACAAAAGTCTGCATGGCCCCAAGGGCCACGGTGGCCGAAAGTGGCGAAACGCTCACCGATAGATTCGGAGGAGGGGATTGTGGCGAGCCGGAACTAACCAGACCGCCACAACCCAGGAGAGACGCGGCAAAAAACAACGCGAACCACCAATAACAAAAAGATTTTATGAAACGGTAGTTCCCGCCGTTAACCTCGCCTCGGTCCATGCGGCAACGGATTGCACGCCCTGTACCATCCTGGAGCAATTACAAATACGGCGCGCGAAAAAACGGTCCTGGCCTCATCGGAAGGAACTGGCAGGTTGCGCAAGTCATTCGCAAGTGTCACGTTACCTCCCATTCATACTGGCTTGGCACGATCGCAAATCTTGAGGGAAACATTCTGAAAGAAAGCTCGCTGTAACGGGCAAGTGGTCTCGAATCGGGAAAGAACCACGGGTCGCACGATCCAAATTGGAGTTGAGCTCTGCGGTTTCCCTCAAAACTTTCTCGCTTGAAATAATGGAGTCGCGGAAAAATCAACCTTTGACATGCGGCCAAATGGTTTGAATAATCTCCCCATGTCCCGACCCGATGCCGTACGTCGCGTGAAGAGTTATTCGGCTGCCACCGGGTATGTGTACCAATACTATTTTTACGAAGTGGAACAAGTCGGGAAGGGCGATTCTTCCGCGGCGCAATACGTATATATGGTGTCGGTCGATCGCCATCATGTATTCCCTATGAAAATTCTGGTAATGCACAAGGCGATGCAGTTGTGGATGGCGCATACCGGCCAGCAGTTAACCGGCACCGAGGAGTATGCCGTGGCTAAAATGCGGCTGTTCCAGGCCTTCGATGAAAATTCGGAATTGAGCGCCACCACCCCGCAGCTCGTCGTTGATCAGACGAATCTGGAAGCGCTGCTTCTGCAATTGGATTTATAAACGCGAAGAAATGGGCGGCTCTCCCGCTGGCCTTCCGGTTCCTACGTGCGAATCTTCGCGTGAGGCACTGCCCGCCGATTCCGGCGAACGAGCAAACCACCGAAAGCTATCTCCGGAATATGTCCACCAGGGCACCAGCCAGATCGGGCTGTTTAAACCTGTAGCCGCACTGTTCCAGCTTGGTAGGCATCACCCGCTGGCTCGCCAGCAGCAGAGCATCGGCCATTTCCCCCAGTGCCAAACGCAGGGCGAATGCCGGCGCGGGAAACAAGGCGGGCCGATGCAGGGCCTTGGCCAAAATTCGCGTGAATTCCGCGTTTTGCAAGGGAGAAGGAGTCACGGCATTGGCCGGTCCGCGCAGCGTGGCATGGGCGAGCGCAAAACTGATCATCGCAATAATTTCTTTGAGGGTTACCCACGACATCCACTGTTTACCGCTTCCCAGTCGGCCCCCGGCGCCAAGTTTGAAGGGCAGCGCCATACGCGGCAGCGCTCCGCCGTGTTCGGCCAGAATAATGCCGAAGCGGAGCAGGACGACGCGGGCTCCCCACTCGCTCGCCCTGGATGTTTCCGACTCCCACTGCTGGCAAAGCGTCGCGAGAAAGTCATTTCCGGGCGCGCTGGTTTCGTTGAGTACCTCGTCCCCGCGATCGCCGTAGTAACCAATGGCCGAAGCCGCTACAATCACCCTCGGCGGCCGCTGCAATTGGGATAGCGCGTGAATCAGGTGGCGCGTCGAATCGATCCGGCTGGTGCGCAATAAATTCTTGCGCGAGTCATTCCAGCGACCCTCCGCGATGGACGCCCCTGCTAAATGCACCAGAGCATCGGATCCCTCCGCAGCCGCGAAGCCAAAATGGCCGCTGACCGGGTCCCAGCGGACAATCTTTTCATTGGCCTGACTTGGACTGCCGCGACCTGTTTGGGGACGCAGCAGCGGTAAAATGGTATTCCCCTCGCGCTCAAGTGTGGGGACCAGTGACGATCCGACAAATCCCGTCGAACCGGAAACCAGGATGCGCATGGCTGGATGCTCCTCGGTGTCCCTATTAGCTATCCCTATCTAAACCTAAACACACGCTACGGCGGCGCTGAGGACAGGTCAACTAAATTGCGACCCGGGTATTGGCGTTGCAACTTTTCCGGCGTCGCGGCTAGAATAACGCCATGAGAGTGCGCGTGCTTTTCTTCGGCCGATTAAAGGATATTGTAGGAAAATCGGAAGAGGACGCCGACCTTTCCGAAGGCGCGCGAGTCGAGGATTTATTCGAGCGGTACGGCCGCAATTTTCCGGAACTTGCGCAACTTCGCGCCTCCATCGCAGCCTCGGTGAACCAGGAATTCGCGGAATGGCGCGCGCGACTTTCGCCCGGCGATGAGGTCGCCTTCCTTCCGCCGGTCAGTGGAGGCGCACCGTCCCCGGAAGCCTTTATTTCGGAAATCGCCTGTGAACTGGTCCGCACGCCCATACAAACGCCGGAAATTGTGGCCAAGTTGAAAGCCCCCGCCGACGGCGCCGTGGTGGTCTTTGAAGGCATTGTACGCAATCACTCCCGCAATCGGGCCACGAGCTATCTGGAGTATGAAGCCTACGAGGCCATGGCCCTGCTGAAGATGCGGGAAATCGGCGAGCAGATGCGCCAGAAATTTTCGATTCGAAGCTTGGCCATGATTCACAGGCTGGGCCGCCTGGAAATTGGAGAGACATCCGTGCTGATTATTGTTTGTTCAGCGCATCGCGTC
>Ga0105240_10012956_pt1 | contig 11486 bp, 11 predicted proteins | sample KBSC54metaG_FD_80426 | JGI IMG/M metagenome (GOLD analysis project Ga0105240, IMG submission 80426) | Corn rhizosphere microbial communities from Kellogg Biological Station, Michigan, USA - KBS C5-4 metaG | ecosystem: Host-associated > Plants > Roots > Rhizosphere > Soil | place: Michigan, USA...
GAGATACCGGAGTCCCGCTGATAGCGTTTTCACCGTCAGCAAGCGACACGGTATTGAATCAGGCGCAATGGAATCAATCTCTAGCAGGGCGTGAGCCGATTGCTACTCTGGCATGGACTCAACCTGCTCCGGGCGGCTCAGCGCCTGCGGGCGATCCAGTTCCTCCGCCAGTCCGCAATCCCGGAACATGCGTCCGCGTTGGAACGCATATTGATCCTTTAGGAAATCCTCGCCCAAGCGAAATTAAGGAATTACTTCATCCGCAAAGGGACTGGACTCGCATTCTCACGGATAAAGGGCTGGCTCTGGAGTGTACGCCTAACCACTGGATATTTTCATCCGGACGGGGAAGGATTCAGGCATCGAGCGCTAAAACAGGAGAACTTATTCTTACGCGCACCGGAGAGCAAGCAGTCGTTTCCAATGAATCTTTTATCCGCGACTGCACAAAGATTGAAGTGAGGATGACTGAAGGCCATTTGTATTACGCGAACGGAATTTTAAGCCACAACTTTCCCAAGCTTCCTCAGAGCTAATGAGCACACACATCATTCCATTTGATTCAGCACCCCAGAGTTTGCGGGATGCTGCGCATGAATTCTGTAAACGTGAATTGATTCTCCCTGAAGGCGAAAAAGAATGGAATCTTGCCAATCGGATCAAGGCGTGGATTGAAGTTACAGACGGCGAAGTTACAGGCGTGGCTTCGATCATCAATCGTATCGACATCATTGATTATCGAAGTACAACCGCAAAGGGAAACTGCAAATTGAATCAGCGAATACATAGCTATCTTGCCGACCAAGGACTCTTGGGACAGGACGTGTTTATCCAGTTTTCATCGGGCGATCTTTCGAAAATGTGCGTGAACTGGGAACAAGAAATGAAAAGGGCAGAAGCACGGCCAGCGAATCGGTATATGGTTCGCGTTAAGCCGATCTAGGAGATTGATATGAGCGGCGGCGGAACCGGAACCAGCAAAGATCAGTTAAAACGTCAAAATGATTTGCAGCAGCAGGCTATTGACCAGCAAAAAGCCTTGCGCGAACAGATCATGGGCAGTGTCGGCAAATATCTCACTGGAGCAGGCGAGGGGTTCGACCCGAAGCAATTAGCAATCATGCAGGCTCAGTTTCTCGACCAGAACGCCAACGCGGGAAAGCAGGCTGGACAGAACGTAATGGGTCAGCTTGCGGCCCGTGGCGGAGCAGGCGGAGCATTACCTGTTGGCGGGGATTTTGCGCGAAGTCTTGAAGGACTTCAAGGCCATATTGCTACGTCTCAATCTCAGGGTATTCTAGGAACCAATCTTGCCAATCTTCAGCAAGCCCTCAATAACCGATTCAACGCGGCATCAGTCGCTTCAGGACAATCAGCACAACTCGGAAACGATATAGGAATCTTTGGTTCTGGAGCAAGTAACGCTCTCAATAACTATGTCCAAGCCTCACAAAGCGGCTTCATGAATCAGTTTGGTAAGGCATTAGGGAGCGGACTTGGATCAGCCGCGTCAAGCATTGCTACCGGCGGATTTGGTTCTGGAATGAGCGGGATTATGAAGTCTCTGGGCGGTCTGGGAGGGCCCAAAAACCTCAATTCTCCTTCAGGTATAGGCGTTGGCGGTGACGGTTCAGGATGGTATGACTAAATGGGCGCATTAGAAGACTTTCTTAACGCGCAACAGGGCGATTCTTCGGGTCTGACCGGAGCGCAGCAAGGTGGACTGCCAAGCATGGCTCCGCCTGCGCCGATGGCTCCCCAGTCGCCGCAGATGCCGCCTGTGGCACCGCCTCCGCCTTTGGGGGGTAGTCAGCCTACCAGCGCGCCGCAGCAGCCTCCCGGCCCTCAAATGACGGGCGTAAAGGGCTATCTGGCAAACATTCTCTATGGCATGGGTGAAGCAGCCAAGAAGCACGCCGGATTGCCTACAGATCAGGAATTGTATGTCCAGAAGCAGGAAATGGCCCTAAAACAGCAGCAATCTCAGTCTGACATTGCATATAAACAGGCAGCGGCCCAGCAGTTTCAAATGAGTCCCGCAACGGCGGAAGAGGCTACGGCTTGGGGTGTTCCTATGGGAATGCCACTGACTCAGAAGCAGCGGTCAGATTTGGCCGTAAAAGCCCTGCAAAACACCGGAAAGACTGATGTAGCTGACATTAGAAACACCGGAGCGACCACTGTACAGGGATTAAAGAATCAGGGCAAACCGCCGAACCCAATCGTGGAAGCTTTGGCGGCAGCAAAGAAAGCGTCCGACGCTGGCGATACAGAAGAATTTACAAAGCAGATCAATCTAGCTCATCAACTTGCTTCGGCTAAATCGGTTGCTCCATCAAACGAAATCGGCCTGATTATGCGGGCCAACAATGGCGATCAGGACGCACAGAAAGCCTTAGATGTTTTGCAGCAGAGGCGAGATGAGTTAGTAAATCGGCGCGGAACGGCAATGGGACAAGGGCGACTCTGGCAACTTCAAACCGTCATGAATCCCGTCACTGGAGAAACGCAGTATCGAAGTGGTTGGGACATTCTTGAGGCCCAGAAGCGCGGAGAGCAGTTGATTCCTACTGGAAAACTCCCGCAAGACAAAGTTATCGCCGTCCAGCAGCTTCAGTCTGAAGCCGCGCCTGCATTAAAACAGGTGCGTGACGCTTTGCCAGCATTCGACAACGCTTCAGACAGGGCCATTTTTGCCAGAGTCATGCACAGCGCGGGTAGTCCGGCAAGGGGCGATGAAGCAGGATGGCTTGGCACTGTAATGGATCAGGCCATGAAAGAAGGGCTATCGCCAGACGGGCAGAAGCTAGCAATGGCTGAAGGGCGTTTAGCTGAAACCTTGGGCCGAATGAGAGGCGTTCTGGGATTACAGGCTACAGATTCAGCTATGGCTCTCACTTTGCGTTTGATGCCAGGAGCAAGCACACCAAACTCCAAATATGCGGGTAGCCAGTTAGACACTTTGGACAACATGATTCAGAAAGCAGTTGAAATTCCTGCATTCGGCGGCAAGAACAAGGGCGGCATGGGCGGCGCACCAGCCGCGCCCGCTCCAACTAACAGACCTCCGCTTTCGAGTTTTGAGAAGAGATGACCTCAGCAGTAACGCCACAATTCGATGTTGACTCGGCCCGTAAAGCTGGATATTCAGATGACGAAATCCTGCAACATCTGACAGCTTCGCGCAACTTCGATATTCAAGGTGCAGTCAAATCAGGCTATTCAAAACAGGACATTATCAATCACCTGAGTTCATCTCCCGCGCCTTCGTTCGACCCGGAAAAAATGAAAAGCGATCTTGCTGCTGTGCAGGATACAGGCGTGCTTGGTGGCATGGGCAATCGTTTAATGGAAATGGGCAAAGGCGTACTAGGGCTGTTTAAGCCGCCAGAAACAACAGCGGAAAAGGTTTCTCTTTTGGCAGGCCCAGCAGGGCCGCTGTTAATGAGATTGGGAATCGGAGGAGCCAATGCGATAAAGCAGTCTGCTCCCCAGGTAGTCGATCAGCTTAACGCTGCCAATCAGATACCGGAAGGAAACGCGGCAATTAAAGCTCTTTCCTACACCAGAGCCGGGAACACAGCGCTTTCCATGTTCAACCCTCTGGCCACTGGAGCAGTATCAAACGTAAACCAGCTTCAAGATCAAGGGAAACCAGCACAGGCAGCAGGATCAGGAATTATGGATTCCCTCGCGCTGCTTTTGGGGATGAAGGGAACCAAAAGCACGGCCTTGGACTCAGGCAATTTGGCAAACGATTTGCGGCCTGCTCTAAAGCCGAAAGATTTGCAGTTTGGGCAAAATGTGAAAACGGCTTTCCCTGCAATTCAAGATCAGATTGCGACTACTGGAAATCCAACTTCCGTAAATTCCCTAATCTCCACCATCAAAGCGGCGAAGATGTCCACATGGGACAAATTCACTAATAAGCTGACTCAGGCGCAAGGCTCTGGAGCAATGATTGACGGCAACAATATTGCCCAAAGCCAACTTAATTCCCTTCCCGATGCGATTACTGGACAGATTGACCCCGGAATTGAGAAAGCCATTACCAACACGTTTGACGCTTATGCAGGAAAGAAATTCACTCCACAACAAATCGAGGCAAGGATAGAAGCGATCAATAACGATTTGGGATCAAAATACGCGCAAATGGGCAAAGGGGTTGATTACTCCGCCGTCGCCCGTGATCCGTACATCGCTCCTCGGCTTGCCGAAGCGGATGCCTTAAGACAAGAACTTTACGACACGATTGATAAAAATTCAGCTTCGCCAGCAGACGCGGCCCAACTAAAGAAACAGTATGGCGCAATGACCTCGATTCAAAACATAGCCTTACGTGCGCAAATGAGGCTATCGAGCCGAGCCCCGTTCTCTCTCAGCGATACCCTTAATCTTCCCGGCGCGGCTGCTGATTTTCTTATGGGGCATCCTCTTTCGGCAATCGGAAGGACGGCTGTAAACGCCATGCTGAAACGTGCCAACACCCCAGACGCCTTAGTGAGCAAGGCATTCTCTCCGGGGCCTGGAATAATCTCCAGCACAGTTAAAGGGGCCGGAATAACTTCTGGAGTTATGCAGAAAAATCAGTTGAATCAGGTTTTAAGTGACGCACTTTCCAAGGCAAACGCTTTGCCACCAGAGGAGCAATAATTGGCCAGCCCGAAAGCAATCGCATCGGCTTCATCTTCACCAGTAGCAGCAGGGGCATTCCTTCAAGGTGATGGAACTGCCGTAGCCAATGGTTATGTGATGCTGGAACTAACTGTTCCCACAGCGTCTCTAACTGGTGGCGGAGAAGTATCACGCCTTCCAGCCAAGAAGATCTCTCTTGACGTTAACGGAGTGCCAAGTGCCGCACAAACGCTCTTTGCTTCCGACCAGTTTGCCAGTCCGGTAAATCCTGCCTATCGCGTGAGAGTCCACAACGCAAACGATTTGATGATTGGCGATTTAGGGAACTGCGTAATTTCAGGGGCAGCGCCGATTGATTTAACGACACTGGTAAGCACGGCGTCGGGAGGGGTAAGTTTCCCAGCACCTCTACTTGTTGCTCCATCAGGAGCATCGCAGAACACAACGGGAACACTGTGGCCCACTACGAATGCGGCTTATGGCCTAGGCAAGACTTCATTCGGCTGGAAGGACATCATTGCAGCGGGAACGCCTTGGGTTGATGTGAGAGCCTATGGTGCAGTAGGCGATGACGTAACCGACGATACTGTAGCGATTCAAAATGCCATTAATGCGACTCCGCATAGTGGAACTCTTTATATCCCGCCTCTTTCATTTCTTGTTTCTCGCCAAGGCGCAAATGCACAATGCCTGCTAGTGCCTTATCCGATGCGGATTGTTGGCTCCGGCATGGGAACTGAGTTATTTGGGTCAGTCTTGCGAGTTGCCAGCACCGTCCCCAATACGGTTGATGTGATTCGTCTTTTAGCAGATGCTAATGGCTCTGACGGTTATGTGCTTCAAGACTTCGCAATTCAGAGCAACACTCAAGCAGCAAGAAGCGCGATTAATATTGACACGACCAGCTTCCCAATCGCCCGACTAACGATCACGCGAGTTGGGCTGTATGGAGCATTCAACAGTTTTGGTATTCGCACGACAAATCCTACGCCATTAACAAACGGATTCTTCGTATCAGACATAGGGCCGGGAAACATTATCAGAAATGGCATCCTATTACAGAATGCTGGCGACAGTCTGCGAATTTGGAACAACGATATTCCTTTCGGTAACGTGGTTACATCGAACGCGGGAATTGACGCGACCTATGTTCCCGGAGCGCAGCAGACAACAATTTCAGGGAACAACATTACCCAAACAAAGGGCGGCGGGATCCATCTTGGTTCAGCGGCACGAAACACATACATTTTCGATAACTTTTTCGAGGGGGGGCAGAGCGGAACCGATGTTGGTTCTAATGGTGCGTTGATTGATTTGGATGGTGTAACAGGAAACCACATTCTCCATGCCGACATTCACGACAATATAATTCAATCAATCACCACGAACATTGACAACATCCGCGTGAATTTCGCTGATAGCGCCTTCATCTATGGCAATACTATTACCCGTCCGGGTGGCACCGCCGTTGATGTTCGCGTAACCGCAAATGCCAGTAACACGATGATTGGCTGGAACCGCTGGGAGCCTACGGGCGACACGATCACAAATATCTTGGCCGACTCTGGAACCCAGACACAGTATGAGTTATATGGGTTCCAGTCTCCCTCGGGATTCACTTTTGGTAACCGTATCTATGTTCCGAACGGCGCAAATGGCTCTCCATCCTACTCTTTCGCCAGCGCCACAACGTCAGGACGCTACTGGCACGCTGGGGCGGGCGCAATGGTGGATAGTGTGGCAACTGTAGACGTGGATCTGCTTGCCGGAAACCGCCATCAGATCGGGTCAGGAATGGGGTACACGTTCGCTAGCAACGCAAATCCAACTGCGGCTGGCAATGATACTGGCATTGGACGGCTTGCGGCGGGAATTCTTAGCGTTGATACCAGCACGATAGGAAATACCGCTGGCATTATCAAAAACGGTAATCTGGTGCGTGTTGCATCAAATTTCACGACCGCCAACAATGCTAACTTGCAGGCAATTACGGGATTAAGCTGGACTCTTCCAGCGGTGGCGGGAAATTACTCATTTCATGCCAAGTTGACATATTCCATTGCTACTGCCGTGGTCGCTGTCGCATTCGGTATTCAAGTCGTAACGAATGCGCCGACAAATGTCTTCGCAAATGGAACTCAGCAAATCACAGTTGGCCCTCCCGCAACATTCACAACAGGGACATTAGCAACTCTGACCACGACCACGGCCACGGCGATTGTTACAGGAACACCAGGAGCCACGGCAACAAATTATGTTGTTGAACTAGATGGAACAATTGAACTCCCTGCCTCAGCAAACACAATACAGCTCATGGTATCAACGGCGGCAGGAGCAGATGCGGTTACTGTGCTGCGCGGGAGTTTTGCTTACCTCTACTGATTAATTGACGGAAGGCTGATTGTGCATTCAGCGCCATCCCTTTTAGATATGGCTGCTCGTTATACAGATCATCTCCCACGCCGATAGCTGTAACTGCATCCCGCTGATTGTGAAATGTTCCGAAGAGTTGATCCCAAAATGGAAGCAGGAACGCAAAGTTCTTATTTAAGTGCTTCTCATCCATTGAGTGATGAATGCGATGATCGTGCGGCGAAATAATAAGCCAGCGGCCAAACCAGCCGAAGTCCCAATCGATCTCAGAATGGATGAGCATAGCGTGAGCGGAGATTACGGCGGCAAAGTAAGGGTATTCGGCTGGCGTTCCGAGAATCGTGAAAGGAATCACGCGGAAGAAGGTGGCGATGGGGACAACCAGGAAGCTATCGCGCCGCGCTGTGAAAATGCTCATCTCTGTGGCTGAGTGATGGTATTTATGAATCTCCCACATCCATGGAGCTTTGTGCATGAGCCGGTGCATCCAGTAGTCAAAGAGACCGAGAGAAAATATAAGCACAAGGTTCTGGGCGAGGATGCTCGGTATCGAGTGAAGCAAATTTAAGCCTAGATGATCCCGCACCCAATGGCCGAAATAAAGAGCCGAGCCAAGCGCAGCTAATTGGCCAGCAATGGCGAGAATGCCAGTCACATCAAGGCAGTAGGAAGTCAAATCACGGCGAAAAGATGCGGATGGATTGAACATCTTCCTTAGGCTACTGCGATCCCAGCCGACAACAGCAAGTTCGAGTAACAGAACCGCGACAAGGCCAAAAAAAGCGGCAAGCGCACTTTGGCCAATTACCCAAAGGCGGGAACGTACAAGTTGGGTCATGATGCGCCAGAGTGGAGAAGAGTCATTCATTGCTGAGTAACCGACATCTCAAAAATGGCATACCTTATTTCAGATGCTTTCCCTTTGCTATCGAAGGCTTCAACGGCAATTTGTCCTCTGTCCTTACGAGCGTGAAATTTTTGGCCAGCGATTAGGCCGGAGCAGTGTGACCATCGCCATTGAGCATCACAGCCAAAAAGGTAAGTATTGCCATCGTCGCTAGTTGCCAACATGACATACGAAACGCCCTTTATACCCGTAGAATTCTGGTAAGTGTCGCATTGAATGTCATATGTATCGAATGATGTTCCGGTAACGCGGCAATTACTCGATGAGTGATTGCTGGATTGAGCGACGAAGGGGACTTGCTTAGTTTTTAGAACGCCAATGACCATCGTGTAACTCGGCTGATCTTTGGCAAATGCGGAGAAAAGCAAACAGAGAATGAGTGCATATTTCATAGGACAATGATTGTACCCTGCTCCGCAAACCCTTTTCTTTCGCCCGTAACCACCTGGCTAACACCCAAAGGAGAAACATCATGGTAATTATCTTGTCACTGCTCATCTGCCTCGTTGGCGGAATCATCGTTTTAACCTCGCACCCAACCGCTACCCGCTGGACTGAAATCGGCAGGGCAATGCTCTGGATGGGCCTTGTCGCTTTTCTTCTGACATACCACGGCGGCAATCCGTTCGTAATCAGCGGTCGCTAAGGCGTTACCATGCTCCCCCATGACAGTAGAAAAGTGGTCTCCATGTCCCAAATGCGGTGCTTGGGGGACGATAGGAAAGAAGCGCAAGAAGGTCTGCCCTCAGTGCAAGGGTAAGCGCATCGTGCTAGTCGCCATCGACGGCAAGCCAGTAACCAAGAAAGCAAAGTCTCATCATGCCTAATATTGAAATCAACACGGTTCCTCTAGCGTCTCTCACGGCGCATAATTGCTCCAATTCTCCGCTATACAACAAGGCTAATTTCCCCAAGCTGTTCACCGGGCGCACATTCAAGGATTTATCGCTTACGCCCTATCCGGTTGACTCAAGCCTGATGGACGACAGCATGAATCCAGCCGCGCCAATGAATGTCTGCAAAGACTCGTTGCGGAATCTCATGCCGCCAACCTGGAAAGGGAAACTCGTAAAATTCTGGCAAGCCTTCGTCTATGATGGAACCTCTCACCCAGCAATCGGATACCTCAATAACGATCCTGCCGTTCTTGAGCGGCAGGTTGCCGACAGTCGCGGCTTCGATGTGAACACTATTGACCTTTATGGCGCGAACTTCAAAGGGGCTGGCAATGATTTTGTAATGGACACGATTGCGACCGCCTGCCCGAAATACAATCAGACGTTCTACGCAACCTTCGACCAGCAGTGCCTCACGGCAGGGGCTAATCAGATTTCCACCAGCCAATACCAGAATGCCCTTATCGCATACATTGACCACGTTGCGGACAGGTACTTTGGCCATCCGGCTTATGAACACTATCAGGGCAGGCCGCTTTTGGGATTCTGGGGCTTCGGCAGGACGCTCAAAGGGGTTCCGCTTGACTGGCAGGCCATCAAAGCCGCCATACGGGGAAATCCGTGGATTATTCTGTATCAGGCAGACGGGTTCAACATTCCAGGATCAGACGGCGCAATGAGCTGGCTCCCTGTCAACTCACAGCCGGGAAACCCTTCAGGATCTAATTACCTCAAGAATTACATGCTTCCGGCCATCGCTGCGCATCAGGACAAAATCGGGATCGGCTCAGCATGGGCCAAATTCAATGGTACAAACACGTTCTCAAAGAATTGGTCACAGGGCAAGTATTTGGACGGCATGGGAGGCATGACGCTGCTGGAAACCATGGGACTGAACGCGGCTTTCGCCTCAGTTCACAACCTGCCATATCTCCAACTGGTTTGGGATGATAACCAAGAGGGCAATTGCTTGATAAATGGCGTGCAGAATGACGTGTCGATTTCAGCAAAACTGAGCGGTACACAACTCACTTGGTCAGTCACAGGCCATGAGCAGACAGTACAGGCTTATGACATTTACGCGGAAGCCACAGAAACAGACGTTTATAAAGTTGGCTCAGTCCTTCCCGGACAGCCGAAAGTGTTTGACCTGAAAAATGCTCTGGTGGATTTCAGCGCACAGAGTTTCTACGTTTACGCAGTGGGACAGCCGTGCATTCAAAATCGGTTAGTAAAAGCGGCTTAAATATGGCCGACAGAGAGACGGCCTCAGGTTCTAATGGCTGGACGCTGGGTACGCTGTACATCCATTTTACCGCCTTGATAAATGGACAGAAGGAGGCGGTATCGACGGCTCTGGAGTCAGCGGAAACGGCAGTTAACAAAGCCGAATACAACTCAGAAAAATGGCGAGATAGTGCAAATGAATGGCGGCAGGCAATGGACGATAGGGAAGTTAAGTTCCTGCCCAGAACGGAATACACATCTGCCCACCAAGCATTAATTGACCGCATTGGCCTTCTGGAAAATCGAGTTACCAAGAATGAAGGAACGGGGCAGGGACTTAAGCAGGGCTGGGGCTATCTGGTGGCTGCTGTGGTTTTTGTCTTAGGGCTGTTGGGAATTTTCGCAGCATTAAAGCATTGAATGATGGGCAATTGCGGCGTAACATCACAACAGGAATTCGAGGTTCCTGCCATGAACAACATGCTTACACATGCTGCTGCTACGCCGCCTGAAGATTCTACCACTCGTCTCATTCCACTCACGCAAGGTAAATTTGCCATCGTTGACGCTGCTGATTATGAATGGCTGAATCAATGGAAATGGCAAGCTAAATGCGACAAGAAGCGCAACCTTTGGTATGCCGAGAGAAGTCTGTATTTTCCAGAGACGCAAAAACAGACCTCAATATTAATGCACCGCGTTCTGATAAATGCACAACGAGGAGTAGAGGTAGATCACCGCGACAGGAACGGCCTCAACAACCAGAGATCCAACATTAGAGCTTGCACGCCGCAGCAAAACCAATTTAATCGCGGGCCGCAAAAGAACAACACCAGCGGATACAAGGGAGTTAGTTGGGATAAAAGTAGAAATAAATGGAAAGCTAACATAACGCTCAGAGGCAAGACCATTAATTTAGGGTTATTTATTATCATTACGGACGCAGCCAAGGCTTATGCGGAAGCCGCAAAATGGCTGCATGGAGAATTTTTCAGAAGTTAATTTATACTGCACTCATAAAGAACGAGTGACACGACCGGAGCAGAATCCTTGTCCGAAACTGCCCCGATCTAACGATTTCAGCATGGGTTTAGCATGCCAAAAACGCTGCGCGACATCCTACAGTCTGCGCTCTCGTCTAGCAAGCGTTCTTCCCGCCTGAATGGAAATTCAAAACAAAACGGCATGCAAGCAAGACCCGCCCAAGGGTTTGCGAGAAGGTAAACACTCAGGTTGCGGGGAGAAAAGAGATGGCTCATGAAGTCTGGGACATTATTCGAGATTTGGCTAGTGGCGCGATTGTTGTACTTCTTGGCATTATTTTCAACCGCTGGTTTCGTCGCCATGATGCTGAGCGCAAAGCCGAAAAAGAGTGGCGAGATGGAGTCGACGATTTCATGTCAAAATCCGACCGCCGCAAGCATCCCAGAGGTACAGCCTCAAGGGAA
>Ga0105240_10012957_pt1 | contig 11486 bp, 27 predicted proteins | sample KBSC54metaG_FD_80426 | JGI IMG/M metagenome (GOLD analysis project Ga0105240, IMG submission 80426) | Corn rhizosphere microbial communities from Kellogg Biological Station, Michigan, USA - KBS C5-4 metaG | ecosystem: Host-associated > Plants > Roots > Rhizosphere > Soil | place: Michigan, USA...
AGGGCCTTTCGTACCGTTACCCATATTCCCCAAAAGTGCCAGTTACGAGCAGGTAACTGAGGAGTAGAACTGTGTCCACACCCAGCCAACACACCCTGAACCATCTGGATTGTCCAGCGTGCGCGCTCGAAGCGGGCCCTCAATCAATGCTCACACCAGATTCGCCTTTTTCTGCTGCTGTGCAGGTTTGGTTAGCCGATCACTCTCCCTACATCAAGCCGGGAACCCTGAGAGTCTATCGGCAATATGCCAAAACGCTAACCCAGTTCCTAAACGACATTCCTCTCAGCCAGATACACATCGGCAACGTGCGAGCATATCAGCGCGAACGTTCGCAGAGAGCCTGTGCGCAGAGGATCAATGCCGAGGTCATCGCCGTTCTTGCCCCCGTGCTCAAGGAAGTAGGGCTCTGGCATCGCATGAGCGATGTTTATAGACCGCTGCCTGTGCCCAAAAAGAAGGTGCGCCAGAACATGAGCGAGGAGGAAGAGAGACGATTCCTTGCCTGTGCGCTGGACTCGTCCAAGCCGAAACGCCTCATGGCCGGCCACTGCCTGGTAATCATGGCCAACACCGGAATGGGCTTTGGCGAGTTACGACATTTGAAGCGGGAGGACGTTACTTTAGATGTGGACAGGCCATTCGTAACTGTCAACCCCGAGGGAGCCAAGAACGACTTCCGCGTGCGCACGATCCCGCTGAACTGGCTTGCGCTGAGGTCTATGAGATGGATCCTGCTCCGATGGCATAACCTCGGCGGCAAAAACCCGACAGATTACATCCTGCCTCATCACGGAGTACGCACAGAGCACGAGAAGAACGATCCAAGCCATAGGGCCAGCTCTGCCGACTTCTCGCGGCCAATTACCGGTATCTATCGCGGCGGCAACGACATACTGAAAGAAGCTGGTTTAGAACACCTGAAGCTCTACGACATGCGCAGCCACTTCTGCACCAAGCTGCTCTCCGATCCCAATGTCTCCGATCAGATGTTCAAAGAGCTGTTCGGCCATACCACGCAAGACATGCGCAACCGATATTCAGCGCAGAGGATTGAAAAGAAGTCCGCGGCTGTGGAAAGACTGGCGCTTGATCCGGCTCCCGCAGTCAAGTTGATTGCATTTCCGGGTGGTCGCAAATAAATACAAAATACCTCTTGACTACTACCAGAGTCGCGACTATAGTCATTTCAGTGGAGGCAAGAGATGACAAAGACAGAGGTATCATTCAAAGGTTTTGACAATGCTGGCGAATTGCTCGATGCTCTGGAATCACTGATTTCTGATGCTAAAGCTCTCGCCGTAGGCCAAGAGTTGACTGGCTATGAAGTTTCAGTAGACGTGAAGTTTGAGGCTAGCGAAGAGAGCCTGAGTATCGCATCTCTCGAAGAAGAAACGCTGTCTGATGGCTCTAAGGTCTACAACATTCTGTTGAGCTAACTTTTCCACTTGACATTCAACCACCGTCACGACTAAGGTTCTTTCACATGAAAAAGATCATCCGGTACGAGCACAAATGCAAGCGGTGCGAGATGACATTCGTGTCGCGCATGCAGAAGCCGAAGTGGTGCGGCAAGTGTAAATCGGCTTCGTGGGATGTGAAGCCGCAGCCCAAAGTTCAAGCTCAGCAACAGAGCGCAGCGTAGCAAGTAACCAAAGGCGAGAGTACAAGTAACGTACCTCGCCTAGATTCAGCCCAGAAAAGGAAAGCGTATGAGCCTTACCTTACCTCAATCTTTCCGCAGCCCAAAAGACGATAGTACGGTGCCTCAACAAGATGCGGCTGTGCCGAGCATCACTTCGACTCTGCTGGAGCTTGCCGTCATCGACGCCAGCCTAGAAGCCCATCGCAAGTGCCTTTCCACTCTTGAGCGCATCGCTGCTGACCTCGCGAAGATCAAGGCGGAAGCGGGGGTGCGGCAATGACAACCAAGCCTGAAGTTGTATCTGACGAAATGCTCGATTATCTGGACGGCCTTCGTGAGTCTGGCGCGACCAACATGTTCGGTGCAGCGCCCTATCTCGCCGATGAGTTCGGCATGGAAATCAAGGATGCCCGTTCGGTGCTGAGCTACTGGATGACTACGTTCTCCGAACGGCACCCGAAAAAAGACGGGAGGCAGCAATGAGCACCTTCCCTGATATCGATCGCCGCACAGAAGCTCCGATGCCGTATGAGCTTTACCGCGATGAAGCCTTTCGCAAGTTCGGACGGTTCTTTGCAGCCTTCGTGCTGATGTCGCTGCTCTTTGCTGGCGCAGTTTACCCGTGGCGCCATGAGCTGGCAGCCCTTCCCTTCTTTGTGCTGTTTGTGGGCGGCATGTGGGTGATGGCGGGTGGGAGGAAGCAATGAAGACGAAGAACAAGCCCCTTCCCATGGGCGTTCAAATGCTTGGACATTTTGCTGATCGGATCGCAGAGGCAAGGATCACGCCAAAGATGCTGGCCGCTGAAGAGATGTACGAGGCGCTGAAGAACATCGTGGCTTCGCATGACAAGCGGGGTTCTGTCGGCTACGGGCTCATAGAGGCTGGGGCAATCGCACTCGCCAAAGCGGAGGGCCGTCAATGACCGACTCCTGCTACTACCACGCCTGCTGTGAGTGCGGCTTTGAAGCCTGCGAGTTCGACAAGAACCTGCAAGGCAAAGACCTGCTGATAGAGGACGAAAAGGACGTTTGGTTCTGCCGTGAGTGCTGGAAGCAGATGGATGCCGAACGGGAAGCGAAGTACACGGAGAGTGCAGCATGAGCACACTGAATCAGCAATTAGAAGGCAGCTTGCAGTTGATTGACAAGCGCAGCGCTCAGAACATCCCGGTTGAGCCCTTGAGCCCCATGCAGGAACTGCAGATGCAGATTGTGCGCACTGGAGATTTGGAGAAGTTGAAGCAGTTGCGCGAGATAGAGCGGGAGTGGAAGGCGGATCGGGCGAAGGAGCTTTTCACGGAAGCAATGGCGGCGTTCAAAGATGAGCCCCAGGTTGTCCGCATCCTGAAGGACAAGAAGAACAAGCAATACGGAGATTCGCCATATGCGTCACTAGGGCGGGAGGCATCGGTTATCGTGCCTCTCTTGAGCAAGCATGGGCTGAGTGGTGACTGGAAGTTGTCCCAGACAGATAAGGGAATCACAGTTTCCTACGTGCTCACTCATCGGGCAGGCCATTCATCGGAGCCGGTATCAATCACGCTCCCACCTGACGCATCGGGCGTTAAGAATGTCGCCCAGCAGGTCAAGTCTTCTATCACCTATGGCCGAATCATCACGCTGGAGTGCGCGTGCGGCATAGCTCCGATTGACAGTTTCGCCAGCCTTAACGATGACGGGAACGCAATCGGGCAGGAAGAGCAGGGAGAACTAGACGAGCGCGATTACGCCAATATGGTCGATCTGATTGAGGCGTCCCGCACCCTTGACGAACTCAAAGTCAACTACCGCAAGGCTCAAGATGCAGCCGAATCAGCGAAAGACCATTCGGCCGCAAAAACGTTTGCTGAGATCAAGAACAAGATGTACAGAAAGCTGGCCAAGGCATGAGAAACACGTACGGCTCTCAGCAGGGAGATGCTTGGCTCAAGAACAGAGTGGGGCGCATCCCCGGCTCCAAACTTAAGGCACTGCGCCCAAACAAGAAGGGTGGCTACTATGCAGAGCGCGAAACATTGCTTGAGGAAGTCATCACTGAGCGGCTTACCGGACGGGCGAAGGATCACTACGTAAGCCCTTCAATGCAGCGCGGCTCGTCACTCGAAGAGGATGCACGAATCTACTACGAACGCGCCCTAGGTGTGATGACTGCCCCGGTGAACTTCGTGCTTCATCCGAAATACGACTTCACGGGCAGCAGCCCTGATGCGCTTGTCGATGACGATGGGGTTCTGGAAATCAAGTGCCTAGAACCGCACAACCATGTGCACTACGTGAGGCGCAAGGAAATCCCCGAAGAGTACATGCCGCAGATTCAGTGGGAGATGGCCTGCACGGAGCGCAAGTGGTGCGACTTTGTACTGTATTGCCCCGACATCCACGAACCAAAGGCGCGATTCTTCTACCGCAGAGTGGATCGTGATCAGGCACTTATCGACTACTACACCGCCGAAGTGCTGAAGCTCAATGCAGAGGTTGAATACTACTTTGCCGAAAACGGCTTCACTGCTGTTGCCCCGTATCCAGTGGAAGTGATTACCGAGGATGGCGAAGTGATCGAAGACGGGACCGGAATCACAGACGAAGACTGGGCCGTCATCGAGCGCAGAGTGCAGAGAGTGGAAGAGGGGGTTGCGTGAGCGAGTTGGTTTGTCGCATTCAAGATCGCGAAGGCAGAGGCCCGTATAGGCCGGGATTCTCGCATGTCTGGTCTGAGCGGGAGGACGGACCTGACCCGGTGTTCATCGCATTCCCCGGAATTATGGCGAAGGCACGAAAGATAGTGGACGAGAAGGGCGGTTCTGTTGGGTGCGCATTTAGAACACTAGAACAAGCGCAGAACTGGTTTAGTCCATCGGAAGTGCTCACGCTCGCCAAGCTGGGGTATTCGTTGTGCTGGGTAAAGCCTGATGAGGTGCTAGCGGAGAACACTGATCAGACGGTGATTTGGACTGCTAAGCCGCTCTCTGAATCGGTCATCGCTACTGGTTGGAGGCGCCCATGAAGCGCACCCCCTTGCAGCGCAAGACTCGGCTCAGAGCGCGCCGAAATAAGCTGGAGGCCGTGTGAGCTTCTTCATCAAGCAGAAGGGCGTCAAGGTCTATCCCGATGGCAGAGAGGTATGTGACCTATACAGCGTTGCAGGCAAGCGCGAGTATGCACGCCGCATTCAAGCAATGGTCAACCGTCAGCGTGGCATCTGCTGCTTGCACGGATACGCTCCTGGCTGCCCCGGAAGATTCGGCGGCGATCGCCAGACTTTTGAGCACGAGAACGGCAGGGGGATGGGCGGCGCTCATCGCGACGACCGCATTGAACTGCCCGATGGAACATGGATTAACGGTGCTGCACATTACGCCTGCAACCTATGGAAAGGCTCCCGCAGGATTCCGTACAACGTTCCATTTAACAGCTTTGCAAAGGAGCTACGCGCATGACCACCGAGCAGCTAATCCTGCTCTCTCCCTTTGTACTGCTTGGTTTGGGCATGGCATGGATTTCATTTCGGGGCGCTGCATACAAGTCTACGAGGAGGACGAAGTGAGCCCGTATTACGAGCATGCAGGAATCACGATCTACCACGGCGACTGCCGGGAGATTCTGCCTAGCTTGCCGAAGGTGGATGCGGTGATTACGGACCCGCCGTATGGAATCGCGTGGAGTAGAGGCATCAACAATGCCCGAAGTTCCAAGGCACATGCTGGCATAAAAGGAGATGTGGACACCTCGTGCAGGGATGAAGCTTTCTCATTGATCACGTGTCCCGCAATCGCATTTGGCTCTTTCTATGCTCCATTTCCTAGAGATACAAAACAGGTGCTTATCTGGGCAAAGCCAAATGATGCCGGAGTGGTGGGCAGCACAACCGGATTCAGGAGAGACGCAGAGCCGATCTTTTTAATCGGAGACTGGGAGACGCGAAAGGTAGAGCGCTCGAGCGTGCTTCGCAGTTGCCACGAAGGGATTTCGGCAATCGCTACCGAGACAGGCCACCCGCACACTAAGCCGCTTGATCTGATCGAATCGCTGATTTATTGGAGCAACGCTCAGACCATCCTCGACCCCTTCATGGGCTCAGGGACCACGCTAGTCGCTGCCAAGAATCTAGGCAGGAAGGCAATTGGCATCGAGATCGAAGAGAAGTACTGCGAGATAGCAGCAAAGAGGCTCAGTCAGGAAGTTTTTGACTTTCCGGCTGCCTAGCTACACGCACAAGCGTAGACGTTTTGAAGCACGTACCAGTTAGTTGGGTTGTATCGCAAGTCGGGGGAAAAGTGAAGCTAAGGCCGAAGAATTGGGACACATTTCAGCACTACAAAGATAGGCGACCACCCTGGATCAAGTTGCACCATGCGCTTGTGGATGATCCGGCATTCCATGCGCTCAAAGGCGAAGACGCGAAATATCTAATGCTCATCTGGCTGATAGCAAGCGAGGACCTGGATGGATATCTACCAAGCAATCACGACCTAGCGTGGCGCTTGCGGATAGCGGAGAAGCAACTTACTCAACTGCTAGCAAGGTTGCAAGCGTGGATCATATACGACGCTAGCAAACCGCTATCGCCACCGGAGCAACCTGCTACCCCAGAGGAGAGAAGAGTAGAGGCAAAGCAGATGCCCCCCGCGCACGCGCAACCCGAAACGCTCGGCTCGGACGAGGAGGAAGAGCGAACCATCCCCGACGATCTGCCTGCGGGCCCGCTTGGAAACTACTTGCTCCAGCGCCTCTCGATTCCCCGCAGTTACGCACTGGCGATCAAATTCGCGGACGCAGTGGACTTGCTTTCTCGGGATGAAAAGCTCTCTCGCGGCAATGCGGCAAAGGTGATCTTGGACCGCGCACGACAAAGACCCCCGAGCGATGGCAAGTGGAATTTTTGGCTAGACGATGGCAGATGGAAGGAGGTCGGCGGTGAACAGGGAACGAATGCAGAGCGACTTGGAGCGAGTAAGCCAAGCCCAGCTAGAGAACGCGTTGACGGTGCCAGACGAGTCCTCGCGGGCATTGCTGTCAAAAGGGGACTCGGCCCGACTCTTGGCGGCGATGGACAAACTGACACGGCGATACCCCAGCCAGGATCAGGAATCGAGCATCGAGGCTTACTTCCTGGACTTCGAGCGGTTGGCGGCGAAGCATTCAGTCCGCAAAGTCGAGAAAGCCATCGCAGCGCTGCGCATCAAGCCGGGCCAGTCATTCTTCCCCCGGCCTGACGAAGTAGCCGAAGAGATCGAAAGGCAAACAGAGCGGGGAGTTGCGAACGATGCACGGGCCGAAGGCGAGAAGTTTACGGACATGTGGCGCAAGCACCTGGAGCAGATCATGCAGCCCGAAGAAGTCGAATGGCGGATCAAGAAGTTTGGGCGAGATCCATACGCCGGGAAGGTGAGCAAATGAGCCCTGAATACGACGCATACATCTGCTCCGACGATTGGAAGACGCTGCACTCAATGCATCCGTCGCCGCGTGAATGCGTGGCCTGCAATGTGACTTACAACTTGCGCCTGCACCACATGATCTACCCCAAAGATATCTGGAAGGCGCAGTGGTATCACTGCTGCTGGCTTTGCGAGGGGTGCCACGACTGCTTCCATCGTGCCTGCACTGGAGAGCGCCTGAAGTACAAAGCGTGGGCAACCGACGCCTGGAAAGTGGCAATGATTGTTCGGGCCCAGCGCAAAGAGGAAGACATGGAACCGATCGGCGCAACGCTGGCGAAGATGAGGTTTCTGCAAAGGAGCGATTGGCAATGACCGACTTCTACGCACTGAAGCGCTATGAGCGTAAGGGCCCGAACTGGGGATTGATTGTGGCCTTTTTGTTCACGATGGCTTTTTGGGCAGGCGTGATTCTGCTGTGTGTTCATGCAGTGCAGCTGAAGGATGCTGCTCAAGAGTTCTTGCAGAAGGTGGGGCTGGGGGGATGAGACTTTCAATCGTGCCCGTTACTTTCGCAGAGGCTAACGCGTTTGTGGCGCAGTATCACCGCCACCACAAGCAAATGCCGGGTTGCAAATTCGTTCTTGCCGTAGCAGATGGTGAGCGGATATGCGGTGTTGCGATGGTTGGCAGGCCAGTAGCGCGTGGTTTGGATGATGGCTGGACCCTAGAGGTCAACCGCGTGGCAACGGACGGCACGAGGAACGCCTGCTCGATTCTTTATGCGGCTGCATGGCGCGCGGCTCGTGCTCTCGGATACCGCAAACTTGTCACTTACATTCTCGACTCTGAGCCGGGAACGTCTTTGCGAGCTGCTGGCTGGAAAGCCGTTGCCGAGATCAAGGGGCGTTCATGGGATTGCGTGTCGCGCCCTCGCATAGACAAACACCCGACGCAAAACAAGATTCGTTGGGAGGCAGCATGAACGTAGCCGAGCTGCAGCAACTGCAATGGTTCCCACTGGCAAAGGCTTACTTATGCAGCGATTGCCAGAATGTCAGCAATTCAAATTCGTGGTGCCCGTGCTGCTCTAGTTCTCAGATTGTTCCGGTAACCAAGTGGGTAGCCGAGCTGGTGGCGCGGTATGCGAAGGAGAGCAAGTGAGCGAGCTAACGTTTGTTGCCTATGGCACGCCACGTCCGCAGGGCTCTGCTAAAGCCTTCGTTCGCGGAAATCGGGCATTCATCACCTCCGACAACCCGAAGCTGAAACCGTATCGCCACACGCTGACCCAGGTAGCTCTCGAGGAGTTGCGCAGAAACGTGCCAGAAGGCCCGCTGTGCTCTCGAGGAGTCGGGGTTGAGGTTTCCATCGTCTGGCACATCGCCAAGCCCAAGAGCAAGGCAAAGCGCGTCACGCACATCACAACCAAGCCCGATACCGACAAGCTGGCTAGAGCAGTTTTGGATTCACTGACTGGCGTGGGCTACGAAGACGACGCGCAAGTGGTTTCGCTATATGCACGGAAGCTCTACGGAACACCGGAGCGAACTGAAGTGCGAGTGCGGGCGATTGAAGACCCGCTGATCTGAAAGGAAAGCAAGTGAGCACGGAAGAGCAAAAAGCGCATAACCGCAGAGTGGAGTACATGCGGCGACTCAGGAAGGGGGAAGCTGATCCTACCCTGCACATCATAGCGGCCTATGCAGAGCGCTTCCGGTGCGCGAAGAAATGCATTGTCCGTATCGGCACCGAGCAGTTGAGTTTGTGTCGATCGGACGAAGCACGAAGGATCTTGATTCATGCGCAGCAGATGGCTATTGCCTCAGCAAAGAAGGCCAACAAGGTATCGAACATCCGCCGCAAGAAGGTAAGGCACAGTATCGAACGGCTCGTAGCGCTGGCATTCCGCGAGACACGCAAATGCGCTTGATCATCTGGGACCACCGTTTGGGTTGGCTCCCCCAGGTGAGGGCGTGGATGAAAAGGAGATGGAGCGCGTGAGCAGATATTTGGATTCCGCCAAGTGTTTAGTTCTTGAGGCAGACATTGACAAGGGGCTAGTAGCGGCCCTTGAGTTTGGCGCGATTGCTTTAAGTATTCGCGAATGCACCCGCACCCTGCGAAAGACTCGCTGCCTCCACTACGAGCGCTACGATCCTGAGACGGGAGCTGGATATCAGGGATGTATTAGCCACGAGAGCGGTGATCTGTGTGAGGAGTGCCTAAAAATTCGCCATGCTATCAAGCAAAGAGTTGCGCTCCGAAAACAACTGCGGCAATCAAAGCAGCGCTTGATAAGGTTCGCGGAAAAGCGAGTAAGCAGGTGAGGGCGAGATGGAACGAATTCAAACTAAGGAGAAAGCAATGAAAGTACTGACGTACCAAGAGATGACGCCGTTTCAGCAGCGCGTAGCCGACGAAGTACGAGAGCTTCGCACGAAACTCGACAAACTCAATCAATTCGTCGAGACAGATACGTTCAACCAACTTCCCCATGTCGAAAAGGGCAGGCTATTGCGGCAAAGGTCGATCATGGCTGACTACGCCGAAGTGCTTGACGAGAGAATCGCAAACTTTAGCTAGTTCGGGCGAGATGGAAGAAGTGGAGGAGGAAGTGATAGCTGCACTATACGTGATGACGAATGGCTGTTACTTCGGCCTGCCCAACGTCGATCCGTGGGATAAGACGAGGGATGCACGGCTTTATGCGGGGCCGCACCGGGTTGTGGCTCACCCGCCGTGCCATCGCTGGGGAAAGATGTGGTTCGGCCAGCCCTTGGCAATCAGCAAGGGTGCAGAGAAGAAGAAGCTCGGCGACGATGGCGGGTGTTTTGAATCAGCATTAAAGTCTGTTCGCAGGTGGGGAGGCGTATTAGAGCACCCGGCTGGTAGTCATGCGTGGAAGCATTTTAATCTCGACGCACCACGCGCGGAAGGCGGCTGGTACGTAGCTGATAACTATGGCGGAATGACGTGCTGCATCGAGCAGGGCCGATATGGCCACTACGCCCGCAAAGCGACTTGGCTTTATACCTGCGGCTGCGACCTCTATCAGAAACTTCCTGACTTAAATTGGGGCATCAGTGAGCCGAAGTACGATCCGGCAGTAATCGAGCGGATGGGCCTGAAGAGAGCGAAACGCCTTGGGGAAGTCGGGGCAAAAGGTGGCGGCACAGACAGCAAGTCTAGGATTGCAACACCGGAACAGTTTCGGGATTTGTTGATTTCAATAGCAGAGTCCTAGCCCCTATCAGGGCAACACAGAGGAGCAACACGATGAATCAAGAAGCGATGCAAAAGGTATGCGCTGAAGTTCAAGAGATCATGCAGACCTACCGGGAACAGGAAGCAGAGCGCGGCTATGTCGATACTCCGGGCGGCTTGGAGCACATGGGCGACGTGTGGCGGCTCCTCAAGAAGTGGGACAAGATGCTGCAAAACGGTTAACTGAGGGGCAACACAGAGGAGAGCGGAGATGGCAGGTTTATTGCAGCAATTCGAGGTAGCATCGGACACGCATGAGCAGCTTCAGGCAGCGATAAGTCTAGTCCTGCCGTGGAATCGAAGCGGGGCTAAAGGATTCCGCGTTGGAGAAACCGACAAGGGTTTCGCGTGGATAGAGTTCGCGCACAAGACTGATGGCGACTTCTCGCCGCTACCTTATCCCTTAGACACGTTGCCAAAGCTGTTTACGTTCGTGCGTGATTGGTTGAGTAGTGCCAAGAGAGGAGAGGAGTTCGACACGGATGGCTCTGTCTCTGAGGGCTGGCTCGTGACTCAACCGAACATGCACAACTGCTGGAGCCAGCATTCTTGCGTGTGCAAACGACTTGGATCATTTACGGCAAATAAGGTGCACAGATGAGCGTCGAGAGACAGATACCGGAAGACGAACGCGGCCACGATGGGCTAACGAGTGCGGAGCGCATAAAGCAGATGACTCAGCCAGTGCCAGTGCAGGGCGATCTAGACAGCTACTGGTACAACCATCAGATTGCCATCGTCAATAAGCGCAACAAGGAACTAGAGCGGCGCATCGCCGACCTCGCCGCAGAGGTGGAACGGAAGGATGCCGAGATTAAGCGGCTGGAGCGAGCACTCGACAACACAGTCGAGACACTGAACGACCTTGCGGATAGCACGAGCAGTTCCCGCCGTTATTACCGATCCTACTTCGCGGTAGAGCAATTAAAGGTTGCCGCGCAGCAGATCAAAGAGCGGATATGCAACCACGGAATCAGGCTTCCTCACGAGTGCAAAGACTGCCTAGACATCTTGTCAGACGAACTATCGCGCACCGACCAGCAATTGCAGCCCAAGGGAGAACAGGGATGACGAGAACGATGTATGCAGTAGCTTTTAGGGATTTCGGCACGGAGCGATGGAAGGGGCTTGCTGCCTACCCTTGGAACGACGATCCATCTGGCGCAGAGAATATCAAGGAATTCTTGGAGAAGA
>Ga0105240_10012959_pt1 | contig 11486 bp, 6 predicted proteins | sample KBSC54metaG_FD_80426 | JGI IMG/M metagenome (GOLD analysis project Ga0105240, IMG submission 80426) | Corn rhizosphere microbial communities from Kellogg Biological Station, Michigan, USA - KBS C5-4 metaG | ecosystem: Host-associated > Plants > Roots > Rhizosphere > Soil | place: Michigan, USA...
GGGATTTTCGGCGAGAACTACGCCAGCCGCGGCCGCGTTTCGAATGTCATTCCCGTCGATGTGGAAGTGCCGGGTTGCCCTCCCAGCCCAACGCGAATCCTCCAAGGTATTCTGGCCGCCCTGGTGCGCGCACCGGACCCCGGTCAATAAACAAAAACTAAATAGAAGGTCACAAAGTGTGTTTGGTTGCTTCAGGCAGCCAGCCGCATAGTGACCTCACCCCCGGGCCCCCGGGGTCAATCGAGGAGGCCTTTGATGGACACCTTGTTCGAAATCGCAGTGATTGGGATGTGGATCGCGTTTTCAGTAGTGGGCTTGAAGAGGGCCTATGGCGCACGCGGCCGGTCGCCTCGCAAACCGAAGGGCGAGCCCGACGGTTCGTAGGAAACGGGAGTCAGGATAAAACCCGCCTCATCGCGGTTGTGAACCGCCCTGCCGACAATCTGGCCCCGGTCATTGATTGCGAAGGCGTCCTGGATCGTCCAGGTGGAGTCCGGTGGAATCAGCGTATTCAGATCCTGGAATCCGCCTTGAGGAGTCCAGAGAAAGCCCCGGTTCCGATCCGAATCGGGGCCGTAGCCGCCCACCACGAACCCGCAGTTGTTCATCGATCGCGCCGTGTTGACGAACGTAGCCGAGAGCTCCAACTGCCGGAGCCGGCCACCTTGCTCCAGATACACGGCCCGGCCGGCCTGGACGAGGATGTCACCCGCATCGTTGATGGCGACGGCGGCGCTGTAGTGTTCAGTTCCGATCAGCCTCGGTTCGTGACGCGCCAGGTTCCACGCAAACGCCTGATACCGCCCTTGCTCGTCGTAAGCCTCTCCGACCAGCTCTCCCGACCGGTTGGCCGCTTTGAGTGTGCCGCCGCAACACAGCCCGAGGGTGTGCGGCACATTGTTGCTCCAATAGACTGCCTGCGCTCGCGCTGCACCTGGAGGGACCGACTCGCCGAGCACCAGGCCCGAAGGGCTCGCGCCATGGACGAATGTCTGCTCACCGGCAACAGCAACGGTCGAGCGGCCCGAGTAGACGAATGCGGCTCGTATTCGATGTTGCGCGTCAAACGCGTCGACGATGATCTTGCCCGAAGGCGTGATCGCCACCGGCTCCGCGGACTTGAAACCCTTTGGCACCGGCAACTCGCGGGTACCCGTTCGCGCCTGCCACACAACCGGGCGGCTCACCTCGTTGGTCCCGGCCACCAGAGCGGATTGGGAGATGACGGTTGGCAGGAACGGCAACTGCCGCATTGAATAGCGAGTGTTCAGACAGGCACGCGCCGGTGCCTTGGCCCAGAGCGGCGTTACCGTCAGAACCGAACAGGCCAGCGCCACCCCGGTGAGGAGGACAGTGGCCGCCCGATGGACGGCCCCCGCCACAGGCTCATTGAGCCACATAGGTCCACGTGAGAATCTTTTGAGTCGACACCGTACCGCCGGTGCCACCAGTAAAGCCGACAAACGCCGTATTTCCTCCCACGGCGCCCGGTATGTCGACGGGTTGGGACAAGCTGAACTGAGCGTTGGTTTGCGGATCGGAGAGGACCAACGTCAGCGTCTTGCCGTCGTAACTAACATGCGCATGCAGCACATCACCGCTGTGTAGATCGATACCGAATGCCGTGAGGCCGGAGGCGGGCACCGTCGGCTCAGCGCCGCCGGTAAAGAACCCCGTGGAGTTGATCCCCTCGCCCGCATTGTCGAACGTATCAAACTTGACCGCCACGCTCTTCCCGATGCCCTGATACCCGAGTGCCCCACCTATTCCGCCTGTTGCACCCAGACCGGTGTTCTGCAGCGTGAAGGTGAAGCCGTCGGAGGCCTGGGGTCCGGCGGGTGTAATCTGGAAGTCGAAATCGGTCGTGAAGGCCGCGACATTCACCGGAGTTGAGAACCAGGCGGCGCCGTTCTCGAAATTTCCACCATTCGTCACCTGGAGTGCATCGCCGACAACAGCTGCTCCTTGCAGGAAGGTGAGTTGAGCGCTGGCAGAGAACCCCGACTCAAAGTTCACCACCGGAGTACCGCCGCCCGCGCCTGCATTGATGATGTACGCGGCCGTTGCAATTGGGCTGGAACCGCCGCTGCTGCTGACAGCGAGCGCTTTCAACGTAGCTGTCGCACTTACGGTAATTGGCCCTGAATAGACAGCGGACGATGTCGTCGGAGTGCTTCCGTCCGTTGTGAAATAGACGGTCGCGCCAGAAGTTGCATCCGAGATCGTCACCAGTTGGGTGCCCGAATAGGTCCCCGCCGCCGGTACGAATGACGGCAGCGCCGCAGGTGTCGCCGAGGTGGAACTGGTCGGAGTGTACGTCCAGTTGAGAATGCTCTGAGTCGAGACTGTACCCCCCGTCCCTCCCGTGAAACCGACGTACGCGGTCGAGCTACCTACGACACCGGGGATATCGATTACCTGAGACAGCCGAACCGACCCACCCGTCTGCGTGTCCGTTAACGTGAGAGTCAGGTTGGTACCGTCATAGGTCAGATGGGCCTGCAGGATGTGGCCGCTGTGCAGGTCGATCTGTCCGGTGAGATCTGTCGCCGGGGTCGTCGGCGCGTTTCCGTTGGTGTAAAAGCCGATGGAGTTGATGCCTTCGCCGGCATTATCGAAGGTATCAAACTTCACGGCGACACTCTTCGCAATCCCCTGGTACCCGAGCGCGCCCCCGATGCCACCGAGCGCGTTGAGCCCCATGTTCTGAATCGTGAAGGTGAATCCGTCGGATGCATTCGGGCTGGCCGGAGTGATCTGAAAGCTGAAGTCACTCGTGAACCCTTGTACGTTCACGGGCGTCGAGCTCCAAACCGCATGAGCTTCGAAGTTTCCACCGTCGGTGAGCAGCAGCGCAGTGCCCTGGAGAGTGATCGCGCCATTGCCATTGGAGTCGAGAGTCAGGCCTGTGGTGCTCGAAAATCCGTTCGGGTCGTTGATGACGGGATTGCCGGTTCCGCCGCCATTCACATTGATGGTGTAGGTGGCAGTGGCAACCGGGCTCGCGGTGTCTCCGGACGCGATCGCAAGTGCCTTCAGTGTCTCCGTCGTGGCGACGTTAATTGGTGCCGCATATACCGACGAGGACGTCGTTGGCGTCGAATTGTCAGTGGTATAGAAGATTGTGGCACCGGGAGTTGAATCAGAGATGCTTACGGATTGCGCCGCCGTGAAGGTTCCGCCCGGAGGTGAGAAAGTCGGCTGCGCGGTCTGCTGCGGTGGGTTACCCCCGCCGGACCCGATCGTGTAGGTCGCGCTCCCTACCTCGCTATTATCAACACCATTCGCGACGGCAATGGCCTGGAGTGTCTCGGTAGCGCCTACCGTGAGTGGGCCTGTGTACCGGGTTGATGCCGTTGTCGGAGTCGTCCCGTTCGTGGTGAAGAAGAACGCTGCATTCGGAGTCGTATCAGAAATTGTTACAGTCTGGGCGGTGGCGTAGGTGCCGGCTGGCGGAGAGAAGGTGGGCGTGGTGGCTTTTCCACCCAGTAACCCATAGCCCACGAGCGCGCCCGGGTTCGTCGAATTGCCGACATAGACCCTGCCGTTTGCAATCGTCGGCGGCGCGAATTTAGTGGCCGACCCGCCTTGATCCCGATTGCCCGCCTGCCCGCTCTTCCACAACAGATGACTCAGATCGGTGGCATCGAAGGCGAACAGTTCCCCGGTATTGTGCATGAGCCAATAGATGCCATTGGTTGTGTTGTTGGCAGAAATCGATGCTGCGTCCGTTGCGCTGAAGTTGCCCAGCGTGGTGCTGCTCTGCGAGACCGGCGCGGTCGACATGAGGCCGGTGGCGGTGTCGAAGGAATAGGCGCTGAGCGGGTGGCCGCCCGTATTCCAGTAGATCCGACCATTCAGGTACACGGGGGTGCTGAGGACAAAGCCTGCGCCCGTGATCTCCTGGGGGATCTGAGTATCGCTGTTGGTACAAGGGGGCGTGAGCTGGGTGCAGAGCTTGCCCAGATTGTTCAGATCCAACATGTGGATGGTCTGCGCCTTGCCGGCCTGGGTGAGGCGCTGAGCGCCGTTCGAGGCGGCTGGCAGCAACAGCACTCCGCCGGATCCCAGGTCGGTATCACCCAGCGTGCTGGAGCCGCCTTCATTGAAGGGCGTGAAATAGTCGCGGACCGGAAAATGCCCGTTGGCCGGCAATCCGAGCTTGACGATGCTGTCGCCGAAATCCGTCGTGCCGTTTTGATAACCATTGCCTGTTGCAAGGTAGATATTGCCGTCGGCGTCCACCGCGGGCGCCGCTCCCGACATCCAGATGCCACCTTCGATCAGGTTCCCACCGGGCGCTCCGTTCGGCGTGACATTCCAGACACCATCCTGCGCAAGGGTCTGCGCGTCATAGGAAATCAACCACCCGTGATATACATCGTGGTCGCAATGGGAGGCCCATGAGATGAGCACGTGCCCATTGTCCAAGGCCAGTCCGGGACGCTGCAGCTCGGCGCTGGGATTGAATTGGACCAGAGCCCCATCGCCATCGGGCGCGGTCCCCGGAGACGTCGCCTGAATCTCGGTTGGGCCGCCGAACTTTTCAGCCAGAGTGGCAATGTCCAGGGCGTGCAGGTGTTGGACCAGACGGCCTGCGACCTTAGCCTTGGAAACGACGTAAAGAGTCTGGCTGGCGGGATCGATGACCGGGGTACCCGTGATCCCGATTTCCGGATTGATATCGAGGCACTGCTGCACGAGGTCGGAAGACGCATTGATAGTCGTCCCGCCCGCCGGGATCAGGCTCACCTGCTTGTAGATGGTCCCATTGTCGCCATCAATCGCATACACGCTGTCGTGCTCAGTCGCGACATACACAACATTGTGGGTGCCACCGGCGATCTGGACACCGGCCATGACCAGCGGCTGTGCGTAGACCTGTCCGTCGAGTGTGATCTGGAATAACCGGCCGAACTGATCGACATTGACGTTGCTGGTGGTGAGAATCTGCTCGTGAGTATTGGCGCCGGTACGGGCCAGGTCGTTGTGCCAGGTCGTCACATTGACCTGTGCCTGCGCGGAAACTCCCAGAAGCAGACCCAATGAGGCCGCGAATGCCAGCGCTGCGCGCTCGTGAATGAACATCATGCTCAACTTCGCTCCCTGAGTGAAATCTTTTGATCAATACCGCGGCCGCGCCTCAGTGCCTGTCTGTCGACCGCGACACCCGAAGATACCTGCACGCGATGTTGGAGCGACCTTCCGCCCTGACCGGAAAAACCGCTCGCGTGCGCTTTATAGATTCATTGCGGCGGGAACACAAATGAAGTTTATTTTTTTAACGTCGCCGGGCGAAGTCACGGCGACGGTATAACAATTACCACGGAACGTTCGCGCCCCGGGGGTCCCGCGGCCCTCGAGCACTTGCCGGGCGATGCCGCGTGTCGCAGCGTGCCGAGGGCCAGCTCGAAGACGTCAGCACCCACGTCCCGGGTGTACCACGTGTGCTCCGACGCCGAAATGCACTAGTACTTGCGAACTGCTGCTTCGCCGTCATACAACGCCGTCCGCGATACAAAAAAATAACTCATGTAGCCACCAAAAGACTGAGATAACCCAGTACAACGGAACCATTCCTCTGTATGCTGTTAGAAGTTGTTTTCGACTCATTGCTGGCGGTAAGGATGAATGCAACTGCGACCGAGGGTTCCGGTGCACGTAGGGACCAGAATACAGCTCATACGCCGATGAGCTATGAATCACTTATTGCGACAATCGTGGAGGTGGACACCGACTCCCGAATGGGAGCCTCAGCTGCAGTCAGTCGTCATCACACCCTGCGCAATTGGCTCATCGGTGCACATATCGTCGAATTCGAACAGAACGGGGCGGATCGAGCGAGCTACGGGCAACAGCTACTGTCCCGCGTCTCGCGAGACCTGAAACAGCGAAACGTACCTGGGTGCAGCCCGGAGATGCTTGGCAGGATGCGAGTCTTCTACCGCACTTATCCCCAATTGGGCGGTAGCATGTCAGCCCCTATTGCACCGAATCTCAGGGTGTCTCCTGCGTCGAACGGTCTCACTGAGATTCCGTCACCGGTGACGAAATCCGGGCCGAGCTACCCCACGCCACTGGACGGGCATCTGCTGCTGCAGCTTCCCTGGTCTCACCTTATCGAGCTCATTCGTCTCGATGACCCCTGGAAACGCGCATTCTACGAAAACGAATGCCTGAGGAGCTCCTGGTCAAAGCGGGAACTGCAGCGTCAAATCGGCTCCCTGCTATACGAACGGACCGGACTCTCGGCCGACAAGCGAGCAATTATTGAGCGATCCCGGCGGCAGGCATCAGAAGCGCGCCTGCAAATATCCGAGCTGATCCGTGACCCTTACGTGCTCGAATTTGTGGGTCTCGCCGAACAGGCCCGCTACACTGAGACAGATCTCGAGACCGCACTCCTCGATCACCTGCAGGCGTTTCTGCTGGAGCTCGGCAGCGGCTTCTGCTTCGAGGCCCGCCAGAAGCGGATCACGGTGGGTAACGAGCACGACTACATCGATCTCGTGTTTTACCACCGGCTGCTGCGCTGCCATTTACTGATCGAACTCAAAGTTCGTCAGTTCCAACATGGAGATGCGGGACAGATGAACTTCTATCTCAACTATTGGAGAAGGGAAATGACGGGGCCAACGGATGCTTCTCCGGTAGGTCTACTTCTGTGCAGTGACAAGGATCAGACCAAGGTGGAATATGCGATAGGCGGATTAGATCAACAGCTATTCGTCTCGCGCTATCTGGTAGCTCTGCCGAAACCGACCGACATCGAGCAGTTCATTGAGCGCGATCGTGCCCTCTGGGAGCAACGCCGCGCTACAAATGCAGCTCCCATGCCAACTTAGGAGCGGGCGCTCCTGAGTACGGAATTCCGTCCAGGAACTCACTCGGTATCGCGATCCTCGCCGAGGATGGGCGCGGCAAACGGCTCAGGGCCGGGCGTTCGTCCGAACTTGATGGGCCGGGTGACCCCTCGATAGCTTCCGAGCGTCGGATGAGCGATCGGTGCAATCATGTTCTCGGCTATCACCTGCGGGTGATCAAACATGTCTTCGACCTGTCGAGCCATGGCACAGGGCACCTGGTCTCCGAGCACCTCTTCCCATTCGAGAGCCGTGCGTGTCAGCAGGACTGCGCGCAACTTCGGAACGATCTCCGCAGCATGTTGTGCGCGCTTACGCACGGTGTCATAGCGTGGATCATTGCCGAGCTCCGTCAGCCCCGTCTTGTCGCAAAGTGCTTTCCAGAAGTGGGGTGTGTTAGCTGACAGATACAAATGGCCCTCGAGCGTGGGATGTAGACCGGTGATACCGCCCGAGCGCATATCACGCCAGATGTCGAGCGATTCGCCCTCGGCCCAGATCATGCGCGCCGATTGCATGGTCAACGCGCTACGCAACAGGGACACTCCCACGAACTGGCCCTCGCCACTGCGTTCGCGCTCAAACAAGGCCGACGCCACCCCTGCCGCAACCAGCGCAGCGGCGTAGTAGTCGACGGGTGATCCGTAGGTCAGCTCCGGCGTCCCGTTGGGATTGCCTTGCAACGCGCACATGCCGGTCATCGCCTGCAGCACCTGATCGTAACCTGCCTTCTCCCGCAAAGGCCCCTCTTCCCCATAGCCGGTAACGGCGCAATAGATCAGCCGCGGGTTGATTTTGGCGAGCCGCGCATAGTCGACGCCCAAGCGCTCGCCCACTCCGGGTCTGAAGTTGTGCACGAGGACGTCTACTTCAGAGACCCATTTCAGCAGTAGCGCGAGGTCCTCGGCGCGTTTGAGGTCCAACACCAGTCCCCGCTTGCTGCGATTGACGCCGAGGAAGGCGCGATTCTCGCTCTCCAGGGTCGAAGGGTAATGGCGCAGGTTATCACCGCCCGGTGGCTCAATCTTGATGACATCGGCGCCCTGGTCCGCCAACAGCGTGCATCCGTACGGACCTGCGATGTACGCGCTGAGATCCAACACACGAACACCGGTCAAAGGTCCGGGCGGCCCGGATCGGGTGAAGTTCCAAATAGAGGAAGGCGAAGTCATGGCGTCATTCCCTTATGGCGTCGTTTCCGGTGCCAACATCATCCAAGTGAGTCGCCACGCTCCGTCGCGACGTCCCCCCGCCCGGTAATAAGGTTGGAAAGTCAGTGGCGGACGGCCGACGGGGCACAGTCGTACAGGAGGACCGCCCTCACCGTCTGTTGCCTGCTCAGTCAGGAGCCACGTGTCCGGAGGCCGGGTGTCAATGCGAAGCGTCTCCTCGATTTTGTAGCCGTCGATCAGGTCTGTTGCATAAACCAGCGGCCCGCGCGTGATGGCCAGATAGTCAAAGTGAAGCACTTCCTGCCTGACAGGAAGCCCATCCGGGGCCTGGGACTCCTGCACGTTCCGGTGAGCCTTGCGATGAATTTGCGGTCGCATGGGACAGGAGAGCGTGATCACATCCCCGGCACGCCACAGCCGCTCCAGTCGAACATAGGCACCGGCGCTCGGATGCAACACGTTGCTGTCACCACCGTCGCCACCGTCACCACTCACGCCACACACACTCACCGTGGCGCCTTGCGCCCAATCCGGGATCCGGATTTCAATGCTGAATGCCGCGGGGTGCTCAGGTGAGATCTCCAAAGCAATGGCCCCCTCAAAAGGGTACGCCGTTATCTGCTTCAGGCGCACTTCCCCCGCAGTCGGCAACCTCACTTGTATTTCCGACGGACCGAGCAGGTTTACCTTGATCCCACCGTCCTGTGAAATGCCGTAAGCGATGGAAGGCAGTTCCTCCAACGCCATTGCGCCACTGGACTTACAGCAGCGCCAGTATGTGGTGTACACCCGCTTGCCATTGGGAAACGAGTAGTAGCACCAGTCTTCGCCGTTCGGTGCCTGCGCGCCCAGCAGATCGTTGTAAGCACTACGCTCGATTTCCTCTGCGTAGGCGGCCTGTCCCGTGATGCACAGCAGCTCGCGATTGAGTTGTATCCATGCCATCGTGGAGCAAGTCTCAACGTAGCCGTACGGACTGAACACCGATCCTGGATTGAAGACTTCGCGCGAGCGATGCGCGACCCCACCCCACGGTCCCCCTCCCAGCGTCAAATGATGCGCGCGGACGTTAGCCCAGAGGCTCTCGACCGCGCGCAAATAGGTTGTATCACCCGTGGCGCGATACAACTTCGCAAGGCCCACCAGGTTCCAGAGGATCTGATAACTCTTGCCCGTGGCGATTTCAGACGCGTCCGTTCCTGCCAGAGCCTGAGTCAACAACGCGTGTCGCGGGTTGCGCTCCGCCTGCTCCAGCACGAGCAGTGCGAGATCGAGATAGCGTTGTTGGCTCGTCGCAAAATAAAGCTCCAGGGCCGGATCGATCAGCACGGTCGCCGACAGGCCGTGATGATTGCCGAGATCGGTAATATCGATGGCGCCGCGGGTCAGGGTCTCACTGCACAGATCGCCGATGCGGCAGGCCGCCTCCAGATACCGTGAGTTGGGAAAATGGCGATGAAGCTCGAGTAACCCCAGGATCAAGTAGCAGTGCGTCCAGATGTCCCATGTGCGGGCGAAAGGCGCGCCGTCCCAGGTCAACGGTTTCGGTGGTTGCTCGTGCATGAAGCGGCGCTCCGGGGCATAGTTCCCGGAATAACCGGCCGCGTCCTGCAAGCTCACCAGATAGTCGGCAACGTGCTGAGCTCTTTTGAGCAGTGGCCCATCTCGCGTGCGCGCCGCCGCTTTCGCCGCGGCATAAAGCCATTTGCCTGCGTGCTCACCATACCAGTCTCCCGCTCGATTGGTCTGCACGGTTTCCGGGTTGAAGACGGCGATAGCCGGACTCGTTGCATCGACGATAAAATGCGAAAGGCGCCCGCCGTGGTTGGCGGCCAGGGCTTCACCCAGCACGCCTCCCAAACAGACATCCCCCGGTGCTGCAAGCTGCATTGCGGGCGACGGGCGATGCAGGCGTGGAGTGGCGGCTGTCATCCGACATCGATCACGCAGCGGAAACCAATTCCGGCCGACCGGTCCTTGCAGGGGGCCATCAGCAAGTATTTACCGTGCTGGTCCAGGCGGTAGGCTTGCGGAAAATACCAGTGCGAAGTCTGGGGTTGATATGCACTGCCCCCTCGCAGAATCGCCGCCCGCGTATGAGCATCGAGATACTCATCCGTCCATTCCCAGATGTGACCCACGAGATCCATGACCCCGAACGGGCTCGCGCCGGCGGGATGTTGGTTTACATCGGCGGGTATCGGCATGTCGCGGCCGCAGGACGGCTCGGGCGCCGCCCGCGGATTCCATTCGTTACCCCAAGGATAATGGCGGCCGTCGCTGCCCTGAGCTGCATACTGCCATTCCCATTCACGTGGCAGGCGCTTGCCGGCCCAATGCGCGTACGCGCGTGCATCTTCGAGGGATACCCAGACTACCGGCTTGTTGTCCCAACCTGCCTGAGGCCGGCCGTTGTGCCAGTGCCGCAGGAAGTTGTGTTCGTCCAGTGGCCGATATGACGTTGCGTCCAGGAAGGCACGATACTGCGCGTTGGTCACCGGATGTTGATCGATGCAAAACGTCTCGATGCAGACCCGGTGCCGATGGCTCCTGCGTGGACTGGTTTCCCAGGGATACTGGACATCCACGCCCTCCCAGGTCTGACCCTCGATCTCGATGCCCTGGACCGCGAAATCAAACTCCCCGGCTGGAATCCGGATCATCCCTTGCGGTACGTGCGTTACCCGCTGTGTAGGCTCGATGGGCACCAGTTCCTGCGGCAACGATTTCCACTCAGCCGGGAAAGATTGCAGCGGCTGGCGGGCAGTTTCCTGCATGCGCTCGAGAAAACGGTCCAGATCCTGGATCTTCGCGGCGGGCGTGAGAGACAGGACGGCGCCGAAGCCCCGGCCTTCGAGGCGCAGTGCGACCACCGCGCGGCCCGCTTCGAAACGGGGCTCCACACGCCGGCCACTCCAGACATCAAAGTAGGTTGTACCGGCTACGTGCTCGATCGCGATCTGCTCTCCATTCACTTCGTATTCATTGCGATTCACGAGCGTCCACAAGGTCATGCTCTTGCCTGGAAAACGGCTCGAGAACACGCCCGCGACGGATGTTTTCTCATACGGAGTCCAATCCGGGCTCACCAGCAGCGGCGCGAATTGACGTTGAATCATCGCCACGCGCCTGAGAGTTTCCGCGTCGCGTGGTGTGAGCTGATTCCAGATGCCCCAGATATTTTCCCACGCGTTGTAACCGATGCCATTGAAGAACGCGTGCTGCAGGTCGTTGTTGCGATCGCGGCTCCAGCGATTCTCGATCGTAATCAGGTGACGCGGCTCGAGCCACTTGAGCTTGATGACCACCGGAATCAGGTCCTGCGGGATCTTCTTCGTCCAGCTCTGCAGGTTCCAGGTGAGAATGTGATCGCCTGCCTGAGCGGTCGTTTCAGGCTGCAGGACGACGGGATGGTTTACCGCTTCGCATGCATCGAAGAACGCACGCGGCA
>Ga0105240_10012961_pt1 | contig 11484 bp, 6 predicted proteins | sample KBSC54metaG_FD_80426 | JGI IMG/M metagenome (GOLD analysis project Ga0105240, IMG submission 80426) | Corn rhizosphere microbial communities from Kellogg Biological Station, Michigan, USA - KBS C5-4 metaG | ecosystem: Host-associated > Plants > Roots > Rhizosphere > Soil | place: Michigan, USA...
CAGGATCCCGTCGGCGTTGATGGCGTCTTCCATACAGATGCTCCAGCGTGCCCGCGCGCCGACGCTAGCCGGTATGGCGGCGCTGAAACAATCGCGTTGTGGGCTCTGCGGGATGGAGATTGCCCGCGTTGCCCGACCTCCGTCACCCCGGACGGCCCGCGAGGGCCGAGCCGGGGCCGGACGATCCGGTTCCGAGACGAAGTCCAGCTGGACTGTGGCCCGTCCGGCCCCGGCCCTGCGCGGCTGCGCCGCTCCGGCCGGGGTGACGGCGGCAACGGCACGGCGCGTCGAGCTATTTCTTGTGTTTCAGCACCCATGCCTCGAAGGCGTCGACGAACCCGCTGAGGAACTTGCGGGTGTCGTCGTTGGTCAGCTTGCCGGCTTCGTCGAACAGCTTGGCAGCGCCGCCGACGTAGGCCTCGGGCTGCTGCAGCACCGGCATGTTCAGGAACACCAGCGACTGGCGCAGGTGATGGTTGGCGCCGAAGCCGCCGATCACCCCGGGCGAGACGCTGATCACGCCGGCTGGCTTGCCGTCCCAGACGCTCTTGCCATAGGGCCGCGAGCCGACGTCGATGGCGTTCTTCAGCACCGCCGGGACGGAGCGGTTGTATTCGGGGGTCGCGAAGAGCACGCCGTCGACGGGCCGGACTGCATCGCGGAAGGCCACCCACCCGGCGGGCGGGCTGGCCTCATCGTCCTCGTTGTAGAAGCTCAGCCCCCCGATCTCGACGATCTTCATGTCGAGCCGGCCGTCCGCCAGCTCGATCAGGGCGTTGACGGTTTTGCGGGTGTACGAGCCCTTGCGGAGGCTCCCCACCAAGACGGCGATCGACGAGGTGGCCATGCGGTGCTCCTTGCGCTCGGGTCCCGAACGCGCGGGCGCGGTCAGGCGCTCCGGACGACCTTAAGCGGCGCCTTGCCCTGGTCGGAGTCAAGCCGCTCCCAGAGCGCCGCATGCTGGCGCCAGAGCGCCTCGGGCACGCGCTCGCCCAGTTCCTCGTAGTGGTCGGCGATCAGCGCCGCCTCCTCGCGCCAGACATCTCGGTCCACCGACAGCAGCAGGTCCAGCTGCTCGGGGGTCAGGCCGAGGCCGGTGAGGTCGAGCGAGTCGCGTGAAGGCTGGCGGCCGATGGCGGTCTGATCCGCCTTGGCGGTCCCGTCCAGGCGCTGGACGATCCACTTCAGCACCCGGGCGTTGTCTCCGAAGCCTGGCCAGACGAACTTGCCGTTCGCGTCCTTGCGGAACCAGTTGACGAAGTAGATCCGCGGCAGCTTGGCCGCTTCCGCGCCCGCGCCGACCTCGAGCCAGTGCTTGAAGTAGTCGCCCATGTGGTAGCCGCAGAACGGCCGCATGGCGAAGGGGTCGCGGCGCAGCTCGCCGATCTTGTTCTCTGCGGCGGCGGTGCCCTCGGAGGCGATGTTCGAGGCCAGGAACACGCCGTGCGCCCAGTCGAACGCCTCGGTGGCCAGCGGCACTGCGCTGGCGCGGCGGCCGCCGAACAGGATGGCCGAGATCGGCACGCCGGCCGGATCCTCCCACTCGGGCGCGATGGACGGGCACTGGCCAGCCGGCGATGTGAAGCGCGCATTCGGGTGGGCGGCCGGCTCGCCGGACCCCGGAGTCCAGGGGCGGCCCTGCCAGTCGATCAGGCCCTCGGGCGGCATCTCGGTCAGGCCTTCCCACCAGACGTCGTCGTCGGCGGTCAGGGCGGTGTTGGTGAAGATGGTGTTCCGCGACAGCGCGGCCAGCGCATTGGCGTTGGTCTTCTCGCCGGTGCCCGGGGCGACGCCGAAGAAGCCGGCCTCGGGGTTGATCGCATAGAGCCGCCCGTCGGCGCCCAGGCGCATCCAGCAGATGTCGTCGCCGACCGTCTCCACCTTCCAGCCCGGCAGCGTCGGCTGCAGCATGGCGAGGTTGGTCTTGCCGCAGGCGCTCGGGAAGGCGGCGGCCATGAAGTGCGCGCGGCCCTCGGGCGAGGTGACCTTGAGGATCAGCATGTGCTCGGCCAGCCAGCCCTCGTCGCGGGCCATCACCGAGGCGATGCGGAGCGCGAAGCACTTCTTCCCGAGCAGGGCGTTGCCGCCGTAGCCCGAGCCGTAGGACCAGATCTCGCGGTCCTCAGGGAAGTGGACGATGTACTTGATTTCGTTGCAGGGCCACGCCGTGTCGGCCTGGCCAGCGGCGAGCGGCGCGCCCACCGAATGCACCGCCGGGACGAAGAACCCGTCGTCGCCCAGGGTGTCGAGCGCGGCCTTGCCCATCCGGGTCATGATCCGCATCGAGACGGCCACATAGGCGCTGTCGGTGATCTCGACGCCGATCGCGCCGATTTTCGATCCGACGGGACCCATGCAGAACGGCACCACGTACATGGTGCGCCCGCGCATGGCGCCGTCGAACAGGTTGTTCAGGTCGGCCCGCATCTCGGCCGGGTCGAGCCAGTTGTTGGTGGGGCCGGCGTCCTCGCGGTCCTTCGAGCAGATGAAGGTGCGGCTCTCGACGCGGGCGACGTCCTTGGGGTCGGACGCGGCGTAGAAGGAGTTCGGCCGCTTGGCCGGGTTCAGGCGTTTCAGAGTGCCCGCCCGCACCAGTTCCTCGGTGAGCGTCTTCCACTCCGCCTGCGAGCCGTCGCACCAGTGGATCCGGTCCGGCTTGGTCAGGGCGGCGATCTGCGCCACCCACTGGATCAGGCGTGCGTGGCTGGTGGGCGCGGGTGCGAAACCCGGAATCGATTTCGCCGCAGCTACGCCGTCTACGTCCCGCATTGTCTCACCGTTGTTCGTACTAATCGTGGAAACTCAGGCCCGGCGGAGCCTGCAAGCGCCGTACCTAAGCGGGGCTATGCCCTAACGCAACGAGTCGTTTATGCCCGCAAGAGCCTCCGAGCCCGGAATAAGTTCCCGGTCCTCGAGCTGGTTCAGCGGCTTTTGAACGGTGGCCAAGTGATCGTGAAGGTCCTTGGATTCAGGATCGACGTAGAGCAGGCCGGTGACGACCTCACCGCGCGCCTGGTGAAGCTGCAGGTGGCTCATCGCTGAAATCCGGTCGGTGGGGTCGTAGTCCGCGGCGATCTTACGCAGCTTGAGGATGGAGCCGTCGTGCTGGGTGACCAGCTCGACCTCGCCCGGCGCGTAGTCGGCGAGGATCTCCTGCCGCGCCTCGATGAAATCCATCCGGTTCATCGCCGCGTTGTGCTCGCGCACATAGTCGAAGCTCTTGGTCGAGCCGACGTGGTTGTTGAACTGCACGCAGGGGCTCAGGACGTCGATGAAGGCGGCGCCCTTGTGGGCCAGCGCGCCCTTGATCAGCGGCACCAGCTGGGCCTTGTCGCCCGAGAAGCTGCGCGCCACGTAGCCGGCGCCCAGCTGCAGGGCGAGGCCCACGAGGTCGATCGACTGGTCGTGGTTCACCACGCCCCGCTTCGACTTCGAGCCAGGGTCCGAGGTGGCCGAGAACTGGCCCTTGGTCAGGCCGTACACGCCGTTGTTCTCGACGATGTAGGTCATGTTGACCCCGCGCCGGACCGAGTGGGCGAACTGGCCCAGACCGATCGAGGCGGAGTCGCCGTCGCCCGAGACGCCCAGGTAGATCAGCTCCCGGTTGGCCAGGTTGGCGCCCGTGAGCACCGACGGCATCCGTCCGTGTACGGCGTTGAAGCCGTGCGAGTTGCCGAGGAAGTAGTCCGGCGTCTTGGACGAGCAGCCGATACCCGACAGCTTGGCCAGGCGGTGCGGCGGCAGGTCGAGCTCATAGGCGGCCTGGATGATCGCCGCGGAGATCGAGTCATGGCCGCAGCCGGCGCAGAGGGTGGAAACCTTGCCCTCGTAGTCGCGGCGGGTGAAGCCGAGCCCGTTGGGAACCAGCAGGGGGTGATGCAGCCGAGGCTTGGTTATGTAGGTCATTCCGCCACCTCCGGAACAGGCGTACGCGTGGCGCCCCGGATGAGGCCCAATATCTGGTCGGTAATGAAGCGCGCAGTGATGGGCGAGCCGTCGTAGCCCAGGACGGGCTCCAGTTTGGCGGGATTCACGCCGCCCTCCACCATCACCAGCGTGCGGAGCTGGGCGTCGCGGTTCTGTTCGACCACGAACACCGTCTCGTGCTCCTCGATGAACTTCATGACCTCGTCGCTGAACGGGAAGCCGCGCACGCGCAGCCCGTCCACATGCACGCCCTGGGCTTCCAGGATCGCCAGTGCCTCATGCATCGCCGGCGTGGTCGAGCCGTAGTAGATCGCCCCGTGCGGCGTGCGCCGCTTGGCGGGCTGCAGCACCGGCGCCGGGATCAGCGACTTTGCGGTCTCGAACTTGGCCAGCAGCCGCTTCATGTTGCCGACGTAGACGGACCCCTCCTCGCTGTAGCGGGCGTAGGGGTCGCGCGAGGTGCCGCGGGTAAAGTAGGCGCCCCGGTCCGGGTGCACGCCCGGATAGGTGCGGTAGGCGATGCCATCGCCGTCGACGTCGAGGTAGCGGCCGAAGTCCTTGCCGGCCTCCAGGTCGTCGTAGGTCATCACCTTGCCGCGGTCGAGGCGGCGGCTGTCGTCCCATTGGAAGGGCCGGCACAGCCACTCGTTCATGCCGATGTCGAGGTCGAGCATCACGAAGACGGTGGTCTGCAGCCGGTCGGCGAGGTCGAAGGCCAGCGCCCCGAACTCGAAGCACTCGGTCGGGTCCTCGGGGAACAGCAGCGGATGCTTGGTGTCGCCGTGCGAGGCATAGGCCGCCAGCAGCACGTCGGATTGCTGGGTGCGGGTCGGCATGCCCGTGGAGGGTCCGCCGCGCTGCACGTCGAAGATCACCGCCGGGATCTCGGCGAAGTAGGACAGGCCCACGAACTCCTGCATCAGCGAGATGCCGGGGCCGGAGGTGCAGGTGAAGGCCCGCGCCCCGTTCCAGCCGGCGCCCACGACGACTCCGATCGAGGCGATCTCGTCCTCGGCCTGGACGATGGCGAACTTCGCCTTGCCCGTCTCGGGGTCGACGCGCAGGTCCTGGCAGTGCGCCGTGAAGGCCTCGGCCAGGGACGTCGAAGGCGTGATGGGGTACCAGGCGCAGACAGTGGCGCCGCCATAGACCGCGCCCAGGGCCGCGGCCGAGTTGCCCTCGGCGTAGATCCGGTCCCCCACCGCATCCGACCGGCGCATCTGCAGCCCGATCGGCTTCAGCGACTCGGCGGCCGCCTCGCGGCCCAGACGCAGGGCGTCGAAGTTGGACTGGATCAGCTTCGGCTTCGAGGCGAAGTCCTCGGTGACCAGCTTTTCGAGCACCTCGGTCTCGATGCCGATCAGGTAGGCGATCGCCCCGACGTAGATGATGTTCTTGAACAGCTGCCGTTGCCGCGGATCGGTGTAGGCGGCGTTGCAGATGGCGGTCAGCGGCAGCCCGATGACCTCGATGTCGCTGCGGAACTTGCTCGGCGGCATCGGCTTGGTGGAGTCGTAGAACAGATAGCCGCCCGGCTCGATCGAGGCCACGTCCTGGTCCCAGGTCTGCGGGTTCATGGCGACCATCAGGTCGACGCCCCCGCGGCGGCCGAGCCAGCCCTGCTCGCAGACCCGCACCTCATACCAGGTGGGCAGGCCCTGGATGTTGGACGGGAAGATGTTGCGGGCGGCCAGCGGCACGCCCATGCGCAGGATCGACTTGGCGAACATCCCGTTGGCGCTGGCCGAGCCAGAGCCGTTCACGTTGGCGAACTTCACCACGAAGTCGTTGACAGCGGATATGCGGGTCATCGGGAAACTCTCCTCCGCCCCCGCCCGGCGGGGGAGGTGGCGCAGCGCCCGGCGCCGCGAGGGCCCCGGACGCTGGCGGTCATATGGATCATTCGGCGGCCATCTTGTGCGAGGCGCATGCCTCCTCGGCCTGGGTGACGTTCAGCAGGAACTTCTGCATGTCCCAGGCCCCTGTCGGGCACCGCTCGGCGCAGAGGCCGCAGTGCAGGCAGACGTCCTCGTCCTTCACCATCACCCGGCCGGTGGGCAGGGTGGTGGAGACGTAGAGGTCCTGGGTGACGTTCAGCGCCGGGGCCTTCAGCCGCTCACGCAGATCGGCTTCCTCGCCGTTCTCGGTGAAGGTGATGCAGTCCACCGGACAGATGTCGACACAGGCGTCGCACTCGATGCAGAGCGGGGTCGCGAACACCGTCTGGATGTCGCAGTTCAGGCAGCGCTGGGCCTCCTGGAAGCCGACGTGCCGGTCGAAGCCGAGCTCGACCTCCAGCTTCACGTTGGACAGCGCCTCGGCCTTGTCCCGCAACGGCACACGGAAGCGCGCGTCGTTGGAAACGTCGTTGTCGTAGCTCCACTCGTGGATGCCCATCTTCTGGGACGCGAGCGTCACGCCGGGCGGCGGACGGTCGTTGACGTCCTCGCCAGAGAGCAGCTTGTGGATCGACACCGCCGCCTGGTGGGCGTGGGCCACGGCCCAGATGATGTTCTTGGGGCCGAACGCCGAGTCGCCGCCGAAGAAGATCTTCGGGTTGGTCGAGGCCATGGTCACTTCACTGACCACCGGCATGTCCCACTTGTCGAACTCGATGCCGATGTCGCGCTCGATCCAGGGGAAGGCGTTCTCCTGGCCGACCGCCACCAGCACGTCGTCGCATTCGAAGTGCTGGTCCGGCTCGCCGGTGGGCAGCAGGTTGCGGCGGCCCTTCTCGTCGTAGGTCGCGGCCACCTTCTCGAACACCACGCCGGTCAGGCGTCCGTTGTCGTGAGTGAATTCCTTGGGCACGAGGAAGTTGATGATCGGGATATCCTCGTGCATCGCGTCCTCCTTCTCCCAGGGGGACGCCTTCATCTCCTCGAAGCCGGAACGGACGATCACCTTCACGTCCTCGCCGCCCAGGCGGCGCGAGGTGCGGCAGCAGTCCATGGCGGTGTTGCCGCCGCCGAGCACGATCACCCGCTTGCCGATCTTGTCGGTGTGGCCGAACGAGACGGACGACAGCCAGTCGATGCCGATGTGGATGTGGGCGGCGGCTTCCTGGCGGCCCGGAATCTCCAGCTCGCGGCCGCGCGGCGCGCCGGACCCCACGAAGATCGCGTCGTAGCCTTCGTCCAGCAGGGCCTTGAGGCTGTCCACCCGCTCGCCCTGGCGCAGGGTCATGCCGAGGCCGGTGATGTAGCCCACCTCCTCGTCGATGACCGATTCCGGCAGGCGGAAGCGCGGGATCTGGCTGCGGATCATGCCGCCCGGGGCCGGATCCTGGTCGATGATGGTGATGTCGTAGCCGAGCGGCGCGAGGTCGCGCGCGACCGCCAGCGAGGCGGGACCGCAGCCCACCATGCCGATGCGCTTGCCATTCTTCACCGGCGCCGGCTGCGGCAGCCGATGGGTGATGTCGCTCTTGTTGTCGGCGGCAACGCGCTTCAGCCGGCAGATCGCCACCGGCTGGTCTTCCACCCGCCCGCGCCGGCACGCCGGCTCGCAGGGCCTGTCGCAGGTCCGCCCCAGGATCCCCGGGAAGACGTTGGACTTCCAGTTGATCATGTATGCGTCGTCGTATCGCCCGTCGGCGATCAGCCGGATATACTCTGGCACCGGCGTATGCGCCGGGCACGCCCACTGGCAATCAACGACCTTGTGGAAGTAATCTGGCGCCTCGATGTGCGTAGGCTCCAACCCTTTGATTCCTCTATAGCCTCCCCAGGGATCCCGTCTTCACACCCGGCCGGCGCCGAGGCGCCATGGTGACTCAATCGGGTGGGGATCGGATGCCTTTATGCTAGAGCGCGCGCGGCGCCAAGGCCAGCGGGATAAGCCTGCCGACTGAGGATTAGTTCGTCGCACCCCATGCGTCAGCCACCTAGGAGGCTGTTGCGTCCCAATTGCCGAGTATTGCGAGGTGGAAGCGATCTGTCATTTTGCCGTTGGAATGAAACCCCAAAATCGTCTCGCGCCTTTTGGTGATAAGCGGCGCCTTTCACCCCCCGGTATTTGGGCCTTTTGGAGACGGGATGAGCCAAACCATCCAGCCCAGCGGCAAGCCTGCGCCGCGCCCAAGGAAGCGGCCGGCGTGGCGCACGGTCGTCTGGATTGTCGTCGTGCTCGCCGTGGCCGTCGGGCTCGCCTTCCTGCTGGCGAAGTGCGCCGGCGGCGGCAATCAGGCTAGGGGCGGCTTCGGAGGGGGCGGCGGCGGACGGCGCCCCGCCGTCACGGTCGGGACGGCCAAGGCGGCCACTGCGGACATCCCCATCACCCTGAGCGCCCTGGGCACGGTCACGCCGGAGGCGACGGTACAGGTGTCGCCACAGGTCAGCGGTCCGCTCACCCAGGTGAACTTCCGCGAGGGCCAATTGGTCAGCCGTGGCCAACTGCTCGCCCAGATCGATCCGCGGCCGTTCCAGGTCGCCGTGCAGCAGGCCCAGGGCCAGTTGACGCGGGACCAGGCCCTGCTCGCCAACGCCCGCACCGACCTGGCGCGCTACCAGCAGCTGCTGGCCCAGGACTCGATCGCCCGCCAGCAGGTGGACACCCAGGCCTCGCTGGTGAAGCAGTACGAAGGGGTGGTCGTCTCCGACCGCGCGAACGTCGCCACCGCACAGCTGAATCTGTCCTACACCCGCATCGTCGCGCCGGTGGCCGGACGCGTCGGCCTGCGCCAGATCGACCCCGGTAACCTGGTCTCCGCCAACTCCACGACGCCGATCGTGGTGGTGACCCAGATTGATCCCATCGACGTAGTGTTCTCACTCGCCGAGGACGTGATCGCCTCGGTCACCAAGCACCCCAACTTCGGCGCCGGCCTGCCGGTGACCGCCTACGATCGCTCGGGCGGCCAGATGCTGGCGCAGGGCACGCTCTCGACAATCGATAACCTGGTCGACACCACCACCGGCACGGTGAAGGGCAAGGCCCGCTTCGCCAATCCTGGCGGCTCGCTGTTCCCCAACCAGTTCGTCAACGTGACCGTGCTGGTGGACACACTGCCCAAGCAGGTGGTCGTTCCGACGACCGCGGTCCGGCACGGCCCGCAGGGCGACTATGTCTATGTGCTGCAGCCCGGCGCCGACCAGATCGTCAAGATGCGCCCGGTGAAGGTCGGGCCCGGGACGGCCGAGACCGTCTCGATCGCCCAGGGCCTGAAGGTCGGCGAGACCGTGATCACCGAGGGCGGCGACCGGCTGCGCGACGGCGCCAAGGTCATTCTGCCCGGCCAGCAGCCGCAGGGCGGAACCGGCGGCCGGGGCGGCCGCCGCGGCCGTGGAGGCGGCCAGGGCGGCGGCAACCGTGGAGGCGGCGGGGGCGGCGGCGGGGGCGGCGGGTGATCGTGCACGCACAGCTCCGCGCAGACCTGGCGTCGAACTCCCCACATCCAGCGGCCCCGCGACTCTCCTCCCCCGGGGGAGGAGAACCGTCCCTATGAGTCCGTCACGCCCGTTCATCGAACGACCGGTGGCGACCTCGCTGCTGATGGTGGCGCTGCTGCTGTCCGGCCTGGTGGCCTTCCGGATGCTGTCGCTGTCGGCCCTGCCGGAGGTGGACTACCCCACCATCCAGGTGCAGACCTCATACCCGGGCGCCAGCCCCGAGGTGATGGCCCAGACCGTCACCGCGCCGCTGGAGCGTCAGTTCGGCCAGATGGCCGACCTGAACCGGATGTCGTCGATCAGTTCGGGCGGGTCGTCGGTGATCAGCCTGCAGTTCAACCTCGACCTCGGCCTGGACGTCGCCGAGCAGGAGGTGCAGGCCGCGATCAACGCGGCCGGCAATCTGCTGCCGTCCGACCTGCCCGCGCCGCCGGTCTACGCCAAGGTGAACCCGGCCGACGCGCCGGTGATGACGCTGGCGCTGACGTCGGACACCATGCCGCTCACCGACGTCCAGAACCTGGCCGACCAGCAGTTGGCCCAGAAGATATCGCAGCTCTCCGGCGTGGGCCTCGTCACCCTCAGCGGCGGGCAGCGGCCCTCGGTGCGCATCCAGGTCAACACCCGCCAGCTGGCCTCCTACGGCATGACCATGGAGACCTTGCGCACGGCGATCAGCTCGGCCAACGCCAACGGCGCCAAGGGCTCGTTCGACGGACCGACCCGCGCCTACGCCATCAACGCCAACGACCAGCTGCTCACCGCGGACGACTATGCCCGGCAGATCGTCGCCTACAGAAACGGCAATCCGATCCGGCTCAGCGACGTGGCCAACATCGTCCGGGCGCCCGAGAACGCCTGGCTGGGGGCCTTCTTTGCCGAGGCGGCGAACCGGCGGGCGCCGGCGCGAGTGGCCCCGGCCATCGTGCTCAACATCCAGCGTCAGCCCGGCGCCAACGTCATCACCACCGTCGACCAGATCAAGGCCCAGCTGCCGGAGCTGAGCGCCGGCCTGCCCGAGGGCCTGCATGTGCAGGTGGTCAGTGACCGCACCACCGGCATCCGCGCCTCGGTCGGCGACGTGGAGTTCGAGCTGGTGCTGGCCATCATGCTGGTTGTGGCGGTGATCTTCGTCTTCCTGCGAAGCCCCGAGGCGACCTTCATCGCCGGCGTCGCCGCCCCGCTCTCCATCGTCGGCACCTTCGGGGTGATGTATCTGCTGGGCTTCTCGCTCAACAACCTGACCCTGATGGCCCTGACCATCGCCACCGGCTTCGTGGTCGACGACGCTATCGTGATGATCGAGAATATTTCCCGCTACATCGAGGAGGGGGAGTCGCCGCGCGACGCCGCGTTCAAGGGCGCCGCGCAGATCGGCTTCACGATCATCTCGCTGACGGTCTCGCTGGTGGCGGTGCTGATCCCGCTGCTGTTCATGGGCGACGTGGTGGGGCGCCTTTTCCGGCAGTTCGCGATGACCCTGGCGGTGACCATCGTGATCTCGGCGGTCGTCTCCCTCACCCTCACCCCCACCCTCGCGGCGATCTGGCTGAAGCGGCCGAAGGACGTGAAGAAGAGCCGCTTCGCCGAGCGCTCGCAGGCGATGTTCGACCGGGTGATCGACCGCTACGGCCAGGCGCTTGACTGGGTGCTGGACCGCCAGGCGCTGACCCTGGTCGTCGCCCTGGCCACGCTGGCCCTGACGGTGGTCCTCTACCTGGTCATCCCCAAGGGCCTGTTCCCGACCCAGGACACCGGCCTGGTGCAGGGGGTGACGGTCGCCTCGCAGTCGGTGTCCTACGAGCGGATGACCCAACTGCAGCAGCAGCTGGCCGCCGAGTTGGTCAAGGACCCGGACGTCGAGAGCCTGACTGGCTACACCGGCGTCGACGGGACCAATCCGACCCTCAACTCGGGTCGGTTCATGATCAACCTGAAGCCCCGGCACTCGTCGCAGGCGGCGATCCTGCACCGGCTCCAGGATGAGGCCGCGCGGATCCCCGGCGTGACCCTCTACGTCCAGCCGGTGCAGGACCTGACCATCGACAGCAACGTCAGCCGCACCCAGTACCAGTTCTCGGTGGAGGGGCCGGACCAGGCGACCGTCTCGACCTGGGCGGCGAAGATCGTCGAGCGGCTCTCGAGCGAGCCCCGCCTGCGCAACGTC
>Ga0105240_10012962_pt1 | contig 11483 bp, 8 predicted proteins | sample KBSC54metaG_FD_80426 | JGI IMG/M metagenome (GOLD analysis project Ga0105240, IMG submission 80426) | Corn rhizosphere microbial communities from Kellogg Biological Station, Michigan, USA - KBS C5-4 metaG | ecosystem: Host-associated > Plants > Roots > Rhizosphere > Soil | place: Michigan, USA...
ATAGCTTGACAACCTCTTCTTTTTATGAATAACTAATTAAGATACAATTATTATTTCTCATAATTATATCTTAATAAAATAGACAAAACACATGCGTGAATTCATTAAAAAATATAGACAGAGTATTAACCCTCCATATGAACGAAAAGATACATTAACGTTTCTCATCACCTTTTTAATTTTCCCTCTCTGTTTTTTATTAGGAATAGTGCTTATTATTGGATATTCAAATACGAATAAAATCGCATTTGCAGAGAATAATAAACATCTTCTTCTCATTTCTAAACGGCATTTTAAATCGGTTTGTGATATACCCAAAGCACATTCAGCAAAATGTTTTGCCAAAGTAATTACCGACGACAGCTTAAATCCTCTGGCAGCATCAAGTCCTTCAACTGCTAGTCTAACACCGCTGCAGTTTCATATGGCCTATTCTCTTCCATGTACTCCTGGTGGACCGGTACAAGCGCAGTGCGAAGGGGTATCGACATTTGGTCCAACAGTCGCAATTGTAGATGCATATAATACTCCAACGATTGAGAGCGATCTAAATACATATAGTAGTTATTTCGGTTTGCCTTCTTGTACACAGGCAAATGGCTGTCTGCAAATCGTTAATCAAAACGGTGGAACAAATCTGCCAACGGCCATTGATCAAGGATGGTCCTTGGAAGCGTCATTAGATGTACAAACGGTTCATGCAATTTGTCAAACATGCAAGATTCTTTTAGTGGAAACAAACTCAAATTCTTTGAACGATTTAGCTACAGGTGTTGGAACCGCGGCAAGTATGAATGTCTATGCAATTTCAAATAGCTATGGAGCAGCAGAGTGGTCTTCAGAGACTTCATATGATCCTTTTTATACCCATACGAGTACTGCAGTAGTCGCATCTTCAGGAGACAATGGGTATGGCACAGCATATCCAGCCGCAAACCCTAATGTTGTAGCTGTGGGCGGAACAACGCTTCAATTATATTCGGATAACACGTATGCCTCGGAGTCTGTCTGGTCAGGAGCGGGAAGTGGCTGTAGTTCGTATGAAACAGGTTTGGGCGCACAACAAAGTTTAGCCAACTGGGGATCAACCGGGTGTGGATCAAGAAGAGGAGTAACTGATATATCAGCAGATGCAGATCCCAATACTGGAGCTGCAGTGTTTGATTCAACACCATATAGCAGTCAGACTGGATGGTGGCAGGTGGGCGGAACAAGTTTAGCTGCACCATTAGTAGCAGCGTCATTTGCTTTATCTCCACGAGTTACGACTACTTCTACAGGGACATCTGTTCTTTACACAAATAATACTTTGGCTAATTTCCATGATGTTACAGCCGGAAGTAATGGGTCATGCTCAACTATTATGTGCAGTGCTTCTATTGGCTATGATGGACCGTCAGGGATCGGTTCACTGAATGGTATAGGAGGCTTTGGAGGGACAATTGCAAGCGCTTCTCCTTCAGTTACGCCAGCCTCTACGTCAACTCCTGCTCCAGCCCCAGCAGCTCCAACAAATCTTATTGCGGCGGCAATTAGTAGTTCTCAAGTTCATTTACAATGGGATGCTGTACAAGATAGCGTTGGGATAGGTGTCTATAATGTTTACCGCAATGGTTTACTGATCGTTCAAGGCAATATTCTTAACTATACAAATAATAACCTTACACCTAACACAACCTATACATATACTGTTCAGGCTCAAGATATCTATGGAAATAAAAGTCCACTTTCAAATCCTGCAACTGCGACTACTTTTCCTGCTGTAACTGCGACTCCTACAGCAACTATGACGCCTTCTCCACAACCTAGTAATACACCAACACCGACTACCAGACCTACGCTAACTCCGACTAGTACTCCTGCACCAACTCCTCCAGCTGCTCCGCAAGTAGCTGTTGCAAGTTGTATTGCAGGTCCTGTTACGGGTACAAGTAATCTCACGCTTTCTTGGTCAGATCCACATGTTAATTGGGTAAATATAGGAATGGATTCGAATAATAGTACTTATTATGATAAGGGTGTTTCAGGCCTGACTTCTACCCAAGCGCCTGCTGGATTTAGTGGTGCAAGCAGTAATGTGGCAGGTCAAAGTCTAGTGGTAAATCCTAATATGACCTATTATGCATCTGTTTGGGATGGAATAAATAATTTACTGAGTAGTTCAACTGCTTTCTCAGTTCCATCGTGTCCACCTGCCGTTTCTATTACCAATCCTTCAAATGGAGCAACTGTTCCCCATAATAGTAAAATTGTGATATCAGCCACTGCGACTGATTATGTTTCAATAAAGCAGGTTCAATTCTGGGTAGATAATTCTCTTAAGTGTACCGACACAACAAATCCATATACATGTAATTGGAGTGTAGGAGCGAAGAAAAATGTAAGTTATACCCTTAAAGCAGTAGCGAGTGACACATTGGGGAATAGTGGGAGTACTTCAATAACTGTAACTGCCAAATAACAGGGGATGTCTTCGTAATTTTGGGGTGGGTAGCCATGGAGTCGAACCATGCACAACTTCATTATCAGTGAAGCATTCTACCGATGAATTAGCTACCCCTATATCCTGTTCGACTATTTTAGCAAATTTCATCCTAAAAACCAATCTATTATCCAATTTCATACATACTTCTTAAGTTTATCTTCTTGACACTCCTTAGGTGCCTCGTGTACAGTAGAAAGTACTCAACTCATATGATCGACTCTGTCCAATTCGTTCTTTTGTTTGTTATCATCGTCCTTACAATTCTTCTTGTAGTACTCGGAGTACAAGTATTTTTTATTCTTCGTGAAATTAAACGGACGCTTTTTAAGGCAAATAAAGTTCTCGATACTGCAGAGACAATCACTGAAGCAGTTTCAGGTCCGCTTGCTTCTCTTGGGAGTTTAAGCACTATTATTGGCTCAGGTTCTCTTGTAACTGTGGCTAAACTTATTAAAGCATTTTTGAAAAAAGATACACACGAGCATAAACATTCTGAGGAATAATTCTTCTATGCAACAACAACGTTCAAGCAATCAATTACATGGATTTTTTCTTGGCCTTATTGTCGGGGTCGTGGTCACGTTATTATTTACCACGAGAAAAGGCAGACAAATTGTTCGAACTTTAACTGAGGAAGGACTACATAAGTTTTCAGAAGTTGAAGATATTTTACATGCGATGGAGGATGAAGCTGGATATGATGATGTGGGTGAAGTAGATTCTGCAGATTTGGCTGAAGAACACGCAGTAGTCCCTCAGCCGCCAGAAAAAAGCGCAGCTCATCCTATGATGCGTATTACTACGCACAGTCGCAAATTTTTCAAAAGACCCGCGAAGAAATAACAGGAAAGTGGATATAATCCCTTATTGGATTATTGCCCGAGGTATTTCTTTATATCAGCATTGTGTTCTGCTAAGGTTTCCTCATAATGATTATGGCCACTGCTATCAGAAATATAATATACGTAGTTGGTTTGTGCTGGATTGATTGCAGCAGTAATTGCTGCTAATCCAGGATTACAAATCGGTGTTGGTGGCAAGCCAACATTTGTATAGGTGTTATAAGGTGAAGTGGGAATTGTTTCGCTACCAGAAGTGGTAAGCGTTGGCCACCATTTAGCTGATGTGCCAATCGCATATTGCACAGATGCATCAATATCCAGTGGCATTCCCGCTTGGAGACGATTATAGATAACTGAGGCGACAAGAGGCCGATCTTCAGGGAATTTTGCCTCTCTTTCTACGAGAGAGGCAACGGTGACAATTTGATTTTGCGTATATGATTGTCGAGTATTTGGAGTAATACTCGCATATCTCTGTGTAAAATTTTGCCGCATTTGCTGAATAATTTGTTCTATTGTGGCACTTTTTTGTACTGAATACGTATCAGGGAAAAGATATCCTTCATTTGCTTGTAGATCAGTTTGCCATGCTTCTGTGTACTGCGGAAGTTTTTGTTTCAGAACCTGTGCTATCTCGGTTGCGCGAAAACCTTCAGGGACAGTAACCCAAACATCCAGAGTTCCTTTGGTCATAGTTTGGGCAATTTCACTGGCTGACATATTAGGGGAAAGGCGAAAATCACCGGCCTCTATTTTATTATCTAATCCATTTGTCTTTGTTATGAGAAAAAAGACAATAGGATCGTTAATAAGGCCATTTGCTTGTAAGTGATTGGCAATAGTTCTGAGCGGCTCACCAGGTTGTACCACAAATGTTTTTTGCCTTGTATCCGATGCATTTACAGGAGACGTTCCATGAATCCACCATAGACTACCAACGATGAAGATGATAAGTAAGAGGAATATGAGTACAACTAGTTTTTTCATATGAATTTACAGACAAATTTCTAATTTTAATTTCTAATTTCTAAACAAAATCAAAAGTTCAAAATAATAATATCAAAACATTTTGATTTGGTTAAATTGTATCTTGATTGATCACTGATCAATTTTTATTCTATTGTGAACAATTTCAAATTTTTTACTGTATCAATTGCTTCTTTTAAATTGGCTTGGCTGTCAGTATAAAGTGTACAAAGTATATCATGCTTTTCTACTTTTTCGCCAATTTTTTTATCAAGGTAAATTCCGGCTCGTTTTCGTACTGGAGCTCCGAGGATTTTTGCCAGAATTGTTGTATTCGGAACTTGAATCTGATTTACTGTGCCACTGTGAGTTGCCAAAATCGCATGTGTATATTTGCCCGGCTTGAGCATCTCACTGGTTATATCTCGGTTACCTCCTTGCGCGTGAATAATATCCTGCATTTTTTTATGAGCTGTTCCACTTGAGAGAATATGTTGTGCCCAATCTCGTCCTGCACCAAATTCTTTTTTGATTTTTTCTTGTAAAGATTTTGGACTATCACATAAGCACATATCGAGCAGTGTTCCTGCTAAATTCAATGCCCGTTCTTCTAGATCTATTGGCCGATCTATTTTTTGTTCTAGTACTCGTAACGCTTCTTTTGCTTCAAGTAGCGGACCAATGCCACGGCCAGCTGGTTCATCTGTTTTATGCAGAAGCACTTTAATTTTTACATCAAATTTGGTTGCCAGCTGCTCGAATTTTTTCTTTAATTCCTCAGCATCAGAAAGATTATGCACTTTCACGAGTTTCCCATAGGGTAAATCAATCACAACATGATTTGAACCGAAGGCAATTTTTTTTGCCATAATCGAAACGAGGACTTTATCAAAACTTTCAAAGAGAAGTGGAGCTTCAACTTGAATGAGCACATCATCTGCTGGTGCGATATTAAAACTCCCGCCCCAGACAATACAACCATTGGTCTTTTCCACAATCTTATAAATTTGTTCTTTGCTGAAAATAACCGGTGCTATAACTTCCATATCATCAGCTGTCCCACCAGGAGTAGTGATGGCCCGACTTGAGCTTTTTGGAATAGTAAATCCTGCAGAAGCAATAATTGGCACCACGATCATCGTGGTGCGCGTTCCAGAGATACCACCGATGGAGTGTTTGTCGGCCACAATTCCTTTGAAGTGGAGTTGTTCGCCTGTTGCAACCATGGCTTTGGTGAGAAAATAAATTTCTTCTGCACTGAAGCCTTTGGAATATCCAGATGCTGCGAAGTAGGTCGTTAAAACATCACCAAGTCGTTTATGCGCTATTTCATCCATTACTGCATAAATTTCTTTATAGTTGAGCTTTTTGCCGACTAGCTTTTCTCGTATCGCTTCTAAGGCGAGCGTTGATTCTTCTGACATACGTTAATAATTCAATATTCAAATAAACAAATAATCGAATAATGTATTTCATTCGATTATTCTATTATTCCTTTATTTATTCTGGAATTGGTCCATTGCTATTTTTATCATTGAGCGAATGACACTAAAGACGAAATAAACAGAGTTGTTTATCACTCGATAAACAGTTGGCCACATCTCTCGCAAGACTGCTTGGAGTTTGGTTGTCGTATTTTCGTTCATTTTTATTGAATTTTTTCAAGCCGTGAATGTACAATAAGCCGTTTCCAAGTAGTACCTGGTGGGGTACAGGTAATTAATGTCAAATAACTATCATCATATTGCTGGTCCAAAGGAGATGTATCATCAGCATCAACAATACTTATCTTATCGATCACATAGGTATATGTGGCACTATCTTCTGTGATGATAATTTTTGCTCCTGTATGAATGGTATCGAGTGTGGCAAAAATTGCCTTATAATTATGTGGGTCAAACCATTGAGGTAACGTAGAGTGGCCGAATATAACTGCATTGCCATGGCTAGGTGGAGTGGCAGTACCCTCGTAATTTACGAGATGGCTGTCCAAATCATTATCAGCGTTACTTGCAATAGCATTGGTAATACCCAATGATGGAATGGAAAGATAAAACATCCTATGCGGTTCTTGAGCTGTGGTGGATGGCGTATAGGCTGGATACCAATTTGCTGCGTTAGAATAATCAGTTGGTTTTAATGAGTTAGCCGCGTTTTGCCAGAGTGACTGGAGTGTCTCGGAGGACAGAACTGAAGCATTAGGAATAGGGGACGCGACATTGCTTGTTGCGAAGGCAGGTCGAATATAGAATTCCAATGAGATAATAGGGAAGAAAACATAAATGAGACCGGAAATACCAATGAAAAAAAGTCCAAGACCCAAGAACCGTATTTTTTTACGTATAGCGTTTATGTTACTTTTTTTGTAATAATACTTAGTCATTTGATTGTATTTGAATTGTTATATGGTTAGAAAATCGTGGTAATACTTTCGGAATAAGCGGAATGTTCGGCTGGAGTTGAATATCACTCGAGTCGACTTGTGGTTCTTGCGATAGGAGTGCTTGAGCATCAGTCACCGATTTTCCAGTAATTTCCTCAAGTAATTTTTGCTTATCAATTTGTGGTAAGAGACCAGCCTTTAAGTCAATGTTCGCACTGATGGTCTTAGTATCAACAACTTTTTCATCGCTCACATCAGCCATAATTCCTTTATTTGATAATGATTCATTATCAGTGAATTTGTCTTTCATGAGAAATTTACCAAGCTCTTGCAGATCGTTTTTACTATATGCCATTTGATGAAAAGTGACTGTTGCTTTGAGCGTAACTGAGGTTGCTGGATCATTTAACTTAGCGCTATATGTTTTCGATGATAAATCAGTAGATGTAATATCTGGTAATAATGCTTCATCACTGCTTACTTTTGCCAGCAACTGCTCTTTTGCTTGTGCTTGTAGACTATTTGGTAGATCCTGTGCCAGTTTATTCAAATCAGCTTGGCTGACAACCGTGACTTGTTTTTGCGTGCCGCCACTAAAAGCAGTGCTATTTTTTGCTCCTAGATTACTATTACCATTGACAGTAAACGTCGTTGCTGAAGGTAGATTATAGTTGGTGCCAATATCTTTGGCTGTAACAGTAACATCACTAGTGCCTGGTTTTGTTCCAGTAAATACATCCCCAGACGCTGATGCAACTGTAACATCCTTGTCTAGTGTGAACACTAAATTGTTTGAGGAGGTAATGGTTGCACCAGAAGATAAATCTACAGGCGAAGTAGCGCTATTATATAATGTGACGGTGCCTTTAGCCGGAGTACCGACATTTTTCTTGCCAGTCGCGTTTGTACTCGCACTTCCAGATAGATCAACTGAAATGTCCTTCGAAGCGATGGTGTTATCGGAAAAATTATTATCACTATTGGTTGAAAATGTGATGTTACCTTTTTCTTCAACGATTTTGGGATTCAGTGTTACTTTAACAGTTGCTTTTACTGAAAATATATACCAACCAATGCCTAGACATATAATGACGAGAACGACTGGTAATATATACAGCCAACGAGGAATGGAGTGACCTGCCATATGTACACCTGAGCGTTTTGAGGATATATTCTGTATAGTCCTACTAATCTTTTGTCGTGTTGTCCCCAGGAACGAAAAATTGCTCAGCGGCTTTTTTGTGCTTTTATCAATTGGTTGATTCTTGTCTAGAATGGGCTGATCATTTTCGTCGACTGCTTCTATATTACTGATAGGTGCATTTGTTGCAATTGTTTGGACAGGGGTAAGATCAGCAACATCTTGTTCTTCGACAAACCCAAGATTGTCTGCAGAGACAGTTTGGCCGCCGGAGGGAACAGGACTGACATTTTCGATATTTTCGTCTGTATATTGATGTGAGAATTGCTGTGCGAGTGTTTCGTTTTTGTTTGCTGAAGGCATTTTATTTGTCGGAAGAGCTTTCTCTTCGTTACTTTCTACAGGTTGAGGCATTGGCACACTCAGGTCAAGATTATTACTTACGGTTAACCCCATTTGTTCGGCTGCACCAGCGATGACTGCTTGGGCATCAAATCCATGTGGTAACGGCGCAATTTGCGGCATATGTAGAAAAGGAAGTGTTTTGCTCCATTGATGGGTAATGAATTCTTGGGCGATTTGTTCGGTGTTCATGCCATCAAATAGCACAATGCGAGGAGGCAGTACTGTGGCTGAGGTAAAATGTTTGAGTAATGCGTCAACTGTTTTGGCAGGGGACTCGACGATAATTGTATGTTGCGTTTCAATAATTTTCCCAGCTCGCAGATGAGATATGGTTAATTGTAGTTTGCCAATCTCAACCAGAATTGCCGTTAAAGGCGCACCTTCAAGACTTTGCAGTTGATGCGCGATGGCTTCAGAAATAACGAGAAAGCCAATTGGTTGTAAATCAAGCGAATCACACACTTGTTTGAGTTTACTGAGATAATCTTTTTTAATTTTTTTATCTTCTACCCATCCTTCCTTCACACCAAACATAGTTTTATGCGTCATGATGTCTTTAGGAAGCACTTCTTCGGCTTTACTAATGACTCGATCTAATATCTCTAGCCATTCTGCAGGAGTTGCTTGCTCGATTGTGGTAGGGAGAGTTTCTTCTTGTTTGCTCACAAGCTGGAGTTGCTCATTTACCTCTTCTAAAATATAGGCGGCAATTTGCTCATCACGAAGAATAAGGCAGAGAAAATACTCCTTTTTAATTTTTTTCTTGCCGAATGATAATTGTGGAATGGGCAGTTTCATAGTTGTTAAGAATTATTAAATTATTTTATTGTTATATTGTTAGAGACGAATATCAGAGATCAATTTAACAATGTAGCAATATAACAATCGTTTATCCTACTTTTGCATACAATCGCTTCTGGCTTGCACCAAGATTCTCTTGCTTTATTATAGTAAACGATTTTAGCTGTCCTGTAAAATCGACATGCGGTCCACCACAAAATTCAATAGAATACTGACCGATAAAGTATATTTTTACTTTATCTCCATAGGTATCCATGAATAATCCGATAGCGCCTAGTTTTTTTGCTTCCTCCAGGGGCAGGATCTCGAAATGGACTGGGAGATTTTCTTGGATTTTTTGATTGACAATATGTTCAACACGTTTTATTTCTTCATCAGTTAGTTTTTTATCATAGTTAAAATCAAATCGGACGCGTTCAGTCGTAATATTCGATCCTGTTTGGTGCACCTGATCTCCTAATACATCCCGCAATGCTTGATGGAGAAGATGAGTAGCAGTATGGCCCATGATCGTTTTTTCTTCATGATCAGCCAGACCACCTTTGAATTTATGCTCTGCTCCTTTGCGGGAAAGTGCTTGGTGTGCTTCCATTTTCTCAGCAAATTCCTGGTCATTGAAATGATATCCTAGGCTTTTGATTTGGGTAGGCGACAGGCCATGGGTGGTGTAGAGAACAAACGCGTCTTCAGCCGAAATTTCTTTGGCTTCGCCGTCGTGGAGTGATTGATCCTTATATTTTTTCTCAATAAATGTTTTTGCATTTGAGAGAGTTGTTCGATATTTATTTGCTTCTTCAAGAATTGTCTCTTTAATGGCTATGAATCTATCAGTGAGTAGGGGATCTGTTTGTGCATATTGACTAACAATTGTGTGAATAATATCGTTTGTAGGGTTATTCAGTTCTTCAATACCTCGAATAGTATTTATATTGTCATATGCTCGTCTAATTAATCTTCTTAGAATATATCCTTGCTCTTTATTAGAAGGATGTACACCATCAGCTGTAATAAATACAGCCGAAATGAGGTGGTCTACTATAATTCTCATTGCAGCGAGATGATCACTATACTTTGCATGCGTAACATTTTCGACTGATAAGATTATTGGAGCGAATAAGTTAGTTTGAAACATATCTTGCTGATTTTCTACAGCTGCAAGGAGTCGTTCTAAGCCTCCTCCGAAATCAACATTTTTCTTAGGCAAGTGACTAAATGATCCATCAGATTGTTTAATATATTCCATGAACACACTGTTCCCGATTTCCATGAACCGTCCACAATCGCAATTTGGATTACACTGCTCATTTTTCCATTCCGAGTTTTCATGTAATTGTAACTCAGCGCCGAAGTCGTAGAATACTTCACTATCGGTTCCGCCAATTTCACCGACTGGCATTTTATCTGGACTTCCGGCTCGTGACCACCAGTTTTCATATATATACATATGTATCCTCTCGCTTACGTCAATATTATGTTGTGCGAATAATACTTCCCAAAGTTTTTTTGATTCTATGTCGGCAGGAATATTGTTTTTCTCATCCCCAGCGAAGATTGTTACATGTAATCTATGTGGGTTAAGGCCTAAGCCTTTTTCTTTATCAGTCAGAAACTCGAAGAGCCACATGAGTTGGTCTTGCTTAAAATAATCTCCTAAACTCCAGTTTCCTAACATTCTGAAAAAAGTTGTATGGCGATTGTCACCTATTTCTTCGATATCTTGAGCTCTGAAACAATTTTGTACATCGACTAATCTCGTTCCATCTGGATGGACTTCGCCAAGGAGATAGGGAACTAATGGTTGCATACCTGAACTGGTAAATAGTGTTGTCGGATCATTTTGCGGAACAAGAGAAGCGCCCTGAATTTGTTTATGATTACGGACATTGTCTGTATAGAAGAGAATGTATTTATTAATTATGTCAGAAGCTGTCAACATGAAAGTATTATAGCATGGAGAAAAAAGTTGAACTCATCATAAAATTAAAGAGAAGAGTGGAAACAGAGTATGTAGAGTAAACTATGAAAAAAATATGAAAAAATACCTATTGACAAGCAACATCAGAAACTTTTAAGCTCTATATAGGACTATTTCATAGCATAGCTTATAACTTGGAATGAAAAACATTGTAAAGCGTTATAGGAAAAGTATTAATCCTCCTTACAATCCTAGGGATGTCTTAACTATTTTGGTTACATTTGTCGTTCTTTTCTTTATCCTCACAATTGCGCTTGTCATAGGAAATATGAATAGTTCCCAAGTAGATGTGAGTCACGCAGCAACCACGACGCAGACGACGAGTTTTCTCCCTGGTTCAGTCCCTGGTTGTCAATTCCAAAAAGCAGATCCAGGCTTCAATGTAGCATTTTGTGACACCTTTGACCAACCCATGGGAACAGGCAACCGGTCAGGTGATTTAGATGGGCTAGTGTGGGGAGAATCAAGAGTCACCCAAAATAATA
>Ga0105240_10012964_pt1 | contig 11482 bp, 9 predicted proteins | sample KBSC54metaG_FD_80426 | JGI IMG/M metagenome (GOLD analysis project Ga0105240, IMG submission 80426) | Corn rhizosphere microbial communities from Kellogg Biological Station, Michigan, USA - KBS C5-4 metaG | ecosystem: Host-associated > Plants > Roots > Rhizosphere > Soil | place: Michigan, USA...
CCAGGACCGTGCCCGCTACATAAACCGCCGCCGCGATCTGCATCGGTATGCTGCTCCAGAACGATAAGTCCGGCTGGATCGGTGCAAGGGTCGCCGCATCCTGAGAGGTGATCACAACCCAGCAGGCGGAGCCCGTGTGTATGGGGGTCATGGACGTCAGCAATTCCTGGGTGCCCGCCGGATTCAGGAAACTGACCTCCCGTTCTGCAACCTTGTCGCAGGTGGGCGCCAGACGTCCCAGGATTCCCAGTTGCCGCAACCTTTCCTGTTCGCGTTTGAGATAATCCGGAGAGACGGGCGGAGACGAGGCGATATAAGTGAAATCGTCGGGCGGCACGCCGGCCGGCCGCATCAGGATCTTGACGTTCGTGTGACCGGCCGCCGCCGCGCTGAGTGCCCGCCGCAGATCGTCGGGCGAACTGGTGTTGAACTCCTCCAGGTGCAAGCGCAACATGGCCGCGATGACCCGGCCTGTCTGCTCGGCCGCGTTTCCCAGGACGCCATATTGCTGTCGTTCGGCCCGGACGAACTGAAGATAGAGAATGACCGGGACGGCCAGAAGAACAAGGGCAAGAAGGAACAGCTTCAGCGAGAAGGAGTGAACGAGGCGCGACGAAAGCGATGCCGGCCTATTGTTCCCTTCCATCCAGCCACCTGTATCCGAAACCGGGATAATTCTTGATTTGCGAAAAGGACGGATCCAGATCGCGGAATTTCTGGCGGATGCGCTTTATGAAGGCCCTGACATTGGTCCTGTATCCGATCTCCCCGTCGCCGGCGGCAAAGCCTTCTCCATGAACGATGTCATATAGCTTGCGATAGCTGACATCGGCGCCAGGCTGTTCTGAGAGTGTGGAGACAATGTCGAATTCCGTGAGCGTCAGTTCCACGGGGGTGCTCTTCCACGAAGCCCGCCGGCAGTCGTGACGCAACGACAAGTGACCGCGCCGGCGGGTGTTGCCGCTGTCAGGGATGTCTGGCACCTGTCGCGATATCTTGTTGCCGCTGAGAATCAATTCTATGCGTTTGAGCAGGATGGAAAAGCTGCGGGCCTTTTCAACGAAATCGACGGCGCCGCCGATCAGGCCGGCTTCTTCGAAGATCTGGTCGCTGAGCACAGTGAGGAAAATGACGGGAATCGTGATGCCGCTGGATCGCAGGCGCTGCAGGACCTCAATGCCGGTCATGCCCGGCATTTTCCAGTCCAGCAGGATGATGTCCGCGCTTTGATCCGTCAGGTAACGGATCACGGAGCCTCCGTCTGTGAATGTGTCCGCGGAGAAGCCGGCTTCTATCAGATTCGTACTCACGGATTCGCGAAACAGTGCGTCATCGTCGACGACGAGAACGTGGTCGCGCGATACCGGAGTTTCGATCTGTTCCATTATTTCCTCACAATCAAAAGGCGCTGGATGCATCCCTGTGCAACATCGATTTTTTCCCTATCGTGTCCGGTCGCCGCATATTGCAGCGCATGGAACATTGACGTCTTGATGTCGGGATAGAAAAACACCTGAAATGCGCAATCCGGTGAGCCGTAGGTCCAAATGAGCGAGACATCTTTCTGGGTGATATCCGCGGGACCGCCAAGCAGTTTCTCGACGGCCGACGGTTCCTTGCCTATCAGTATGCTGGGCTCGATCGCAGTCACCATTTCAGCCGGCTTGGTCTCGGGCGGCTTGGCCTTGCGGACCCTGTGCGGGGTCCGCTTATGCGAACTTTTCCCATGAAAAATGATCGGTGTGGCCGATTCAACCGAAGCGCCCGGTGCGACCGAAGTGATCGGCTCCGGATCTGGCGGCGGAACGGGCGGGACAGGATCGGCGGCGGTGGGGCGGACCGTGCACCCGCAAAGCAGCACTAATATAGAGAGACAGCTTGTTTCCACGCCAAGCCAATTGCGATTCCGGATATTCCTCCCGGCAGAAAGGGGCGGGCTGACCGGTGGTGTTTGCGCCGGTAGACGGCGTTCGCCGCTGATATCTTGCACTAGCACGCGCGCCTCTCCGTAATGCCCTTGCGCGTTCCTCACCGGCTTTAACTATTTCTTTATCTTGATAGCGGCTCGTTTCTGCACGCGCAGCCCCATTTCTGCTCCTCGCAATGCACCCAGCTCCATCGGCGTTTTTTGCGTAGCAGCGAATTGGGGCGACATAATGGAAAATCATGACTTTGCAGCCGCGCCAGGAGGCAAAGGCAATTAATCGAGTCCCAGATCGGCAACGCGCTCGACCGGCTAAACTCGGATGAGCGAAAATTGATCCAGAAGATGTCGAGAATCATTGTCGCAGCGTGACGATCGGGTGTGACGAAATCGAGTCGTGCACACTGCCGCTCCACAGACGCGACGCCATCCCGATTTGGTCCGAAAAAGATCACAGCCTCATCCTGAACATCGTGGCGTGCGCGCGATGGTTGCGGTTTCACGCATGCCTCAGAACACCAAATTGGGAAAATATCATTCGTATACGGATAAGGTGTGGCGAGAAACGCCCCGGCGGTTGTGCGATCTGCCGCTGGTGTGACCGCGAAGATGCGGATTTGTGCATGGGTCGACAGTGCAGCTGAAAATTGCAGCGACGCAGTCACATGGTGCTGCCACATAACTGACACCGCGTTTTCAGTGTCTGAGCCGCTGGGACAATTCTGGGATAACGATCGCGGGGTGATTGTGCAAAGCGAAATGAAATGCATTTTCGTAGCGGCGGTGATTGCTGAAAGGTCTGCCAATCGAATGACTCAAGGTTCGATGACCCAAGGCCTGATGTCTCAAAATGGGAATCGCATGCACAATGTTTGAATGGCGCTGCTGAGGGACCGTCCCGACTTCGCCGCCACCTCCGTTAGCCTTCGCCCGAATGGATCGCATGTTGGACAATACACCGCGTCAAGATCACATCGCCGGCTTCTGGAGCCAGGGCTACCCGCAACGTTTTGCCGGGTCGGCCCCGATGGGGCAGGTGCAGGAGGGTCCTCGATCGGCCCGAAGAAGCCGTCCCATTACGCCAGCCGGAAGCCGGTCCTCTTGTGCGAGAGACGCATTCGACCATCTTGCTTTCCCGATTGCCAGCGAACAGCTCTACAGGCTGGGCGCATCGTTGCTCGATGGAGCCGGCATCATTCTGGCCGCCATCGCCTCTGGTCTGGGTTATAAATTTTGGTTGCCGGAGAGCCCGGTCGATCTGTCGGTATTTGCCGGCGCCGGCTTTCTTGTTTCCCTGCTGTTTTGCGGCATCCTTGGATTCAGGACATTGCAAACACCGTTTGGCGCAGCGCAGCCGAGCAGGCGCGCGCGTACCGGTCTTTCCTCCTGGATCATCGCCTTCGGGCTGTTCCTGTTTGTCCTTGTCACCATGAAGGTGTCAGCCGGGCTGCCAGGCGGCGCGCTTCCGGTGTTCTTCCTGGCGGGGGCCATATCCGTCACGGTTTCCCGAGTGAAAGCTCCGCATTGGCTGGCGCCGACGCTCCGCAAAAGCGCGCTGGACGGGCCCGACGCTATCGTCATCGGGCCGCGAAACAGCCGTGAGTTCTCTCAGTTGACGGATGCGCTGCGGCAAACCACGCATCATGAACCATTGCCCATCGTGTTTGATGCGGCCTGCAGCGACCAGGCCTGGCCGCAGGAAATCAGGCAGACGGTCCAGCATGCCAGAAGGCTGGCACACAATGCCGGCCCTGGAAAAATACTTGTCCTCAGTCAGGGGATGTCACAGGACCGCCTGGATGGCCTGATCGCGGAACTGGCACTGTTGCCGCGCGCGATCTGCATCGTGCCGGACGAAGCGGTATCCGGCTTTTTGGGCCGCAAGAGAACTCGGATCGGAAATCGCATCGCCGTGGAGGTCCGGCCGGCCCCTCTGAATACGATCCAGCGCGCCTTGAAGCGGGCCCTGGACGTCTCGCTGGCAGGAGCGTTGCTGATCGTTCTGTCGCCGTTCCTGGGGCTGATTGCGCTTCTCGTAAAATGCGACTCGCGTGGGCCGGTCTTCTTTCGTCAGTTTCGTACGGGATATCGGGGCCAATTGTTCCGGATTTTCAAGTTCCGCACCATGACCGTCCTGGAAGACGGGCCCGTCGTCGTGCAAGCCCGCAGGAATGACAGCCGGGTAACGCACATCGGCGGTGTTCTCAGGCGCACAAGCCTCGACGAACTGCCGCAACTTCTGAATGTCCTGGCAGGCCATATGTCGCTTGTCGGTCCCAGGCCGCATGCCGTCGCGCACGACAAGAGCTATGCGCTTCAGATTCCTGACTATGCGCTCAGACAGCACGTGCTGCCGGGCATCACCGGTTGGGCACAGGTCAACGGGCTTCGTGGTGAGACCTCAACGATCGATGCCATGCACAGGCGTGTCGAGCATGACATCTGGTACGCCAGAAATTGCAGTCTGTTTCTGGATGTTGAAATTATGGCGCGCACTTTCTTTGAAGTCACAAGAGCGCGCAATGCGTATTGAACGAGGGCGTGGTTGGTTGTCGGCCACGCCGGAGAACACGAGATGAGCAAGTTGACGCCACTACGCACCGTCGGACCGGTGTCGCTCCCGCGTGCCGCCGAGCAGCGCGCCGATGACACTGCGTACGATGAGGACAGCTGGATTACATTCGCGGATATCCTGCGGATCGTGAGTATCCAGTGGCGGAAGATCGTGGGGGCGGGGCTTCTGGGCGGTGGGGCATGTCTGGTTGCGGTGAACTTCATGCCAACGGTCTATGCCGGCACCTCGCTGGCGATGATTGCCGAGCAACAGAATCACGTCTTCAACAACCAGAACGACCCTTCTGTGTTGTCCGATCTGCCGTCCGATCCAAGCTCGGTCGAGAGCCAGGTGCAGATGCTAAAGTCCCATGAGTTGGTTGGTCGGGTCGTGGACAGGCTCAAGCTCGTGGATGATCCGGAATTCAACGGCGCCAAGAGAGAGCCACTCGCTCTAATCACGGGGGCGATATCGGGCGGCATCAATCGGGCAATATCCGGTTTGGGCAATCCGGCGATGTCCAAGCTGGGAAAGTGGGTGGACACTGGGCCGAAACCCAAAGCGCAGGATATATTCGGGCTGACGGCGGCCCAACGGGTCAGGGAACATGCAATCCAGATGGTCACTGGCCATCTCGACGCAGAGATCCAGGGACGCTCGACTGTTATCGCCATCACCTTTCGCTCCCAGTCCCCAGTCAAGGCCGCGCAGATCGCCAATGCGGTCGCAAGCACCTATGTCGACAGTCTGACGGACGCAAAGAGTGTTGCATCGGAAGGCGCCGCAAAGTGGCTTGCAGACCGCGTCACGCAACTGGGCCGGCAGGTAGGCACTGCTGATGCGGCTGTTCAGCTCTACAAGGCCCAGCATGGGCTGGTGGATACCTCGACGGGCGCCGCCCTGACGGACCAGAAGCTGGGGGACCTTACGAGCCAGCTCATCGCGGCGGAAGGAGAACGGGCTCAAGCGCAGGCCAAGCTTGCCCGGGTCCGCGAACTTGTCCAGACGGGCAAGAACGCCGATGTGACGGAAGTCGTTGACTCACCGTTGATTGCGCAGCTCCGTCAGCAGGAAGCGACATTGCTGCAACAGAAGGCCGATTTTTCCTCGCGGTACGGTGACCGCAATCCCAAGATGGTGAGCCTTGAGACGCAGTTGAATGTTCTTAAACAGAAGATCGAGGAGGAAGCCGCCAGAATTGCCGCGACCGTTTCCAACAGTGTCGCGGTGGCGGACGCCCATGTCCAGGCGATCAGGGGTGAAATGGTCGGGGCGACCTCGGCTGCCACCACACAGAATTATGCCCGGGTGAAGCTTGGGGAATTGACGGCCGATGCGGCCTCCGCGCATGCGCTGTACCAAACCTATCTCGATCGCCTGAAGCAAACCCAGCAACAGATTGGCCTCAAATCGACCGACGCCCACGTGGCTTCCCCCGCATCCGTGCCGCTGGCGCCGATTTCCCCGAAGCGCGCGCTTATCGTCGGCGGTGGTGCGATGGTGGGGTTGACGATCGGCTTCTTGCTTTCCCTGCTGGCGGATCGCATGTGCAGCGGATTTCGCTCGGTTCAGGAACTGGAGGGGAGCACCGGTATTCCCGTCCTGGCAACGCTGCCTGAGCTCAAACGCACTCGTGCGCGAGACGCAGCGATGGAGGTCATTAAAAGACCGCACTCCGAATTTTCCGAAGCCGTCCGGGCATTGGAAGTGTCGCTGCCAAGATTCCATGCAGGCGGCAGGGACAGCAAGGTGTTTGTCGTGCTGTCGGCCCTCCCGTCCGAAGGCAAGACGGTAACCGCGGTGAACCTCGCAAGGCGATTCGCGATCGACGGGAAGAAGGTCGTGCTGGTGGATGGTGATCTGAGGCGGCCAAGCGTGTCCGCAACACTGGGCCTTCACAATACCAGATACGATCTGGGAGATTACCTGGCTCGCCGCTGTGTACTCGATGAAGCGATATGCGCTGATCCCCATAGTTCGCTGGTGACTCTGTCGGTGTCGCACGGGCTGAAGTCGAGCAATGAAGACAATCTTTCCGCCATGGTGGCACTGATACGGCGCCTGCGGGACATTTCGGATGTCGTGATCATTGATACGCCGCCAGTCCTTGCGGTTCAGGATGCGAAGCTCCTGGCGGAGCTAGGCGACGGCGCGCTTTTCGTCGTGCGCTGGGCAAAGACCTCACGGGAGGCCGTGCAGCGGGCCCTCAAGCTGCTGCAGGATTTTGGCATCCCCTTGATCGGCACCGCCATGGTGCGGGCACACCCGAAATATCACCGTTTTTACAGCTATGGGCATACCGGTCTTCCGGCGCTGACCCAGTATTACGAGAGCTGACGGGACGTGCGGACGATGATTTCAACCGAGTTGTCGAAACCAGGGCATGATGCAGAGGGCGAACGCTGGTTTGTCGTGCACACGCGCCCGTTCGGGGAAATGCGCGCCATCGGAAATCTGGAAAGGCAGGGATACAGGACCTTCTGTCCCAGGGTTCGCCGCACAATCCGTCATGCCCGCAAGACGTCGATAGTGATGAGCCCGATTTTCCGGAATTACCTGTTCGTGCAGCTGAATCTGGCCTACGATCGCTGGCGCTGCATCAATTCTACGCGCGGTGTGGGCGGGTTGATCATGCAGGGTGACCGGCCGAAGGCGGTTCCGCGCGGGGTCATCGAGGCCATCCTCCAGTATATCGAGGCGGACGGAACGCTAAGCCCTGTGCGCCTGTTTGGCATGGGCCAGCCGGTTCGTATCGAAAGCGGTCCGCTTGCCGATGTCGTCGGCAGGTTTGAAAGATGCGAGCCGGATGGCCGCATCCGCGTGCTCGTGGAGCTTCTGGGCCGCGTTGTTTCTGTGGTTCTGGGCAGGGAGACGATGATCATCGCGGCATGACGCGAAAGCGCGTGCTCGCTTGCAGCATCGTCACACCTGGGTGGGCCTCGTCCCACCCAAGCTGCGGTAGCTTGGAAAAACGACTTCAATGACCTACGGCGAGAGGATTGGATGAGCAATCATCGAGCAGAATGCAAAGTCATGTCCGGGGAAGAAACTCTGTCCCCGAATACCGCAGTCATAGATGGCTTGCCGATCAGCCTGGATTCTCCGGAAGAGATCCTGAAACACATGCACCGCGCCATAGCCGCGCGGGAGGGCGGAGGCTGTATTTCGATCACCAATACGGAGTCGATGTATCACGGGTTGCGTATCGCCGAGCACGGCGCTTACATCAAGCGGGCGGCATTTTCGCTGTGCGACGGGGTGGGCGTGATTGTGGCCGGCCTTGCCTGGGGCTATCGTGTCCATCGGTTCAACGGCCCGGTATTGCAGCTGGAGTGCGCGCGGTATGGCGTTCCGCGGGGCTGGCGGCACTTCTTCTACGGCGGGAAGGAAGGCGTTGCCGAGGAAATGGCCCGCAGGCTCAAGGCGCAGTTTCCTGGGCTGATCGTTTGCGGAACGCACCAGCCGCCGTTTCACGAGATGTCGGACAAGGAGAAGGCCGATGTCGCCCGCAAGATCAACGACAGCCGGCCTGACATCGTCTGGGTCGGTCTGGGACTTCTCAAGCAGGAGAAGTGGATCGCCGAATATCAGGACAAGATCAATGCGCGCTGGATGATCGGGGTCGGCGCTGCGTTCGATTATCATGCCGGCACTGTTCCATGGGCGCCGCCGGTGCTGCGCAGCCTGGGTCTGGAATGGCTCTTCCGCCTGATTTTGCAGCCGCGGCTGCGGGCCAAACGCTACTGGTGGTCTCTGGTCTATGTTTGCCAGGCGACGGCAAAGGGGCTGGTGATGAGGCTTCTTCCCCATGATCTGCCTCACGGATCGCAGCCATCCAGATGAGCTAGGCACGCCAGTGCCGCCCCTGGTTTCGGGCCGTTGGCCCGTCGAAAGCCGGACTTCGAAATTTCCGTCCGGAATACAGCAAAAGGAACTGTCAATGATACGCGTCGCTCTAATGGGCCTTGGCAAAATGGGATTGTCTCATTGCGCAATTATCAATACGCATCCGGATGTCGAGCTGGTCGCGGTGTGCGACACGTCGGACTATCTTCTGTCCGTTCTGGGCCGGCATACGCGGCTGAAGACCTACCGGGACTGTCACCGGATGCTTCAGTCCGAGACGTTGGATGCCGTTGTGATCGCGACCCCGTCGCGGCTTCACGCCAACATGGTTCGGGACGCCCTGATGGCGGGCCTGCACGTGTTTTGTGAGAAACCCTTCTGCCTTGACGCAGAGGAGGGGTTGCAGCTCGCGGAACTGGCGGAGCAGAGAAAGCGCGTTAACCAGGTGGGATACCATCACCGCTTCATCGCCACCTTCCATGAGGCCAAGCGCCTTCTGGAATTCAACGTTCTGGGGAAACTGCATCACATTCGGGCGGAGGCGCATGGACCCGTCGTGCTGAAGCCGAAGGGGATCACCTGGCGGACACACAAGCAGGAGGGCGGCGGCTGTCTTTACGACTATGCCAGCCATGCCATCGATCTTGTGAATTACCTCGTAGGTCGGCCTCATTCGGTCGGCGGCACGATCATGAACCGGCTTTATTCCGGCGATGTCGAAGACGAGGTGTACGCCAACTTCTTCTATGAAAATGGCATGACGGGTCAGATCGCCGCCAATTGGAGCGACGAAAGCGAACGTAAGATGCTCACCAAAGTCACGATCTGGGGCGCCAACGGCAAGATATCGGCGGACCGGCAGGATCTGCATGTCTATGTGCGCGACGATTCTCTCGTGCCGGAGGGCGTCAACAGGGGATGGAATGCGCGCTACACCACCGATCTGACAGATCCGGTTTGGTTCTATCTGCGCGGCGAGGAATATTCCGCCCAGCTGAACCACTTCATCGAGGCGATAAAATCGGGCCGCTGCGACACTCGCAGCACGTTTCGGTCGGCGGTGGAGACCGATATGGTCGTGTCGGCGCTTGCCCGGGACAACGAAGCGATACGGACCGAAACTGACCTAGGCCATGCCCCCGCGGAAGAGCCCCAAGGCGAAACAGGGCTGTGGAGCGCTGTCCTCCGGCCAAAGCAACGCGATGCATCCTCCCGTTCCAATGGAGCCTACCTGTGAAACAGATCATTCTGGGCGACAATCAGTTTTTCGGCATCAACCATATGTCGGAAGAGAAGGCCCGAGCCCAGGCCATCAAGTTCCAGGACATATCGGCGATCATCGAGGCGATCGATATCGCCTATGACGAGGGCATAAGAGTGTTCATGTGCACGACCCATGAGCGGGTTTCGGACATCTGCGACCATGTCCGCGCAAATCCGGAACGCTACAAGGATTTCGTGTTCTATCCCTGCATGCCTTATGCCCACAAATACGCCAATGCCGTGACGGAGAAGGGAATGGTCGGCGCGCTGCGCTCCTTCCTGCCGGAGGAAAACATGATCAGCGCTCTTATTGGCGGGGCCATGTCGGTGGCGCGAAAGGATATTGAGAGGCTCGGCGGTTTGCTGATCGATGCGGAAATGAAGATGTTCCGCGGCCTGCAGACACCGGTCATCTTCCTGCAGAACGTCGTCACCGATCTGTTGCTCGGGTTGGGGATGAAGGACGCCTTCGTGATATTCTCCGAGCATGTGAAGCGCCGCTATGGCGCAGAACCCGGCTTCATAACGATGAATGCTCCCCTTCTGCTGGATGCGCTGGAGGAGTGCGGGATCGACAACCCCATCGTTTGCTCCAATGTCAACAAGATCGGCTTCCGCATGTGTGGTGGGTTGGAGCGTTATGAGGCGATCATCGCCACCCGCCGATTCAGACCGATTGCCATGTCGGTGCTGGCTTCCGGCGCGATCCCGGCGGACGAGGCTATCGCTTATGTCTGCAGGCAGCCCAAGATCGAATCCATCGTCTTCGGGGCATCGAGCCGGCAGAACATCCGGCAAACCAAGCAGCTTATCGACCGTCACGCGGCACAAGCGGCGTGATCATTCACAGGCCACTGGCCCGGATGCGGGAAACAGCCGGGGAATTGTCCGGAAACGGAGAAATGCTTGGCTGACCTTTCGGGGCTGATCAGCGTCGTCTTCGTGGGCGCAATCCTCGTGAGCTTTCTGGGGGGGCTCCGGGCCGGTATAACCGCGCTTCTTCTGATACGTCCGCTTTGCGACCGCTTCTTCGAAGGGGCGCGGTTCGAGCTTGCCGGTCGGGATTTGAGCTGCGGCGCGATCCTGAATGTCCTTGTGATCGCTATCATGATCATCAACATTCCGCGCATCAGCAACAAGATGCCGGTCACGCTGGAACGGGCCTGGCTTCCCTTCCTGTTTCTGGCGCTTGCCGCCGTCTTCTACTCGCCGGTGGCGCTGGATGGCTTCCGCAAATTTCTCACCTACGTGTCCTACATGGCGATGTTCGTGCTGCCATTCGCGATGGCCAAGAAGGAACGCGACACGCTTTATCTCACCAAGGTTGTCATCCTGTCCTCGATGGGGCCTGTCCTTTACGGGATGTTCCAGCTGGGCACCGGAATCGACTGGTACCAAGGCACACGCATCGAAAGCACCTTTACCCATCCCAATATCTTCGCCTTCTATCTTCTGACTATCATCGGGCTCATCCTTTCACTGCTCTCGGCCAGTACCGTCCCGCTGGCCAAGCGGACCAGGAACCTGCTCGCGCTTTATCTGGTTCCGTTGCTCGCCATGCTGATCGCAACAAAGACGCGCAGCGCCTGGCTGGGATGCATGATCATTTTCGTGGTGTACGGGCTGATCGCCGACAAGCGGATTCTCGTGTTGGCGCTTGTCATGCCGGTCCTGGCGCTCGCCATCCCTTCGGTGCGGGACCGTCTTACCGACTTGGCGTCGGGAAATGAATATGTCGGTTGGGTGCAGAATGTGAATGCCTATGCCTGGCGGAAGATACTCTGGGAGAAGGCCCTCGTATTCATCATGCAAAGGCCGCTGTTCGGGTATGGGCTTTACTCCTTCCCCTACTATTCGCCGACCTTCTTTCCGCTGGAGACGGAACGGGGCGTGGA
>Ga0105240_10012965_pt1 | contig 11482 bp, 9 predicted proteins | sample KBSC54metaG_FD_80426 | JGI IMG/M metagenome (GOLD analysis project Ga0105240, IMG submission 80426) | Corn rhizosphere microbial communities from Kellogg Biological Station, Michigan, USA - KBS C5-4 metaG | ecosystem: Host-associated > Plants > Roots > Rhizosphere > Soil | place: Michigan, USA...
CGCGACGCAGCAGCCCGGCCCCGTCGTGCTCACCGTCACCGTGGACGACGGCAAAGGCGGCACGGCAAGCGCCACGACGACGATCCAGGTGACGCCGCCTCCGCCGGTCGTGGAGCTGAATTTCGAGGATGTGTACTTCGACTTCGATCGGTCGACCCTGCGGCCCGAAGCGCTTCGTCTGCTCGACGACGCGGTCGCCAAGCTGCAGGCGAACTCAACGAGGAACATCATCATCGAAGGGCACACGTGCAACATCGGCACGGCCGAGTACAACCTCGCGCTGGGCGAGCGGCGCGCGCAGAGCGTGCAGCAATACCTCACGTCGCGCGGGATTGCGGCAAGCCGCTTGGAGATTCGCAGCTACGGCGAGGAACGGCCAAAGTACGACAACGCGAAGGAAGAAACGCGCCGTCTGAACAGACGCGCCGTGCTCACGCTTCGCGTCCAGTAACACGATGGGCGGGGCTTTCGCCCCGCCCACGACTGTTTTGTTACAGTGATGGGGCGGGTCTTCGGACCCGCCCCTTTTTTTGGCCATCAAACCCTCGTCTCAGAACACGGTTGACGCGCTGCTGCGCGATCTGACATCGGAGCGCGCCGTCACGCGTGATTCCGCGGTCGCACGGCTGGCCGTGATCGGGAGCCGCGCCATCGCGCGGTTGAACGCGGTTGCGGCCGACAAACGCGCCGCCGCTCCCGCGCGCGCCGCCGCCCTTCGCGCGCTCGAAGCGATCGGCGATCCCCGCGCGCTCGACGCGGCCATCCCAGCGGTCGGCGATCCCGATGCATCGGTTGCCGTAGCCGCGGTCGGCGTCGCCCGCGCGCTTTTTGGAACGCCGCGCGGGGTCGAAGCGGTGGACCATGTCACCTCGGCGGCGCTCGATCCGTCCGGCCATCAGGAGGTGCGGCGCGCGGCCGCGCGCGCGCTGGCGGATCTGCCGGCCTCCACGGTTGCGCCGGTATTCAAGGCGCTTGGCGGCGACAAAGATCCGCAGCTGGCGGCGCTCGGGCGGGAGCTTGGCGGCACCGCGCCGCCTGCGCCGCCGCGTGGACCGCTGCACAAGTGGGTGGACGCGGACGTGCTCGAAGATCCCGACGGCCTGCGGCGGGCACTGCTCGCCGACCATGGCGCCGGCGTGCCGTTGACGGCGCTGCATCGGCTCGTGCAGCAGCTGCGCGAGCGTGAGGAGGCGGAAAAACCGGCGCGGCGTCCCGGCTGGGCCGCGGCCCGCGCCGCCGCGCACGCGGCCCTCGCCGCGCGCGGAAGCCGCATCGCCCTCTACGATTTGCGGGAAACGCTCGAAGCCACGACCGAACCGCTGCCCGTCGAATTTCTCACGGCGTTGACGATCATCGGCGATCCCTCATGCCTTGAGGCGATTGCGGCCGCGTATGCGAGAGCCGTGAAGAAGCGCACCGACGAATGGTGGCGGCGTCATCTGCTCGCCGCGTTCCACGAGATTATTCGCCGCGAGAAAGTCACTCCTCGCCACGCCGCGATGAAGCGCGTCCAGAAACGCTGGCCTCAAGTGCTCGGGACTCGAGACTAGCGCCTCAACCCCCTCAGCACGTCCTCAACCGCCTGCACCACGGCTTCCGGGTGGCGCCCTGCGATTGCGTGCGGGCTGTCCTTCACGAGCATCCACGAACCACGCGTCGACTGTTTCGCGAGCAGCTTGTGCGTTTCGCGCAGCCGCGGAATCATCGCGGCCGTTGTGCCTGGCGACAACAGGATCGACGCACCTGGAGGCAGCAGCCCTTCCGCGCTATCTGCCGACATCGCAACGAGCGGAACGTCGGCGCGCAAAGGCGCCGCGCGCGCAAACTCGTCGCGCGTCGCCGGCAATCCGCGAACGACCGCGCACGCCGCCGACCAGGGCAGCGATCCGTACATCAGGGCCGCCGATCGTTCGGCATCCTCGCCAGGTTCGGATCGTAAATGGAAGGGATCGAGCGCGCGGGCGATGCCCATCACGCCAGCCCCGGTCGCGACGAGGCACGCCGTGCGCGCCGGCACGCGCTGAAACGCCTCGTCGAGGATCGGCAGCATCGCACTGTTGGCGGCGTCGAGGAACACGAGCCCCGCGACGCGCTCGGGGTACCGGCGCGCGAACATCTCCGTCACGATCCCGCCCATCGACGATGCGATGATGACGAATGGCGGCGCAAGGCCCGCGCGATCCTGCAGCACGCCAAGTTCGTCGGCGAGCGCGCCCACGGACGTGGACCAGCTCGCCGGATCGCTCCAGCCGATGCCCTGGCGATCGTAGCTGCACACGCGCGTGCGCGCGGCGAGTTCGGTGCGAAGCTCCGCGAAGCTTGCGGAGTTGTTGAACGCGCCGTTTTCGAGGATGACGGTTGGCGCACCGCTTCCAGCGCACAAAAGGTGCAGCCGGCGAGGCCCAACGTCTACGAGGATGCCCGGCGGTGGAAACCGCACGGTATCGCGCATCGTTGCAATCGTCTGATACGCCAGGCCAAGAAGCGCAGCCGCGACAACAACGCCAAGCGCGATGACGACTGTTCTTTTGCGCATCGTGACAATCCGCTGTTTTCGCCGGATCGGCTCTGCCTGTCGCCGGGCTAGTAGCTCTTGGCGAACCAGGCTTCCGCCGTCGCAGGCTTGTCGCAGCGCACGCAGGACCCTGAGGGCGCCGCGGCGTCAAACGGCAGGTTCCGGATCGTGGCCTGCGTCTCTGTCTTGATCCGCGCTTCGCATTCCGCCGATCCGCACCAGGACGCGATCACAAAACCCGGCCGGCCTTCCATCGTCTGCTTGAACTCGTCGTACGTGCTCACGCGGTGCGTGTGCTCGTCGCGGAAGGCGCGCGCCTTCTCGAGCATCGATCGCTGAATATCCTTGATGAGCGTGGCGGCGTGCGCGGCGAGGCCAGCCATCGGCGCCGTGATTTTCTCGCGCGTGTCGCGGCGGGCCAGCAGCACCTGCGACTTCTCGATGTCTTTCGGCCCGATTTCGAGCCGCACGGGCACGCCGCGCATTTCCCACTCGGAGAACTTCCAGCCTGGCCGCTCGTCGCGCTCATCGATATGCACGCGCAGGCCCGCCGCGACAAGCTCGTTCTTGATCTCGACCGCGCGCGGCAACACCGCTTCGCGCCAGTCGTCGCGGCCGATTGGGACAATCACCACTTGGTGCGGCGCAACATTGGGCGGCACCACGAGGCCGCTGTCGTCGCCGTGCACCATGATCATGGCGCCGATGAGGCGGGTCGTCACGCCCCAGGACGTGCCCCACACATGCTGCACGGACTTGTCGCGCGCCTGGAACGTGATGTCGAACGCCTTCGCGAAATTCTGACCGAGGTTGTGCGACGTGCCTGCCTGCAGCGCGCGTCCGTCGCCCATCAGCGCTTCGATTGAATAGGTCCGCAGTGCGCCGGCGAATTTCTCCGATTCGGTTTTCCGCCCCTTTACGACAGGCATCGCGAGCACCGTCTCGCAGACTTCCTCGTACACGTCGAGCATCTTGCGCGTTTCTTCTTCCGCTTCGGTTTCCGTTTCGTGCGCCGTGTGCCCCTCCTGCCAGAGAAACTCCGTGGTGCGCAGGAACGGGTACGTTTTCTTTTCCCACCGCACGACGTTTGCCCACTGGTTGATCAGAATCGGCAAATCGCGCCACGACTGCACCCAATTCGCGTACATGGTGCCGATGATCGCTTCCGACGTCGGCCGCACGACGAGCTTTTCCTCGAGCTCTTCACCGCCGCCGTGCGTCACGTACGCCACCTGCGGCGCAAAGCCCTCGACGTGTTCGGCTTCCTTCGTGATCAGGCTGTTCGGAATGAACAGCGGGAAATACGCGTTCACGTGTCCCGTGGCCTTGATGCGCGAATCGAGCGCTTGCTGCAGCAGCTCCCACATCGCGTACCCGTACGGCCGGATGACCATGCAGCCCTTGACCGGCGAATAGTCTGCGAGTTCGGCTTTGAGGACGACGTCGAGATACCAGCGCGAAAAATCCTGCGAGCGTGGCGTGATTGCGGTGACAAACGAAGCGGCTTTGTCGTTTTTGGGCATCAGATGTTGTGAGCCTTCCGATCGGTCAGATGGACTTTCCAGTGTAGATCGTCTTTTTGCGGGAAGTCTGCGCGAAAGTGACCGCCGCGGCTTTCTTCGCGGCGCAGCGCCGCGCGGGCAATGAGTCGCGCGACGGTGGCTAGGTTGAACCGGCGCCAGTCGTCCACGTCGTTGTTGCCCTGTCGTCCGATCGTGCGCGCGCCGGCGTCATACGACGCATCGAGCGCAGCGACGGCGGGCGTCAACTGCTCGCTCGTGCGAAACAGACCGGCGGCGCGCCACATCAGATCCCGGATGGCACCCGGCGCGGACAAACTGACAACCGGCGATTGGTGGGTCGTGACAGGCGACTGATGACTCGCGACTGGCGACTGTTCGATCCACACGCGTGCGTCGACGGAGTAATGTCCGCCCGCAGCGCCTTCGCGCATCGCTTCCCCCGCGCGGGCACCGAAGACGAGGCCCTCGAGGAGCGAATTGCTCGCGAGGCGATTGGCGCCGTGCACGCCGGTGCAGGCGGTTTCGCCCGCTGCGAAGAGGCCCGGGAGCGACGTGCGTCCCCAGACGTCGGTCTGAATGCCGCCCATCAGGTAGTGCGCGGCGGGACCAACCGGAATCAGATCGGTGGCGAGGTCGAGGCCGACGTCGCGGCACATCGCCGCGATTGTCGGAAAGCTTCGGCGCACGCGGTCGGGATCGAGATGCGCGAGCGTCAAGAAGACGCCTCCACCGATGCGTTCCGACTCACGCACGATGCTCCGCGCGACGACGTCGCGCGGCGCGAGATCTCCGGCGGCATCGTAACGCTGCATGAACGGCTCGCCGGCGGCGTTCACGAGCTTCGCGCCTTCGCCACGCAGCGCTTCGGAAATGAGGAACCGCGGCGCGCCCGGCATCTTGAGCGCCGTCGGATGAAACTGCACGAACTCCAGGTCGGCCACGGCCGCGCCCGCCCGGTACGCCAGCGCGATGCCGTCACCTGTCGCCACCGCGGGATTGGTCGTTTCACGAAAAACTTGCCCGGCGCCGCCCGTGGCGAGCAGCGTCGCCCACGCCCGCATTTCGTGCACCCCGCCCTCGTTGTCGAACAGGCGGACGCCGCGCACGGCGCCGTCCTCGACGAGAAGCTCCGTGACGAGCGCGTGATCGATCGTCGTGATTGCGCTGAAGGTGCGGGCGCGGTCCCACATCGCCCGGCCGATTTCGCGGCCCGTGGCATCGGCGGCGTGGAGCACTCGCCGCACGCTATGCGCCGCTTCGAGGCCAAGCGCGAGCTCGCCGTTCGCGTGATGCGCGAAGCGCGCGCCCCAGTCGATAAGCTCGCGGACGTATTTCGGCCCTTCGCCGCACAACACATCGACCGCGTTTTCGTCGCACAGGCCGACGCCGGCCAGCATCGTGTCGCGTGCGTGGAGCGCGGGCGAATCGTCAGGCCCGACGGCAGCCGCAATGCCTCCCTGGGCGTAGCCGGTGTTGCTCTCCCGCGTGTCGGCTTTCGTGAGAATGACAACGCGGCCGGCCGGCGCGAGCGCGATGGCCGCGCGCAGTCCGGCGATCCCGCCGCCCACGATGATGTAGTCGAAAAAGTCCGGAGTGCTCGTGGTCAAAGGATCGAATGTTATCCTACAGCGTCACCTCGCACAGCATGGATCCCATCCGGATAGACGTACCGACGCCCTCACGGCGCTACACGATCACGCTTGGCGAGGGTGTACTCGCCAGGCTTGCCACACTCCTCGACGAGGCGGGCGCCCCCGCCCGGAGGTTCCTCGTTTCGAATCCGCTCGTGTGGCGGCTGCACGGGTCGCGCGTCGGCACGATTCCCGTCGCGGATCGCATCCTGCTGCCGGACGGCGAGCGTTTCAAGCAGCTGCCCGCCGTCTCGCGTGTGTACGACGCGCTCATTCGCGCGAACGCCGACCGCGCATCCACGCTGATCTGCCTCGGCGGCGGCGTGCTGGGCGACACCGCGGGGTTCGCGGCGGCGACATATCTGCGCGGCATCGCGGTCGTCCACGTCCCGACGACGCTGCTTGCGCAGGTTGACAGCGCAATCGGTGGAAAGGTCGGTGTGAATCACGCGCTCGGCAAAAATCTCATCGGCGCGTTTCACCAGCCGCACGCCGTCGTCGTCGATCCCGTGGTGCTCGGGACGCTGCCGCGGCGGGAATTCCGGGCGGGGCTTTACGAGGTCGTGAAGTACGGCATGACGTCGAGCCCGGCGCTGTTCGACACGGTCGCGCGCGAGCGGACGGCGATTTTCGCGAAGCAGGCGGACATCCTGACCGGCATTATCGCGGAGTCATGCCGCATCAAAGCGGCGGTCGTCGTCGCCGACGAAAAAGAGGCGGGGCTTCGCCGGGTTCTGAACTTCGGGCACACCGCCGGGCACGCGCTCGAGGCCGTGACGAAGTACCGCCGGTTCCGTCACGGAGAGGCCGTGGGCTACGGGATGCTCGTCGCCGCGCAGCTTGGCGTGCAGCGCGGGGCGCTGGCGGATGCCGACCGCAAAGCGCTCGCGGATCTGATCGCGAGCCTCGGTCCGCTGCCGCCGATCGCTGATGTCTCGAGCGCGCAGATTGTGGAGGCGATCAAACGCGACAAGAAAGTCGTCGCCGGCACGCTGCACTTCGTGCTTCCGACAGCCATCGGCGCAACCACGATCGTCGATGATGTGACGGATAAGGAGTTGAAGGCGGCGCTGAAGAAAGTGGGCTTCAAGGACAGATGACAGAGGGCGCTCGGCCTTCAGTCAAACCCGTATTCCCTCATCTTCGCCGCGAGATTCTTGAACGGAATCTGCAGGAGATCCGCGGCGCGGCTCTTGTTGCCGCTCGCGTCCGTGAGGGCCTGCTCGATCTTGCGGCGCTCCACTTCGGCCGTGACGCGCCGCATCGCGTCGGCCATCGATCCGGCGAGATCGATTCCCGCCCAGGGGTTTTCTTCAGCCACAGGCGCCGACACGCCGCGGAACGACAGGTTCAGGTGTCGGCCGTGGATCGTGTCGCCCTCAGTGAGGATCACCGCCCGTTCGATGCAGTTCTGCAGCTCTCGAACGTTCCCGGGCCACGAGTACGCGATCAGTTCGTCGAGCGCAGACGAGGACAGCACGAGCGGCTTCTTGGTCAAATCGCGGCAGTACTTTTCGACGAAGTACTTCGCGAGCATCGGAATGTCGTCGGGCCGCTCGCGCAAGGGCGGGATCGTGATTGGGAATACCGACAGCCGGAAGTAGAGATCCTCGCGGTACTGCCTCGCGGCGACCGCGGCCTTCAGGTTCCTGTTCGTCGCGGCAACGACACGCACGTCCACCTGCAGCGACTGCGTGCCGCCGACCCGCTCAAATCGTTTTTCCTCGAGCGCTCTCAGAATCTTGGCCTGCAGCGTGAGCGGCAGATCGCCGATCTCGTCGAGAAACAACGTCCCGCGATGCGCGAGCTCGAACTTTCCGGGCTTTCGCTGGGCGGCGCCCGTGAACGCGCCCTTTTCGTGTCCGAAGAGCTCCGTTTCGAGCAGCGTTTCGGGAATCGCCGCGCAATTGATCGCGACGAAGGGGCCGTCGGCTCGCGGGCTGAGCACGTGAAGCGCCCGCGCGAAGAGCTCCTTCCCCGTGCCGCTTTCCCCTTCGAGCAGAACGGTCGCGTCGGTTGACGCGGCGCGGTGGAGCGCCACCGTGACGTGCTTCAGTTTCGCGTTTTCGCCGACGATTTGCGGCGCACCGCGCCGCTGCGCAAGCTCCTCCTTCAGCAGAATGTTTTCCGCCGCCATGCGGCGCTGCGAGAGCGCGCGCTCCACGAGCAGCAGCAGATGGTCGGGATCGACCGGCTTGGCGAGAAAATCAAGCGCGCCGTCTTTCATCGCGGCAACGGCGTCCTGGATGCTGCCGAACGCCGTCATCACGATGACCGGCATTTCCGGATCGAGCTCCTTCGCCGCGCGCAGCACGCCGAGACCGTCGCCGTCGGGAAGGCGCAGATCCGACAGGACGAGTCCGGGGCGCGCAGACTGCAGCGCCTGCACCGCCTCGCGGTAATCGCGCGCCTCGATCACGACGTGGCCCTGCGCCTCGAGCGCGTGGCGCAGCATGGCGCGAAGCGAATCTTTGTCTTCGACGAGGAGGATCGGGGGATCCGCGGCTCGACGCGCCACGTCAGCGGAGCCAGCCGGCGGGCACGCCGGCTTTGCGCGCGTCTTCTTCGAAGTCGGCGATGGCTTTCGTGTCGTCCGCGATGCCCTTCTTGAGCGCGGCGAGCTCGTCGAGCGCCTTCTGGCGATCCTGCGCGATCACGGCGCGCTGGGCCGGGTCGTCGCGGTTGACGAAATCGGCCGTGAGCGCGTTCACGCGTGTTTGCATCGCGTCAGAGAGCAGCTTGTCGCGTTCGAGTTTGTCGAGAAGCGCTTTGTGGCCGTCGCTCCAGTACTTCTCATCCTTGACGGGCGCCGCCTTGTCGTCGGTCTTCGCGTCCGTTTTCGCGCCCGCGGCCTTGCCGTCCTTCGCATCGGTCGCGGGTTTGTCTTTCGCGTCGCCTGCGGCGGTGGCGGTCGTACTCGCCGTCCCTGACGACAGGGCTCCGGCGCCCGGGAGATCGTCGTTCGTGAAGGTCTTGGGCGGCTCCTTGACCTCTTTCCGGCGCTCCCCTTCCTTCTTGGCGACGTCGGCGAGCGACTGGGCGGAAACAGGCGGCGCCGCGGCCGCTGTGGCGGCGGCAAGAATCGCGATAGCGAGCAGCCTGGAACGCATGCTACGAGAATTATCGGTCCGAACCGGCCGGACCTGCATCATGCCCCCGTGCCGCCCACCATCGTGGCCGTATGCGTCCTGACGGCTTCGGCGTTTGCTCCGTTGGGGTCCAACTGCAGATATTGCTGATATTCCGCCTGCGCGGCCGTCATGTCGCCGGTCCGTTCGAGAGCGTTGGCAAGCGCCAGGTGGGACTTGGAGGCCGTTGGGGCGAGCCGAACGGCGGTCTGGAACTCGACGACCGCCCCTTTGTCGTTCCCGGACCGGTGGAGCGCCATCGCGAAGTTGAATTCGCAGGCAGGATCGCTTGGCGCCAGGAGCGACGCCTGACGGAATTCGGTGGCCGCCGAGCCCCACTGCCGGTCGTCTGCAAACAGCCGCCCGAGCAGAAAATGCGACGTCCAGTCCTTCGGCGCCACTTCTGTTGCGTGCTCGAGTCGCGCGATCGCGCCGGCGCGATCTCCAGATTTGACGAGCGCGCGTGCGAGGTCCTTCAACACGCCCACGTCGTTCGGACGCTCGCGATTTGTTTGTTCGAGCTGCGCGCGCGTGTCCGCGACGTCGGACGTTCCGCTGTCGTCGAGCGGCGCGTCGGGCGAGTTCGCGAATTCGTCGATCTCCCACGCTTCGCCCTCGAGAGGGACGGCGCCACGTGCGCTGTCGGCTGCGGAAGCCGCGGCGCCGCGAACGGTGGCGCCGGCGGAGGGCGTCCCGGCCGCACCGCGCGCGATCGTCGAAGTCACAGGCTGCGAGGTCTCGTCTTCCGGGAGAGGACGATAGATCCAAATGAGCGCGACAATGGCGAGCACGACCGCGGCCACCGCGATCGTGACGATCAGCGGACGGCCGGATGAAATCGTGGCGAGCGAAATGGTTTCCGGCGCGGACTCGAGCGGCGTCCCGCAACGCAAGCACGCGTCCCTGTCAGCGCGGATGCGCGTTCCGCACGCTTTGCAGATGATGAATCCCGGCGTTCCCGACTCGTCTCCATCATCGTCCCACGCTGGGCTCATCGCACCTCCCGCCACGACAGTACGCGAACTGCCGATGGCTCCGTCAAGATATCACGCGCGAGCACCGCATCGATCGCTTGATGCGCGCCGCGGGCGCCGTAGGCTTCCGCGCGAAGCAACAGATGTCCCGCGATGGAATTCGCGCGATCTTCTGCGACGAGCACAACGATGTAGTACTGCGACGCTCGGCTGCGGGAGTCCGGCGAGCGTCCGTAGGCGTACAAATGCCATCGCGGATTCGTGGCGCCCCACGGACGATCCGCCGTAACGGCGTCCATGTCTGCCTCGCTGCACGCGGTTGTCTTCGCGCAGTTCTCGCCGTTCAGCATCGCGAGCAGATCGATCGGAGAACCGTCGGCCAGCGTGCGCGCGCCGGGGAGTCCGTCGACGAACGAGGATTGCGACGCCCCGTTGAACACCGGCAACCAGTCCGGCGTTCCGCGCAGATCGATTGCCGCTATCGACGCTGCGGTTTCCGCTGCGTACCTGGCCCCGGTTGCGATACGGACGTTGGCCGCGATCGTGGTTTCCGCCGTGGTCGTGAAAATGAGCGCGGCGCCGAGCGCGCCGAGCAGCAGCGCGCACCACATCGCCAGGAGTACGGCGGAGCCCCGCTCGCCGTTCATTGCCCAGCCAGGAGGCTACGCGGCGTCAACTTGAAGGTGACCTCGAGGTCCGGCAGCAGCCGTCCCGTGATCGTGCCCGTGCCGGGACGAACGAAGAGGACGCCCGCCGGCCCGCGCAGCGCGTCGAGCGCCGACTCCACTCGGAGCGTGACCCCGATCGTGCGAACCCTGAGGAGGTCGAGATCATACCGCGACGGGCTCGACTCGTCCGGGCACCATGGGCCGTCCGTGAGCACCGACGACGTGAGCGGGACGAGCGCGTCCGCGCCGCCGAACACGGCGCCGCGCGGCACCTGCGTACCAGTGACGGCGTCAACGCGAAAGGCGCAGTTTTCTCCGGGCGGGTACTCGGTCGTTTGCGTGCCGATGGGCGGCGGCGCCGGTCCGTACGTCGGACGGCCCGTGTCGATGAGCGTCGGCGGCTGCGCGTCGCCGTACAGTTGGAAGGTCACGCCGACGACGTGGTCGGCAATGGGCGCGGCGGCCGCCCCGCCGTCGAACACGAGAAGCTGCGGAACCCGCGGATCGGGCTTGAGCACGTACGCTCGGACCACAGCTTTGACGATCGTGGCGCCTGCCCCGTAAACAACGCCGGTCGCGCCGGCAAAGTCCGGCGCCAGCATGCCGCCGCTGCCGCTGACGCCAAGCACCGTGAACGTATCGAAGTGCCCCGATGCGTCAACGACGAGCGCCGTATCTCCCGCAACAAAACCGCACGCGGCCTTCCCCACCGGACACGACGAATCGGCCGTCACCGTAAAAACAGTGGACGAGGACGTCATCGCGGCGGCGAGCGTGGCTTGCGCCGCTGTGGCGGGCACGTAGATCGTTGTGAGCGCGTCGGTGCGGAACGAGCCCGGCGCATCGGCCAGACGTCGATACGGCAGGACGGGCGCGAAATACCCAGTGAGCGCGCCAGTGTGGCCGCCAAAGTAAGGGCCCGCTCCTGACATCGCGATGTCGTAGCGGAGTGATTCGGCCGCCACGCGCAGGCGCTGGTGCATATCCTGCGCTTCCGGCTGCGCGTCAAACGCCGCCCGAACCGGGTTGACTGTGGCAAACGC
>Ga0105240_10012968_pt1 | contig 11480 bp, 7 predicted proteins | sample KBSC54metaG_FD_80426 | JGI IMG/M metagenome (GOLD analysis project Ga0105240, IMG submission 80426) | Corn rhizosphere microbial communities from Kellogg Biological Station, Michigan, USA - KBS C5-4 metaG | ecosystem: Host-associated > Plants > Roots > Rhizosphere > Soil | place: Michigan, USA...
CCTCTTCCCGCCGGAGAAGGCGCGGTGCGCCGCCCTCGCCTACGACTTCGCCGTGCTGGCGGGCACCCAGGGCTACAACAACCACCGCAAGTCGGACAGGCTGATCGAGGTGATCGAGCGCGAGGAGCTGCCGGTGGTCTGGTACGCCGAGGGCGGCGGCGGCCGGCCGGGCGACACGGAGAGCTCGGGCCCGACCGGCCTCGCCCATCCGATGTTCCACGCCTACGCCCGGCTGGCGGGCCTGGTTCCCAAGATCGCGGTGGTGTCCGGGCGCTGCTTCGCCGGCAATGCGGCCATCGCGGGCCTCAGCGAGATCCTGATCGCCACCCGCGACTCCAACGTCGGCATGGGCGGGCCGGCGATGATCGAGGGCGGGGGGCTGGGCCTGTTCACCCCCGAGGAGATCGGCCCGATCGACGTGCAGTCGGCCAATGGCGTCGTGGACCTGGTGGCCGAGGACGAGGCCGACGCCACGCGCCTCGCCAAGCAGGTGCTGGGCTACTTCCAGGGCGCGACGAGCGGCTGGAACGTCGCCGACCAGCGGCGTCTGCGCCAGGCCATCCCGGAGAACCGCCTGCGGGTCTACGACGTGCGCAAGGTGATCGAGCTGATCGCCGACGAGGGCTCGTTCCTGGAGCTGCGGCCGGGCTTCGGCCCGGGGGTGATCACCGGCTTCATCCGGCTCGAAGGACGCCCCGTCGGCCTGATGGCCAACGACCCCACCCACCTGGGTGGGGCGGTGGACTGCGACGGCGCCGACAAGGGCTCGCGCCTGCTGCAGCTCTGCGACGCCTTCGACCTGCCGGTGCTGTCGCTGATCGACACGCCCGGATTCATGGTCGGGCCGGAGAGCGAGGCGGCCGCGGCGGTGCGCAAGACCTCGCGCCTCTACATCAACGGCGCGGCGCTCGGCACGCCGCACTTCGGGGTGATCCTGCGCAAGGCCTATGGCCTGGGCGCCCAGGCGATGGCCGGCGGCTCGTCCCTGGCCCCCACGTTCTGCGCCGCCTGGCCCACCGCCGAGCTCGGCGGCATGAACCTGGAGGGCGCGGTGCGCCTCGCCTACCGCCGCGAGATGGACGCCGAGACCGATCCGGCGAAGAAGCAGGCGCTCTACGACTCCCTGGTCGCCAACCTCTACGCCAACGGCAAGGCGATCCACGTCGCCTCGATGCTGGAGATCGACGCAGTGATCGACCCGGCCGACACCCGCCGCTGGATCGTGCAGGGCCTCAAGACCTGCCGCCCCAGGCGCCGCCCGCGCCGGCGGTTCGTGGACGCGTGGTGAGCGCGGAATTCGCCCCTCCGCGCGCTCATCCCGCCGAAAGCCGGGACCCTCCCTCCCCTTCATGGGGAGGGACAGCGGCGCGAAGCGGCGCAGGGTGGGGGTGCCTGGGATCGAAGGCGCCGAGCCTGCCGATAATCGTTGACGCTTCAGAGTCCCCCACCCTGACCGCTCCGCGGTCGTCCCTCCCCACAAGGGGGAGGGAGGTCACCGGCCGTCTGAAGCCGTGAAGATCGCCGTCTACGGCATCGCGCTGAACGAGGCGGCGCATGTGGCGCGGATGGTGGAGTCGTGCCGCGGGGCGGATCTGATCGTCATCGCCGACACCGGTTCTGAGGACGACACGGTGGCGCGGCTGCGGGCGGCGGGGGCCGAGGCGCCCAGCCTGCGGGTCGATCCCTGGCGGTTCGACCACGCGCGCAACGCCGCCCTGGCGCTGCTTCCGGAGGACATCGACGTCTGCGTCTCCATCGACCTCGACCAGCGGCTAAGCCCGGGTTGGCGTGGCGCGGTGGAAGGGGCCTGGACCGGGGGCGTGAACCGGCTGTTCTACGACCACGTCTACCGCCCGGCCGGGACGAGCGGCGAAGAGAGCTTCGTCGACAGCCGCATCCATGCGCGGACCGGTTTCGAGTGGCGCTATCCCTGCCACGAGATCCTGGTCGCCACCGGCACGGAAAAATCGGCGTTCGCGCCGGGCCTGCAGCTCATCCACGAGCCCGACGACGAGAAGCCGCGGTCGAGCTACATCCCGCTGCTGGAGCTGGCGGCGCGCGAGGGCCCGGACGACCCGCGCTGCGCCCACTTCCTCGGCCGCGAGCTCTACGACGCCGGCCGGCATGCCGAGGCGGCGCGCGAGCTGGAGCGCGGCCTGCGCCTGCCCACGGGCGACGCGACCGAGCGCAACGCCTCGATGCGGTTCCTGGCTCACGCCCGCGAGAAGCTGGGCGACATGGACAGTTCCCTGGCGCTGTTCCGGCGCGCGGCGGCGGAGCAGCCGGGGTTGCGCGGCGTCTGGGTGGAGCTGGCCTGGGCGCTGGTGCGCCGCCAGGCCTGGGGGGAGGCTCTCGGCGCCGCCGAGCGCGCCCTGGCCTTCCCCGCCGGCGTCCGCCGCTACGGCGACGACACCTGCCCCGGCGTGGTGGTCGAGGACGTCGCCTGCCTCGCCGCCTGGGCGCTGGGCCGGCCGGCCGACGCCCTGGCCTATGCCCGCGCCGCCCTGGTCAAGGCGCCGGCGTCCGACCGGCTCAGGTCCAACCTGGCGCGGATCGAGGCGGCGATTGCTGAGGGCGGCGCCGGCGTGTTCGGGGTGTCGGCGACGCCGCTGAAAGACTGAGCATCGTCAGAACGACAGCGCCCGCGCCTCCTTCACATGCGGCAGCGCCTTGATCCGCGCCAGCAGGTCGGCGTCGGGGGCCTGGTCGACGCCGACCAGGGCGATGGCGTCGTCGCCGGCCGAGACGCGGCCGAGGTTGAAGGTCGCGATGTTGACGCCGGCCTGGCCGAGCAGGGCGCCCAGCGCGCCGATGAAGCCCGGCTTGTCGAGGTTGTTCACATAGAGCATGGCCGGCGCGAACGCCGCGTCCAGCTCCATGCCCTTCACCTCGACGATGCGCGGCGCGCCGCCGACCACCGTGCCGGCGAAGGAGCGACGGCCCATCTCGGTGGTGACGGTGATCCGGATCAGGTTGTCGTAGACCGGCGACTCTTCCTGGCGGGACTCGGAGAAGGTGATCCCGCGCTCCTTCGCCACCGACGGGGCGGAGACCATGTTCACCTCGGCCAGCATCGGCCGCAGGAACCCGGCCAGGGCCGCCGCCGACAGCGGCCGCACGTTGAGGCCGGCGACCTGGCCCTCATAGGCCACGTCCACCGCCTTCAGCCCGACGTCGACCATCTGGCCGGCGAACGCGCCCAGCTTCTCGGCCAGGGCCACGAACGGGCGCAGCTTGGGCGCGTCCTCGGCGCTGATCGAGGGGCTGTTGAGCGCGTTGGTCACCGCGCCGGTGATCAGGAAGTCGCTCATCTGCTCGGCCACCTGCAGGGCGACGTTCTCCTGCGCCTCGTTGGTGGAGGCGCCCAGGTGCGGCGTGGCGACGAAGTTCGGGGCGCCGAACAGCACGTTGTCCTTGGCCGGCTCGTCGATGAACACGTCGAAGCCGGCGCCGGCGACGTGGCCGGTGTCGAGGGCTTCGCGCAGGGCGTGCTCGTCCACCAAGCCGCCGCGGGCGCAGTTGATCACGAAGACGCCGCGCTTGGTCTTCGCCAGCGCCTCCTTGGAGAGGATGTTGCGGGTCTTGTCGGTGAGCGGCGTGTGCAGGGTGATGACGTCGGCCCGCGCCAGCAGGTCGTCCAGCTCCACCTTTTCCACCCCGATCTCGATCGCCCGTTCCGGCGACAGGAAGGGGTCGTAGGCGACCACGTGCATCTTCAGGCCGTTGGCGCGGTCGGCGACGATGGAGCCGATGTTGCCGGCGCCGATCAGGCCGAGCGTCTTGCCGTACAGCTCGACGCCCATGAACCGGTTCTTCTCCCACTTGCCTGCCTGGGTGGAGACGTCGGCGGCCGGCAGCTGGCGGGCCAGCGCGAACATCATGGCGATGGCGTGCTCGGCGGTGGTGATGGAGTTGCCGAACGGGGTGTTCATCACCACGATCCCGGCGGCGGTGGCCGCCGGCACGTCGATGTTGTCGACGCCGATGCCCGCGCGGCCGATCACCTTGAGACGCTTGGCGGCGGCCAGCACCGCCTTGTCGGCCTTGGTGGCGGAGCGGACGGCGAGCCCGTCGTAGTCGCCGATGATGCGCAGCAGCTCCTCCTTGGAGAGGCCGGGACGGACGTCCACGGCGATGCCGCGGCTGTTGAAGATCGCCACCGCGGCGGGAGAGAGCTGGTCGGCGATGAGGACGTGAGGGGTCATCAGAGTCACCCTTTCAGGAAGGTCGGAAGGCCGCGCGGCGTCGGCGCGACGATGGGGCGCCCGGCGACAGCGGGCGTGGGCTCAGGCCGAGAGGAGTTCCGCAGCGACCTGGGCGAAGGCCCAGTCCAGCCAGGGCGTCAACGCACGGAGGTCGTCGTCCTCCACCGTGGCGCCGCACCAGATCCGCAGCCCGGGCGGGGCGTCGCGGTAGCCGCCGATGTCGAGGGCCACCCCTTCCTTCTCCAGCATGCTCGCCAGGCGCTTGGCGAAGTCCGCCTGGGCGTCGGCGGGCAGCGCAGCCACCCGCGCGTCGACCACGCTCAGGCAGACCGAGGTGTTGGAGCGAATCGCCGGATCGGCGGCCAGGAAGCCGACCCAGGAGGTCTTGGCCACCCAGTCCTCCAGCACCTTCAGGTTCTGGTCGGCGCGCCGCCTCAGCTCCGTCAGGCCGCCGATGGACGCGGCCCACTTCAAAGCATCGAGATAGTCTTCGACGCAGAGCATCGACGGCGTATTGATCGTCGAGCCCTCGAAGATCTCCAGGTTAATCTTACCGCCCTTGGTGAGGCGGAAGATCTTCGGCATCGGCCAGTGCGGAGCATAGCTCTCGAGCCGCGCCACGGCGTTCGGCGACAGGATCAGGACGCCGTGCGCGGCCTCGCCGCCAAGCGCCTTCTGCCAGGAGAAGGTGACCACATCGAGCTTGGCCCAGTCCAGATCCTGGGCGAAGCAGGCGCTGGTGGCGTCGCAGATGGCCAGGCCCTTGCGGTCGGCCGAGATGAAGTCGCCGTTCGGCACGCGCACGCCGGAGGTGGTGCCGTTCCAGGTGAACACCAGGTCGCACTCGGGTCGCACGCGGGTCAGGTCCGGCAGCTCACCGTATGGGGCGTCCAGCACCTCGGCCTCCAGCTTCAGCTGCTTGACCACGTCGGTGACCCAGTCCTTGCCGAAGCTTTCGAAGGCCAGCAGCTGCACCGGCCGCGGACCGAGCAACGACCAGAGCGCCATCTCCACCGCCCCGGTGTCGGAGGCCGGCACGATGCCGATCAGGTAGTCGGCTGGCACCTGCAGCACGCTGCGCGTCTGGTCGATCGCCGCCTGCAGGCGCGCCTTGCCGGGCTTGGAACGGTGCGAGCGCCCGAGGACCGCGGAACTGAGATTTTCGGGTTTCCATCCGGGGCGCTTGGCGCAGGGGCCGGAAGAGAATTCGGCGCGAGCCGGACGCATGGCCGGCTTGGCGAGGGTATTCATGACGATGTCTCCCATCCTTGCAGATGAGCAGCGCCCCGTTGGGAGGGCGTGGCCCGGGGCGCAAAAGCCCCGGTTCGGGGCTTTAGGCAAGCGGTTTCTTAGTCAAGGCGCGGTCGCGCGCCTCCTGCCGGCGGGCCTCGCGCTCGGCCTCCTCGCGGGCGAGCGCCTTGCGGCGACGGAGCGCCGCAACCGAGCCCGCCACCAGGCACAGACAGATGCCGTAGTTGTCGATGTTGTTGATCCAGGCATGCAGGCTGTCGCGCGGCAGTTCGTTGAGCAGATAGTAGGAATGCAGGCTGAACTGCACCGCCTGCAGCATCAGCGCGACGCCCAGCCAGACGCTGGCGTAACGCACGGCCAGCAACAGCAGGCCGACGGCCCAGACGCCGTCCAGGCTGAGGCGGATGACCTCGCCCGTCTCGGATCCGAGGAAGATGTTGAGCGAAGATCCGATAATTTGATCGGCCAGGTTGAACAACCCGGCCATTCGCACACCCTGGTCACCCTTCCACAGCGCGAAGCCCGAGGTGATGAAAATAGCGGCGGCGACTATGTACGAGGTATGCATGAAGAAGCGCCTCTAACCCGGGGGGTTAGAGGCGCAAAACAGTTAAGCTATCGCAACTTGCTTTAGGCGACTTCGCGGAGGCCGGTGGTGACCGGCGGGGCGCCTTCAAGCTTGTCTTCGCCGTCCATCCGGGTGCGGATGCCGAGGCGAAGCTTGATTTCGTTCAGTTCGCCGTGAGAGGCGACGATCGCACTGCGAGCAGCCGAGAGAGCTGCGATCGCTTCCGCCACCTTCGCGATCGTCGGATCGCTTACCGTTGCGGCAACCTTAACGTCCTTACGCGCGCGGAGCAGGTCCGCCATGAACTCAGTCGCTTCGGCGAGCGCCGTATCGACCGCATTTTCCGTCGCGAACAGCTTCGTCGCGACACGCCGAGCAACCAGCATCTTTTCCACTGTGAGATCCCCTAAAACCCCAAGGAATGATTTACCGTAAACGAAACCTTACCGGATGTCTAGAGGAAACTCCCGCCCTGGAAGCGAAGCGTTAGGAATGGGCAGGTATAGGGGATAACGCCTGCGGTAAATCGGCGCACGTTAACTATATCGAGCCCGCTGATGCGAGAGCGAAACAGACCGCCGTTCCAGGCTCGGGTCGCCAGCGTGGCGATCATAACGACGGTCGCGGTACTAATTGCCGCATGTGTCTCGTTCATGCTCCAACAGTGGAGCGTCACCCGCCAACAGGTCCGCGCCGGCGACCTCACTCTCGCCCAGGTGCTAGCGGCTGCAACCGCCTCGGACCTGGTTAACGGCCACCCGAACAGCATCCGCGACGACCTCGCCGCCGCCGGCGTCTCGCGGGGCATCGTGGACGTGCGCTACACGGACGCCGCCGGCCACACCATCGCGGCCTACCAGCGCCCCCCTGAGAAACGCGAGCAGGGCGGCATGGTTCACACCACGACCCAGCCGGTCATGGTTCATGGCCAGGTGGTCGGCCGAATCGTGGTGCGCGGCCGCGAGCCCACCATCGTGGCCCTGCTGCCGCGCTTCATCGCCCTCACCGGCGCCCTGTTCTTCGGCGCCAGCGGCATAGCCCTGTTCGTCGCCCAGAGCCTTTCTCGGCGGGTCAGCGCGCCGCTGGAACGCCTCTCCAAGGCCATGTCGCAGGTGGCCTCCAGCGGCCAGTTCGAGCCCGTCGTGCCCCAGGACGCCGACGACGACGTGTTCGTGCGCCTGACCGACAGCTTCAACGACCTGCTCACCCAGCTTGACGCCAACCACAAGGAGCTGTGCGAGACGCTCGAGGACCTGATGGAGGCGCGCGACGCCGCCAACGCCGCCAACGTCGCCAAGTCGCAGTTCCTCGCCAACATGAGCCACGAGATCCGCACGCCCCTGAACGGGGTGCTGGCGATGGCCGAAGTCATAGATCGTGGCGAATTGTCGCAAGTACAGCGCGAGCGTCTGAGTGTTGTTCGCGAATCCGGTGAGCAACTTCTGGCCGTGCTGAACGACGTGCTCGACCTTTCCAAGATCGAGGCGGGCAAGCTGGAGCTGGCCGCCCTCGACTTCGATGTCGAGCGGGTGGCCCAGGCGGTCAACGACAGCTACGCCCCGCTGGCGCAGGAGAAGGGGCTGGCGTTCAGCCTGGATGTGGCGCCCGACGCGCGCGGCGTCTGGCACGGCGACAGCGACCGGATGCGCCAGATCCTGGGCAATCTGGTCTCCAACGCGATCAAGTTCACCGGCCAGGGGTCGGTCGGCGTCCGGGTCGAGACTGCCGACGCGGGCGGCCTGCGGCTGTCGGTCACCGACAGCGGCATCGGCATCCCCCAGAACAAGATCCTCACCCTGTTCGAGAAGTTCATCCAGGCCGACAGCTCCACCACCCGCCGCTACGGCGGCACGGGCCTGGGACTGGCGATCTGCCGCGAGCTGGCCCAGCTGATGGGCGGGCAGATCTCGGTGATCAGCGAGGAAGGCAAGGGGTCCACCTTCATCGTCGAGCTGCCGTTCCCGCGCGGGTCGACCGTCAGCGCCGGCGAGGCCCGCGCGCCCTCCGAGGGCATGGAGCAGCGCAGCGTCCGGGTGCTGGCGGCCGAGGACAATCTGGTCAACCAGAAGGTCCTGAAAGCCATCGTCGAGCCCATGGACGTCGAGCTTAGCATCGTCGGCGACGGCCGCGCGGCGGTGGAGGCCTGGCGCTCGGGCGACTACGACCTGATCCTGATGGACATCCAGATGCCGGTGATGGACGGCATCGCCGCGGCCAAGGCGATCCGCGCCGCCGAGGCCGCCGAGCGCCGGTCCCGCATCCCGATCCTGGCGCTGACCGCCAACGCGCTCGTCCACCAGGTGGAGGAATACCTGGCCGTCGGCATGGACGGCCACGTGGCCAAGCCGATCGAGATTGCCAAGCTCTACGACGCCATGAGCCGCGTCCTGGCCGCCCACGCCGAGGCGCAGGCGGCGTAGGTCCGGTCGGGCGGGCTCCGGTCCCGCGTCGCCAGCACCTCTCAACAGGCTTTCTGGATCCGGAGCTCAAGTCGCTCGCCCGCGGCCGGCTTGGGTTTGCGCACATCTTGCCCCGGTCATTCAAAGCTCCCCCAGCTCCGTCATGGCCGGGCGAAGTCCCGGCCACCCATGAACGCGAAGCTGGAAACAGCAGCGCTGGTCGCGGCGGCTCGTGGCCGCGCAGAGCGCGGCCACCCTGCACCTGCGTTCATGGCTGGCCGGCACAAGGCCCGCCATGACGTGGAGATGTGCGAATCGCCTAGTTGCGGCGTGGGGGAGGCTGGGTGAGAGCGGCTCAATGGAGAAGGGCAGGGGATGGGGTTGAAGCGCCGGCGCCTGAACCGTTGGCGCGGGATGGCGCTGGCGCCCTCAGCGCGTCCAACCCCATGGCTGGGGACGCACCCCCACCCCCTGCCCGCCCCCATTGAGGGGGCGGGGTTCCTCTGCTTCAGAGATGTGCGAAGCCCGGGGCGCCGTCCGCAGCTGTCAGGCGACCGCGGCAGCCCGCTCTTCGACGGCCGCCAGCTCCGGCGGCGAGGTCGGGATCGGCGCCGCGGGGCGGTGGGCCAGGGAGACCTCGCGCTTGAACGCCGGCTCGAAGCTGTCGGCGCGGGCCCGGTCCCATTCGCGGGCGAGTTCGGCGCTCATGTGGCCTTCCAGGATGTCGCCCTCGCCGACGTGCGGGTAGACGTCGTCGCCGCGCAGGATGGCGCCGCTCTGGTGGCGGATCTGCAGGTGCCAGGGCTTGATGTCGTCGGGGTGGCCGAGGCCGGCCGACCCCAGCAGCTCGGCCAGGGCGCGCAGGGTATTGCGCTGGAAGTTGGCGACGCGCGGCGCCTTGTCGGTGACCACCAGGGCCCGCTGGCGCAGCTTGCTCTGGGTGGCCACGCCGGTCGGGCAGTGGTTGGTATGGCAGCTGCGCGACTGGATGCAGCCGACCGCGAACATGAAGGTGCGCGCGCACATCACATAGTCGGCGCCGATCGCGAACGCCCGGCAGAGGTCGTAGGCGGTGACCAGCTTGCCGCTGGCCCCCAGCTTGATCCGGTCGCGCAGGCCGACGCCCGTCAGGGCGTTGTGCACGAAGCTCAGGCCTTCGTTCAGCGGCAGGCCGACATGGTTGGAGAGCTCGGCGGGCGCGGCGCCGGTGCCGCCCTCCCCGCCGTCGACGACGATGAAGTCGGGCGTCACGCCGGTCTCGAGCATCGCCTTGCAGATGGCCAGGAACTCGAAGCGATGGCCGACGGCGAGCTTCATGCCGATCGGCTTGCCGCCGGACAGCTCGCGCAGCTGCACGATGAACTGCATGAACTCGCGCGGCGTGCTGAAGGCGCTGTGGGCCGCCGGCGAGACGCAATCGCCGTCACGGCCGATGCCGCGGGTCTCGGCGATCTCCTCGCTGATCTTGGCTTTGGGCAGCACGCCGCCATGGCCCGGCTTGGCTCCCTGGCTGAGCTTGACCTCGATCATCTTCACCTGCGGATCGACCGCCTGGGCGCGGAACTTCTCCGGGTCGAAGCGACCATCGGGCGTGCGGCAGCCGAAATAGCCGGTGGCGACCTGCCAGATGATGTCGCCGCCGTAGCGGCGGTGGTGCCTGCTGATCGAGCCCTCGCCGGTGTTGTGGGCGAAGCCGCCGAGCTTGGCGCCGAGGTTCAGGGCCATGATGGCGTTGGCGCTGACCGCCCCGAAGCTGGTGCCCGAGATGTTCATCACCGAAGCCGAGTAGGGCTGGTGGCAGTCGGGGCCGCCGACGATCACCCGGAAGTCGTGGTCGGTCAGATGCCGCGGACGGATCGAGTGCGAGATCCAGCCGTAGCCGACCTGACCCACGTCCTTCACCGTCCCGAACGGCTGGGCGTCGTGGACGTCCTTGGCGCGGCGGTAGACCAGCGCCCGGTGCTCGCGGCTGAACGGCACCGCGTCGCGATCGTCCTCGATGATGTACTGCCGGATTTCCGGGCGGATCGATTCCAGCATGAAGCGCAGGTGGCCGATGATCGGATAGTTGCGCAGGATCGCGTGATGCGGCTGAACCTGGTCGTGAATCCCGATGGCCAGCAGGGGAATCAGCGCCGCCAGCGGCAGCGCCCACCAGGGATTCAGGAACAGGCCAAGGCCGGCGAAGACCAGCACCAGCAGAGCCACGAGCTGAAAGACCGCGTAACGCGTCAGTAGGACCGCCATTTGCTTCCCCCGCTGAAGCCCGCAGGGTTCGAGACCTGCGGTTGCGGCATCGAATGTACGCGGAACCCGTGAAGCTTCTGTGCACGCCGTCAGGCGCGACGTTCGGTCTCAGTCGTAAAGGTTCGGCACGAACAGCTCGGGCGGCAGCGGGTGGCGCATGTAGTCGGGATTGTGCACCCGCGCCGGCAGCACGACCTCGGAGCGAGCCACCTCCTGATAGTTGAAGCTGCCCAGCAGGTGGCGTATGCAGTTCAGCCGCGCGGCCTTCTTGTTCACCGCCTCGACCACCCACCAGCGCGCTTCGGGGATGTGGGTGCGCTCCAGCATCTCCTCCTTGGCGTGGGTGTACTGCTCCCAGCGCCGGCGCGACTCGATGTCCATCGGGCTGAGCTTCCACTGCTTCAGCGGGTCGGTGATGCGGGCCTGGAAGCGGAAGTGCTGTTCGTCGTCGGTGATCGAGAACCAGTACTTGATCAGGATGATTCCCGAGCGGACCAGCATGCGCTCGAACTCCGGGACGGACCGGAAGAACTCCTCGACGTCGTCCTCGCCGCAGAAGCCCATCACCCGCTCGACGCCGGCGCGGTTGTACCAGCTGCGGTCGAACAGCACCATTTCGCCCGCGGCCGGCAGGTGGGGCGCGTAGCGCTGGAAGTACCACTGGCTCTTCTCGCGCTCGCTGGGCGCAGGCAGGGCGACCACACGGCAGACGCGCGGATTGAGGCTCTGGGTGATCCGCTTGATCACCCAGCCCTTGCCGGCCGCGTCGCGGCCCTTGAACAGCACCACCACCTTCAGCTTCCGGTGGAC
>Ga0105240_10012969_pt1 | contig 11479 bp, 7 predicted proteins | sample KBSC54metaG_FD_80426 | JGI IMG/M metagenome (GOLD analysis project Ga0105240, IMG submission 80426) | Corn rhizosphere microbial communities from Kellogg Biological Station, Michigan, USA - KBS C5-4 metaG | ecosystem: Host-associated > Plants > Roots > Rhizosphere > Soil | place: Michigan, USA...
GCCAAACCATCCTTCCCACCATCATTTCCATTCCGTAGCGCAGCAAGGAATCCGCTTTTTTCCCCGGATTGGCGGTCGAGTTTCCCCAAACCGCTATACTTAAAATAGAGATCAGGAAAGCCCCCGACCATCGGGGGCTTTCTGCTGGGCACAACTGTCCATAGCTGTTTTCCCGAAAGTTATAGTCCCGGTGACATCCTCATCCCTCGGAAGCTCCTTTTTTGTTGTCATTCCCGAAGGGAATCTGCGTGGGGCTTAGGCGGGTGCCCCATCCTTTGTGCGTCTTTTGCACAAAGGGTGGGAGACCACAACTCTCCGACTCGACCGTCACAACGAGACCGAAACCGCTATAACCATAATGGAATGAATACTTTGGAAAACACCAACATTTGTATCCCAATAAAATCAATACTTTACCCAAAGCCAAAACACAAGTCCGAACCTAAGTCCTTTGTTAGAAGGATTTTGCACAAAAAACAGGGGAGGGGGTACGGAGGTCCCAAATCGGTGTCATCGGTCGAGATCGGTGTTAAGCCTTCACTGAGCCGTAACAATTTCCCACCGCCCGCCTTGCAATAATGAACCTATGAAGCGCCGAGAGATCGAGCACTACGAAATTGTCCGCAAGATCGGAGCGGGCGGCAGCGGGGTCGTTTTCCTCGCCAACGACACCCTCCTCCAGCGCCCGGTCGTGCTCAAGTTGCTCAAACGAGGAAACTTATCGACCGAGCAGATGCGCGCCACCCAGCTCCGCGAGGCGCGCATGGCCTCAGCCATCGACCACCCCAACGTCTGCGCCATCTACGACGTCGGCGTCGCCCCGGCCGAGAGCGGAGACGGTGAAGAAGCCTACATCGTCATGCAGTACATCCCCGGCAAGAGCCTCGACAAGCTCATCGCCGAAGGGCCGGCGAGCCTGCAACTTGTTCTCTCCGCAGGCATTCAGATCTCCGACGGCCTCTCCGCCGCGCACTCGCTCGGCATCTTCCACCGCGACCTCAAGCCAGCCAACGTCATGCTCACCGACGGCGGCCTGATCAAGATTCTCGACTTCGGCCTCGCCCGCCGCCTCGCGCCCGAGAAGCTCGAGTTCGACCCCTCCGGCCCCGCCAACAAGCCCGGCCTGCCGCCCGCCGGAGCCACCTACACCGCACGCGGCGGCACCATCGCTTACATGGCCCCGGAGCAGTTCGTCACCGGCCAGTCCAGCGTTCAGTCCGACATCTTCGCCCTCGGCCTCATCCTCTATGAACTCGCCACCGGCCGACACCCGTTCCACCGCCCCGACGCCCCCGAGTTCCAGACCATCCGCGCGACCCAGTACGCCGACCCGCCCTCGATCCGCGAGATCGCGCCGCACCTCCCGGTCGAGCTGGAGAGCGTCATCCTGCGCTGCCTGGAGAAGCAGCCCTCGGCCCGCTTCGGCTCCGCCGCCGAAGTCCGCGAGGCGCTCAAGACCATCATGATGGCCATGCAGCTCGACTCGGTCGTCATCCCCGGCGAGCCGGTCGTCTCCCTTGGGACCCCCGAGGAAGAGAAGCGCACCACCGGCATCCTGTCGATGCTCGCCGAGCGCTTCCGCGAGTCCGGCACATCCTCGGCCAGCAAACAAAACACAATCGTCGTCCTGCCCTTCGTGAACTTCGGCCCCGCCGACGTGGCCCCGCTCTACGGCTACGCGCTGGCCGACGCCATCGCCGCGCGGCTGGCCCGCATGTCGTCGCTGGTCGTGCGCCCGTCCAGCTCGCTGATGACGGTGCCGACGCAGCAGCTCGATCCGCTCTCGATCGGCAAGAAGCTGATGGTCAACTTCGTGCTCGCGGGAAACTTCCTCCGCTCCGAGAAAGGCTTCGACCTGAACTGGCAACTGCTCGACGTGGGCGGCCAGAGCGTCCGCGCCGGAGGCTCGATCAACGTCGCCTCGTTCGACCTGGTGAGCGTGCAGGCGGAGATCTGCAACGAGGTCTTCAGCACGCTGCAAGGCTTCGGCAACCTGCAGACGACGGCGCACGAGAACCAGCACCGCGCCGAGCCGCTTTCTGAAGATCTTTCGGAGGAGTATCTTCGCGCACGCGCGCTGCTCTCCTCGTTTATGACGCGCACCGGCAGCCGCGACGAGCTGGACCGCGCCGCTGAACTCTTCAGCTCCGTCGTCAAGCTGGACGAGACGTACGCGCCCGGCTGGTCCGGCCTGGGCATCGCGCACCTGCAATACACGCGCCACGGACTCGGCGGCCAGATGCATCTGGTCGAGGCGCGGCGCGCGTTTGACAAGGCCCTCGCGCTCGATCCCGGCTCTGTCGAAGCCAATCTCTACCGCGTCTACATGCTGCTCTCACGCGGTGAAAAGGAGTCCGCGCGCCACGGCATCGAGCACCTGCTCCAGACCGCCGGGAACGACTGGAACGTCCGCCTGGTCGCCGGCCTGACGCTGCGCATCGACGGAATGTACGACGAAGCGATGGAGCAGTTCAACGCCTCGCTGCGCATGAATCCGTCGAACGCGGCCATGATCTACAACCACCGCGCGCGCGTCTACCAATATCAAAACCAGCTTGAACTTGCTGCCGATGAGTTGGAAAAAGGACTGACGCTTGAGCCGAAGCAGCCGATGCTGCGCATCTCGCTGGGCTACCAGCAGATGCGCACCGGCGATTTGACCAGAGCGATTGAGACGCTCGAAGGCGTCATCCGCGACGAGAAATCGATCCGCATCGTCTTTCCGACGATTGCGCTTTGCTATGTGCAGCTTGGCGAGCGCGAGAAGGCCGCCACGTTCATCATCGATGAGACGCTCTCCGCCGCCGAGGCTGACAGCGAGATGGCTTATCGTCTGGCCACCTACTTTGCTCTCGAAGGCGATGAGTCGGAGGCGCTGCACTGGCTGCGCCGTGCCATCTACCTGGGTAACGAGAACTATCCGTGGTTCTCGAAGAATCCGGCATGGCGGAAGCTGCAGGGGCACACGGACTTCGAGCGCATCCTCGAAGACCTGAAGAAGAGCTATCGCCGCAACCAGAAAAACTGGAAGCGGCTGCTGGCGCAGGTGCGGGACTAAAGCATTTTCCCTGCAACTGTGGTTCGGTGGCATCCGAATTGAGACGCAGATTCCCTTCGGGAATGACAACAAAGGGGTGACAAAAAAAGAGCGGGATGGAGACGCAGATTCCCTTCGGGAATGACAACAAGAGGGAATGACAATAAAAGGAGTATTGCAAAGTCAAACGCCCCGGACTGTCCGGGGTGTTTTCTCTGGCGATGATGCCGGTGCTGTTATTGTGCTGGAGCGAGCGTCGCGGTATTCGCGGTGCCGCCGCTGAGGGGCGTAATCATCATCGGAGTGGTGAGGCTGAAGGTGAGGCGAACGTCCTTGGGCAGCGTGGCCTGGCGGTCAGCCTTGGACCACATAATCGTGCTGACGCCTGCACCGAGGCCTGCGCCGACCAGCGCGCCGACTCCGCCGCCGACCATTGCTCCGGCCGCGGCGCCGCTGCCTGTGGTCAACGCCAGGATCCCGGCCTCCTGCTTTCTGTTATCGCGGCGCTTCAGCGTGCCCTCGTTGTTCACGTTGAAGTCGCTGCGGCTGGTGTCGGTCAACTGCGCGTGGACGACGTACTTTGTGCCATCGGGGAGCAGAATGTCGCGGGTCTCCAGATGCATGGAGGCGGCCCCGGTGATTCTGTGGCCCTCGTGCACGTCCGTCACCTGGCCTTCGAGGATGGAGCCGATGGGAACGATGACGCGACCGTCCTTCTCGACAGGGGCCATGATCTCGGCGGTGAAGCGTGAGCCGGGTGCGGTGGTTGAAGTGGAGAGTTCTTCGAGCATCCGCGTCTGGAGCAGGGTGCCTTCACGTAGCTGTCCGGGAACGTCGGGCACGCTGGTAACGATCTTGCCGTCGGCGCTGCCGTCGGGCAGGGCCTCGTCGGCTGTCTCATAGTCTGCGGCGGTGGGGGCAGCGGTAGTGCCTGCGACTTTGGGGCCGGTGTAGGGGACATACGGGCCATAGGTGACGGCTGGCGCGGCGGCGGGGGTTCCGGCGGCGGGCTTAGCGGCCGGGGTGCGCGGCGTGAGCACGGGCGTTGGCTGGGCTTGCTCGCTGGTCGAAATATCGGTCTCATCCGGGTGCGAGACGCCGGTCATCTGGCTGTATCCCAGAGCGGGCAGGGTAGCAATGACAAACGCAGCGGCGGTGAGTTGTACTTTCATGGCTTGGTTCCTCGTGGCGGGATAGAAGCGCCTGTAGATACGACGCTTGCCCCAATCAAAAGGGTAGATTCTCTCCGGAGGAGTGTGGGGCAAATTCATGGGCAGGGAATCGACCCTGCTAACAATCCGGCGTGTGCGGATGCGTTGGGCGGCGGTCGAAATCCTTTGTTAGAATCAGCTTTGGTGAGTCCTTCTAAAGCAGATTTAGTCCAGGCGATTGCTCTTCCGGGCGGTCGCACGGTCATGGTAGACCGCCGTCCAAAGCTGAACGACCGGCTGATGCACCGCGTCGTCGAACAAAATTTTCGAACCCCCATACAGAGGAGCAACATGACAGAGATTGTCTCGATACACGCGCGTGAGATTCTGGACTCACGCGGAAACCCCACTGTCGAAGCCGACGTCACGCTCGACGGCGGAGCCAAGGGCCGCGCGGCTGTTCCGAGCGGCGCCTCCACCGGCGAGCATGAGGCCGTCGAACTGCGCGATGGCGACAAGCAGCACTACCTGGGCAAGGGTGTGCTGAATGCCGTGGAGAATGTGGAGTCGGTGCTGGCGCCCGAACTGACGGGCATGGACGCCTCGAACCAGCGGCTGATTGACGCTACGATGATTGCGCTGGACGGTACAGAGAACAAGGGCAAGCTGGGCGCGAACGCGATTCTCGCTGTCTCGATGGCCTGTGCGCGCGCGTCGGCTGCGGCGCTGAAGCTGCCGCTCTACCGCTATCTGGGCGGCGTGAATGCCTGCCTGCTGCCGACACCGATGATGAACATTTTGAATGGCGGTTCGCACGCTGACTCGAACGTGGACTTTCAGGAGTTCATGGTGATGCCGGTGGGCGCGGAGTCTTTCTCGGACGCGCTGCGCTGGGGCACGGAGGTGTTTCACACGCTGAAGGGTGTGCTGAAGAAGAAGGGCTACAACACTGCTGTCGGCGATGAGGGCGGATTTGCGCCGAGCCTCAAGTCGAATGCCGAGGCGATTGAGCTGATTCTCGAAGCTATCGAGCTTGCAGGCTACAAGCCCGGCGAGGACATCTCCATTGCGCTCGACCCCGCATCGAGCGAGTTTTACGACAAGGACAAGGGCAAGTACATCTTCAAGAAGTCGGACAAGAGTGAGAAGACCTCGGCTGAGATGGCTGCGTTCTGGGAGAACTGGGTGCGCCAGTATCCTATCGTCTCGCTCGAAGACGGTCTGGCCGAGGATGATTGGGACGGCTGGAAGCTGATGACCGAAAAGATCGGCGACATCGTGCAGCTTGTGGGCGACGATTTGTTCGTCACCAACACGACGCGGCTGCAGCAGGGCATTGAGCAGAAGATTGCCAACTCGATCCTCATCAAGGTCAACCAGATCGGCACGGTGTCGGAGACGCTGGATGCGATTGAGCTGGCGCGGCGCTATGGGTACACGTCGATCATCTCGCACCGCTCGGGCGAGACCGAGGACACGTTTATTGCGGACCTCGCGGTGGGCACCGGCGCGGGTCAGATCAAGACGGGTTCGGCCAGCCGGACGGACCGCATCGCCAAGTACAACCAGTTGCTTCGGATTGAAGAAGAGCTGGGGCAGGCGGCGCAGTTCCTGGGAATTGAGTCGGTCAACTTCGGCCAGTAGCTGGAGAACAGCAGATCGGCGGGCGAGAGCGCAGAGCTTTTGCCCGCCTTTGTTTTGCGGACAGGATTGCGAGAAGGTCGTAATGAATCTGCGAAGATTGCCTCAGAGGTTCAATCGATTGCGGAAAAGTGTGTTTGGGGCGTCGTGCGAGGAACGACCCGGGGCTAAAGCCCTTTGAATTTGCAGGGTTTTTCGCAGGGCTAGAGCGGTTTCGGTCTGGTTGTGACAGTCGAGGCAGAGAGTTGTGGTCTCCCACCCTTTGTGCAAAAGACGCACAAAGGATGGGGGCACCCGAAGTTTTGTAACCACTTGAACTAAAAATGCTCTCAAGCCCTGCGCTCCCACTGAAAAGCGAATTTCAGGATTCGGAGATGCCGCTGGCGTCGAGCAGTTCGACCTCTTCGCCACGGCGGCCAGTCAATGTGTGCCAGAGTTTTGATGGCCAGTCCGGCTCCATGCAGGGCCGCTCGATGAGCGTGTAGAACAGGATTGAGCAGAGAAGGATTGGAATTCCCAGGGCGGCAAGCTGGATGGCGTAGTTCGCAAGGAAGTCCAGGCGGACAACGATCAGCTTCCTCGTGGCTTTGAAGAATGCGGCCATCAGCGCAAAGTGCAGCAGGTAGATGGAATAACACATGCCGCCGATGACGGCGATCCAGGGGTTCGAGACAAATTTCCGCAGCAGAACGCTGCGCATGGCCGCCAGACAGAGCACGAAGAAGACGAATGGCAGAAGGACATGCGCCGCGTAGACGTCGTGCCCGGTGCCGTACATATAGATGAGCGCGGCAAATCCTGCGATGTCCCACAGCCACGTGGTCCGCATGTGCGGGAGATCGAGCACGAAGATGTCCGCAAGCAGAAGGCCGGCGAGGAAATACTGTGCCGAGAACAAAATGCTCAGTTCCACGCGCGGGACATGGCCGAACGGGGCCTGCGCCAGGCCGATGGCGAGGATGGCGCAGGCTAAACCGATGCGCCGGGCAAGCCGCTGCCGGAACCGGAAGATCAGCATGAAGAGTGGGGCGAGCAGGTAGAACTGGATCTCGACTTCGAGACTCCATGTGACGGAGTTGATCGGGCTCACGACGCCGTATACGAGGTTGTGCAGGTAGAAGAAGCTCGCTGCCGCGTGTCCCGTATAGCCCTGGTCGAGCCGGCCATGCTGATAGACCAGGACCATGACGACGAAGAGCGCCATCGAAATCATATACGGCGGTTCCAGCCTGGTGACGCGCCGCATGTAGTACTTGCGCAGCGACACGTCTTTTGCCTGAAGCAGATGGTGTCGCGCAAAGGGCAGGGCAAGGATCATGCCGCTGATGACGAAGAACAGAAGAACGCCGCGGTCTCCGTTGCCTATGGCCCGGAACAGCGCATGGTATCTAGGCTCGATCGGTATCTTCTGCCCCGACCGGCCCCCCAGCTCTCCGGCGAGGTGGAAAAGGAACACCGAAGAGATGGCGATGAAACGCAGGCCGTCGATTTCGGGAATCCAGCGCCCGTCCCGCGTAATACGCCGTATCTTGTCGATGAGCATAGGTTCAGAGTGCTTCATTTATAACATTAGATATGTCTTCTAATTCATCGCACGCATCTCGCCGCCCAGTGGTGCTTACCATCCTCGACGGATGGGGTTATCGCGCCGAAACCAACGGCAACGCCATCGCTCTCGCCCGCAAGCCCACTTACGACAAGCTGCTTGCCGACTATCCCAACACGCTGCTGCGCGCGAGCGAACATTTTGTCGGCCTGCCCGATGGGCAGATGGGCAACTCCGAGGTCGGACATCTGAATCTTGGCGCCGGGCGCATCGTGCGCATGGACATGACGCGCATCGACGCGGCCATCGAGGACGGCAGCTTCTTCGCGGACCCGACGCTGGTTCATGCGTATGAGCTGGCCGCGCAGGAGGGGCGCGCGCTGCACTTGATTGGTCTGCTTTCGGACGGTGGAGTGCATTCGCACCAGCGGCATTTGTATGCCTTGCTGCGCATGGCTGCCCAGCGCAGGCTGACCCGCGTCTACGTCCACGCCTTTATGGACGGACGCGACACGATGCCTACCAGCGGCCTGGGGTACATTGAGGAGCTGCATCGCAAGTTCCATGAATACGGCGTCGGCGTGATTGCCAGCGTCAGCGGGCGATACTATGCGATGGACCGCGACCTGCGCTGGGAAAAGGAACGCCAGGCGTTCGACGCGCTCGTCACCGGGCATCCGGAGGGCGGCACGTATGGCAGCCCGACGGAGCGGCTCCGCGAGCTATACAACAACGGGACCACGGATGAGTTTGTTCCGCCGTTTACCTGCATCAACCCGACGGACGGACAACCGATTGGTCTCATTCGCGACCGCGACGTGGTGATCAACTTCAACTATCGCGCCGACCGCGCACGGCAGATTACGCGCGTGCTGGGCCGCAACTCCGGCTTCGCGCCTGACTCCGGACAGCACCTGCCGAAGGCTGCAGAACTGGACGAGACGATTCCGCGCAATCTCGTGCCGCGCGATCTGCACTACGTCTGCATGACGCAGTACGACAAGATGTTCACGCTGCCGCTCGTCATTTCGCCGGAGAGCATGGACAATCTGCTCGCCAACCTGATGGCGCAGGCCAATCTGCGCAATCTGCGCGTGGCGGAGACGGAGAAGTATGCGCACGTGACCTACTTCTTTAACGGCGGCATCGAGAAGCCGTTCGCCGGTGAAGACCGCGTGCTGGTGCCGTCGCAGAAGGTGGCGACGTATGATCTTGCGCCGGAGATGTCGGCGGCGGGGATTGGGGATGCTGTGGTCAAGGCGGTCGGCGATACGGCGTTTGATGTCATCATCGTCAATTTCGCCAATGCTGACATGGTTGGTCACTCCGGCAGGCTGGAGCCGACGATTCGCGGCGTGGAGGTGGTGGATACGCAGCTTGGGCGGATCTATCAGGCGATCAAACAGCGCGGAGGTTCGCTGCTGGTGACGGCCGATCACGGCAATGCCGAGATGCTGATCGACCCGGCGACCGGCGGCCCGCATACGGCGCATACGACCAATCCGGTGCCGTTCATTCTGATTACGGAAGACGGGAAGAAGGTGGGTCTGCGCGAGGGCGGAAGTCTGCGCGATATTTCGCCGACTGTGCTGGACCTGCTCCAGCTTGGCAAGCCGAAGGACATGACCGGCGGCAACCTGAGGGTGGAGCAGCCGCGTTAAAATTCGCGGCGGCCTTCGAGGGCGCGTGACATGGTGACTTCGTCGGCGTACTCGATGTCGCTGCCTGCGGGGACGCCTGTGGCGATGCGCGTCACCTTCAGGCCGGGTTTGGACTTGTGCAGCTCGTGCGCGATGTAGCCTGCGGTGGCTTCGCCTTCGGTGGTGGGCGACGTTGCGAGGATGACTTCATCGACCTCGGCCAGGCGTGTGAAGAGGTTGGCCATGCGCAACTGTTCTGGGCCGACGCCGCCGATGGGCGAAAGCGTGCCGTGCAGTACGTGGTAGACGCCGGTGTAGCTGCGGGTCTTCTCGATGGCGGCGATGTTGGTCGGCTCTTCGACCACGCAGACCACACGCTGGTTGCGCACCGCGCTGGTGCAGTAGGTGCAGGGATCGACGTCGGTGATGTTGTTGCAGACCGAGCAGAGTCGCAGGTGCTGCTTCAGCTCGCGGATGGCGGAGGCGAGCGCCTCGGCGTCCTCGGCGGATGAGCGCAGGATGTGAAATGCGAGCCGCTGCGCGCTCCGTGTGCCGACACCGGGGAGCTTGCGCAGCTCGTCGATGAGGCGCGCCATCGGTCCGGCGAAGCGGTCGGCCACTAGCTTGACCCCGGCAGGTCGGGGAGCCCGAGACCGCCCATCATGCCGGACATGCTGGCCTTGACGGTGTCGTCCACGCGGCGTCCGGCCTCGTTAAACGCGGCGGCAATCAGGTCTTCGAGCAGTTCGAGGTCGCCGCCGGCGCTGCCCATCGCCGTGGGCTCGATGGTGACGCGGAGCACTTCTTTTTTGCCGTTCATACGGACGGTGACAACGCCGCCGCCGGTCGAGGCTTCGACGACGGTCTCGGCGAGCTTGCGCTCCATCTGCTCCTGCATCTGTTTGGCCTGCCCGAGCATGTCCTTCATCTTGGCAAGATCGGAAAAATTCATTTGTTCCTCACGCTAATCATTGTCGCGCAGGTCGATGACGCTGCGAATCTCGGCATGGAATAACGACTGCGCCTGCTGCACGACGGGATGCTCCAGGGCTTTGGCCTGGGCGCTGCCCGTCTTCGCGGCCTTTGGTTTCTTCGGCGCGGCTGCGTTGGTTGCGCCGGGAAGCAGCACGAGTTTGAGCGATCCGGCTCGGGCGGTGCGCAGCGCGGCGCGGACGATCTTCTCGGCCTCTGCATTGATGACCATGGGGAGCATCGTCTTTGAGATTGCGGTCTGCACGCGAAGCTCGCCGTTGGCGATGGTCCATTCGGCGTCGTCGAGCGCGTCGGATGCGGTGTCCTGGCCCTTGGCTCCGGCAAGTGCTTCGACGGCGGCCTTCTGGAGCGATTCGGCCGAGGCGTCAGGCTGAGCAGCCGGGGTCTCTGACGTTGTGGCGAGAGTTGGTGAGACGTCCTGTGAGACGGCCGCTACTGATTCCAGCACGGCGGGAGTTGGCGGTGCGACTGGTGTTGGAGCGGGAGCGGCGATTGGCGCAGGCGCAGGCGGTGTCTCTTCAAATCGTTTTCTGCTTTGCTCGAATGGAGAGAAGGCTGGTTTTGTGCTGACAGGTTGCGGAGCCGGTTCGGCTGCACGTGGCGCGGGTTTTGGCGAGGAGGACACTGCGCTGCCGCCAGCGGGCTTGATGGCCGCGCCTGCGCTGGTTGGAAGCTGGCTGAGCAGTTCTTCGACGGGCAGCAGGCGGCGCAGGTGAACGAGCTTCAGCAGGCCGAGTTCGAAGTGGAAGCGTTGCTCTTGTCTATAGCCGAGTTCGTCGAAGGTGCGGAGCATGACCTGGAGGAAGCGGGTTAGCTCTTCTTCGCTGAAGAGTGCGGCGGAGCGGGCGGCGCGGCGCTGCTCGTCGGCGGAGATTTGCAGCAGCTCGGTTGCGGTGCCGCTGCCTTCGGCGATCTTGGCGACGAGGCAGTTACGCAGATAGCGCACGCATTGGCGAGCAAGCTGGGCGGGAGAGTTTCCGGCGTCGAGTAGCTGGTTGGCGATGGTGATGACTTCGGCGCTGCGGTTGCCATCGACGGCTTCGAGGACCTTTTCAAAGACGGCGTTGGGGACCGTGCCCATCAGGTCGCGGACCTGCGAGGCGTCGAGGCGCGGCTTGCCGTCTTCGAGCGGCGCGCTGGCGATGGCCTGGTCCATGATGGAGAGCGCGTCGCGCATGGAGCCGTCGCCGGCTTCGGCCAGCAGGCTGAGCGCGGTGTCGTCGGCGATGACGCCTTCGCGCTCGGCGATGCCGCGCAGCTCGTTGGGGATGTCGGCCAGCTTGACGGCGTGAAAGCTGAAGTGCTGGCATCGCGAGCGGATGGTCTGCGGAATGTCTTCGGGCTGCGTGGTCGCCATCATGAAGACGATGTGGTCGGGCGGCTCTTCGAGTGTTTTGAGCAGGGCATTGAAGGCCGCATCGGTGATCTGGTGGGCCTCGTCGAGGATGTAGATCTTGTACTTGTCGCGCGA
>Ga0105240_10012970_pt1 | contig 11479 bp, 6 predicted proteins | sample KBSC54metaG_FD_80426 | JGI IMG/M metagenome (GOLD analysis project Ga0105240, IMG submission 80426) | Corn rhizosphere microbial communities from Kellogg Biological Station, Michigan, USA - KBS C5-4 metaG | ecosystem: Host-associated > Plants > Roots > Rhizosphere > Soil | place: Michigan, USA...
AGCTTGGCCCGGATGAGCAAATCTCCCAATCTCAGTCGCGTGCTAATGGTGCCCTCCCCTTCGTACCCGAGGATCTCCCTCAAAAACGCCTAAGTTCCTTCAATTGCTCAGCTTGTTTGCAGGCTTCATTGTAGACGTGATCGTAACTTTACAATGAACTAAGGTAACGAGTTACACCGCTTCGCGGGTTACGAGAGTGTCTTTAGCCGGGCAGCATCTCGAATGCACCGAAGTTGGATCTCTGCCACACCTTTCCTGCCGGCCCGGATGAGAAGTTTCTAATCTCCTGCCCTTACGCATGGCAGCGAACGCGCACGTTCATGCGCGGAGTTCTTCGTGCGCCGCTCACTCGCCACACTCGCATTAGCCATCCTTCTCTCTCCCGCAGCACTCATCGCCGGCGGACCCAAGTGGGTCGCCGGATCAACCTATTTCGATCCCGCGGTAGTCGGCCAACCCGTGCGCTGGGCAAATGGCGTAGCAAATTACTACTTCGATCAGGGCCCGCTCAACAGCCAGATCACGAATCAGCAGGCCACAGCCATGCTCGACTCCGCCGCTGCGCTTTGGAATTCAGTTCCTACAGCGGGTGTCCTGCTCCACAACTCCGGCGCACTGTCAGAAGACGTCAGCAGTGTGAACGTGATCGCCGGCAATCCGGTCTTTGGAAATCCAGCCTTCGCCGCACCGGCCGATGTCACGCCCCTGGCTACCGATGTTCCTCTCGCCGTGATCTACGACCGCGACGGCTCTGTGATCGATAGCCTCTTTGGCGCGGGCTCTTCCGACCCCACCAGTTGCCAGAACAATGGCGTCTACGCATGGCTCGATAACATTCGCACCAACGCCACCATCGCGCACGCCGTCATCCTTCTCAACGGTCTCTGTGCAACCAGCCCCAATCTCGTCGCCATGATGCAATACGAGATCGCACGCGCCTTCGGCCGCATCCTTGGACTTGACTACGCGCAGGTGAACCACCTGACCGGAAGCAGCAACCAACCCAACGCAATGTTCGCCTGGCCCATGATGGATCCGCTCAGCGGAGTTTGCGGCGCCTCTGGCGGTACCTGCATCCCCGATCCCGACCACCTTCATTACGACGACATCGCGGTACTCAACCGGCTCTACCCCGTCACTGCTGCAAATCTTTCCCGGTTCCCCGGCAAACAGATCACCGCAAGCAACAATGTATCTATCCGCGGCACCATTGCCTTCCGCACGGGCACAGGCATGCAGGGATTGAACGTAGTCGCCCGCCCCCTCGACGCCAACGGCAACCCGCTTTACCAGTACACAGTCACCACCGTCTCCGGCGCTCTGTTCAGCGGCAAACGAGGCAATCCCATAACCGGGTGGACCGATGCCAATGACGATCCTTTCAGCATGTGGGGCTCAAGCGATACCGCTCTCCAGGGCTACTTCGACCTCAGCGAAATCCCCCTCCCCCCCGGTGTCTCCTCGGCGACATATCAGGTCACCTTCGAACCCATCAACCCGCTTTTCATGCTCGCTGAATCTGTCGGCCCCTACATCGACGGCTCACCCGCTCCGTCCGGAACGATGCCCATTCTCACTGTTGCAAACATGGCGCCCGGTTCATCGCAGAACCTGACTGTCACCATCCAGGACTCCGCCTCCGGCAACCTTCAGGACGCGATCGCTACTCCCGATGCCCCGCGAAACCTGCCGCCCAGCGGTTTGTGGTGCGGGCGGTTGGGTCAGGTCGGCCAGACTGACTGGTTCGCCTTCCCCGTCCGCTCGGGCCACAGCTTCACCGTGGTCACTCAGGCCTTGAACGAATCCGGAATTCCCACCGGAACCAAGGCCCTCCCCGTCATCGGCATATGGGAGGGTATGAATCCTGTCTCCGCGCCATCCTCCGGATGGGCTCCGCCGCTGAACGCCTACGCTACTGGCGCATCATGGCTGCAAGTCACTCCTGGCGCCGACGAGATCGTTCGCCTCGGAATCGCCGACCTGCGTGGCGACGGCCGGCCCGACTACACCTACAACGGCTGGATCCTCTATGCCGACTCCATCCTGCCCCAGCATCTCCCGCTCAGCGGAGGTCCCATTGTCATTCGCGGCATGGGCTTCAGGCCGTCTGATACAGTTCGCATCGCCGGGAAAAAAGCAATCATCACCAGCATCTCCCCCAATGAGATCACCGCCATCGCTCCCGCCGCCCCAGCCGGAGTCACCGGTTCCGTAGACGTCGAAGTAGATGACCTTCCGATGTTCAACGCCGCTGCCATCATCTCCGCCGGCCTCAGCTACGATGCCGGAAACGGCGACTCGCTCACGCTTAAGACCGCCCCCGCAGGAACCGTTCCCATCGGCGTTCCCATTCCGTTCACGGTGACCGCTCTCGCTCCCAACCTCGTACCGGCCGGCGGTATCACCGTCACCTTTACCGTCGCCAGCGGCTCCGCCGCTCTCGCCTGCGGATCGGCCACCTGTTCCGTGTTCTCCACCGGCGACGGAATCGCCACGATGAGCATCACCGCCCCATCTGCCGGCTCCTCAGTTGTGATTGCCTCGCTCTCGAACGGCGTCTCTCTTCAGGCCCACTTCACTGGCGGAACTCCACCCACCCTCGCCGCGCTCACCCCCATGCTCTCCGTAGCCGCCGGTGCCACCGTCGACTGGACGGCTCAAGCCCTCGCCCTCACCAATGGCTCGCCCGCGCCGGGCCAGACCGTTGCATGGCAGATCACGCCCACCATCCGCACCAACGGCGCATCCACCGCCACCACAAATTCAAGCGGCATCGCCGCCAAGGCCCTCACCGTCGGACCGCTCTCCAAGGGTCAGCAAACCTCGTCCTCTGCATGCCTCAACGGCACCACGCAGTGCGTCAGCTTCACCGCTCTCGGCGCCCGCCCCGAGTACGCCTACCTGGAATCAATCTCCGGCACGACTCAAACTCTCGTCGCTTCCAGCACTCCCAGCCAGATCTCACTTCGAGTTCGCGACATGAACGGCAATCCCATGGGTGCCGGCAACGTCACCCTCTACCAGGCGCTTTATGCCTGGACGCCTCCGTGCCCAACCCACGGACGATGCGCTCAAGCCCAGCTACTTGCCACGCAAACCTCAACCAGCACTTCAACTCTGGATGGCTTGGTCTCATTCATTCCTGTTTCCATTCCCGGAGTCCCAACAACCCTCATCGGTCTTGCCGTTACAGGTTCCTCCAGCGCTCTCACCGTCAACATCGACCAGCATCCTTGATATCTGCATCCATTGTCTCCCTAACCTTTCGCTTTCAAAATCCGACGCAAGCTTTTGTTTCCATGCGGATTGATGCTTCCGCTTCTAAGGAGAATGCTCCTCGTTCCGGATCTGAAGTGACACGCCTCCGAATTTGCCACCACCACTCGCTCTCGGGCATCCATACACTTGAGAGCGAGGTCAAATGAGCGAACTGACGAAGCCACTCCAGGTCACCGGACAGAACAGCCGTCCCCGCGTCGTGATTGTGGGCGCTGGATTCGGAGGCCTGCATGCCGCAAAAGCATTGCGTCACCTCCCCATCGACATCACGGTGATCGACCGCAAGAACCACCACACGTTCCAGCCGCTTCTCTATCAGGTAGCTCTCGCCGTCCTTTCTCCGGCAGACATTGCACAGCCCATCCGCTCCATCCTTCGCAACCAGCCCAACACTGAAGTGCTCATGGACGAGGTCATCTCGATCGACGTTCAGGCGCATCGCATTGGGCTCAGCTCTGGTGCGCAGCTCCCGTACGATTACCTCGTAATCGCCTCCGGTTCCACCCACTCCTACTTCGGCAAGAACGAATGGGCGCCTCTCGCCCCCGGTCTCAAGACCATTGAAGACGCGACCGAAATCCGTCGCCGCGTCCTTCTCGCCTTTGAGCTGGCCGAGCGCCAGATGCAGGAGCATGGCTGGCATCCTCCGCTTAACTTCGTCATCATCGGGGGCGGCCCGACAGGCGTGGAACTTGCCGGCGCCATCAGCGACATCGCCAAGCTCTATATGCGGCATGATTTCCGCCACATCGACCCGACCAAAGCGCGGGTCATGATTCTCGACAACGGCCCGCGAGTTCTCGCCGCCTATCCCGAGGACCTCTCTGCCAAAGCTGAGCGGCAGCTTCACGAACTCGGCGTCGAGGTTCACACCGGCACCCACGTCACCAATATCGGACCCGGCTGGGTCGAAGCCAACAACAGTCGTCTCGACGCCGCAGTCGTTCTCTGGGCCGCAGGCGTCCAGGCCTCCCCTCTCGGCAAGATGCTCGGCGCTCCCGTCGACAAGCGCGGTTGCGTAATCGTCGACAGCAATCTCAACCCGCCCGGGCTTCCCGAAGTCTTCGTGATCGGCGACCTCGCCCACTTCGAGGAGAACGGTCATCAGGTCCCCGGAGTCGCACAGCCCGCCATGCAGATGGGCGACCACATCAGCAAGATGATCTCCGCCGACATCGCTCGCAAGCCCCGCCCTCCCTTTCACTACTTCGATAAGGGAGACATGGCCACCATCGGACGTGTCGCTGCGGTCGCGAAAGTCGAGTGGCCCTTCCACGCTCACTTGAGCGGATTTCCAGCGTGGTTCACCTGGATTGCCGTCCACATCTTCTTCCTCATTGGCTTCCGGAACAGGCTCGCTGTTCTCTCTCAGTGGATGTGGCAATACTTCACATTCACGCGTAGCGCTCGCCTGATCACCGGCGACCAGCGTCTTCCCGGCTGGCAGGAACACCTGAACACTGGCCCCGAAGTCGAACAGGAGACGCGAGACACCGTACAAGTGAGGTGAGACAGCCTGTAGCCAGTAGCCTGGAGCTCGTCTTGCGGAGCTGTCAGCTACTGGCTACGAGCTATCGGCTACTGGCTCTTCCATCGGATAAACTGATAAGAGTCATGCTCGATCTGGGATTTGTCCGGGGCAACCTGGAAGTTGTGGAAGCAAAACTCCGTGCTCGCGGTGCCGATCCCGCCGCACTCCTCGGCAATTTTCGCCAACTCGATCGGAAACGCCGCGAAGCCATCACCGCCTCCGAACAGCTCAAAGCCCGTCGCAATGAGCTCTCGCAGCAGGTCGGTCTCCTCAAGCGCGAAGGCAAAGACGCCACGGAGCTGATGGACGAGACCCGCGCCCTCAAAGACAAGCTCGACGACCTCGATAAGACCGCCACAGCACTTGACGAGCAGATGCGGCTCTCGCTCGCCGGCATCCCTAATCTCACGCGAGACGAAGTCCCTGCGGGCAAATCCGAAGAAGACAACGTCACCGTCAAAACCTGGGGCGACAAACCTAACTTCGATTTCACTCCCAAACCACACTGGGAGATCGGCGAGCACCTCGGCATTCTCGATCTCGAACGCGCAGCCAAGCTCAGCGGCGCTCGATTTGCTGTCTATATGGGAGCAGGAGCACGCCTCGAACGCGCACTCATCAGCTTCATGCTCGACATGCATACGGAGAAGCACGGCTACACCGAGGTTCTACCGCCTTTCATGGTCAACTCCAAGAGCCTCTTCGGTACCGGCCAGCTCCCCAAGTTCGCTGAAGATCTTTTCCGCTGCTCCGATGCCGATCTAGAATCCGTGTCCAACGGCACTTTCCGCGACAACGACCACTGGCTCATTCCTACCGCCGAGGTTCCCGTCACCAATCTTTACCGCGACGAAGTCCTCGATGAGGCTCGCCTTCCCATCAAGCTCACTGCTTACACTCCGTGCTTTCGTGCTGAAGCCGGCGCAGCGGGCAAAGACACGCGTGGAATCATCCGCCAGCACCAGTTTCAGAAAGTCGAGCTCGTGAAGTTCACCCGACCGGAAGACTCCGACGCGCAGCACGAGCAGCTCACGCGCAACGCCGAAGAGATCCTCGAAGCCCTTAAGCTTCCCTATCGCCGCGTTCTCCTCTGCACAGCCGATACCGGCTTCTCTTCCGCCAAGACCTTCGACCTGGAAGTCTGGCTCCCCGGCCAGCAGCTCTATCGCGAAATCTCCTCCTGCTCCAATTTCGATAGCTTCCAGGCCCGTCGCGCGAACATCCGTTTCAAGCCCTCCGGCGGCAAAGCAAAATCCGAATTCGTGCACACCATCAACGGCAGTGGTCTCGCCGTCGGCCGCACATGGCTCGCGATTCTCGAGAACTACCAACAGGCCGATGGCTCCGTTCTGGTTCCAGAAGCGTTGCGCCCCTACATGGGCGGCCTCGAACGCATCACTCGCCTCGACGGCACAAGGGAGGACCAGCCATGAATAAGCTACTCCGCAGTTACTTCTACTGGACCTACCCACGCGGCAATGTCCATTACGACGTGATGGTCACGCTCATCCTGCTCTTTATCTTCGTCGCGCCGCAGTTCTGGGATTTCGGCGACAAGCCTTCCCGCGCTCCCGGTCCATCGCATCCGATTCAAGTCGCCAGCGATGGGGCGCGCTCCCTTCTCGTGACCATCTCAGACATCGACGTCAAATCTCCGCCTAATCCGTCGGACCGCGAAATGCGGCGCGTCCTCCGCAAAGCTATCGAGCCAGTCACAGGCGACGCCGTCACCGTCCTCCGTTGGGAAACCGCCACCGACATCCAGGGCAACAGGGTATGGAGAGTTTGGGCCCATCGCTAAGAACCGGCGAAACAGGCATCCCAAACGTCGCTCTCAGAAGTGCCTGAGATGAGATAGGGTCCGAATTCTGAAACCCCAAGCCGCCAGGCGTGCGGCCAATCAGCATTCCGAACACGACTTTAGGGTTGCCGTCCGGGTTCATAGAACCACGAGTCCTAAAGCTCGGTTCGGCGCAAGATACGCAAAAACAGAGCCGTAACGGCATTGAAACGCATCTATTCGTCCAACAGGTAAAGGAAATATGAGCCGAAGATCGATAAAAAACGCTGGAATCAAAGGGCTGCTGCTTGCATCGGCCGCGCTCCTCTTTGCGCTGACATCGCCGCACCTCGCAGCGCAGGACCTCAAGACGGTCCTTTCCAAGCTCGACACCGCTGCCGCGAACTTCCATACGGTTTCTGCCGACTTTCAGTTCGATTCGTTCCAGACTGATCCCGTCCCCGATAAAGACGTCCAGAAAGGCACTATCTACTACCAGCGCACCGGGAAGAATTTCCAGATGGCCGCGCACATCGATCAGGAAAACGACAAACCGGTCCCCAAGACATACACCTACTCAAAGGGTGTCTTCCGTCTTTATGAGAAGCTGCCAAACCAGGTGACGACCTACAAGAACGATAAGCTTGCCAGCTATCTGCTGCTGGGCTTCGGTGCAAGCGGAAAAGAGATCGCCGATAAGTGGGACATCACCTACGATGGCCAGGAAAAACTCAGCGGCGTTAATACGGACAAGTTGGAGCTTGTTGCGAAGGATCCTAATGTTCGCAAGAATGTCTTGAAGATCACCGTGTGGATGGACACCGCACACGCCGTGAGTCTTAAGCAGATGATGGATCAGGGACAGGGACAGTCTCGTGTCTCCGTCTACTTCAATTTCAAACTGAATCAGCCCCTGCCCTCGGATGCTTTCACCTTCAAAACTGACAACAAGACCACGTTCGTCAACCGGTAGAGAGACACGCCTCCCAGCACGAACAGCATCGGGAAGCATTCGAGCGTATAGCGTGCCTCGGGCGCTTCGACCGTCATCAACAGAATGCTACGCAGCACCATGTACGCCAGCATCCATTTCCAGAGCTTCGGCCGAAGGCACAGCCCCGCGATCCCCAATAGCAGGTAGATGGCATTCAGACCCGCATAGAACCAGCTGAACCGCGTCTCCGCATTGTGATGCGAGTACACCCACCAGTCCAGATCGATCGGCAGATTCTCCACCCGGGGCCTCAGCCACATATCCAGCATGCGCCCAACCGGCAACAGAACACGCCGCTCAAACGGATGCAGACTGAACCGCTCCCGCGCTAACGCCGCGAACCGCGTATCGATCTCCGGCGTCAGCACGTTTCCGCCAGCGTTGTAGTCGTTCGCCAGCGCTAGCGTCTCTTTGTACTGCTCCGGATTATCCAGCGCCCTCTTCGGCAGCTTCGAGATGTCGAACGTATCTCCCGGCACGGTCCAATAGATTTGGTATGTCGAAACGAAATCCAGGCACCACGTCTTTACCCAACTCACCCATCCCGCCTGCGTAGGCTCTCCCGGATCGGTGGCATACCGTGGCGCGAGCGGCTCGAAGAGCTGAAACGTCTTCCAGTTCCTCCATGTCCATCCAGCGAAGGGCAACAGGGCCAGCAGCAGACAAACCGCCGCCACACGCATTAACGCCCGGCGCTCATTTCCTCCACTCCGCACCAACTTCAGAACCAGCACTGGCGCAAACGCCATCGCCACCAGCGCTCCATCTGGCCGCAGCAGAGCCGCGTATGTAACCGCAAACGTGAATCCCAGCCCTGCCCACCATCCCGGCTTCTCCGTGAACCGCGCGGCACACCACATCGCAAGTGCGATTGTGAAGAGAGTTGGCCCCTCGGTCAGCGGATTCGCAACATAAATTGCCGTAAACGGACACAGAGCCGCCAGCCACAGTGCACAGTAACCCGCTCCACGCTTCAGCTTCTCCGGCGCGACCCGTCTCGCCAGGTCACCCAGCAGCAGGCAAGTGACCAGGTCCAGGACAATCTGCACCCACGCTGCTGACGCGTAATTCTCAAGCCCGAACACTCTGAAGCAAACAGCCAGAAACAGCGGATACCCGGGCAGACGTATAAGGGTCGGGTACGTCTCACCTGTACCGACTGTCAGCGCGTATCTCCCGCTCAGCAACAGGTTTTTAGCGATACCGCCATAGATCAGCGAGTCACCAGTGACCTCGAAGAAATGCTTAAGCATCCAAAGACGAAGCAGTGCTCCCGCCATCAGAGCGGGTAGAATTGAAAGAACAACACGTCTCCCGTTTCCTGACGTAACCTTCTGTATCGATTGACTCAAAGGGTCAGCTTCCATACGATCCGTACTTGTATAGCGTAGACGCTAATGCCCGACAGACAGATATTTTTTGACCCCCAGCGAACCAGGTGGAAGCGCCTTCGTCGCATTCTTGATGTAACCGCGGTCATCTCCACACTGGTCCTTGCAGGATTCATCTTCAATGTCCTGCGCGGTCAGCATCTGCCCGGACTGCTCTTCCCCAACCAGAAGCACAACTATCGCGCTCTACAGCAGAACCGCGCCCAGTTCAGCCACGGTGCTCGCCCTCAGCATCTCGCTCGTCGCAAGAGCAATCGCAAGCCTTCCGAGATTCCCTTCAACTCCGACGAGGGCCTTCGCGCCGCCTACTACGTCCCCGACGATCCCTCCAGCTACTCATCCTTGAAAGAGCACATTCAGCAGGTTGATCTGCTCTTTCCGCAATGGCTCCACATCGACGCACCCTCGCTCGAACTGCAGGGGACCACTGAAAACGGCTTCGAGTTTCCCATCTTCCAGAATGGCGTCGCGCGCGACCCCGATGAAAACAACAAGGTCAAACGCGTCATTCAAGCCGCAAAAGAAGACACCGAAATCTTTCCCCACTTCAACAACGTAAATGCGCATAACGGCGAATTCGATCCCGCCATGGGCGATGTACTGAAGGATCCAGCGAAGCGGCAGATTCTGCGCGAGGAATTCCAGCACTTCTTCAATGCATTCCCCAGCTATCACGGCCTCTCGCTTGACGTCGAAAACCTGCACGATGACGCGCTGCCGTTCTATCTCAGCTTCGTTCAGGAAGTCTATTCCGACCTCCACCAGCGCAACCTCCGTCTCTACGTCAATGTGCCGTCCTCGGCCTCATCTGAAGAATTGAAGAGTATCGCGGCGAACTCCGACGCCATCGTGCTGATGAATTATGACCAGCACGAGACCTCCAGCGATCCCGGGCCCATCGCCAGTCAGGACTGGTTTGTAGCCAATCTCAATCGCGTTCTCAAATCTGTTCCGCTCAACAAAATCATCTGCGCAGTGGGCAACTACGGCTACGACTGGGAGATGTCCATCCCCGATCCCAAGGCGCGCGATCCCAAGCTCCGCACACCGCACGTAGTGAATACAGAGGAGCACCCTCACGTCTCCGACGTCTGGCAACTCGCCAGTGACGTAGACGCCGACCTCGATCTCGACTACAACACCCTCAATCCTCACTTTGAATACATCGACGAAGACACCCACACGCGCCACATCGTCTGGTTCCTTGACGGCGTGACTCTGCTCAATGAGCTTCGCGCTGCTCGCCAGCTCGGCATTCGTACTTTTGTCCTTTGGAAACTTGGCAGTGAAGACAGAGCCATGTGGAAGGTCTGGGATAAACCCAGCAACCCCGCTTCTCTGGATGCCCTTGACGATCTCAAGCCCGGACACGACGTCGACGAGGAAGGTTCAGGCGACATCCTGCGCGTCACCGGCCTTCCCAAGTCCGGCAGGCGCACAGTTCAGATCGACACGGACGAGCCCGACCCGCACAAAAAACTCATCATCGACGAGCACATGGACGTGTACCCGCACACCTACACGGTCCAGTACTACGGCTATCACCCCAATGAAGTCGCGCTTTCCTTCGACGACGGCCCCGATCCCAAGTGGACCCCGAAAATACTCGACATCCTGAAGAAGTATGACGTCAAAGGCACCTTCATGATGATCGGTGCCGAAGCTCAGGAGAACATCGGCCTCATGCAGCGCGTGCAACGTGAAGGCCACGAAGTAGGCAATCACACTTACTTCCACCCGGACATCAGCGAAATCTCCAACAATCAGCTCGACCTCGAGGTCAAACTGACCGAGCGGCTCTTTGCCAGCAAACTCGGCGTGCAGCCTCTCTACTTCCGGCCGCCTTACGACATCGACGAAGAGCCCGACACCGACGATCAGGCTGCTCCCGTTGTGCGTATCCAACAGCTCGGTCTCACCATTGTCGGGAACAAGATCGATACGCACGATTGGGAGCCGATTCGAAAGAGTCCGGACGAGATGGCGAAAATCGTCCTCGACCAGCTCGAAACCATGAAGGTGAAGCCGCAATTTCGCGGCTCGATCATCCTCCTCCACGACGGCGGAGGCGACCGCTCCGCAACCATCGCAGCCCTGCCGATGCTGATCGAATCACTCCGCAGCCACGGCTACAAGATCGTCCCCGTCTCCGCCCTGATGGGCATGACCACGGCCCAGGTGATGCCGGCTCTCACTACGCGCCAGTACATCCGTGCGATCCCCGATTCCATTGCATTCTCTGCGCTCTCTGTCATCGGCCGATTCATCGTCCTCGTCTTCTTCCTCGGCGATGTACTCATGAGCGCGCGTCTCATTCTTGTCGGACTTTTCGCCGTGATCGATCGCCTCCGCAAGCCTCATCGCGCCGCTTCTCCCGGATTCAATCCCCGCGTCGCCGTCTTCGTTCCCGCATACAACGAAGAGAAAGTCATCGTGCGCACCATTCGATCGGTGCTCAACTCCGACTACGCGAACCTCCGCGTCATCGTCATCGACGACGGCTC
>Ga0105240_10012971_pt1 | contig 11479 bp, 14 predicted proteins | sample KBSC54metaG_FD_80426 | JGI IMG/M metagenome (GOLD analysis project Ga0105240, IMG submission 80426) | Corn rhizosphere microbial communities from Kellogg Biological Station, Michigan, USA - KBS C5-4 metaG | ecosystem: Host-associated > Plants > Roots > Rhizosphere > Soil | place: Michigan, USA...
GGGTTTTTCGCATCGTTGCGAACTCGTGCAAGGACTGGCTGAAGAACATCAGGCGCACGCACCTGAGCTACGACGAGGACGATCAGCCCTCGGCGTACTCGACCCCCGAAGAAGAGATGGACCGCAACGAGCTGCGGAACGATCTCGACCGCGCGTTGCACCGTCTGCCGGCGTCATTGCGCGAAGCTTTCGTCATGAAACACGTCGAAGGTCGGTCATATGAAGAGATGGCGATTCTGCTGGAGACGACCGTGGGAGCGCTAAAGATGCGCGTCCATCGCGCGCGCGAGGCCCTTCAGGCATTGCTCGAGGAGAAGTACGCATGACGCCAGACAATCCCAGCGACCCGAACCAGCCCGAAAAACGTCCCCATCGCAAGACGCCGCCGGCAACACCGGCTGTTCAGGCGTGGCTGGACGGGGAAGAGGAGAAGGACAAACTCCTGAATCCCGATGAACAGGAAACGGCTGAGTTGTGGACCCGGATCAACAGCGAGACAGAGAGACTGCGGCGCCGGTCGACCCCCATTCACGTCCAGCAGAAGATCCTGAGCTCTCTGCCGGACGAGCCGCCGGGGTCGGCTGGGGCGGTGGGGGTTGCCGTGCCGGGAAAGCCGGGCTCATTGCGACTGAGGGTCTCAACAGCGATACTTGCCGGCGCTGCGCTGCTGGCAGTGGGTGCACTTTTCGGGGCGATGTTCTTCGGGCGGTAGCCCGGCCCCGGCGGGCGCTCATTTTCGGCAAGCGGGACAAAGTTCTGTTTGTCCTTTGCGGCCTGTCGTTTGCACAGGCTCTTATGGATGACTGTTGGCTCACCTTGAGGGAGGGGACAATGAAGCTCAGCATTCTCGCTGTGGCGGCTGGTTTCGCAGTGATGCCTGTGATTGCTCATGCACAGACGGACACCACCGCAAAGAAAGACACTTCCATGAGCTCGATGAACATGCAGGACACCACGACCGCTGCGGGACGGCGAGCCGCGGCGCGTGCGCGGCGTAGAGCGGCCGCGGAAGAAAAGAAGGAAAGTCCTGCGACAGAGCGACGGGAAAAGAGGGCAGCCGCGATGGCGGCGCCGGCGCCTGGTGACACGCTGGCAGTCCGTACGTCGACATCCGACGGCACGAGCTGTCCCCGCGGTTGCCCGACGTCCAAGGGTGCTGCAGGCCTGACCGGCGTTCAGTTCCTCGCGCTTCAGCAGGAGCTGAGAGATCGCGGCTGTGGAAATTCCATGGTCACGGGAACGTTCGACGGACCCACCCGGCGAGCGGTGGCGAATTGTGCCAAGCGACTTGGAGTCGCCAATAACGCCGGCGCAGTTCTCGTCGCGTTCAACATTGGCTTCAGCGAAAGCGATATCGGCAAACCTGCCGGCTGAGTAGAACCCGCTAAAGCGAGAGCGAGAGCTGCTCAGGAGGGACGAGGCGCGCATTCAGCGTCTCGTCCCTTTCGTCGTCTTCGACTCTCGATCTCGACGGCAATCCATACTTCGCGCAGAGTTTGTCGAAGAACGTGGAAAGCCCCGCGCGGTATTTGTCCCCCGCCTGATAACCGTTTGCGTAAGTGTTCCGGTATCGCTCGGCGAGATGAGGAAACTCCTGCTCGATGAAGGGCAGATAGCGTTTTCTCGCCGCTGACTGAAGCCGCAGCGCGCACGCTCCGACATAAGTCGCCCCAGCTTCAGAAACGCGTTTCACGAGAGCGTCGAGGTCGTTCGGATTGTCGGTGATTCCGGGAAGCACCGGCATGCAGTTGATGCCTGTATCGATCCCGGCTTCCCGCAGGCGCATGAGCGCGCGCACCCGCGCTTCCGGTGTTGGCGAGCGGGGCTCGAGCCGTCGCGCGAGATCGCGCTTGAGTGTGATGAGCGAGATGTGCACACTGAGATCGGAAATTCTTGCGATGCGCGAGAGAACGTCGGTATCACGGGTTATCAGCGGACTCTTGGTAATTATCACAACCGTCAACCCGGGATGTTCGGCGAGGACTTCGAGAATTCGTCGCGTCACCTTGAAACGCCGCTCGGCCGGCTGGTACGGATCGGTGGCTGTCCCGATCACGATCGCTTCTCCCTCGAGCAGTGCGAGATGCTTGTCGCTTCCGTGACGAAGGGTTTTGCTCAGAACTTCCGGAGCGTTCTGCTTGACGAAGATGTTTCGCTCGAACGCAAGCCACGGCGGCAAGTCGGCGAAGGCCTGGCCCAGTGCGGTGCCCATCCTGTCGTCGGTCGCGGCGCGCTCCATGACGAATCGGTGGGCGTATCGTGCATAGCAATACGCGCAGCCGAACGCGCATCCGACGTACGGGTTGATCGACCAGTATCCCATCCCCGTCGAATCCGGTCCGTTCAGGACGCTTTTTGCCGGAGATCCGTAGTAGCTGATGTCCTTCTGCGTTCCGACGACGGGCAGGAGGCGCTGCTCCCGCTCGAACGCTTCGCCAAAGAGTGCCGTTTGATCGAAGCGCTTTTTGGGTCGCCTTTTCCGCTTCCCTTGAGCCATACCCGAATATAACCCGAAGATAAAGCGCGGCGCGAGGGATGCGGTATGTTTTCCGGGCGTCAATCACATTCGAACGGGGTAAGTGCAAGATGACGGAGGTCCTGTCGGACATCGCCATTCAACGCGAGCTGGGCAGTCTCAGCGGCTGGGCGAGGCGGGGCAATGCGATTGTAAAGACATACCAGTTCAAGACTTTCCCTGAGGGAGTCGCCTTTATTGGCCGAGTGGCGGAGGCGGCGGAGGCGGCCAATCATCACCCGGACATCGACATTCGCTACACGAAGATCATCTGCTCACTGAGCACGCACGATTCCGGGGGGATCACGCAGAAGGATCTCGATCTGGCCCGGGCAATGGACTCCCTTCAGGAAAAAAGCTGAGGGCGATCAGCTCCGCCGGCCGCCAAGTACGCGGAGCAGTCCGAGGAAAAGATTGAGGAGATCGAGATAGATCTGCACGGCGGCGGCCACGTATTCGTCCGGCCCATATACGTTGCGTATCCGCCACGTGTCGTACACGAGCAGGCCGCTGAAGATGAGCACCGTGATCCCGGCGAGCCAAAGGTCCATCGCCGGATTCCGGAAGTACATGTTGAGCAGCATCGTGCCGATCAGCACCCAGAGTCCGACGGTGAAAAAGCTGCCCCAGGCGCTGAAATCGCGGCGTGAGACGAACGCGTATGCCGTGAGGATTCCGAACGCGCCGATTGTGAGGACCGCCGCCTGTGTGATCAACCCCGGCTGCGAGCGGCCATAAAAGTATAGAATGGGCGAGATGTAGACGCCCGAGACGACGGTGAACAGCAGCACAAATCCTATGTTCGCCGGAAATACTTTTTGCGCGCGCATGGCAAGGAACAGCGGCGCGAACAGGCATGCGATCGATATCCATGGGTGAACCGCGACGGACTGCATGAGCGCCGGCTGCGAAAGCGCAAACGTCGCGCTGGCAATGGTCGCGAGCACGCCGGCAAAAACCAGCGAGTAGGTTCGCCGGACGAGCGTCGCTCGCTCGGCTCCCGTGCGTACGAGAGCGCCGGCTGGGAATGAGACTCCCATCAGTTGACTCCGATTCAGATCGTGGTGGAGCGGACCTTTGATCCGCGGTGATTACTACACCGAAGGGCCGCGGTTGGTCTCAGGTGTTGCGAAGCGGCGGCTAACCCCGGCGGGTCTCGCTTCGTCGCGCCGCCTTATGGGATGCCGTGCCCTGCCGCGGGGTCCTGCCGGCAATCGCTCCGTGCTGAAGCCGCTCCACCATCGCTGGGAGCCCGGTGATCCTGTCGAGATAGAGCGTCGGCTTGAAAGGCGCGAGCTGATTGCGCGTAAAGGGACCCCATAGCGCGGCAATCGTCGTGACGCCGGCGGCATTTCCGGACGCGATGTCGTGCGGTGAATCTCCAACGAACACTGCCTCGTGGGCCTCGTACCCGAGCTCCTCGAGCGCGAGTCGCACCGGGAACGGATCGGGTTTGTGCAGCGTGCACGAATCGCAGCCGATCATCGTCTGCATGTAGACGTCCATGCCTGTCTGCCTGAGTCCGCGCTCCATCATCTCGTTGCTCTTGCTCGTCACGACGCCCATCGGGTGACCCCAGTTGTAGAGCTGCTCTAGGGTATCGAGCACTCCATCGTACGCGATCGTCATTCTGTCGTGATGCAAACGCTGATAGGTGCGATAGCGGGCGACGAGCTCCTCGGCGTCTTCGTCCGACTCCACAAAAGGCCGGAGCTGTTCCCGGAGCGGAGTCCCGATTCCGGCGATCCATTCGTCTTCGGTGGGAGCAACGTCCTCGCGCCCTTCGAATGTGTGTCTGACTGACGCGAGCAGCAGTCCAATTGAGTCGATGAGAGTTCCATCAAGGTCGAAAAGAACAGCGTAATGACGTTGAGCTTCCATTCGGGGCATCCTTTCGGTACAGAGTACATGAAGCAGAGGCAAAAGCAGTAGCGACAGCAACAACGCACCACGATATTACGAAGACGATGTCAACGTCCCAGCGTTCCGCTTTCAGGCGACTGCTCGACGATACCGGCTCTGTGGATCAGGTCGGAATCGAAGAGCGCGTCGCGAAGTTTACCACTCGAAGCATAAAAAAACAGTCCAAGCTTTGGGGACTCACCACTGCAGTATCAATGGTGGACCTCACGACGCTCGAAGGTAAGGATACTCCGGGCAAGGTTCGCTCGCTTTGTCAGAAGGCGCGCCATCCAAGTGACGATCCAGACGTCCCGCCGGTTGCTGCGGTGTGCATCTATCCCTTTTTGGTTAAGTACGCGCGCAAATGGCTGGCCGACACGCCAATCAAGGTCGCATCGGTGGCGACGGGATTTCCTTCAGGGCAGAGTCCGCTGCGTCTCAAGATCGCGGAAGTGAAACAGGCGGTCGCGGATGGCGCCGACGAAGTCGACATGGTGATCAATCGCGGTCTCTTTCTCTCCGGCGACTTCGACGGTGTGCAGGACGAAATTTCCGCGGTGGTCGAGGCAACGGGTGACGCGACTCTCAAGGTCATCCTCGAGGTGAGCGAGCTCGAGAGCTACGACAACATCAGGGCCGCGTCGTTCATCGCGATGCGCGTCATTCGCGAAGGTGATTTCATCAAGACGAGCACCGGCAAAGCCTCCGGCTCGGCCACGCTCGCCAACACGCAGGTGATGCTCGAAGCAATTCGCGACCACTATCTGGCGACGGGAGTTGCGATCGGCATGAAGCCGGCGGGCGGAATCAAGACGGCCAAGCAGGCACTGCATTATCTCGTTGCGGTGAAGGAGACGCTGGGCGACGCGTGGCTCAACTCGAGCCGCTATCGTTTTGGCGCGAGCTCCCTGCTCAACGATCTCCTGCGGCAGATCGAGAAGGAGAAGACCGGCGCCTACCAGGCACCGTACTATTTCACCGAGGCGGCGGAGAGTTACTGATGGCCACCACGAGAGCGACGTCCAAGTCGGCGCACAAGGAAAGCACGAAGATCGGCGCGCGGAATGGCGGCCGGAACGGAGCTTCCGCGCGCGCCGGTTCGGTCCCCCAGCTCATTTTCGGCGACTTGTGGGAGTACGACCCCGCGCCGGAATCGGCAGACCCAAAAATAAAGCCGAGGTACGAGCTGTTCATCGGCGGAAAATTCGTCGAGCCGAAATCCGGGAAGTACTTCAACTCGATCAATCCGGCGACTGAGAGAGTCATCTCGAGCATTCCGATGGCGAACGCCGAGGATGTGGATGCGGCCTATCAGGCGGCGCAGCGGGCGTTCGACTCGGTGTGGCGGAAGATGCCCGGCCAGGAGCGCGGCAAGTACATCTATAGAATTGCTCGGCTCATCCAGGATCGCGCGCGTGAGTTTGCCGTCGCTGAGACAATGGATGGCGGGAAGCCGATCAAGGAGTCACGCGACTTCGACGTTCCGATGGCTGCCGCTCACTTTTTCTATCACGCCGGTTGGGCCGACAAGCTCGAGTATGGAATTCCCGGGAAGCAGGCGCTCCCGCTCGGCGTCGTCGGACAGGTGATCCCGTGGAATTTCCCTTTGTTGATGCTCGCGTGGAAAATTGCGCCGGCGCTGGCGACCGGGAACTGCGTCGTGCTGAAGCCGGCGGAGACGACGTCGGTGACGGCATTCAAGTTCGCCGAGCTGCTGCAGGAAGCCGACTTGCCGCCGGGAGTGGTGAACATCGTGAGCGGCGCCGGCGAAACAGGCGCGCTGGTGATGGGCCATCCGATTGCGTCGAAAGTCGCTTTCACCGGATCGACTGAAGTCGGCAAGCGCATCATGCGACAGGTTGCCGGCACCGACAAGAAGATGACGATGGAGCTGGGCGGAAAAGCCGCCAACATCGTGTTTGACGATTCGCCAATCGACCAGGCCGTTGAAGGAGTGGTGAATGGAATCTTCTTCAACCAGGGCCACGTGTGCTGCGCGGGCAGCCGGTTGCTGGTGCAGGAATCGATCTACGAAGTGTTCGTGAAGAAGCTCAAGGATCGCATAGGAGTTCTGCGCGTCGGCAATCCGCTCGACAAGAATTCCGACGTTGGCGCGATCAATTCGCGCGAACAGCTCGACAAGATCACCGAGCTCGTGGAATCCGGAGTGTCCGAGGGCGCGGAGATGTACCAGTCGTCATCGTGCCGGCTCCCCGGCGCCGGTTATTTCTTCAAGCCGACGGTGTTCACGGGAGTGACGCAGAGCCATCGCATTGCGCAGGAGGAAATCTTCGGGCCGGTGCTTTCAGTGCTGACGTTCCGCACGCTCGAGGAAGCAGTGGAGAAGGCGAACAACACCATGTATGGATTGTCGGCTGGAGTGTGGACCGACAAGGGCTCGCGGATTCTCAAGATGAGCACCGAGCTCAAGGCCGGCGTGGTGTGGGCGAACACGTTCAACAAGTTCGATCCCTCGTCTCCGTTTGGTGGATACAAAGAGAGCGGATTCGGACGAGAAGGCGGACGTCAGGGGCTCCTCGACTACGTGAAGCTCGCATGAGCCGGCTTCCGATAATCAAAACGCCCAAGGTTTATGTAGGCGGTGCGTTCATTCGCTCGGAGAGCGGGCGGACATTTCCCATCTACGAAGGGAAGAAGCACGAGAAGATTCTCGCCAACATTCCGCAGTGCACGCGCAAGGACGTGCGAAACGCCGTGGAAGCCGCGGCGAAGGCCGGCCCCGACTGGGCGAAACGAACGCCGTACAATCGCGGGCAGATTCTGTATCGACTCGGCGAGATGCTCGAGAGTCGCAGCGACGAGATGGCCGAAGCGATTGCGCGGTCGAGCGGAACGTCGAAGGGCGATGCGGAGAAGGAAGTTCTCGCGAGCGTCGACCGGCTGATCTACTACGCGGGTTGGGCGGACAAGTACGCGCAAGTGCTCGGGAATACCAATCCCGTTGCGGGTCCGTTCTTCAATTTCACTGTCGCCGAGCCGATGGGGATTGTGGGTGTGATCGCGGGAGATCGCGATCCGTTGCTTGGACTGATAAGCCAGCTCGCGCCGGTGATCGTGAGCGGCAATGTCGTAGTGGCGCTGGCGTCGGAGACGCAGCCGTATCCGGCCATTGTGCTCGGCGAGATGCTGGCGACGTCGGATCTGCCGGGCGGCGTAGTGAATCTGTTGACGGGATTCCGGAAGGAGCTCGTGCCGACGTTTGCGTCGCACACGCATCTGCGCGGGGTAAGCGCGGTTGTTGGAGCGGACGAGCGCAAGGAGCTGGCGCTCGGCGCAGCGGACAGCGTGAAGCGGGTGAAGACTCGGAAGGCCGAAGAAGATGTCGACTGGTATTCCGAGCGGACGCAGGGCGTGTACGAGATCCGCGACTTCATCGAGTTCAAGACCACCTGGCATCCAATCGGAGTTTAGAGCCAGCAGGCCCGCGCGCCACTACTGGCTCGAGTTCATGACGCCTGACATCGCAACTTTGACGGCCAGTCAGGTCATCATTCGAGGAGCCCTCTTTCTCGTCGCCGCGATCGCCATGTTTGGTGGTGCCCTGCAGTTCTATCTCGGACAGCCCGACACCGCGCCGCGACTCGACAACGTTCATCGCTTTATGGCGGGCGTGTATTTCTCGACGGGAATCATTGCAGCCTGGGCGGCCTTCACGATCCGACAACAAGGCATGCTCATCGACTTGCTGGCGCTGGGCGTGTTCCTGGCGGGGTGCGGTCGTCTGGTGTCGATCCGAGTCGTCGGCCTGCCGCAACCACGAGCGCTCTGGTTAGGGTATCTGATTCCGGAGTTGCTCCTTCCGGTCGTCATCGTCCTCGCGCACCACGCGACGTGACGGAGTTGCTCAAGAGCGTCGGGTTGACCCGTCATGAAGGGTGTGTGCACCGTCGTCGCTGTGCGACCTCGGTGGCGCGTTTTCGCTGGGAGGAGTCCTAACGGCGCGCCGGCCCGAACCGCTTGAGGGCGGCCGGCTTCCCTTCGAACTCGAGTCCCGCTTTGCGCGCCTGCTTCAGATCGATTTTTCCCAGAAGAAGTTGCCATGCAAGTGGAGTGGGCCCGAGGATGACGACATCCGGTTTTTCAGCGGGCCCGACGCGCGCGGTGACGCTGCCCTTCGCCGCCTCAATTGTCACTCGTTCTCCCCGGTCGCGGACTTCGACCCGTACGGGCGGTTTGCCAGGCGCGCGATCGATTAGATAGAGCCGCGCCGGGAGGACCAGCCAGTGGGGAAGAAACACGTCACCCTTCGCTGGCTCCTCGAGCAGCGGCGCTGCCCATCTGCCGAGTGCGCCGATTACTGACTCGAGGGCCGCGCCGCGCGGTGTCAATGCATACAACCCCGTGGCGGCCGGGATTGACGACGTCTCGCGGCGCAGCAGCTCCGCGTCTTCCATTTCCCGCAACCGGTCTGCCAGCAGGTTTGTCGGGATTCCAGGAAGACCAACCAGCAAATCGGTGTACCGGGACGGCCCGCGGATGAGCAGCTCACGAACGATGAGCAGTGTCCACCGATCCCCGACAACGTCGAGGCTCTTGGCGAGTCCGCAAAACTGCCCGTAAGAGCGCATGGATCAGTATAGTCCTCTAACTTGACAAAATCAAGCACATGCTTGATTTTCTCAAGTAACCCCACTCGAGCTCAGGATCATGACTGCGCCTACACTGCTCCGCGTTACTGCCGTCGTCGCTCTGCTTCAGTTTGCCGGCCACGCCGCCCTCTTCATTCGCGCCAGGCCGACTCACGGAGACACCGAAGTCGCCGTCGTCTCGGCGATGAAGGCACATCGGTTCAACTTCGGCGGCTCGGCCCGCAGCTATTGGGATATGTACTTCGGCTACGGCCTGGAAGCGGCGTTTGTCTGCCTGGTCGAAGCCGTCTTGTTCTGGGAGCTCGCGACAATCGCTGCAACAGCACCTGGTATGGTGAGACCGGTTGTAGCCCTGTTTCTGGTGGCCAATGTCGCCCACGCGATGCTGGTGATTCGGTATTTTTTTCTGGTGCCTCTTGTCCCGGACGTCGTGATTGCGCTGCTGCTCGCGTGGGTGTTGGTGGCGAGCCGCCTGCCCCGTTGAAAACGGTCAACGAAGCTCAACTTCAAGCTCGTCGAGGATACATTGAGTCCCGCACAGGAGGTGTGATGCGCCATTTCGAGGGACACCGCACGGCGCACATCGGCTGGCTTCGCGCCGCAGTTCTCGGCGCGAACGACGGGCTCATTTCAACCGCGAGCCTGGTGCTCGGCGTGGCTGCGGCCGGCACCGGACGCGCCGCAATTCTGATCGCGGGCGTCGCAGGCCTTGTAGCCGGTGCCATGTCGATGGCAGCAGGTGAATACGTTTCCGTCAGCTCGCAGGCTGACACCGAAGCGGCTGACATGGCTCTCGAGCGACACGAGCTTGCCACGGCTCCGGAAGCAGAGAGAGTCGAGCTCGCAAAAATTTATGAGAACCGTGGCCTCGAGCCCGCGCTCGCCCGACAAGTCGCTGAACAACTCATGGAACGAGACGCGCTGGGTGCGCACGCCCGCGATGAGCTCGGGCTGTCTGATATAACTGCGGCGCGTCCACTCCAGGCGGCCCTGGCGTCTGCTCTCTCCTTCGCAATCGGCGCCGCACTTCCGGTTGCTGTCGCTGCGTTTTCGCCGAATCCGTGGCTTCCTCGCCTGGTGACCGCAAGCGCGCTGGTCATGCTGACAGTTCTCGGTGCTCTGGCCGCGATTGTCGGAGGAGCGCCCATAGGTCGAGGCGCGTTCCGTGTCGTATTCTGGGGTGCGCTCGCCATGGCCACATCTGCAGGGGTTGGACATCTCTTTGGGACTCGCGTCCCATAGGCGTTGCTACTTCTTCTTTCCCTCGAAGGCCCGGATCTCCGCCGTCATCCCCTTTGCGAGATCGTTCGGGATCGGAAATGTCAGCGCGTACTGCGAGATTTTCCATGACCCGTTCTTCCGCACGAGTACGCCCGTCCCTCTGCTCGTTCCGTAATTCTGGCTGTCGAGCAGCTCGTCAAACCACGCTACGCACCGGCACGGAACATCGCCAATGACGATGTGGCGCACGCGCGGTTTGTAAGTCCAACCGATTCCCTTGCTGAAGTACGGTTCGGCGTAATCGCGAAACTGCTTCAACGTCCAGCGCTCGTTTGCGTCAGTGCCGATGTAAATGGCGTCATCGGTGAAGAGCGAGAAGTACACGCGGCCATCCGCTTTGGAGGCTGCCTGATGCAGCCGGTTCAAAGTGGAGTCGATCGACGCGATGGATCCCGCATCCTGTGCCCGGAGAGCACCGGGAACCGCGAGTGATATCAAAATCATTGCAACAATACGCATGGAGCTTCCTTGAGAGCGTGGTGTCTGAAGGCGAAGTTAGTGTCGGCTTTTACTGCGGAGAAGAGCATCGCACGATCCAGCAAATCCAGCCGTGCTGTCGAAATGGCGCCACATTAAGGAATGAGCGACCCACTTGCACGGCTCACCGCCGCACTCGCCGACCGATATCGTATTGACCGCGAGCTCGGGTCTGGCGGAATGGCCACCGTCTATCTCGCCGAGGACCTGAAGCACAATCGCAAGGTTGCGCTGAAGGTGCTGAAGCCCGAGCTGGCCGTTGCCATCGGAGCCGAGCGTTTTCTGGCGGAAATCAAGACTACAGCGAACCTGCAGCATCCGCACATCCTCGCGCTCCACGATTCGGGCGAAGTAAATGGCACCGTGTTCTACGTGATGCCATACGTCGAGGGCGAATCTCTGCGCGATCGGCTGGATCGGGAGAAGCAGCTCCCAATCGAAGATGCTCTGCGGATCGCCGGGGAAGTCGCAGACGCACTCCAGTACGCCCACGAGCGCGGAGTGATACACCGGGACATCAAACCCGAGAACATTCTTCTACAACGCGGACACGCCGTTGTGGCTGACTTCGGTATCGCTCTCGCTGCCTCCAGGACCGGCGGCTCACGCATGACGGAGACTGGAATGTCTCTCGGCACGCCGACATACATGAGCCCGGAGCAGGCGATGGGCGCTCGCGAAGTAGACGCCCGTA
>Ga0105240_10012973_pt1 | contig 11478 bp, 10 predicted proteins | sample KBSC54metaG_FD_80426 | JGI IMG/M metagenome (GOLD analysis project Ga0105240, IMG submission 80426) | Corn rhizosphere microbial communities from Kellogg Biological Station, Michigan, USA - KBS C5-4 metaG | ecosystem: Host-associated > Plants > Roots > Rhizosphere > Soil | place: Michigan, USA...
CGCCGGGTAGCGGTCAGATTGCCGCCGCGGCCGTGGGACAGCAGATGGCCACCCTCGGCGCACAGATCGCCCAACGCAATCTCCAGGTCCAGCCTACGATCGAGATCCGCAAGGGCTATCGCATGACCGTGATGGTCAACAAAGACATCGTATTTCCGGGTGCCTACGCGCCATAGATTGCCTGAAGCCGCACGATAACTACAGATCAGGACCACACATGTCTACGCATGGAAGCCACTCTCTGACGAGCCCGTTATATACCGCGCCCAACCGCAATCGTAATCCGGGGGCGCTGTTGATGCGCGCTCTGGGCGTTGCGGCGCTGCTGCTCGCGCTGGTTTGTTGTATGTGTACGCAGTATGTCGCCGCGCGCTTCGGATTTCAGAGCGCCTTGGGCGACCCGCTGTTGAGTCTCGGCGGTTGGAAGTTGTATGCCCCGATGGACTGGTTCGGCTGGTTCGGCCGCTGGCATGCGGCGGCCGATTCCAGCGTGGGCGGCATCCTCAGGTCCGCACTCTGGCTCTTCCTGGCCGGCACCGGTGGCATCGCGGTCTTCATCGTTCATTGCCTCAGACTCAATCGCCAGCTTCTCGAGCGGGAGTCCGAAAGCCTGCATGGTTCGGCGCATTGGGCTTCCGCCAAGGAAGTGGAGCAAGCCGGCCTGTTGGGAAAAGGGCGTGGCGTCTACGTGGGAGCATGGCAGGATCCGCGTACGCGCAAGCTCCACTACCTGCGCCATGACGGGCCGGAACACATCCTGGCTTTCGCACCAACCCGCTCGGGTAAGGGTGTCGGCCTCGTCCTGCCGACCTTGCTGTCCTGGCCGCACAGCGCGGTCATTTATGACATCAAAGGCGAGAATTGGGCACTGACTTCCGGTTGGCGCAGGGAGGAAGCAGGCAACCACGTGTTGAAATTCGAGCCCTCCGCGCAGGATGGTTCCAGCGCACGCTTCAATCCTTTGGCGGAGGTGCGTCTGCGTACGGATCGAGAAGTGGCGGACGTGCAGAACATCATGACCATGATTGTGGATCCGGACGGAAAAGGATTGCAGGATCATTGGCAGAAATCCGGCCAAGCCTTACTGGTGGGTGTCGCACTCCATGTGCTCTATGCCGAAAAGAACAAGACGCTGAACGGCATCATCGATTTTCTCAGTGATCCTGATCGTACTGTGGCGGAGACCATGCAGCGCATGCTCAATTCTGACCACGACCTCGAAGATCGCGGTTGGACCGGGCCTGACGGTTTGCCCGTTTACTGTCACCCCGTGGTGTCGGCCGCCGCCCGCGACATGCTGAACAAAGCGGATCAGGAGCAGTCCGGTGTTCTTTCGACCGCGATCTCTTTTCTGACTTTGTACCGCGATCCGATTGTTTCCCGCAACACGTGCGCCTCGGATTTCAGGATCGCCGACCTGATGAATCAGGATAAGCCGGTCTCGCTGTACCTGGTGGTGCCGCCCGCCGACAAGGATCGCCTCCGACCGTTGATTCGCCTGATAGTCAATCAAATCGTCCGGGGCTTGACGGAGAAGATGGAGTTCAAGGAGGGCCGCAGCGTGGCCGGCTACAAACATCGTCTGCTGCTGCTGCTGGATGAGTTTCCCAGCCTGGGTAAGTTGGATGTGTTCGAGGAGTCGCTCGCATTCATCGCAGGCTTCGGTCTCAAGGCATACCTGATCATTCAGGACATCTCGCAGTTGTGGACGGCATACGGCAAGGATGAAAGCATTTTCTCGAACTGCCACGTACGGGTGGCCTATGCGCCCAACAAGATCGAAACCGCCGAGCTGCTATCGAAGATGGCTGGCACGGCCACCATCGTCAAACGCGCGCATTCCTTTTCCGGAAGTCTTTATGGCACGCAGTCCAATGTCTCCACTTCCACACAGGAGACGCAGCGGCCCCTGTTGACCGCGGATGAGGTGATGCGTCTGCCGGCCGCGAGAAAGGACGCTCGAGGTGACATAAGTGAGCCTGGGGATATGTTGATTTTTATGGCGGGGCAAACACCGATCTACGGAAAACAGATTCTCCATTTCAGGGACCCCGTCTTTTCGGCGCGAGCCAGGATCGCTCCGCCGTCGAAAAGCGATGTGCTCGACCGCGGTACGGGGCTGTAGCGGTTGCAACGTTCTCGTAATGAGCGCTCATCAATGGGAGGAGTAGACATGGCGACCGGTGACGCTGATTCTCGAGGAGAGAATCAACAGGAAAACGCAACGAGTCACGCGCGGCAAGACCCTGCCGAAGGCTCGGACTCACTGCCCCTGGTACGGTATAGAGAAAGGGATTGGGAGTTTGTCCGGGTTGATGGTGTCATATTCCGGAGTGATTTCAGTGTCATAACCCGGGTTGATGGTATCCAAGTCACGGAGGATGGTGACCGCGTCCGGCTTGAAGGTGTCAGGGATGGCCGTGACTCTGCACAGAAGAGCGTCTATTTGCGTCCCGAGGAAGCTCGGGATCAGTTTGTAGAGAACGCTGATCTGGCCGAGGGCTCCTTTTTTTGGAGCGTTTTTTTGCGTCCTGCGGAGAGTCAGGATCAGTTTGTGACGCGCGCCGACCTGGCTAACGGCAAAGTTGTTTGGAAACGCATGGATGAACGCTCGCAGACTCTCGCCCAGCGCGACCTCGATCTCAATGAACCGGCAGATAAGGCTCTGTTTGAGCGTCTGATGGAATCAGGAGGATCGGTTCGCGCAGCTCCTGTGACCGAGCAATTGTGGTTCTGCTATGCGGACGGTTATATGCGGACTCGTGCTGATTTGACTGGCACGAAACCTCAGCCACGCGAATGGCGAATGGTTGTGAGTAAGGGCGATGAGCGGGTTCGCCTGAAGCTACCGAATTCGCATGGTATTCGGGTTCCATTGGCTGTTCTCGAGAGCGTTCCTGTGAGGTTGAAAGGTAGGGAGCGCGAAGGAGTATATTTTCTACGTCAGGGTGATCGCTACCAGCTCATTGCTGCCAAAGCGGGGGGGGAAAACGTAGTAGAGGTGAGTTCGGCGGCCGACGTTTTCGGCGAGTACGCCTATCAGACGTCATACACGTTGGGAAAAATTCTGTTTCCGGTTGAAAGGAAAGCATTTTTGGAGGAAATGACCGGTCTCAGGCCGCCGCCATCTCCGCCCCAACCAACGACGCTTGCGCCCCGCCCGTTGGACACATTATCGAGATACGGTATCAGCCCGCTTCCAAGCGAGCAGATAAAGAACATCGAAGTGGGGCCGGGTGATCAGCTCATCGATAAAATCACGGCGCTCGTCAAACAGTTGCCGCCCAAAACGCCGCTCGTGATCAATCAGTGGGGTTTCTTCGATAATCCTGGTCCTGACAATCGTGTTGCCCACGAGCTGGTATCAGCGGTCTGCACGCATGCAGCAACTAAAGGTCCTGTTGATTTAATTCTCACCCCAGGGAAATTGATTCCCAGTATGGAAGATATTTTGAGTGCTGCCGGTGTACGCGTTCACTTCGCCCATAATCTGACACACCCTATGGTGGTGCATCAGAAAAGTATCGTCACGCCTGATCAGGCCATCATCTACACGGGGCCGTTCGCCTATGAGGCCGGAAAACGCATGGAGGCAATGGTGGTGCTTGATCGAGACCTGTCCAAACTTTATTACCAGTACGAATCGCTTGCCTTGGATTCCGCCAGTTCGGTGGAGCAACAGAAGCTTCTGGCCCGCCTTGCGAACAAAGGCGTGCTGATAAACCGCCCGGATATAGACACTGCTTATACCGCGCGTAGCTATTGGGCCTTGGCACGTGGCGCGGAGAAATCCCTCGATCTTTACGTCAAAGAACTTGCCGACCCCGAATTCACGCAGCTCCTGCTCGAAAGGGCAAAGGCTGGAGTAAAAGTCAACTTATGGCTGTCAGAGCCGGAAAAAGATCTGATGGACAAGCCCACGCAACGCCTGATCCGGGAGGCGCGTACGAAAAATCCGGCTCTGCCCATTGAAGTTAAACACTACGAGTGGAACCAATTTCCCTACACGCATTTCAATTCCATTATTGCTGACGGGAGGGCAGGGGCCTTTGGCAGCTTATATCCTTGGTCTAGCGCACTCGGCCAGATAGATCCTCCGGGTGGCAGCACGGAGCACGGCGTGGTCCTTGTCGGGACGGGCCTTGTGCGCATGCAAAAGGCGATCGTGCAGGCTCAGAAGGTAATCCAACAGTCCGGCCGCGGCACGTTCGAGATACGCGACACACTTACCGAATTGGCCGCTCCGAAGCGATCCAGGTGAGACCGGCGATCCCTGAGGTTCGGACCTTGGCTACCGCGAAGCTCCGGGCGGGGCTGATCCCCGCTCGCTTGCGTCACGATCAGCATTGAGGCTGCAGGTCGCGCTGTGTGTAGCACGGGCATGTTTGATCGCTGGCAATCTGGTGTCGCGCGCCTGATACGCGCGTCTATTTCTGCGGCTTACCGCGAGGCGCGGAACTCCGCTTTGCCGCGGTCGTTTCTCCGCTGCGATGAGCAGGCGGTGCCTGCATACTGAGGAGCCACACCATGGCCAACTATCGATGGCGAGATGACGAACGGGGTTGGGATGAGAGTCGGTCTGGTCGCTCGGGCTCCAGCTCGGGCGGGTGGGGACGAGGGGGGGCCAGCCGCGAGCCTTACCGCTCTGAGAGTTATGAGAGCGGTGGTTATGCTCAAGGAAGCTACCCCGATTACGAGAGGCGGGGCCCTGACGAGGACTATGGCCGTCAGTTCGGACAGGATGAGTACAGACAACGTCACGGTCAAGGATACCGCGGTGGTTACGACTACGAGCGGGATCGCTCCGGTGTCGGTTACGGCGGCCGCCAGGGCATGGGCGGTAACATCGGTCGCGACTGGGGGACTCAGAGCTATCGCGGGTACGAAGGCTCGTACGGTGGCGCCTATGGCGGCGATTGGGACCAGGAGCGCGGCTGGTGGGATCGCACACGGGACGAAATGCGCTCGTGGATGGGAGACGATGCTGCTGAACGTCGTCGCCGCATGGATGAGATGCGGCAGCGAAGCCATTACGGGCGTGGCCCTCGAGGCTTTACACGCTCGGATGAGCGGATCCGTGAAGATGTCTGCGAGCGTCTGACATACGATTGGAGTGTGGACGCGTCGGACGTAGAAGTGAATGTCAGCAAGGGTGAAGTGACTTTGACTGGAAACGTGGAGAGTCGATACTCCAGGCGACGCGCCGAAGATGTGGTCGACGAGGTCCCGGGCGTGCGGCATGTTCAAAACAATCTGCGAGTCAAGGAAGCCGCGGAGGGCACGACGGGTGCCACTGGCACGAGCACAGGAACCGCTACACGGCCGACGCACTAGTTGATATCACTGGACTGAAGCGAGGTCGATTGTCGGAAAATCCGCGAACCCCGCGGGTGTTGACGGGGTTCGCGGACCTCATCCGCGGCATCCCGCTTTCGCGTGGGGCGCTGCTTTTCCCAGGAGTCATGCGCCGCACGGTAAGCCGGCTCCTGCCAGGGTGCCGGCCGGTTCCGAGAGCTGAGCCGAGGGCCGACCTACGGGCTCAGTCAGGCGTACGGCTTGGCTGCGACACTGCGATGAATACGCCGTATGCCGAACGCGACCAATAACGCGACGATCGGGATGCTGATCCCTACCACGACATCCGGATTGAGTGCCCACCCGGCGCTCTTCAGTCCCTTCGCCGCATAGCCGACGAGGCCAACGATGTAATAGGTAACCGCGGCCACTGATAGGCCTTCGACGGTCAGTTGCAGGCGCAGTTGCGCCTCGGCGCGGCTATTCATCGTTTCGAGAAGGGCACGGTTCTGACGTTCATGAGAGAGGTCAATGCGCGTCGAGAGCAACTCGTTGGCGCGCGCGACACGCTGCGACAGCGACTCGAGGCGGCCGGCAGTGGCGCGACAGGTGTTCATCGCAGGGGCGAGCCGCCGTGCAGTAAACTCGTGGAAGGTCTGCAATCCTGCGATTCGGTGTTCGCGCAATTCGCGAATGCGCTGTCGTACAAGATCGTAGTACACGGCGGCTGCACTGAAGCGGTAGTGATTACCGGCGCTCCGGCTTTCGGTTTCCGCCTCGAGGCTCGTTACCTGTGCGAAGAGGTTCGCCTCGTCTTCCTCACGCGCGTGCATGAGTGCCGTAGTGATGGCTGAAAGCTGCTGCTCGCTATGGGCGAGAAAGGGCAACAGCTTACGCGCGCCCGGGAGCGCCAAGAGTGCCAGCATGCGATAGGTTTCGATCTCGAGCAGGCGCTGCAGTGTGCGGCCCGCCTGCCGCGCCGTGAGATTGCGATCAACAACCAGGAATCGGCTGAAGCCGTCGGCGGCGATACGGAAATCCGTGAGGGCTATTCCCGCCCCCTCGGCGATGGTCGCTCCGACCAGGTTATTTCCATAGAAGAAGCGGGCCGAGACGGCTTCATAGTCGATCTGAGTGCCGCTGGAAACTGAGTCCGCGGTGCCGAGGCTGCGCACGAACTCAGCGTGTGCTGCGACAATGATTTTTCCGGACAGAGTCGCGAGCCATTCGGCCGGCAGCGCCGCAATCGCTGGCACACTGAAAAGCTCGTCACCCTCATTCGGAGCGACGATCGTATAGCGGGAGAACTCGGTGTGGCGCTCCCAACGCAGATGCACTCGATCGATGCGAGTACTAAAGTGATTGGAGGCTCGTTCCGGTGGCGTGATGCCAAACCGGCGCAGGAGCTCACAGAACTGTTCCCATTCTGTACTGCGGTCCGCCGAATCACTGAGCAGAGTGAGATAGGAGGCCCGAAAAGGTGATCCGAACGCGTCCGGCGGCCGCGCATGCACTTCCTCTGCCAGTTCGGCACGCAGCGGATGGTCCCGTGGCAGAGAAAGTCTGTGCTGATATTGCGCGGGGGTGCTCATCGCCGCACGGTAAAACAGAACCCATTGCGCTGGCCATCCATCCTGTGATTGCTCGCTGACACGCGGTCCCGATCACCGCGGACCCAACCAACATGTGCTCTCACATTGTCGCACCGGAATCGGCAAAGTCTGTACGCCAGCGCACAGGCGGAGGAATTCATTATTCTGGTCTCGAGCAGTGGACAATGTGCGCTACCGGATGATACCGGGTGGCCGCCCGCGCGCACCTGTTGTTATTGCCGTCCTCGCGCTGGTCGGCGTGGGAGCGTGGATCTGTCGCCAAGCACGAGTTGATCGAGATCGTCCGCACGACCAAGGACCGTGTGCCGCTGCGTGACACCGCTTTGGCCGCGCGGGACCGGAGCAGGACGTGGGGTCACTCGTGCCGATCCAGAAGGGGCGCAAATTGGTCGAGCAGCAGATCTTTGCCGCGGCTGCCGAGAAGGTTCGGGTGTTTGGTATCGAATTGCTCGATATCCGGTTCAAGCGAATCAACTACAACGAAAGCGTCCGCCCGAAGATCTACGACCGGATGATCAGGGCAAGTCGAGGAGATCCGCGGCGTGGCGGACGCGAAAGCCACGGAAATCTACTCGAAGGCCTATAACCAGAGCCCCGATGCGGTGGAGTTTTATGAATTCACACGGACCATGCAGTCCTACAAATCCATCATTGGCGCAAACACCATCCTTGTCCTTTCCACGCGTAGTGACCTTTTCAAGTTTCTGGAGGGCGTGACCCCGGAAGGTCAGCGCGTTCCGGTCCAACGTTCCGGCGACCAACGTTGAGTCGCGGGGCTGCCGGCAAATTGAGGATCCTCGTGTATGTTTCCTTGGCCAACGGATGAGTGTTCCTCGAGCTGTTGTTGTAGGAGGCCGCGTCACTTGCCAGATGGCGGCGGAACGCCTGTGAGGGGATGGTTGGGGACGATTGGCGTACTCGCAGCTTTCTCCGCGGTCGACGGCGTGTGGCGCGACAGGGTCAACTGACTGCCTATCATCAGAACCAGGTAGACCGCGAGCAGGATTATTGTCGCGACAGTCTTTGGGCTGGTCAGCGCGGCAGTGATGGTGTCCTGCGGCTTCGTGGGCTGACGGAGGTCTGCCTGAGGTCGCCGCGGCAATAGAGAAACCAGGCGAATTGCGATTGCCTCCGGATCCGGCAGCGTCAATGGTTGATAAGAGATTGTCCGGATCAACCGGGTCAATTTCCGAGTCGCAGCTTCCACCGGTAGGTTTGCCAGTGTGGCAGCTTCCAGCCAGGGGTCCAGGTCGCGTCGAGCCAGCAATGACACGACGCTGAGCGGAATGCCATTGCGGTCTTCACCGATCGACGAAAACAGAAAGGCGTCGAATTCGCCGCTCAGACGCGCAGGAGGAGCAGGACGTTCCATTTTGATCTCAATGCCACACCACCCGTCAGCATCTGCATGTGAGTGAAAATTATCGGTTCGGTAGCGTACCGTTGTCACACGAATCAGCGGGCGATTGTCGTTTGTCGTGGGCGCGGCGCATCTGCGCCGGGTATTGGCCTCCCTCACTGGGCGCGGTCAATCAGGCCGCGCCTGTGGAAGTCCTGTTTTTGGGAAAGATGACGTGCACCAATGTACGCGGACGTACAGATCCTGTTTCGCCTGGTGTCTAACATCCTGTGCCGCGAGGATGCCCTGACCGCATCGGCACCCTACGAGGCGACCTATGTGATCATTGTCGGACTCTTGGGACTGTTGGGCGATGGCGGCCCTCATCTGAAATAGTCGTCGGGTCGCAACTCGATTTCATACGTCTGCTGCTGTACAGAGCAACGGCGGTAAACAGCGTATCTTTCTCGTATGCTACACGAATTCCTCTCCGCTAACCGGGCTGACTTGATTAACCGATGCAGGCTCAAGGTTGCTCAAAGAGACTCCATCAAGGAGACTGACTCCGAGTCAGCCTACGGCATCCCTCTGTTCCTCGAGCAGCTCATCAAGACTCTGCAGGTCGAATGCAGCTCCGAGCCTATGCGAAGCCGCAGGGTTTCAGGGCACGCGGGCGGGGTCGAGCTGACAATGTCCGAGATCGGCTCAACCGCCGCGTTGCACGGGCGCGAGCTGTTGAAACGGGGATTTACTGTTGACCAGGTTGTCCACGATTATGGCGACCTGTGTCAGGCGATAACGGATCTGGCTTTCGAACGTGGTGCCCTGATCGGGATAGATGAGTTTCGGACCCTCAATCGCTGTCTCGACAACGGCATTGCCGACGCCGTTACGGAATACGCGTACCAGAAAGATTCTGAAGCAAAGGCCGAAGCCACCGGGGCGCTGAATGAACGCCTGGGAACTCTGGCCCATGAGTTGCGCGATCTCGTGCATCGCGCCACGTTGGCCGTCACTGCTATAAAAGGGGGTAAGGTAGGACTGGACGGCGCGACGGGCGCGGTGCTGGATCGTGCTTTGATCGGCTTGAGCAAACTCATCGACGGCTTGCTGTCTGACGTGCGGACTGGTGCGCGACTGCCGACGCAGCGCTGCTTGATTTCCCTGTCAGACGTCGTCACCGAAGCGGCAGTTTCCGCGGCACTCGAAGCCCACTTGCGGAAGCGCGGTTTTACGGTCTTCGGTGTCGATAAAAGCCTTGGTCTCGATGTAGATCGGGACATGTTGTTGTCAGCAATCGGCAACCTGCTTCACAACGCGTTCAAGTTTACGGCTCCCGGCACCGAAGTCTCTTTGAGCGCCTACGCCGCCGCGGATCGGATTCGCATCGACGTCGAAGATCACTGCGGTGGTCTTCCGGCGGGCGTCGCCGAAAAAATCTTTCTGCCGTTCGTACAGACCGGTCCAGACAAATCTGGCCTCGGATTGGGCCTGGCAATTTGTCGGCGCAACGTCGAGGCAAGCTATGGTGTTCTGAGAGTCCGCGATATTCCTGGCTCGGGGTGTGTTTTCACGATAGACCTGCCACGGTACGCACTACCGTGAGATTCCCGTGGAGCTTTGAACGTACGTGGACGTGAACACGGTGGAAGTGTTGCCAGGTTGTGTGTTTCGCCGGTGGCCTACGAGCCGAACTCTTTGGTGATTCCGAGAGACGCGGCGGCGCTGTTGCGCCGGATGCCCAAAATCCCGCTGGACCGGTGTCCGATGCCGGTGACTCTCGGCACAGCGATTCGATGTTGCATCGCGACACGTTCCGCCTTGTCCCGATACATCGCCGAGTCGGCCGCGCCGATCAGCTCGACGCAACTCATTACGCCCGCTGTGAAAACCGCGACGCCGATACTCACCCCCATTGCGACGACATGGTCGCCAAGCCGAAACGGGCCCGATAGGTGAGCACGAAGTTTTTCCTTTACGGCCTCCACATCTTCCGCGCCACGGGCCTCAGGAAGCATGATCACAAATTCGTCGCCGCCGTAACGACATGCCGTGTCACACCCGCGAATGCAGTGCAGCAAGCGGGCCGCCACTTGCTGCAGGAGCAGGTCTCCCCCGTTGTGGCCGAATTGGTCGTTCACGGCCTTGAAGCGATCGAGATCGAGCAACAGCAAGCCCACCGCCTTGTGCTGTCGCGTAGCCTGCTGCATCGCCTGGTCGAGCCGATCGAGCAGCAGAACGCGGTTGGGCAACCCGGTGACCGAATCGTGATAGGCGAGATAACGCGCCTGCGCCGCCTCCGATTCCAGTAGCGCTACCTTCCGCAGCAGTCGTGCATTGCATTCGAGGAGCGTCTCGACAGTTCGCCCTGGGGCTTTAGTCTCATTTTTACTCATAGGCTCACCCTACCGGATCGCCGTGCTGCATCTGTGCGGTGTCGAACATTCCCGCAAGTGGTGTTTACCGCGGGGGTGTTTGGAACCGTTCGCACCACTGCCAGCGTGCACGTACAAAGCAGCTCGGGCCGTCGCATCGGGTTGATGCGGGTCGCGAACGCTTGCTAACTCAGCACTCTGGCGTACGTTGCTTTGAACGCCATGTAACACTCGCAAGCTGCGGCTTCCAGACCTTGCATGTCGAGAATCGTGAGCTTGCCGCGGCTGTAGCGGATCAGTTTGCGCTTGCGCAGCGAGCCGGCGGCTCCAGTAACGCCGGCGCGGCGAACACCCAGCATGTAGGCCAGGAACTCGTGCGTGATGTGAAACTCGTGCGCGTGTGCCCGGTCGCGGGTCATCAAGAGCCAACGCGCGAGCCGCGCCTCCACGCGATGGTACCGCGTGCAGGCAACTGTCTGTGCCAACTGCGCTAATGTTACATAGAGGTAGCGGTTCAGACGTCGTTGGAGCGCCGCGCTACTTTTGAGCCCACGGCAGAATGCCGCGGCGTCCATTCGCCAGGCGGTGCCCGCGCCCTGCACCAGCGCGTGAATGGGCGAGGTATCCACACCCAGCATCAGCGAGATCCCCAGCATGCCTTCATCGCCGACGAGTCCGACTTCGAGATTGGCATCGCCATCGACAGAAGTGATCAGAGAGACGAAGCTACCAGTGGGGAAGAAGACGTAGCGAATGCGCTCGCCGGGCTTGTAGATGACGTCGGCCAAACGGAGCTGGACGTGTTGACAACGTGCCAAAAGACGTTGCCGGTCCTGGTCGGATAGTGCTGCAAGCA
>Ga0105240_10012974_pt1 | contig 11477 bp, 9 predicted proteins | sample KBSC54metaG_FD_80426 | JGI IMG/M metagenome (GOLD analysis project Ga0105240, IMG submission 80426) | Corn rhizosphere microbial communities from Kellogg Biological Station, Michigan, USA - KBS C5-4 metaG | ecosystem: Host-associated > Plants > Roots > Rhizosphere > Soil | place: Michigan, USA...
ACGAGATCACCGTCGTCCGGTTACCTCGGTCCGCCCATCTGGCAATGGGAATGCCCATGGTTGCATAAAAAATGGCAAAGGCAATGCCGGTTAAGAAACCCAATTGCGTATCGGTTAGGTGGAGATCGATCTTGATATTCTGCAAGACCACGGCCAATGCATAGCGATCTACATAGTTAAATGCCAAGATCACCGTGAGTAAAACAAGGAGGTAGCTCTTGCGGGTACTCACGAATGATTGAACCAAATGGAATGACGGCGCATATAACTTTCCATGCCAGCAAGACCGCTTTCCGAGCCTATACCCGAGTGTCCTGTAGGTTCGTGCGACCAAGCATGGCCAGGGCCTTCGCCTGTCGGTGCCGCGGCATTGACCATGACGGAGGAACGGATGCTCTTTGCCATTCTCATGCCCGTTGAGAGATTCGCCGTCCACACGTACGCGAAAAGCCCATAGACCGTACCGTTGGCGATGCGAATGGCCTCTTGTTCATCCTGGAAGGGAATGACCGACAACACCGGCCCAAAAACCTCTTCCTGCGCAATCCGCGCGCTCGGTTTAACTTTCCGGAATAGAGTCGGCTCAACAAAGTACCCCCCGGTATCTGGCAGCACCTTGCGACCCCCACTGGCCAACTGCGCACCATCCTGCACCGCCGTCTCGATGTAGTGCATTACCCGCCCACACTGTTGGGCAGAGACCAGCGGTCCGAAGGACGTCTTAGGATCCACGGCATCGCCCATCACAATGTTTTTGAAATGTCGGCTGATCTTGTCCACCATTTCGCTCTCAAGCGATTGCTGCACAAGCAGCCGAGAGCCTACGCTGCAGAGCTGCCCCTGATTCAGCAGTAAACCTTGCGCAATGGATTCTGCGGCCGCGTCCACATCCACTCCATCGTCAAAGACAATCTGCGGTGACTTCCCTCCACATTCAGCCATGACCACTTTCATGTTCGACTGACCAGAGTATTGCAGCATCAGTTTGCCTACGGCGGTCGAACCGGTGAAGGTCACCATATCAACATCCGCGTGCATGCCTAGTGCTCGGCCGACCGTTTCTCCAACACCGGGGACGACGTTGAGCACCCCCGGTGGAATCCCGGCCTCAATGGCCATGTGCGCGAGCCGCATCGCCGATCGAGACGATAACTCTGAGGGCTTCAGCACCACACAATTACCCGCCGCTAAGGCTGGAGCAATCTTGAGTACGGCATTAAATGTTGGAAAGTTCCAAGGAACAACGGCCGCCACGACGCCGCGCGGTACGCGCTGCTGAGCGACGAAGCTGTTCCTATCGCTTCTCCACACGTCCCCGGCCACCTTGTCCACGGCTTCAGCGTAAAATCGGACCAGACCCGCTGCCCCTGCCGCATTGAAGGCGGCAACGCTGACGGGCTTACCCATCTCACCGGCGTCGAGCATGTCGAGTGCGCCGGATTGCTCGGCGATCAGTTCGGCGAACCGATAGAGCGCGCTCTTTCTGACAGATGATGCCGACTCGCTCCAGCGTCCCTCATCGAAGGCGCGTCGGGCCGCAGCCACGGCGAAGTCCACATCCGCATCGCAGCCCTCCGGAATCGACAGACAGCGCCGGCCGTTTGAGGGGTTCAGAATGTCCACAACCGCACTACTGCGGGATTGCGTCATTGTGCCGTCGACGAAAGGTCCCGCTATTTCAACTTCGTTCTGCTTCGGATCAAGTGACTTCATTTCGCGGTTACTCTTCGGGAATACAATAGGTTTTCACTGAAGCGAATATTGCAGCTCAAAACCAAAAGTCCTGGGCCTGGATCTTGGAGAGCGCCCGTATTCGTTGGGGACGACAATGTCCCGATTGTTGAGAAGATTTTGACCAAACACCTGGGCTCTTAGCGTACTCGCAAGCTGAATGCCGAAGTCCGCAGACAACAGCTTGACCACGCCAGATTGCGCGATGATTCCATTGGCCCTGTCGATCTGCTCCTGCTTGCCGACCTGCGAGTAGTCCAATCGCAGCGATGAGGCCCGCTGCATGATGGAAAAGTGACGCTCGAGCGAGCCAGAAACTTGATACTTAGGAATGTAGTTGACCGGGTCTCCCACGATCTGCGCGGTATTGAGTGCGGCGATCTGGGTAAAACGTGCGTCTACGTACGTGCCGTTGACCGCTATACGCCACTTCTCCGGACTCCAGGCAAGCTCCTCTTCGACGCCGTCTATCCGGACGTCTCCGGCATTTCGGGTAATTCCCACCGGCTCCGAGGCTGTTGCGCCAAATAACTGATAGTTGGTGTAATCTGAATGGAACACGGCCAAGTTCAGCAGCAGGTGCTGCTCCTGAAACTGGGTCTTCACTCCGCCTTCGTACGTCCAAACTTGTTCCGGACCGAACGTCGGCTGATTCAGCGCGTTAAAGCCCCCGCTGCGGAAGCCCTTGGACGCGCTGGCATACAAGTTTATGGAATCAGAGGCTTTATAATCCAGGTAGGCCCGCGGGTCCGTCGAATTGAAGTTACCCTCCTGAAAGGAGTTGGCGGCTAGATCTGAGTAGTTTTGATGGTCCCAGAACACTCGCGCTCCCGCGCCCAAGGTCAATCTTTCGAACAACAGGTAGTCGACATCGGCGAATACCGATTCAGCTCTCGAGCCGTTCTTTACATGGTAAGGATACCCAGCGCCGGGTAAGGGGTCTCCGGCTGGGACCGTCGGTCCGTAGTAAAAGCCGGTTGCATACTCATCGTGCAGATGAAAGTCTCTATAGAAGGCCCCGATCGTCCATTTGAATGGGCCGGTGCCACTCGATGCTGCTCTTATCTCCTCGGAGGTCGTTTGTGTCCCGTACAGATGGTCCGGAGTGTAGAAGTCCGCGATGTAGTTCCCAAAGCTGGTAACGCTAACTCCCTCATCCAGTAATCTGATGCGCTGATCAAGATAAGTGGTGGAGCTGATCAAGTTTACTCCGGGAAGGTCGTACGCAATCTTTGCGTTGTAAACCTCATAGTCATCGTGCAAGCGTGGTGTCGTAGCTCGATTGAAGACCTGACTAAATGTTCCATCCGCGCCGTCGACTTCATTCGGCGTATAGTTGTTTCGGTTGACAATCGCCATCGTGGCTATCGACAGACCGGGCGCGGGCTGCCACAAGGCCTTTAGCCTGAGGTTGGCGAAATCACCGTCGTTAATGTTTTGCGCACCGGTCGCCGGCTGATCAACCCACCCGCCATCGTGGCGGAAGGTCCCCGCAACTCGGATACCGAACTGGTCCGACACCAGCGGGGCATTGAGGACGCTCGAGACCCGTTCACTCGGCGCTCCATCTTGGGTAAATAGCTGTGCAGCGTCGGCGGTCAAATCGAAGCGCGTAAGATCCGGGCTATTGGTGATGTAGCGGATGGTTCCGCCGACGGAGCCTTGACCGTAAAGTGTCCCTTGCGGGCCCCGTAGCACTTCTATGCGTTTGAGATCGCTCATGGTTGGATCAATTTGAAAGAAGGAGGCGACATCCAACGGCGCCTCGTCCAGATACTGTCCAACCAGCGGGAAATTTCCAGCGTTATTGCCAATCCCACGAATGTAGATGTTGCGACTCTCGCCGTTGTCTTCCACAACGACACCCGGAGCGATCGCAGTGAGGTCGTCAACACTGGTGATGTTGCGAGCCCGCAGTTCGTCGCCCGACAAGGCCAGAATGCTGATCGGAACATCTTGCAGCCGTTCTTCGCGCTTTTGCGCGGTAACGATGACTTCTTCGAGAGTCGCCTGCGAGGCATCCGCAGTGGCACCCTCTTGAGCATGCGCCGCCAACGGCGTCATTAATACATTTGCAAGCACCACCGCTGCCCGAATCGGCAGGCCGCACTTCGGAGCGGTGGGCGCCCGGGTGCAGTTATCAGAGCGATATTTCATACTTATTGGTCCTTATTTGGTTCTAGCCAAATGTTGGTTTCATTGAGGCCGTGATCCCCAGTCACTTGGATCGCGCACTTGTGCGGCCGATCTCTATTTACGGACCGTAGTCACCCTGTGTGACAGGGGTATGAAGATATCTCAGTTTTTTCTTGCACGCTACTGAAATATTCTCTACGCTCCCCTATAGCGGACCTTGGGGTGTGAATAGACGTGCAAACCGATTTAGCCGAGATGGCCGATACCGCGCGATTCATCGTCGATTTGGACGGGACTCTGATCCGCGGTGGACAGTTGGTTCCGGGCGCCTCAGAAATGCTGCGGGTTATTGACGAGCGCTTTGTAATTGTGTCCAACAATTCGACCGACACCGCCGCCAGCCTCGCGCGCAGTTTGGGTCATCTTGGACTCGCCATTGAGCAAGACAGGCTCATTCTTGCTGGAGAACACACGGTTCGGTTTATGGCCGAGCAATACCCTATGGCGCGAATTCTGCTGATAGGCAGCCGAGTGATCCGGCACTACGCAAAACATCGCCTAAAATTGACGCTGGTGCGCGACGGCGCGGATTTTGTCGTATTAGCGCGCGATACGAATTTCGACTACGCCGCACTCACTTTAGTCGTGAATGAACTGCGGCGCGGTGCACGCTTGGTAGTGACCAACCCGGATTTGAGCCATCCCGCGGACGAGGGGCAAGTCGTACCCGAAACCGGTACCCTGATGAAGGCGATCACCGCCTGCGCCGGCGTCGAACCCACGCACCTCATAGGTAAACCCGCGGAAACTTTGTTTGTAGAAGGGTTGAAACGGCTGCGCGCGCAGCCGGCCGATGCCGTGGTCATTGGTGACAATCTCGCCACCGATGCCGCGGGCGCCTCGAAATTGGGCATGAGATTTATTCTGGCGGGAACAGTCGAACCGCTCTGCCGTATGTCTACAGGGGTCAATACTGTGGCGGGGCCCATCGGGGCGAGCGCGCGGTCACTCGCCAAATGAATTTGAAATCAGTACCGTTTGAGCGACAAAACATCAAAGGTCTTGCGCAAGGTTTGCACAGATTTCCCATAGTCGGTCAGCGCAAGGCACGCGATGAGGACGTCGATGATGGCGAGTTGGCCGAGTCGGCTGGTCATGGCCTCCGTGCGAAAGAGCGTCTCGCGGGCCATGGTGAACAACAAAACATCGACATAAGCTTGAATTGGCGATTTGCCGAAATTGGTCACGCAGATGGTCTTTGCACCGGCCTCCTTGGCCAATTTAGTGGCGGCGACCGTTTCGTGGGTGCTGCCAGAATGGGAGATGGTAATGGTGGCGACACTCGGCCCGGTCAATGATGCACTAATGGCCTGCGCATGCGAATCGACAACGACTTTGACGTCCAAGCCGATGCGCATCATTCTGTATTGAGCATCCTCGGCGATGGGCGCGGCGCTACCGATACCATAGACCTCGATGCGTTTTGCGCTCTTGATGATCTGCACGGCGCGATGCAGAGCCTTGGCGTCAAGCGTGGAGCGCGTATCGGTGAGAGTTTGGATATTGCTCTGAAATATTTTTTGGATGACGGTGGCCTCAGTGTCACCCGCCTCGAGGTCCTCATGAATGAACTGAACCGGCTTGACGATTTCCTGGGCAAGCGCAATTTTGAGCTGTTGAAATCCAGTGGCCCCCAACTTCTGGCATAAGGCCACGACGCTTCCTTCGCTGGCACCGGCTTTCTCGGCGACGTCCGTCACCGACATATGCACGACCTCCTGGGCGTTCTCAGCGATAAAGTCTGCGATGCGCTGTGCGGCCGATCCGAGCGATGGCCTCAGGTTTTGCAGTCGCGTGATGACGGCCGCGACCGGCAGTGAGGCCGATTCTGCCGTTGAACTGGCGGGGACCTTGCGGCGCTTTTCCATATATTTATTCCCAGACGACCTTCGCTTTACTCTGACTCGTAGGGCCGCACGAGTTTTTTGTGGCGTCGTCGCGATTTATGGTGGCAGCAGCGGCACCCTCTAGCAACCGGGGGGCGTATGCCAGAGCGAGCACACTCTGCTGAACGGTGTCGGGTCGCGATGTTACCGCCTCTCGAGCTGCTGTCAAATTTGGCAATTGCGATGGACAGGGGTTTGAGCGCTCGAATAGAGGGGAGGTGCGGCGAGGCCAACTGCTTCTCATCGCCTGCCTGGGTCCTCGTCAGACGTTTCCACCTGCAGGTGAGTTTGCTGGTCGGGCGAGTCTGACGGATCGACTCTCGCAAGTTGCAATTGCCAGGATTTGTTGTGGAGTCAACGGCGAAAATGTCTGGCACTCTGGTCCTCCTCGAGCTCGCCGGCCAGGTGGGTCTCTTGCTATGGGGCAGCCACATGGTGAGCACCGGCATGCAGCGCGGTTTCGGTACGGAGCTACGCTGCGCGCTGGAAAGGACCCTTGTCCATCGGTGGCAGGCCTTCCTTATGGGTCTGGGGATTACGACCCTCCTGCAGAGCAGCACTGCCACCGGACTCATGGCGACCTCGTTCACGGCCGCCGGAGTCATCGCCCTTGCACCCGCACTTGCTGTCATGTTGGGCGCAAATGTTGGTACGGCATTAGTTGCACAGGTACTGGCCTTCAACGTCGGCCTCATCGCTGCGCCCTTGGTGCTGATCGGCGTCTTGTCGTTCCGTTGGTCTTCGGGAAGCCGAATAAAGAACCTCGGCCGTGTCGCCATCGGACTCGGTCTCATGCTGATGGCGCTTGCGGGTCTTCAGCACATGCTCGGGACAGTGGAGAACACACCCTTGCTGCGTTCAATCCTACAAGCTCTCGGCGCTGAGCCATTCCTCGCGATCTTGGTAGCGTCACTGCTTACATGGGGTTGCCATTCGAGCGTCGCGATCGTCCTGTTGGTAGCCTCTTTGGAGGCAACGCACGTAGTTGGCGCAACGGAGTCACTCGCACTTGTGCTCGGAGCGAATATCGGCGGCGCACTGCCTGCCCTGTTTCATGCGTCGACCCCAGCCGCGCGACGTCTACCGTTCGGCAACCTATTAGTGCGCATCGCCGGTGCGATCGTGGTGGTCCCGTGGCTACCAGAGGTGCAGCGCGCGCTGCGATACCTGACAACGGCCGACGGTGAGTTGGCTGTCAGTTTCCATCTCACTTTCAACCTACTTCTCGCCATAGCGTTCCTACCGAGCGTTAATAAGATGGCAGAACTCCTGCTTCGCTGGCTTCCAGATCTCCCTCAGGTGAGCGACCCAGGCCGCCCTCTCTACCTTGAATCGGCGGCTCTGGACTCGGCGACTGTGGCACTGGCGAATGCGACCCGCGAAACGCTGCGCATGGCGGACATGGCTGAGAGCATGCTGAGAAGCACACTTGAGCTGTTTCGCTCGAGCGACCGCGGACGCGCTGCAGAGATTCCAACCGTTAAGCGCGCCATACGGCAGCTCGGTAGCGCCATCCGAGGGTATCTCGTTGCAATCAGCAGCGAGCAGACGCTCGACGATGCGCGCGAAGGAGCCCGGCTGCAGGAGATCCTATCCGCCGTAGTCAATATCGAGCACGCCAGCGACATCGTTGCGAACGGCCTAGTGGAATTCGCTGTCAAACAGATTAAACGCGGGCAAGTGCTATCGGCGCCGGAATTAGGCGCCATCACTGCGATGCACACCGAAGTCCTCGAAAGCCTAAAGCTCGCGATGGCGGTTTTTCTGCACGGCGATCAGGCTGACGCCAGGCGGCTAGTGAAGCGCAAAGTGCGCCTGCGACAAATGGAAGCGGAGGCCACTGCACTTAGCGTGCAACTGTTGCGGGAAGCGATGCTGGCGGGTCGCTTCACTGGCAACGAGGCGGCCGCTGCCGAGGAAAGCGGCGCACTCCTCAGGATCGTCCGCGATCTGCGCCGAGTGCATTCGTACATGGCGAGTTTCGCCTATCCGATCACGCAGCGCCGTCGATTTCGATCGCGCACTCGTGTTAACTCCGAACGCTCGCCAGAGACGGCCGGATCCTCGATCCGGCCGCCCTCGCCGGGGAACCCTCCAGACATGCCTGGAGATAACACAGAGCATCGTGATTGAGCGCCTATCGCTCCGCCGCTGCGCGCAGTTCGCCGGAAGCAGCCACTCGCATCGTTAATTCCAGGCGTGATCTGCGACCGCGTTCGAATGCGCCTAGGAAGAGGCTCCCCAACACCATCAACGACCGCTTCGATGCCTAGTGGGCGAAACTCGGCTCCCCACTGCGCGACTTGCCGCATCGTCAATTCCCACAACTGCTCGAGCGCGTAGGTTCGGCGCTTCAGAATCTCTGGAACGAGGCCCTCGATGCCGCCCGTGAAGCACTCGGAGCATCGGCAGAGCTCCGCGAAGTAAAGTGGCGCGAGAAGGGGGTGAACCATTTTCGATACCGTCGTAAAATAGTCCGAACCATTTTAAGAAGCCATGGATCGACCGTTCATAAAAGCAGACTGCTTTACGCGCAGCGAACCCGTTGTAGTGCCCGCACGCACTTTTCTGAGCCAACTTCTGTGACCTTGCCGACCCCAGACCAGGGAATTTGCAGTCACCTCCCGCACATCGGCCCCCGCAGTCCCAGCTCCTCCATCATCGCCGCATACCCGTTAGAATCCAACACCACAGCCGCGCCATACTTCTCAATCAACTCGGCCCGTCTGTCAGCATCTTCCGTCGCATCCACAGCCTTCCAAAAGGCAACCAGGCGCTCGCTCAACCCGCGCAACCGAGCCGCCTGAGTGTGATCCATTGCGACCGTGCGCAGTCGATCTGCGCTCACGCTCCCAACTCCGCTCACCGTGTGAGCTCCCAAGTTGCTGTAACCCTCGGGGAGGTCGCCTTTCAAGTTGATGACTTCTCGATAGCGGATGGCGCGAATAATTTGATCCACCGCCTGTTTAGCCCCCTCAACCCGAGACAGATGGTCCGTATCCGCCGCCACGTGAGGCAACAGCTCCAGCGCGCCAGGAAACTCTTTACTCAAGCCGATGTAAGGCACCATCGGCCCACTCAACTTTCCGCTGCCGTCGTTGAACACATCCGCATCCACACCCACGCGCCGAACCCTGCCCTCAGCCAGCGCATCGCGAAGAGCACTTGTGTCGATCACCTCGCCGCGGTCGTAGTTCACGATCACCGCGCCCTTCTTCAACTGCGACAACACCTCACGCCCGACGAGTCCCTGGTTCGCATAGCGTCCATTCTCAGCCGCGCCCAGCCCCGTATGAATGCTGAGGAAGTCAGCCCCACGCGCCGCCTCCACGGCTGTCGCTGCGTAGCGGAATCCCTCTGACTCACACCACTGCTGGTACCTCGGTCGGGCAAACACCACCACGTCCAAGCCCAAGGCTTGGCCGATCTTGGCGACCTCACGCCCGATGTTGCCGAATCCGAGCACCGCAAGGCGCTTACCTTCGAGTTTTTCGGTCGGATAGTTCTTCAGATCTCGACCCGTATCGAAATCACCCGCCACAACTCGCGCGTGGAGTTCAGCGACCGGGACATCCGGCGCCGCGCGGAGCAAGGCTTGGACGACCCGCTGGGCCGTAACTCGACTATTGAAGCTGGGCGTGTTCATTAAAGGAGCCAAGCCGCCTTGGCCACTGCCGCCACCCCAAGATCGACTCCCCATGTTGCCGGTACCCGCGCCGATACGGACGCCTCCCTCGGCGAAAACCGCCCCGCTTGGAATAAACGTAGCCGCCGCAATGAGCGCGTCGTACTGCCCTTGGGCCGTCAACGCCAGAATCTCATCCTCACGACTTAAGTCAGGCTGATAGAAGAAGTGAATCACCCCCGGCGTCAACGACACCCCTGGCGATGCCAGTCCGAGGTGAAACTGCCCGCCTTGGGCCTCAATGTGGGCCCGAACCGCTGAGATATCCGGCCGCCCATCCACCCCAGGCTGCAACCCCACCGGATCGGCAATCAACACCTTGTAAGCCTTCGATGAGTCATCCTTGCGCACCCTTTCGCGTACAACCGCCCGGGGCTCAAAGTTCACGCCCTGTTTGGCCAGCTCCTCCTCAATCACTACAACTTTCGCGCGATGGCAGGCGTATTCGATGTTGTCCAGCAAAGCCTCAACATCACTGCGCGGTCGGATACCTCCGATCCACGCCCGGAAATCACCGGGGGTTCCGGGAAAAGCGTTGACATAACGTGCCACGTCTAGCCCAGACTCGTGATCGCCGTTTGGGTGAGTCAGTCCCTCGTAACTCAACAGCTGCTTAGCCTTCGCGATTACGCGGCCATGCAACGCCACATTTGCGGTACCGGGATCCGTGAATTTCAGAAGCGTAACTGCAGTTCCCCGGCGGGTTTTGTCCTCCACCCCCAGCTCGAACAGGGGATGTCGGGCCACCCATGCTTCGATGGCGTCGCGGTTGGCGGTCGAACGCTGGTTAAGGCTGTGGACGTTCCCCACCCGCTTCTGCATCGACTGAATGCCGAAAGCCGTTTCCGCAAAGGCCACGTTACTGAAGGTGTTAATGATCCCGCCAAGCATTTTGTCTTCCACAGGATCGTAGAACGGCCCCAATGCCGTCGTTTTTTCACCCGTCAGGGGGCGCTTCGCATCCTTCGGAACTGCGAGCTTCAGATGTCGAGGAATGGCCCAAGAGGGATTGCGCACATTGCTCTCAATCAACGCCACCGCCTCCGGTGTGAAGGTCGCGGCGAAGTAGCCCGGAACCCCACCCACTGCCTTCTGGAACGGCATGAAAAAGCACGCTTTATCCAGCAACGCCTGGGTGAGCTCCTGGGGCCAGGGCATCGCGCCCAACAGCGAAGTCCCATCGATCAAAGCGTGATGCGACTGCGGATTGCGGTCGAGCCACTCCACCAAGTGGCGAATGTCGCTCTCACTATAGGTGGTGGCGCCGGTCGTCTCGTGACCGACACCCACGAAGAGCTTCACCTTTAAATCCTGCAGCTCGCTCGCCGTCGGAATGACGCCTTCCTGTGCAGCGAAGTGCACCCGATCCAGGGCGCCCTGCCGTGAAAACTGCTGCAGCTCGAGTACCTGGGCGCCCCAGGACTGCCGGAAAAAGCCTCCCGTCCCCGCCGCCTCTGTCTCTGCCCGCGGCGTGTCGACAAACACCCCTTGAGTCGAATCGCTGGGATTCATCAAGTGCAGCAGCGCCACCGTAAAACCGTTATGACCGCCACCAAGGCCCACCGCCATGCGATTGCGCTTCGGGAAGCCGAAATACCGGTGAATCTCGCGCATCATGTCCAGCACAATCTTGTCGGCCGGATACCCCCGATGCATGCTCCGCTCGAGCTCACCCACCGTGAACGGACCTAAATCCCGCCCCCGGTCATCCAGCTTCCGATAATTCGCCTCCAGCCAGCGCTCAAACTCAAAACGCAGTGCGTTTCGCTGCAGCTCATCCACCGCCATATTGGTAATCGGACCCACCCCGAAGAACGGATTCAGCGTTCGAGCCGGCGGTCCCTTGGCGGTGACTCGAAGGGACTCCTCACGTTGTGCCTTCAAGGCCTCCACGGTCGGGGGGGTCTTTGCAGCGTCGGCAGAGCGGGTCATGGTCATTTACAAATTTAGAGGTTCGAAGGTTAAAGAAAGACCCACCC
>Ga0105240_10012978_pt1 | contig 11475 bp, 8 predicted proteins | sample KBSC54metaG_FD_80426 | JGI IMG/M metagenome (GOLD analysis project Ga0105240, IMG submission 80426) | Corn rhizosphere microbial communities from Kellogg Biological Station, Michigan, USA - KBS C5-4 metaG | ecosystem: Host-associated > Plants > Roots > Rhizosphere > Soil | place: Michigan, USA...
ACGTCCAGCTGATAGAGTTCCTGGACGCACCGACGATAATCGGGCGTGTCTTGGGCTAGGCCGATCTGCTCGCAGGCGCGATGCTCCGCTGGCTCGTTCAGATGGACGACAACCGGCTGGGCCTGCGCGTGACGGCGCAGATAGTTGCTGCAGCTTTGGAAGTAGGGGCCGGTGACGTCATAGCTCAGTTCCCCGGCGCAAATATCGCCAACGCGCTGGTCGGAGATCGCAGCCGGATCCTCCGCCGCTTGCGCCAAGCGCGGGCTGTTGCAGGCGGCCAGCAGCGCCAGCCCCCACAATGCGGAGACGGCGCCCAGCCCTTTGCGGCGAAACAGCTTCATGAAACGTCTGGTGTTCATGATTGCTCCACTCTGAATATAGATAGGGCAAGTTGCCCCCTGGCTGCCTAGCATAATATATAGCGAAATAAGATTAAGACGCGATAAGAGGGAGATTAAGGTTTTCTAATCTGAGCCATCTCCTAATGCGACGATCCTCATATATTCACCCTTTCTCGGGCTGATGAACGTATTTTAATTTTTCACTCAGAGTGTTCTCATACTACCCGATTATATGTTCCATAGAATTCAGATGGAGCATCGCTCGATGACACACCTTCTCCCGTCTCGGCGCCTGATGGGCGGTTTGCCGGTCCTGGCCGCGGCCTTGATGCTAGCAGCCTGCGCCGTAAACCCCGCCGACGCGCAAAGCTCGACTCCCGCCCGCACTGCCCAGGCCCGCCAGGCTTGCGCCACGACCATGGGTCTCAATCCCGCCAATGCGGATTTCGACATCTGCGTCGCCAGCCTGCAGCAGACCATGGCTGGCCTCGATCAGGCGGCCCTAGTCGAACGCGACCGCCGTGCCTGCGTGGCCAAGGGGCTGGTGCCCAACACGCGTGAATTTGCGCTCTGCGTCGTCGACGCCGAGCAGATCGCGTCCAACTGATCTCGTCCGCAAGGAAGCGTATCATGAAGCTCGCTCTTATCCTCCCGATGGCTGGGCTGGTCATGCTGGCCGCCTGCGCCGGCCCCAGCAACAACACCGTCCAGCTTGCCCAGGAACGCCATACCTGCGCCGAGATGGGCATCGACCCGGGATCGGACGCCTTCGGTCAATGCGTCGCCAACCTCGACATGAGCATGTTCGAAACACATAACTCGGCAGCGCGATGACGGTGCGGAACGGCGGGATGCGGCCTCAAGAGGCACTCGACTTGCATCCCCGCCGCTTTCGCTCCTCTAATGCCGGTTTGGGCGGAGCACTCCAGGCTCCGCCGGTGATGGGTGGAGAGGACGTCGGTGCAAGACGATTCCCGGGAAATGCGGCGCCGCTCGGTATCAGGACTGCCGAAGGATAGCGGCATGCGGGTTTTGATCATCGAGGACGAGCAGAAGCTCGCCGAAATCCTGGTGCGCAGCCTGCGCGGCGAAGGCTTCGTCGTCGACGCCGCAGGAACCGCCGACGATGGCCTCGATCTGGCGTCGTCGGATCACTATGACCTGGTGATCCTCGACCTGCTGCTGCCGGATGGCTCGGGCACCGAAGTGCTGCGCTGCTTGCGCCAACGGCAGAACAAGGTGCCCGTCCTGGTGCTGACGGCGCGCGGCGACCTGGACACCAAGGTCGAGAATTTCGAGGCCGGGGCCGACGACTACCTGACCAAGCCTTTCGCCCTGCCCGAACTGATGGTGCGGGTGCGCGCGCTGATGCGACGCGGCCCGGCGATCAAGGACACGATGCTGAAGCTGGCCGATCTCGAGATCGACCGCCTGTCGCGACAGGTGCGCCGGGCGGGCCGCCGCGTCGAGCTCAGTCCCAAGGAATATTCGCTGCTCGAATATCTCATGCTGAATGCCGGGCGCGTCCTTTCACGATCGATGATCATCGACCGTGTCTGGGACCAATCCTTCGAAGGGTTCACCAATATCGTCGACGTCTATGTTCGCCAGCTGCGCCGCAAGATCGACGAGGGGTTCGACCCGAAGCTGATCCGCACCGTCCGCGGCCTGGGCTACTCGATCGATCCGGAACATACCGGGGGATAGAATGCGCCGTAGCCGGAGGATGGAATGAGCCGGCGGTCGCTGACCTTCCGGCTGGTTTCCTGGTATTGCGGGCTGTTGCTGGCGGTGGGCGCTGCATTCGCGGCGTTCTCCTATTTCAGCTTCGATACATATATCACCCAGACCATCCGCTCGACGGTCGCCGGCCGGGCCGAGGCGATCTGGGGCATGGCCGGCGGCCTGCTCGACGATCGCCGGGCGCTGGCGGCGCTGATCGAGCAGCGCTTCGCGCCCGAGGCGCTGAACCGGATGATCCGGATCAGCAGCGGCGGGGAGGTCTATTACGCCTCCGGCCAGCCCAGCGACGGCGCCTTCGACCCGGCCAAGGTCGAAGGGCTGCCGCCCGATACGCAGAAGCGTTTCGTCCGCAAGGGCGACCTGTTCCTCTATCAGCGAACCTACAAGGCCTCTGACGGGCGCGCGGTGGTGGTCGAATCCGGCCAGGCGGGCGACCTCATGGGCGTGGTCGAGCACAGGCTGGGCGCGTCGGTTTTCTTCGGCCTGCCGATCCTGCTGCTCATCGCCGCCATCGGCGGCTATGTGCTGGTCCAGCGGGCGCTGTCGCCGGTCGAAGGCATGATCGAGGCGGCGGAGTCCTTCACCTTCAATTCGCCGCGCAAGCGCCTGCCGCTGGCCGGAACGGAGGACCGGATCGACGCGCTTGGCCGGACTCTGAACCGCATGCTGGAACGGTTGGACTCCGCCTATCAGCATGCCAGCCGTTTCTCCGCCGACGCGGCGCATGAGATCAGGACGCCGCTCGCGATCATGCGCGGCGAGCTTGAGCTGCTGGCGACGGAGGAACTGCCGGACGAGCTGCAGGGCGCGATCGGCAACATACTGGGTGAGACCGAACGGCTCAGCCAGATCGTCGAAAGCCTGATGGCGCTGACCCAGATGGATTCGACTGCGGGCAAGCGGGCCCATCTGGCGGTCGATCTCCACGCACTGGCGGCCGAGACCATCGATCAGATGCGCCTGCTGGCCGACGAGAAGGAGATCACGATCGCGGCGCCGGCCGGGGCTCATGCGATGGCGGCGGGCGACCGCAACCGGCTTAAGCAGGTTCTCGTCAATCTGCTGGACAACGCGATCAAGTACACGCCGGCCGGCGGCCGGATCACGGTCGAGGTGGAGGAGGCGGGCGACAGTGCCGTGCTGGCGGTGAAGGACACCGGCGTCGGCATCGATGCCGACAGCCTGCCGCTGGTCTTCGACCGCTTCTTCCGGGTGACGACCGACCGGGGCGAGGCCGGCGCGGGCCTCGGTCTCGCCATCGTCAAGTCGATCTGCGTTGCCCATGGCGGATCGGTCTCGGTCGAAAGCACGCCCGGCGTGGGCAGCATTTTCAAGGTGATCCTGCCGCAGGCCTCGCAGGCCGCGGTGGCGGCTACGTCGAGCGCTTGAGCGTTCCTGAAGAGGTTAACCGATGATCTGGATCGTGCAGGTCGCCCTGAAGCGGCCATACACGTTTATCGTCCTGGCGCTGCTGATCGCGATCTTCGGCGCGCTGTCGGCCGTCCGCACGCCGACCGATATTTTCCCGAACATCGACATCCCGGTGATCAGCGTGGTGTGGACCTATAACGGTCTGCCGCCGGACGATATGTCGGGGCGCGTCATCTATTATTACGAGCGCACGCTCTCCTCCCAGGTCAACGATATCGAGCATATGGAATCGCAGTCCTTGCCCGGCTACGGCGTGGTCAAGGTCTTCTTCCAGAAGAATGTGAACATCAACCAGGCGATCGCCCAGGTGACGGCGGCGTCGCAGACGGTGCTGAAATTCCTGCCGGCAGGCATCACCCCGCCCTATGTGCTGAGCTATAACGCCTCCAGCGTGCCGATCCTCCAGCTGGCCCTGTCAAGCAAGACGATCCCGGAACAGCGTCTGTTCGATACCGGCCAGAATTTCATGCGGCCGCAGCTTGCGACGGTTGCGGGCGCGGCGATCCCGTCGCCCTATGGCGGCAAGGTCCGCCAGATCCAGGTCGATCTCAACCAGCATGCGCTGCAGGCGGCCAAACTGTCGGCGGAAGACGTCGTCACCGCCATTTCGGCCCAGAACCTGACCCTGCCCGCCGGCACCCAGAAGATCGGCAGGTTCGAATACAATGTCGAGCTCAATGCCAGCCCGAAATTCATCGATCAGCTGAACGATCTGCCGGTCAGGAAGGTGAACGGCACGATCATCTATGTGCGCGACGTTGCCTATGTGCATGACGGCAACCCGCCGCAGACCAACATGGTGCGGGTGAACGGCGCACATGCCGTGCTGATGACCATCCTGAAGGCCGGCTCCGCCTCGACCCTGGACATTATCGACGGCATCAAGGGGCTGCTGCCCAGGATCGAGGAGACCTTGCCGCCCGGCCTCGATCTCAAGGCCGTCGGCGATCAGTCGATCTTCGTCAAGGCGGCGGTGTCGGGCGTGATCCGCGAGGGCGCCATCGCGGCGGCGCTGACCGGCCTCATGATCCTGCTGTTCCTGGGGTCCTGGCGCTCGACCGTGATCATCACGATCTCGATCCCGCTGGCGGTGCTGTTCTCGGTCACCTGCCTCTCGGCGCTGGGCCAGACGATCAATGTCATGACCCTGGGCGGGCTGGCGCTTGCGGTCGGCATCCTGGTCGACGACGCGACCGTCACCATCGAGAACATCAACTATCATCTTGAGCTGGGTAAGCCGATCGAGCCTGCGATCATGGACGGCGCGCGCCAGATCGTGGTGCCGGCCTTCGTGTCGCTGCTGTGCATCTGCATTGTCTTCATTCCGATGTTCGGGCTGGGCGGGGTCGCCGGCTATCTGTTCGTGCCGATGGCCGAGGCGGTGGTCTTCGCGCTGATCGGTTCGTTCATCCTGTCGCGCACCTTGGTGCCGACCCTGGCCAACTACCTGCTGAAACAGCACGCGGTGCTGGATCACTCCACTGCGCTGGAGCATGAGGGGCCGCGGTCGGACCTGTACGGCTATCCTTCAGAAAACAGACGCAAGGGCCGCTGGCCCTCGGTCGAGCCGCTGAAGCGGTTCCAGCGCGGGTTCGAGCATCGCTTCGCGCGGGTGCGCAAGCATTATCGCTTCCTGCTCCGCCTCGCGCTCGGCAGCCGCAAGGTCTTCCTGGCCGGCTTCATGGCCGTGGTGCTGGTGTCGTTCGGCCTGGCGCCCTTCCTGGGGCAGAATTTCTTCCCGTCGGTCGATGGCGGCCAGATCAAGCTGCATGTCCGCGCCCAGACCGGGACGCGGATCGAGGAAACGGCGCGGCTGTGCGACGAGGTCGAAAACGCGGTCAAGGCCAATATCCCTGCCGGCGAGCTCGACAATATCGTCGACAATATCGGCCTGCCGATCAGCGGCATCAACATGGCCTACAGCAACTCCGGCACCATCGGGCCCGAGGACGCGGACATATTGATCTCGCTGAAAGAAGATCATCATCCGACCGAGGCCTACGTCGAAAAGCTGCGCGCGTTGCTGCCGCGGAAATTCCCCGGCGCGAAGTTCGCCTTCCTGCCGGCCGACATCATCACCCAGATCCTCAATTTCGGCCTGCCGGCGCCGATCGACCTGCAGGTCGTCGGCCCGAACCAGGGGGCGAACAGCGCCTATGCGCAGGAACTTCTGAAGCGCATCCGCACCGTGCCGGGCGTCGCCGACCTGCGGATCCAGCAGGAATTCGACCATCCGGCACTGAATGTCGATGTCGACCGGTCCCTGGCGAGCGAGGTCGGGCTGACCGAGCGCGATGTCGCCAACAGCCTGCTGGTGACCTTGTCGGGCAGCAACCAGGTCGCGCCGGCCTTCTGGCTGAACCCCAAGAACGGCGTGTCCTATCCGGTGGTGACGCAGACACCGCAATACCGGATCGACAGTTTCTCCGACCTCAACAACCTGCCGGTCACGGCCGAGGGCTCGTCGCAGCTTCTGGGCGCACTCGCCCATATCTCGCGCGGGCCCAGCGACGGCGTGGTTTCGCACTACAACGTGCAGCCGGTGATCGACCTCTATGGTTCCGTCCAGGGGCGTGACCTGGGTGCCGTCGCCGGCGATATCCAGGCGGTGTTGCGCGACACCGCCCATGACGTGCCGAAGGGCTCGACCGTCACCTTGCGCGGCCAGGCACAGACGATGACCGGCGCCTATGGGCAGCTGTTCTTCGGCCTCGCGGGCGCGGTAGTGCTGATCTATCTGGTGATCGTCGTCAATTTCCAGTCCTGGCTCGACCCGTTCGTCATCATCACCGCCCTGCCGGCGGCGCTGGCCGGGATCGTCTGGATGCTGTTCGTCACCGGCACGACTCTATCGGTCCCGGCGCTGACCGGGGCGATCATGTGCATGGGTGTCGCCACCGCCAATTCGATCCTGGTCGTCAGCTTCGCGCGGGAACGGATGGCGGCCGGCCTCGACGCGTTCTCCGCCGCGCTCGACGCCGGCTTCATGCGGTTCCGCCCGGTGCTGATGACCGCGCTGGCGATGATCATCGGCATGGCGCCGATGGCGCTGGGCATGGGCGAGGGCGGTGAGCAGAACGCGCCGCTGGGCCGGGCCGTGATCGGCGGGCTGCTCTTCGCCACCGTTGCCACCCTCCTGTTAGTGCCGACTGTGTTCTGTGCCGTGCATGCGCGCGAGCGCAAGCCCGCCGCCTTCCCCGCATCCGCCGTTCCCGTCAATTGACCGCTGGAGAAACCATGCCCCGCGCTGGAAAACAGATTTCGCTGCGCCGCCTGAAGCGGATCGGCCTCATCGCCGGCGTTGCCGCCGTGGCCGTCGCCGTGCTCGGCATCGGGACGCGGATGATGGATGAGTCGACCCTGGCAAAGACAACCAGGGCCGAGGCGACGCCGACCGTCGCCATCGTCATGCCGAAACGCGGCACCAAGGACCAGACGCTGACCCTGCCGGGCGATATCGAGGCCTATTACGAGGCGCCGATCTTTGCCCGGGTCAGCGGTTACCTCAAGGAATGGAACGAGGATATCGGCGCCCATGTGAAGGCGGGCCAGCTGCTGGCCGAGATCGATACGCCGGACGTGGACCAGCAGCTGAACCAGGCCAAGGCCGATCTCGCCGCCGCACAGTCGGCCGCGAACCTGGCCGACGTCACCAGCAAGCGCTGGCAGGTGCTGGTGAAAAAGGATGCTGTCTCGCAGCAGGATGCCGATGAGAAAGCCAGCGACGCACAGTCCAAGCACGCGGTGGTGCTGGCGGCCGAGGCCAATGTCCAGCGGCTGACGGCGATGGAGGATTTCAAGCGGATCGTGGCGCCCTTCGACGGGATCGTCACGGCGCGCGAGACCGATGTCGGCGCGCTGATCAATGCCGGCTCCGGCCAGGGCCCTGAGCTGTTCAAGGTCGCCGACATCCACAGGATGCGCATCTATGTCCGCGTACCGCAGGCCCTGTCGGGCGACATCGCCGGCGGCGAGACCGCCGAGCTCAACCTGCCGCAGCATCCGAACCGCCCGATCCATGCGACCGTCGCGACCACGTCGCACGCCATCAACCAGGCATCCCGCACCCTGCTGGTCGAGCTTCAGGCGGACAATCCCACCGGCGATCTGCAGCCCGGCACCTATGCCCAGGTGCATTTCAGGCTGCCGGACAGCCCCGACACGCTGCGCCTGCCCACCAGTGCGCTCTTGTTCCGCGAGGACGGGCTGAGGGTCGCGGTCCTGGGGCCGGACAACAAGATCGTGCTGAAGCCGGTCACGATCGGCCGGGACCTGGGCACCGAGGTCGAGATCGCCTCGGGCCTCACAGCCGCCGACCGGGTGGTCAACAGCCCGTCGGACTCGATCGCCCAGGGCGATCTCGTTCGCCCGGCCCAGGATGAAAAAATTGCCGAGGCGCGGAATTGATCAGGCCGTTCCACCTTCTGCTGCCGGCGCTGGGCGCGCTGGCAGGCTGCTCTTTCGCGCCCGACTACAAGCCGCCCTCGGGCGCGATGCCCGTGGCCTACAAGGAGGCGGGCCCGTGGGCGGTGGCCCAGCCGGCCGACGACAGGCCGCGCCGCGACTGGTGGACGGATTTCGATGACGAGACGCTGAACGGCCTGGAAGGCCAGATCGATACCGAGAACCCCGACCTTGCCGCCAGCGTCGCCCGCTACGACCAGGCGCGGGCCTATGTGTCCCAGGTCGATGCATCGATGATGCCGACCGTAGACCTCAGCGGCTCGGCAACCCAGAACCGGCAATCGGCCAAGCGCCCGCTGCGGTCCCCCAACCAGCCCAACCAGTATGGGGCCAACACCATCGGCCTCCAGGCCAGCTATGAGATCGATTTCTGGGGCCAGATCCGCAATGCCGTTGCCGCCGGCGAGGCGACCGCCCAGGCGCGGGGCGCCGATATGGAGACGGTGCGGCTCAGCCTCCATGCCGAGCTCGCAAACGACTATGTCGCGCTGCGCGGACTTGACGCCGAGATGAAGCTGCTGACCGATACGGAGCAGGCGTATGTGAAGGCCCAACAGCTGACCCAGGATCGCCACGATGCGAAAGTCGCCTCCGGCATCGACGTCTCGCGTTCGGAAAGCCAGCTCGAATCCGCCCGTGCGCTCGAATCCGACGTGCGGGGCCAGCGCGCCGTGCTCGAGCATGCGATCGCCAGCTTGGTCGGCAAGCCGGCCTCGGATTTCTCGATCGCCCCGGCGGTCGTCAAGCTGCCGGTGCCGGCCGAGCCGACCGGCCTGCCCGCCAGCCTATTGCAGCGCCGGCCCGATATCGCGTCGGACGAACGCAAGGTGGCGGCGGCCAACGCCAATATCGGGGTCGCCAAGGCCGCCTTCTATCCGAACATCTCGCTGAACCTGACCGGCGGATTCCAGAATACCGGCAGCGGTTTCGGCCTTCTGTCGGCGCCCTACAGCTTCTGGTCGGTCGGGCCGAGCCTGGCCCTGCCGCTGTTCGAGGGCGGCTTGCGCCACGCGGTCGAGGCCGGGGCTTATGCCGCCCGCGACGAGGCGGCGGCCAACTACCGCTCGACCGTGCTGGCCGCCTTCCAGGAGGTCGAGGACAATCTCGCCCTGCTGCACCATCTGGGCCAGGAAACCCAGGACGAGACCCAGGCCGTCACCGCGGCCGAGCACACGGCCGACCTGTCGCTGACCCTCTATCACGACGGCGCCGCCAGCTATCTCGATGTCGTCGTCGCCCAGACCGACGCGCTCCAGGCCGAGCGGACGTTGCTGGATCTCAATACCCGGCGTCTCCAGGCCGACATCAGGCTGATCCGCGCCGTCGGCGGCGGATGGAGCACGGCCGATCTGCCGACAACGGAAATGGTGGATCGGTTGCCGGAGAAACATTCAGGGTAGGATGGGTAGAGCGCAGCGAAACCCATCATCAGGTGCACAGAATGATGGGTTTCGCTGCGCTCTACCCATCCTACAAATCAGAAAGCCGTCCGCACGGACAGAATCCAGTTGTGCTGGAATGCCGGCAGTTCAGGCGACACGGCGAACTGATAGCCGACGCCGACGATCAGCTTCAGGCGGTCGACGATCGGGAAGCGGCCGAAGACGATGCCGGGAGTGAGATAGACCTGGCTCTTGCCCTCCTTCTTGCCGTCCGGCCAATAGGTGTCGTTGACCTCGAACTCGGGCCACAGCACGTCCCAGGCGTGGTACTGGAAGGTGACGTTCAGCGCGAGCGGATGGCCGATCTCGTCGGCCTGGCCGGTCGGGATGCTGTCGCCCAGGGTCGCCTGGATATCGAAATCGCCCCAGCCTTTGCCGACGGCGATGGTGGGCGTGATCGCATAATGATGCGAGCTGAACACCCGGTCGCCCATCGGCACGCCGGCGCCCAGGAATGCGGTGACGATATAATTGCCGGCCGCTTCGGTCTCCGCCGCGATCCGGTACTTGAACAGCAGCGGCATGTCGCCCAGGCCGTCATGGTACGTCTTGCTGTATTTCTGCATATAGGCCGGCACGCCGATGATGACCTCGGTCCGCTCGGTCGGGATCAGCTCCAGCCCCTTGCCCGCGCCGTAGGAATAGATGTTGCCGCCGCCGTTCGGCAGCGTCTCGAAATACTGGTCGTAACGGAACTCCTGCTCCAGCCGCGGCGTCGTGGTGGCCAGCGGCGTGATCCAGTGCGGTTGCGACGACTGCGCGGCCTCCACCCGGTCGTACCAATGATCGAAATAATCGACGATCGGCCCGTCGTCCGCCTTGGCGGCGATCGGCGCCGTCAGCAGAGCGAGACCCAAAATCACGGCGCGGTGCGTCCTGGCCATCTGACCCTCGTTATATTTTCGTGAATATGACGAGGGTCACTATCCGAAGGTTCGGATGATATCTACTTGAAAATGATGAGGATATCTTAATGAAGGCAGGTCAGCCGCCGATCAGATCACGCCATTCCTGCTCGGTGAGGACGGCGATGTCGAGCTCGCGGGCGGCCTTCAGCTTCGATCCCGCGTCGGCGCCGGCGACGACATAGTCGGTCTTCTTCGACACCGATCCCGCGACTTTGGCGCCCAGGGATTCGGCTCTAGCCTTCGCCTCCTGGCGGGTCATCGTTTCCAGGCTGCCGGTGAAGACGACGGTCTTGCCGGCGACGGGGGAATCGGTTTCCTGCTTTTCCAGCGGCTGCGGGTCGACGCCGGCGGACTGAAGGTCGGTAACGACCTGCCGGTTGTGCTCCTCTGCGAAGAAATCGACGATCGCCTCGGCCACCACCTCGCCGATCCCGTCGATCGCCAGCAGCTCGGTCCAGGCGGACGAGGTGCGTTTCGCGCCCTCTTCGACGGTTTCGCTCGCCGCCGCCTGCATCTCTTCGGCGAAATGGTCCAGCGTGCCGTAGGTGCGGGCCAGCAGGCGGCCGGTCGTCTCGCCGACATGGCGGATGCCCAGCGCGAAGATGAAGCGGTCGAGCCCGACATTGCGGCGGGCGTCGATGGCCGCCAGCAGGTTGGCGACATCCTTGAACTCGGGCGCGCCCTTCTTGGTGGCCTTCGTTGTCTTTCCGTCTTCCGCCTTCAGTGCCTGGCGCGCCGCCGATTGCTGTTCACGCCGCTGCACGACCAGCCGCTTGACCTCGTCCTCATGGTCCTTCAGCCGGAAGATGTCGGCGGGGGATTTGACCAGGCCGCCCTCATGGAACAGCTTGATGTTCTCGTCGCCCATGCCCTCGATGTCGAAGGCGTTGCGCGAAACGAAATGGCGAAGGCGCTCGGTCACCTGCGCGGCGCAGATCAGCCCGCCGGTGCAGCGGCGCACAGCCTCGCCTTCTTCGCGTACCGCATTGCTGCCGCAGATCGGGCAGACCTCGGGGAAGACGTACTCCGCGGAGTCCTTCGGCCGCTTCTCCAGCACGACGCTGACCACCTGGGGGATCACGTCGCCGGCGCGCTGGATCACCACCGTATCGCCGACCCGGATGTCCTTGCGGCGGATTTCGTCCT
>Ga0105240_10012980_pt1 | contig 11475 bp, 7 predicted proteins | sample KBSC54metaG_FD_80426 | JGI IMG/M metagenome (GOLD analysis project Ga0105240, IMG submission 80426) | Corn rhizosphere microbial communities from Kellogg Biological Station, Michigan, USA - KBS C5-4 metaG | ecosystem: Host-associated > Plants > Roots > Rhizosphere > Soil | place: Michigan, USA...
AGCCAAAATGCGTTGTGCCTCTATGGTGGCGGTGCTTGATCTGCCAATCACACGGCTCGCAAGGTTGTTGGACCGGGGCGTAAGCCATGGGATTGAGCTTTTGAATAACTCATGACGGGCATCCGATTCCTCTCTTGGGGACGCGAGAAATGATAAGGAGCGCCTCTGCGGAAAGGCTCTTGCACTCCACCGAGAGAATATGTACCTGTGCAGCAGCCCGAAATCTTTCCAAGCGCGTATATCGTACTGACGGTGCCGCGCCTCTCGATTCGAAGTTTCTATCTGCGACCAACACTGGTGGAGCATCCCACCGCAACTACCACGCCTGCAAGCCGGCAGGACGACGCGGGCTCACGGAGGGCCGAATCGACGGGCGGCGGGTGGGTGCCGATCTGCGTAGTGGGCCTTAGAATACGAGAAGTGGTCGCGAAAACGGCAGGGAGGACGCTGCGGGAAAACGGTATAGGCTGTAGTTGCCGTGGGGGACCCGGGAGTAAGGGCCCGAGCTCGAATAAGCCGCACGGCCCGGGCGACTGTCACAGCAAAAAAATCGCCAATCGATAGGCCCGATCGATAGGCAGTTAAGGGCGGATAATGTATCTCCACACAATCCGCGGCCTACTAGCCGCTTCAGCGCTCTCGTTGGTATTCCTGCCGCGTGTGCAGGCAGCAACTACCGATCAACCTTCCAACAGCAATACGGAGGAGTCCGGTACGCTGCAAGAGGTCATCGTGACTTCGCGCAAACGCGAAGAGAACCTACAGGACGTGCCGGTTGCGATCTCGGTAGTGAGCTCTGACACGCTATTGCAGAGCAACGCGCTCTCGCTGCAGGACTACTACGCCACTGTTCCAGGCTTGTCCCTTAACGACCAAGGCACCGGGGGCCGTGTCAACATATCGATAAGGGGATTGAGCTCCACCGTGAACCCTACTGTAGGAATTACGGTTGACGATGTGCCCATCGGCGCAACTGACACGGACACCATCAACCTTCCGAACTATGTGCCGGAATTCGATCCGGCGGATTTACAACGCGTTGAGGTTCTAAAAGGACCACAGGGTACACTTTACGGCGCCGGCAGCGTCGGTGGCGTATTGCGCTATGTCACGGCTGTGCCGGATTTCACCGCTTTCTCCGGAAGAGTGGAAACGGATGGTGTCTGGATGCCCGATGGCGGGACGGGATGGGGCGTTCGTGCGGGCGTCAACGTCCCTCTGTGCGACTCTTTAGCTATTCGGATAAGCGCCTTCGATCGACACGACCCTGGGTTCATCGATGATCCCGTGCACGGACAGTCCAATATCAATCAAAACAAGGTGTATGGTGGGCGCATCGATACACTATGGAAGCCAACCGACTCGCTCTCCGTGCGGTTAGCCGCTTTCATTCAACATACCGAGGGATATGACCCAACCACCGATGTTTATGCTCCTGTCGGCCGCGCCAACGTTGCCTATGCTCCGATCTACGGCAATCTCACAAACAATCGAGTGCCAGGCGCCGGTGGGTACGTGAATGAGAACCAGGTTTACAGTGCAACGCTGAAGTACACGTCCAGTTATTTCGACGTCACGTCCATCACGTCTTTCAATGCGTTTCACGACACTGAGGACTATGACGCAACGGGTCTACTTGGCGCAGCGGCGACCCCGTTATATGGCGTCGAGGGCGCGAAACTCTGGTATCCCATCGAAACCAATAAGTTTTCTCAGGAGCTCCGCTTCAGCTCGCCAGCGAGCTCCACCCTTGATTGGTTGCTAGGAGCCTTCTACACCAGGGAGTTCACGGGTACCAACTACGGAGACTTCCAGGGGGCGGATTCACAGACCGGAGCCATCGCCGGACCCTTGTTGACTGCGAAATTGCAATCCGACTATACCGAGCGCGCCGTGTTCGGTGACTTGACGTACCACTTCACCGACCGTTTTGACGTTCAAGTTGGCGGTCGGGCCAGCCACAACTGGCAATGGGGTTCCGAGTACGAAGCCGGCCCGGTGCAAGGTACGCCAATATATGCGCTTGTCCGATCAGCCGATAGCTCGTACACGTACCTATTTTCGCCGAAGCTAAAGCTCTCGAACGCCGTGACAACCTATGCCCGAGTGGCCTCCGGATACCAATCGGGCGGCCCGAATTTGATCTACGGCCCGAGTGCGGGTCTGCCTTTGACCTTCAGCCCTTCCAAGAATTACGCCTACGAGTTGGGCATCAAGAGCACACCGATCGAGGGCCACCTGACCATAAACGGGGACCTCTTCTACAACAGTTGGAATCACATTCAGCTACTTGGCGTCACGTCCACAGGCTTTGCGTATGTATTCAATGGCGGCACTGCCAGGAGTGACGGTCTCGAGGCAGAGGTGGAGTTTCGGCCGGTGCAAGCATTTTCACTGACAGGCTCGGTCGCGTACACCGATGCGGTCTTGACGGCCACGCCGGGCGAGGGCTTCCCAGGCAAGTCTGGTGATCCGATTCCCTTCGTGAGCAAATTCACGACTAGCCTCTCGGGGGAGGAGCGCTTCCCACTGTTCGCAGCCTCTTCGGGATTTGTCAGCGCCGAGGTGGCGTATGTTGGCAAACGCTACACGAGCTATACGTTTGTTACCGGAGTGGTCCCACAACCGGGCCTACCAGGTTACACGACTGCCAATGTTCAGGCAGGTGTCATGACGGGGGACTGGAAGGTCAATCTGTTTGTCAAGAACCTGACTAACGAAAAAGGTCTATTGAGCGCCTCATATGGGTTTGGGCCTCCCGGCGCGTGGCAGGTGGCAATCGTTACACCGCGGACAGTTGGGCTCTCCGTCACGAAAACGTTCCACTAGGGTGCTGAGATGCTTACGGCAAGAGAGAGATAGTCGTCCTACTGGATGTCTAGCAACCCGAAAGTCCGCCGTACTCCCGCGACTGGCTTCTTTGTCCCCGGAAGCCGCGCCGTCAGGGAAAGCAGATAACCTCGAAGGTGATTCAAAACATGGGTTACGCGACCTGCGAGCCGCATCTGAGTGAGAGCGGACCTCAAGGCGCACAGCATAGCATCGGCGTCCAACGAACTCACGGCCGGCAACTCGTTGGTTTCCTAGCGAAGGGTTGAGATGGCAAGACCGTATAAGGTGGTCGATGTCTTTACTCGCGAGCCCATGCGGGGCAATCCGGTTGCCGTCGTGCTGGAGGCAGATGGCCTCGATAGCGATGCCATGCAACGGATTGCGCGCTGGACAAATCTTTCGGAGACGACCTTTGTCATGACGCCGACCCAAGCCAGCGCGTGCTACCGCTTGCGCATCTTCTCGCCGCAACGCGAGCTGCCGTTTGCTGGCCATCCAACACTGGGCAGCGCCCATGCGGTCCTGGAAGCAGGGATTGCGGTGCCTTCTGACGGGGCGCTGGTCCAGGAGTGCGCGGTCGGCCTAGTCCCCATTCGGTTGGGAAACGAGCGCCGACTCACCTTAGCTATGCCGTCGGCCCGCACGATTTCGCTGGCCTCCAGCGAAGAGAACGAACTGGAGGGGATTCTGGGTGTGCGATTGGATCGCAGCACAACTGCAGCCCGTGTGAGTATTGGGGCCGTCTGGGTAGTTTCGCAGCTCCCCAGCGTTGCAAGCCTACTCACTCTGAAGCCGAACATGCCCGGATTAGCCGACTTCGAGCGCCGTGTAGGCGCCATGGGGTTGAGCCTGTATGCAATGTATTCCTCCGACTCTGGTGCCGCTATGGAGGTGCGTTCATTTGCTCCATCGAGCGGTATAGAGGAGGATCCCGTCTGCGGCAGCGGCAACGGGGCTATCGCCGCGTTCCGATTTGCGCGAGGCCTGCTCCCCGGGGGTGGCGAGTCTTATCTGGCGTCGCAAGGTCAGTGTATGGGCCGTAGCGGGAAAGTGTTTGTCAGCGTGACGGGGCAGGGACTGGTCAGCATTGCTGGTGAGTGTGTCACGTGTGTCGATGGCGAGTTGACGATCTAGTTGCGCGAGAAATGAGTCTTTAGGCGTTGCCAACATGGGAAGGCCTGCAATAGCTTCGATTAGGCCACGGGGAGATGTTGTGACGTATATCCGATCGATCTTGGTCTGCTTAGGCGCATCGTTGCTGTCAGCACGAACCTCGGGCGCCAGCGCTGATCTCCCGCCGTCTAATTCGCAAGAGCGTCTGGTCGAGTGGACCATTGAGTCTCACAAGGCTTACACCGACCCGTTCAATGACGTGGATGTCGATGTTGTTTTCACCAAAGATGATCAATCGTGGCGCGTGCCCACATTCTGGCGCGGCGAAAACAGGTGGACTGTCCGCTTTGCACCGCCCGTGTCGGGAACTTACGCCTATCATCTTGAGAGCACGGACAGGAGCAATCCCGACATCAATGGCCATGAAGGCCACATCACGGTCGCCGCGTACGCGGGCGATAATACCCTCCTGAAACACGGGATGATCCGTGTCAGCGCCAACAAGCGCTATTTCGAGTATGCCGACGGCAAGCCTTTTTATTGGCTTGGCGACACATGGTGGACGGGGTTGTCAGACCGGTTATCCTGGGACGGATTTAAGATACTTGCAGCCGATCGAAAAAAGAAAGGATATACCGTCGCGTTGATCCAGGGAGGCTTTGCTCCGATGCAGGAAGAACACGCGCCGATCGATCCGGGTTTCAGCAATGAAGGAGGCGCTGTTTACCCTCCTGATTTCAGGGCGCTCAATCCAAAGTACTTTGACTATGCGGACCGCCGCATCCAACACATGATCGACATGGGGATCGTGCCGGCTATTGTTGGAGGAACGCGCGGGCTGATTACGCAGATGGGGGAGGCCAAGCTAAAGCAATACTGGCGCTATTTGGTCGCGCGTTATGGGGCATATCCGGTCTTTTGGATCGTCGCCGATGAACCGCTCGACCCGCCGCCAGCGAGGGTTGCCCAGCTCAAATACCTCAAATCAATGGTAGAGCCGGGTTGGACTGAGGTGGCTCGCTATATCCGCTCGATCGATCCCTACCATCATCCGCTCAGCACGAATGAAATCAACGCTCCCTACGACACTCCGTTTGAGGATGCGTCCGTGACGGATTTTGACCTGATTCAGCCGGGCCACGTCGGATGGCCGAGCATTGCTACCGCGGTTTCTCAGATCACGAGTCGCTACCCTCAACATAACAAGCCTATTGTACAGGGAGAGATTGGCTACGAGACGCATGGCCAAGATCATTTTGAGAATTTTCAGCGCGCGGCGTTTTGGTTGGCAATGCTAAACGGCGCGGCTGGCCATACATACGGGACTATTGAAACGTCGGAAATGTATACCAGCGACAAGCCACTCCACAGAATCCGATATTCCGTTTACACATGGGAAGAGGCGATGAGCTTCCCCGGCTCCACGCAGGTCGGTCTCGATTCGAAGTTCCTGCGGCAATTCGCTTGGCAAGACCTCGTGCCGCATCCGGAGTGGGTCACTCCTCACGGAACGACTCTCTTCGATTTGCACGGAGGAGCATCCGGCACTGATGAAGTCGATGCAATCATAGATGCCCGGCTGCATGACGAATATCCGTTGGAAGACCGTGTGCCCCGAGGCGAGTGGAGCAAGCGTCAAGGGACGTTTCGCCGCCCCTATGCTGCGGGTATACCCGGCAAACTGCGGCTTATCTATCTTCCGTATTTCGGTACGGGGAATTCAGGCTCACCGACCGTGCTGGGGTTGGAACCGGGTGTGAAGTACGCTGTTTACTACTGGGAGCCGTCGCTTGGCGTGCGATTTGATCTGGGTGAAGTGGCGCGCTCCGAGCCAGGAAAGTTGTTGTTCAAGGACTCTCTGGATCACGGCCCGCGCACCCGCTGGACTACGTCTGCAGTGGAAGGCGGAAGTGCGGCGCTAGTCAAAGCGGTCAGAGGGCCAGATAGTGTCGTCGCCGTCGATGCCAAAAGCGATTCCCAGGCTGCCGTCCTGCTTCGTTTTCAGGACGCTGCCAACTATCTGCGCGCCGTATATTCACCGCAAAAGCAGGGTATCTTCCTGATCTGGCGAGTGGACGGTCACGATGAGCCGCTTGCGGGATTCACGCCTACCCCAGACCTGGGGCCAACGATTCGCTTGACCGCCGAAGTGCGCGGCTCGCAATCCATAGTTTCCATCACGGACCAGACGCACACTTATACCTCTCAGATAGTCGATGCAGACGAGGGGTTGGCCGCAATCGCCGGCGGAGGTTTGGCTAAAATCAAGGCAGGAGAGGGCCCCGCGTCGGAGGGTGGCTATGTAGGACTCCAACAAGAAAATGGCGCGACGACTCAAAAGTATGCCAATTTTGAGGTTCGTCAGAGCGAAGGGCCGTTTTCTCAGCCCTCAAAACAAATCGATATCGTCGATGCCAACGGTGTTTTCCGGGGCAAAATGAACAGTCCCGGATGGGATGACTACGGCAGGAAAGACAAAATCGCGCTGCTGGATGCTTATCGGCCAGAACGCATGCCGTATCCGCGAGATTGGGTCTTAGTACTCGAACGTAGATAGAGGGAGTACGCCGGCGGTGTCATATCGTGCGTTAGTGTTATAAGGAAGTTTCCCGACTCAGAAGCGAGTGGTGAGCGTCAGGCCGGTGATGTCGAGGGCTGGCGCGCGGTTCGTCATGAGGTCGGCGAGTACCTGAGACGATCCACAAGCCAGCGTCCACCCCAGATGCCCGTGGCCGCAGTTTAGGTGGAGATTCTTAAGTGGCGTGGCCCCCAGGTAGGGATTGCCGGATGAGGGCATCGGCCGCAGACCCGCCCATACCTTCGCGGTACGGACGTCATAACAGCGGTTGAAGTTGGGGAATACACTCATGACATTCTCGATCATCGCCTGCACACGGGCCGCGTTGGGCGTTGTGTCCCAGCCGTTGAATTCGACCGATCCGGAGAGACGGTAATGCTGCCCTATGTGATTGAGGCCAAAGAGCCGTGTATCGTCAATAACGGGAATACTCGGGCCCTCCGGCCACCCACTGTCAGGCACCGTGACGGTGATGCCCTTGGCCGGATATATCGCGGTACGTATGCGCAAAGGGGCCAGCAGCGCTGGCGAGTAGCTGCCGAGCGCTACAACATAGTGGTCGCCGATGAAGCGGCGTTGGCTTGTTTCGACGCTCTCTACTATCGTGCCAGAACGCACGATTCGATGAATCTGTGTGTCAAAATGGAATTTCACACCCAGCGAGTGTTCGCAATACCGGCGTAGGCCCTGCGTGAATTTCCAGCAGTCTCCTTGCTCATCGACGGGCGCGTAGATGCCACCCACAAGCGTGTTACGAATGGGGGCGAGCGCGGGTTCGAGAGCTACACAACGGGCCGCATTAGCGATTTCATACACCAGACCGAGGGGAGCCTGGAGGGCGCTCTCGGCGGCGTTCTTATCGAGGGCCTCTTGGCGCGTGTAGATTTTGAGCGTCCCACGCTGGGCGTAGTCATAGTCAACACCGGTCTCGGCGCGCAAATCTTTCATGACCGCCAGCGTGTGACGGGCCAGGCGCAGATTCACGGCGAGCGCCTGGCGATACCGTTCGATCGTACAATGACGGACGAAATCGAGGCCCCAGCGCCACATGGACGGAAGCGCCCTCAGTCTTAACAGCATCGGTGCATCGTCTTTGCCGATCCAGCCCAACACCGCGCGCGGCATGCCGGGCCGGGACCAGGGCTCTACTTCGCTCGTGTGCAATACGCTGCCGTTGGCGAAACTGGTTTCCATCCCGGCGTCGGGTTGGCGATCGATGACCTGCACCTCATGACCCGCTCTTGCCAGATAGTACGCTGTGGTCGTGCCGATGACGCCGGCACCGAGAACAATGATCTTCATGCTAGCGCGCCGCTCGCGATTGGGTCGCGCCCTCCACCAGTCGCAGCATCGCGATCATGCCGGGGTCATCACGTCCCATACTGCGCTCGGAGGCCACCCGCGCTCGTCCCACGCGGCAGCGCATGGGCCGATACTGCTCGATCGTCCTGGAGATGCGCTCTACGAGTGGGTGGTCCGGTTGCGCCTCCGCGATGACAGCTATGACATCAAGCATTGTCTTGTCGCCCAGTTGGGCGCCGCTCACGGCGAGCATGGCACTTAACGCCGCGCGCCATGCCTCGGAGCTCTCTGCGGCACTGAGCTTGGTCTTTCCTGACAAAGACTGTCCTGCGTTCGACAGTCCCAACATCAATAGGCTGGTAAAGCTGGATCCGGAAACTCGGGCGATCACTCCGGCCAGATGTTTCAGTGCTGCACCCCAGTCCTGTGGCAACGCGTTGCAAGCCGATTCGACTGCGCCTGCTACGGACACGAGGGTCGAACCTAGGTCGCCGTCGCCGAGCTGCGCATCGAGTGCATTGAGCTCTTCCTCGCACTCACGTGTACGGACGATCATGTGCGACAGGACTGCGCGCAAGGTGTCCACTGAGAGCTCCGTAGTCGCTGATGGACTCATGATGTCCTCCAGAAGGGCGACGCTGTAGGAGCGATCAAAAGAGACTCCAGCTCTTGATCCAGCATTGCGATCGAAATCGAGGCTCCCGCCATCTCCATCGAAGTCACGTAGTGCCCCACTAGAGGGAGGACAATGGTTGCACCTCGCCCCGAAAGCACTGCAGCTACCCGTCGATATAGGATGTAAAGCTCCTCGAGTGGTGTTGCCCCGAGACTGTTACACAGCACGGCAACTCGGGAGCCCGATCCAATGGGCAACTCCGCAGTCAAACGCTCTAACATCTCGTCCACCAGGGCGTCAGCCTGTTTGAGCGGCCCCCGCCACACACCTTGCTCTCCATGTATGCCCATACCCATCTCGATCGTGCCGTCTTCGATCTCGAAGGTTGCTTTCCCTCGCGCCGGTAGGATGCAAGGCGCTAAAGCGATGCCTATGGTGCGGCAGTTTTCGACCATGCGTTCGGTCACCACGCGGCAGTGCTCTAGCGAAAATCCGGCCTCAGCCGCCGCACCCGCCACCTTGAACGCGAAGACCAGACCCGCGACACCACGCCGGCTGGCGCGCTCGGTTTCGATGGCACTCGCGATATCGTCGTTGCCAATAACAGTTTCTACCGCCATCCCGGCGGCGCGGCGTTGCTGGGCGGCCATGGTGAATACCATGCGATCACCGCCGTAGTTGCCAATGATCGACAGTACACCGGCGCCACTGTCAGCCGCTGTCAATGCCTCGGAGACGCAGTCCATCGAGGGCCCGGCGAACACCTCACCGACTGCGCAGGCATCTAGCAGCCCCGGTCCAACATAGCCTGCAAAGAGCGGCAGGTGACCGAAGCCGTCCCCGGTGACCAGCCCAACTCGACCGGGCGGCTTTCGCTCGGCACGCACAATGACGCGACCCGAGTTACCCTGCAACGCGAATGTCTGGCCGTGAGCCGCCAGCATCCCGGCGAGAGCTTCATCGACATAGCGCGAGGGTGTGTTGATAAGCTTTTTCAATATTTGTCCCTTGCCTCAGCGAAGCAAGCAAACTAGCGAGGCGAGGTACCTGGATTTTTCCCGAGGCGCTTTTGATCTTCCCGGTAGGCTTGCCACTGCAGCTCGATCAGGTACGCGTGCAGCGCCTGTGCTTCGTCAACTGTCATTTGAGCGGAGCTCGGCCAATTTAGATGTCCGTCGCCGAAGCCGGGCATACCATATGGCCGTCTCAGCCCGCCGAGCACTATCGGGAGAAATTGATCGTGAACGTCCTTGGGCATATAGCGTAAGTCAGGGATTGCTCCGTTCAGCTCCCACGCCCCGCGTCCTTCCAGCGCTGCACCACCGTGACACGCCCAACACGGGTATTTGCCCAGCGCTTTCTTTCCCTGCTCAATGACTTCTTGCGAAGCGGTTTGCTCTGGAGGTCGAGGCACGGCCGGGATTTTATTAGGTGGAAATGCCGGCGTGCGGTTAGTATCCAGTGTAAATGCGAGCAATCGTGACGGGCCCCGTCTGGACTCAAGCGTTGCCATCCGACTCGTTCCCATGAACATCGCCACGCCGCTGCCAAGTCCGGTAGCGATCAACACGTACTGGTGTCCATTCAGACGGTAGCTGACAGGGACCGACTGGATCGCAGAACCTGTATTGACCGACCAGAGTTTCCGGCCTGAGTCGGCGGCGTAGGCACTGAAGTCTCCGGTGCCCTCGCCCTGGAAGACCAGGTTACCCGCGCTCGACAGGACGCCACCATTGAAGGCCAGCGGCTGATCTACTGACCATCGGGCCGTTTGCTTCAATGGATCCCACGCCACCAGGCGTCCTACCGCAGTCGAATCTCCATCTCCGTAACGCTGGCCATCACCGGTGGCATAGTCATACAGCGGCACGTAAGCAAGCCGGGTCATGTTGTTGTAGCTCATCGGCCACCAATTGTGGGCTAATGAGCGCGATGGATTTACAATGAGGGCGGCGCTCGACTCCGCGCCACTGCGCTCTGCCATGGATTTCCAGGAGATCAGCTTGCCGGAGAGCGCATCCAGCACGAAGAAGGCGCCCCACCGCGGCACGGTCAACACCACATGACGCTTTTCGCCCCCGATCTGAATATCGGTAATGATGACGTGGAAGTTCTCTGGTGATACGAAAGCCCGAGGTGCGAATTGGCTCGTTTGATAGTGCCACACATACTCCCCGGTATCGGCCTTGAGGGCGACGATACAATTGGAGAATAGCCGCTCGCCGGTTGTTTTCACCAAGTTGTCCAAGCCCCAACCCGCGCCTGCCGTCCCGTAGATCACCCAGCCGGTCCGCGAATCGTAGGCTATTGGATCCCAAACGGCGCCACCGCCGGCATCCCACCACTTCTTCCCCGACCAGGTCGCCGCCGCGCGCGACAGAGCCGGATTTTCAAATCCCCTCGCTGGATCGCCAGGCATATTCCAGAACCGCCAGGCAATCTTGCCGCTAGCCGCATCCAGCGCAACCAGTGCACCGCGAGTGCCGGCATCACTGCCGTGGTAACCGATGAACACTTTTCCTTGTCCGACGCGGGGGGCTCCGGTAATGCCTGTCTGTATGGGATCGCAAATTTCGGTTTGCCAGAGCAAATGGCCGGAGCTCGCATCGATTGCCAGTACCCTGCAATCCCCCGTTCCTACAAAGACCTTGCCTTCCCAGATTGCAACGCCGCGGTTCGTGCGTGCCGCATAGGATCCCAACATTGTGCGATCCAGTTTCAGTTTCGGATCGTACCTCCAACGCAGCTTTCCTGTCGTTGCGTCGAACGCGAACACACTATCGAGCGTGCCGGAGATAAAGATCAAACCGTCCGCCACCAAGGGCTCGACCGGTAAGCCCATCGGGCTATCGACATCGACGGACCAGGCGAGCCCGAGGTTTTGTACATTGTGGTCGTTGACCTCCCGCAGGGGAGTGAAATGAGTTGAGCCAAAATCCCGGCCGTTGACCAGCCATTGCGATCCTTTCGTGACTTGCTACAACACTCGTTCCGTATTGACGCTGCCCGCTGAGCCATTGAGCGGGTTGCCTTC
>Ga0105240_10012981_pt1 | contig 11475 bp, 4 predicted proteins | sample KBSC54metaG_FD_80426 | JGI IMG/M metagenome (GOLD analysis project Ga0105240, IMG submission 80426) | Corn rhizosphere microbial communities from Kellogg Biological Station, Michigan, USA - KBS C5-4 metaG | ecosystem: Host-associated > Plants > Roots > Rhizosphere > Soil | place: Michigan, USA...
ATTCGGGCGCTACCAATGCAGGCCGTCAGGATTGGCCTTTTTTGCGGTGTAATTCCGCATGTGCTGTTTCGTGGATTACCGGCACTGGCCGACTTCTCGTTATTTGTCTCGAGTCTTCCTGTGGAGTGACGCTGAGCGCTCAACAACAAAAGCCTACTGATATGATCCTGCTGAAGTGAACTGGCCGCTTGACGTAAACTGCAATCCCATCACTGCCATATCCGGTGACGGCGCGGAGAACTGTATCGAACCGCGAGATGTTCCGATTGTGGGATTCATGGACGCAGTGACAAATGCCTGTCGCGTATGGGGCGGGAGCACCAATGAAATCGTGGAGTTCACGCCGCTGTCGGTCGCGAACAGCATCGATACGGTGACCGGCTGAGTCGGATTAGTATTGGCAACCGCGATGGCTGTCGCATTTCCCTGAGTGTTATCGAATGTCATTGCCGCACTGTTGGTAGAGGGGGCGGCAATTTCAGTCCCTAACGAATCGCGAGAACCCCCGGCACTGAACTGATAAATGGCGCTCACTCCGATTTGCCCGCTGCTAGCGATCTCCGCCCACCCCTGTTGCAATATTGATGCCGTCCCTGGACTCTCTGCGAAGAACGAGCTTCCCGGCTCCAAGGTGCCCGACAGAACTCCCGGCGTTCCGTTTAGAACGGGAAATGGCAGGGAGGCGCCGTCTTCGCCCCAGAATTGGAAGTTGAAAGTGATGGGAACTTGATCGGTGTTTGCGATGACGAACCGCATCTTCCAGCCCCCGCCATCTACAATCTGTGGAACTCGCAGCGCGTTTGTGAAGTACTCAGAGGTAGGTGTTCCTCGAACATCAAAAGCCAGGCCATCCGATGGTACGTCTTGGACAATCCATCCGAAGCTATAGTTGAACGCTAGTCTACCTCCCCTGCCTGTTCCGTCAACTGCGTTCATAAGGAAGAAATCGGAAGTATCAGGCGACGCTGGAGACGCCACAATCCAATACTGCTTTCCAGCGAGCAACGCGACGGTAGAAGCAGGGAAAACGGTGGTTACTAGCGAAGATGTTCCCTCCACTTGTAACGGCGCCGTAAGTCCACCCCACGCTGCCAGCGCCGCTCCTGGTAAGCCATCCGAGTCTTGATTGAGAGTGATATTAATTCCTCTCGCCTTACCTCCGGCTAAAAAGAAGGAGAGCGCCAAGTCGATTTGAGTGAGGTTAAAATTGCCGGCTGGTGTAAAAGCCGCCGCTGCTTGGTACGCCCCGGGAAACGAGTTAGCACTGGCAAAAGCGGAACCAACCACAAACTCCCCGGAACAGCATACAAAAGTGTTCCCGGCCAAGAAGTTATTGTATATGGTGACGTTCTGCGCGGCTCCCGAAACGCTCGCGAGAATCAGGAGGGCAAGGCAACCAGAACCGCCGCCAGACGCGATCTTCATGAGATACAATCAGTCCCTTCTTTGATTCAATGAAACTATTCAAAAGGATCCAGCCGAGGTGAACTGCCCGCTCGGCGTGAACTGTAATCCCATCACCGCCATATCCGAGGACGGTGCCGAGAACTTGATCAAACCATGAGCATCCGCAATCGCCGGATTCATCGTCGCAGTAACAAAAGCCTGCCGTGTACGGGGCTGCAAGAGGAGTGAGATTGTGGACTGAGCGCCACTGTCTGTCACAAACATCATCGATACAGTGAGCGGTTGAGTCGGATTAGTATTGGCGACCGCGATGGCTGTCGCATTTCCTTGAGTGTTATCAAATGCCATTGCCGCACTGTTGGTAGAGGGGGCTGCAATTTCAGTCCCTAACGAATCGCGAGAACCACCGGCACTAAACTGATAAATGGCGCTCACTCCGATTCGTCCGCTGCTAGCAATCTCGGCCCACCCCTGTAGCAACATTGATGCCGTCCCTGGACTCTCTGCGAAGAACGATCCGCCTGGGGTCAGTGTGCCCGACAGAACCCCAGGAGTTCCGTTGAGAACGGGAAATGCCAGAGGGGCGCCGCCTTCGCCCCAGAATTGGAACTTGAAAGTAATGGGAACTTGATCGGTGTTTGTAATGGCAAACCGCGTTTTCCAGCCCGCGCCATCCACAATCTGTGGGACACGCAGCGCATTCGTTAAATATGCGGAAGTTGGTGTTCCGCGAACGTCAAACGCGACGTTTCCGGACTGAAGCACCTGGACGACCCAGCCTAAGCCTTGATTGAGGGCCATCCTGCCTCGCGGTCCCGTCCCGTCGCCGGCATTTAAAACCCAAAGCTCCAAAGTATTAGAAGCGGCCGGCGACGCGACAATCCAGTACTGTTTTCCAGCGAGCAACGGCACAGAAAAAGCAGGATAAACAGTGGTTACTACTGAAGAGGTTCCCCCTACTGCTGACGGCGGCATGATTCCAGACCAAGTTTCCAGTGCCCCTCCAGGTACGCCGTTGGAGTCCTGATTCAGGCTAAGGTTGATTGCATTGGTGTAGGGTCCGGATGCATAAATATGAAACGGCAAGTCGATTTGAGTGAGAGTAAAATTACCAGTTGGCGTAAAAGGTGCCGCCACCTGGGAGGCGTAAACCAGCGATGCGACATTCGCAACAGCCGAACCGGCTATAGGCTCGCCGTAACAGCATAGATAGGTGTTTCCGGGCAGGAAAGTGTTGTATATCGTGACATTCTGCGCGGCCACCGGAAAGCACAGGAACAGGAGCATCGCAAGCTCCCGTCCTCGACCGCCCAGAAGGTTCAGCTGGTAGCCGCTAAAAAGCGCGTCGATGTCCCTCTCCCTCACCGCCACGATTGTCTCACTTTCCGCCACATCAACCTTAGCGGCAGTCCCGCGAACTATTCGGATGGTCCTCTGGTTCCTGCGCCTAAACCCGGGCGCGAAACCCGTCTCACGGCGACGATTTTCGATGGAGAGATCCTACCGGTTAGTGACAACGGCCGGGTTGAACTTTAGCTCTCGCGCTCTTGGGCTTCCGGCAACGCCTCAAGCATTTGAAGCGGACTTCGCCCAAAAAGCCCTTGCGCGCTACAATTTACCCAGGAGACTAGGCGAGACTTCAGGCAAACGCGGGTGAATGCAACTGGGTCTTGAATTACGCCGCGCAAAAATTGACGCTGGCGATGCACCTAATTCAGCGCATTTCGAAAGAAGGAAGATGCTGATCCCAAGATATTGGTTCGTCATATGCATTTGGTTGATGAATTTCGCGAACGCGTTCGGGCAATTTCCGCCTAAGCCTAGTTACGGGTTTCTCGCGGCGCCGCAACCGTCGAGTTTGTTTTCCCGCTATACCGCACTCTCCGATATTGATGGTGATGGAAAAATCGATATCGTCACATCCGATAGCGCGGGCATCGTTGTGACTCCGGGCAATGGCGATGGTACCTATCGCCAATCCCTTCACACTGCTTTGAGTGATCCGGCTGCGGCCTTCGCGGTGGCGGACATTGACGGAGACGGCCGGGAGGATTTAATCGTTTACGGCGGCACGGCGTTCTCCGGCCCTTCTTTGACCGTGCTTCTGGGATTGGGTGACGGAAACTTTCGTGTGGCCGGGAAGATGACTCTTTCGGGAATCGCTTTCACCCAGATCTTAGCGGGCACGAATCCGATTGCTCTCGCGGACCTCGACCACAACGGGCTGCTGGATATTGCGACGTACAACGGTCGTGTTTCCTTGAATGGAGTCTTGACTGATACCGTTAGCGTGCGGCTTAATCAGGGAAACGGCACGTTCGGAAGCCCGGCCACGTATCCAACCGGACCGTCGTCGGGCTTTTCCTCGAGCCTTATCGTGGTTGGGGACTTTAACCACGATGGCAATCCCGACATCGCCTCGGCTTCAGCATATGGCGGGATGTCAGTCATTCTGGGGACGGGTACGGGCACATTCGGCAGCCCTCTGACATTCTCTGCGAATATCGACATTGGCACGCAAATCACCAACCTTGCGGTAGCCGACCTCAATGGGGACGGCATCCCCGACTTGGTCACGGCGCAATCCTGGAATCTTGAGCCGACCTGGGCGAGCGTCGCCGTGTACCTTGGTCGAGGAGACGGGACGTTCGTCCCGCCGGCTGCCTATAAACCTTCCGTTATCGATGTGCGCGGAACGACTTCCGTCAACGCGGGAGCGGTGCTCCTTGTGGATCTGACCGGCGACGGCAAACTGGACCTTGTCACGTCCAACTATCGGCCTTCGGGGTTCGGCGAAATCGCGGTCTATCCAGGCAACGGGGACGGAACGTTTCAGGCGGCCTCTGTGTATCAGACTTCGGCTCAAGCTTATTTATTGGCGGCCGCGGATCTCAACTCCGATGGCCGAATGGATCTAGTGGTGACCTCGCCGTCGACGTCCACGCAGTTGGTGGCCTTACAGATATTGAACGGGGCAGCCGCGCCTTATTTGCGAGTGCAGATCACGCATAACGGTCCTACCTACCTGGACGAACAGGCCCAGTTCAACGTGCAGGTAGTCAACTTGGGCGATGCCCCAACTAGTGGAAATGTCGTGGTCACCCCAGGCCTCGAAACTCCAGTGGCTGGATGGAATTGCGGGGCCGTCAACGTCAATTCGTTTTATTCCTTGCAATGCTCGCGGAGCGACAGTTTGGCGCCGGGGGAAAGCTTTTCGGCGATCCCGATCACGTTGGGGAAACCGGATATCAATGTTTCGGGGAACAATCCAACGCTGGTTGCGACGGTGTCGGGCGGGGGGGCGGCGCGTACGAACGGACAGGATGCGGCCGCGGTGATTCGACTAAACTCGCAATGTCCGTTCGTTTTTCTAACCGGCACTACCGTCGGAACTGTTCTGAAGCAGACCGTCGTCAGCCGCTTGGGAGGCTCCTTTATCCTTGGCCTCGGCGGGGACCCCGGCTGCCCCTGGACGGCGAGTTCTGACGCGGACTGGCTTACTGCGCCCTCTCCAAGCAACTCCACCTATACTGTTGCGCCAAACACAACCGGGATGACGCGCACGGCCATGCTCAAGTTTTCGAGCGTTACAGGATGGAGCGACTCACTGACCATCGTCCAATCGGGCAAGACCTGTCTCTACGATGTGGAACCGAAGGACTACACAATGTCTCCGCAAGGCGGACCCATCTTATACTTCGTCACGGTGGAGAGCGGTTGTTCGATTAACCCCACTGTGAGCGCGGATTGGGCTTCAGTAACTACGGTGGGAACCGGATTTATTGTAGATACGGCAGTCAATACGACGTCCCAAATGCGCCAAGCAACGATTACCGTGGGGGACGTAAGCATACGAGTTTTCCAAACTTCTTCGACCCAAGTTTCACTTCACAGCGGGTACATGGCGCATTTCGCCGTCGGCGACGGATGGGAGACTACCTTCCAAATCGTCAATGCATCGGACGCTATAACCAGAGCGTCATTCGCAACATTAGGAAACAGCGGCGCCAACCAGGGAGTGTCCGCATACGTCGACGACGAGAATGTCTACACCAGCACCTTCCTATACAGTATTAACCGCGTTCTTCAGCCGCACGCCGCCGTAGGCATTTACAGCGCGGAACCGGGGAGCGTGGTGCCCATTGTAGGCTCGGCGAACCTGCATTTCGATGCTGGCGTGGGCGGCTTTGTCCGCTTTCGCTTGGTTCCGACCGGGCAGGAGGCAATGGTTCCAATGGAGACCCGGATGGCCAAATCCTTCACTCTGGGTTTCGATAACACGAGTGGGATCGCGACCGGCGTCGCCGTTTCCGCGGACTCCTACGATACAGTGCCTTCTGGCGTGGCCACCGTCACGATCACCATTCGCGACGATGCGGGGAATATGATCGATTCCGCAACCACCAGTATGAATGTAGGGAGCCACGATTCCTTTGTGCTCAGCGATAGGTTTCCGAGCACGGCGGGAAGAAGCGGAACCATACAATTCACGAGCGCGGCGGCGGCGCAGATCAGCGTCATTGGATTGCGTTTCCCTCCTTCAAACCGCTTCAGCACTATTCCGCCAGCTTCCGAAATCGATCCAGGGAGCGGAACGATGTCACAGTTGGCGGTGGGAGACGGCTGGTCGACAACGGTTGAGGTGATCAACACAACCGCCGCGGCGGCTGCAGCGCAACTGACATTTTCAGCGAGTGACGGAACGCCTCTGACGCTTCCGCTCTCGTATGCGGGAACGACCGTCAGTGGTTCTCAGTTGCAACAGACGCTGGCTCCGAACGCGCGGCTGGTGGTGAACATAGCGGGGTCCGATCAAGCGCCCGTCCAAATCGGCTCGGCCCATTTGGCAAGCAGTCCCGGCGTGAGTGGCTTCATTCGCTACAGTTATGCACCTACCGGGCAGGACGCGATTGTTCCGCTCGAAACGCGTCAGGCCGCAAGTTATGTTTTCCCGTTCGACGATACCAGCGGAGCGGCAACCGGCGTCGCGGTGGCGAACTCCAGCGCTTCAGCCGTGACGATTCCGGTGGTCCTTTACGACCAAACTGGCGCGCAAATCGCCAGCAGCACAGTTACGCTTCCGGCCCATGGGCAGACGGCTTTTGTTCTGGGCGATCGAATCGCAGCGGCGCTGAACAGCAAGGGGTCGGCCCGGTTCAATACTCCACCCGGCGGGGCGATTAGTGTGCTGGGACTGCGGTTTCCCAGCTCCGGCGCGTTCACAACCATTCCGGTGATCACGCCGTAGCGAATCAAAGCGCCGGGATCGTCGTGAGCGTAAAGTTCGGCCCTACTCTCAGTCCAATGACACCAGGCGGAAGATAGCTAGACAGGAATTCAACCGACCCCCGGATTCCGGCGGTAACAGGATACGCGTCTGGCAGCATGAACGCCGTATGGCCGTTGGCTGCGAGAGAGATGGTGGAGGATTGCAGCAAATTCCCGCCCTCGTCTCGAATATTGACGGTGACGTCAACCGGAGAATTAAGGGGGTTGGAAACCGCTACGCCGGTAGTGAATTTCGCGGTGTTGTCAAAAACCAAGCGGCGTCCGTATGAATCGGTTGTTTGAAAGGGCACCGATGCCTCTTGTCCATAGGTGGTCCAACGAAAGATCTCAAAGCCGCTCACGACGCCGAAGGAAGTCAATTGCGCTGATCCCGAGAGTACAGGCAGGGAGTCATTGGCTTGCGTATCCACAAACATCGCCGCGCCTGCAGCCAGCGGTAGCGTCAATGCGCTGGTGGTAATGGCGCCCCCGGCCTGCGGCACCACCAACGGAACATTCAACGGGCCCCCGGCGGCGTCGAAAAACTTTAGCGTGAACGAAGTGGCTGAAGCTCCGGTATTCACGATCGCAAAGGTGCTGACGTAGCCGCCAAAATAAGCGATGTGCGCAAGGGATCCTCCGGAAGACCCGTACCCGCTGGCCGGAATAACCGGCAGAGTTGTCAGCGCGGGGCCATTCCCGCGAACTGCCAAGGCGTGAAAACTTCCAAAGGAGTCCGCTGTGAATTGCACGGTGCCGCGCTTGCCGGAAGTAGACGGAAACTGCTGGCTCAAAGTGATGGAGGCATGTCCATTGACCTCCATCGGGATGGAGGCAGTCTCCAGCACGGAGCCGCTCTCGTCTCTTACTGTTGCCGATAACTTCACAGGTTCCGAGCTGGAGCTGGCCAAGGCCACGCCCGTCCACGCGGAACCGGTGTTGTCAAAGGCGACTATGTAAGATTTCTCGCGCGTGGCATCCAGGGGCACCAGCGCCTCCCAGTTTCGCGAGGGGTAACGGAAGGCGCCAAATCCTGTGATGGCACGATTCAAATCGAACAACTGCGCCGATCCGACAGTGAGCGGCGCAGTGGCATCCGTCACCGTATCCAGAAAAACCACCGCATTGGGAGGCATCTTTTGGTCAATGAAGGATGCTATCGAACCACTCGCAGCTCCGACTTGTTGATAGGGAACGCCGATTGGATTCCCCGAGTCTCCATAGAAGCGCAGACTCGCGGTGTCGGCTGAATACAAACTCGCCAGTACGATCCGGCTCTGCCAGCCATCGCCGAATGGCAAATGAGAGAGAACTGCAGGGTCCAGTCCGGTGGGAGCGTAAGGATTCGCGATCGACATAGAAACCGGCCAGGTCGCCGTTTGCCCATAGCTATCGCTTGCAGCGAGCGAGTACGTGTAATTCCCAGCCACGGTCGGAGTGCCCTCCACGGCCGCTCCAGCCGTGACGGACGCAAGGCTCAAGCCAAGCGGAAGCGACCCGCTGGGAATCGACCATTGATAGGGAGGATTTCCTCCGGAGACCTTGCAAGTAAGGGGCGTAATGGCCACGCCGCCGATGTAGCTTCCAGAGGATGACGAACATTCGAGAAATAGTCCCGTGCCCACGGCCAAAATCGTTCCCGAAAAAGTCTGCGATACGCTCACCGGCGAAGAAGCGCTGTCTTGCAGAGTAATCGTAAACGCATAGGGCCCGGGAGTGGTTGGCGATCCGCGCACTGCGGCGTAGGCCAATCCCGGCGTGGAGGAGCTGTAGAGGAGGCCCGGGGGCAAGTTACCGGAAGTGGTCCATGCGACGGGGCCGACACCGCCAGAGGTCGAGCAGTAACTTGAAAACACTTGGCCGACCGATGTCGGGCTACTTGCTGGATTGCACGTCAGCGACAGCCGGGGGGCAACATACGCGCCACCTCGCCAGCTTGCACCCTGCTGTTGAGGCGTCGAGGAGTCGCTGACGTACAATCCTTCGAAGTTGCCCGTGGTTGTGGGCGCACCGCTGAGCAGGGCTGTGTTTCCGGTAATCGTGAGGCTGAGTCCTAGCAATCCATTCGAGATAGGCCAACTATAAGGTGGCGTGCCGCCACTTACCGTGCACTGAACCGGGGGGATGGGCACGCCCACTTCGAGAGTCGGGAGAGTCGCCGGATTGCAGCTAATTCTCAAACTCAGTGGGGCGGTGTTGGAATCGATTGTTCCCATGAAAAGGAAGGAGGTGTATTTGAGGGAGCTATCGGTGACCGACACAGCGAAGACGAAACCTGTTTGGGTTGTCGGTGTCCCGCTAAGAGTGCCGGTATTTGAATCGTTTTGCGCGAAACTCAAGCCGGGCGGGAGCGAATACCCGTTGGTCGATATCGTGTATGGTGGTTGGCCGCCTGAAGCCGTGCAATGGTTCGTATAAGGCTGGCCGACGCGGACCGGTCCGTCGGGGAGCGCGCATGTGAGCGTCAGAGCAGCGGAAACCACGATGTCGAGTTCTTGTTGAAACACCTGCGGGGACGTGGCGCTATCGGTTACCTGAACTGTGAACTTGAATTCGCCAGCGGTATTTGGCGCCCCTGAAATGTAAAGAGAGGTTCCGGAATTCCCGGACGTCGTGAGTCCGGGAGGAAGACTTCCCGACGAAATCGAGTACTGATACGGCCCCAGGCCTCCCGTGGGTGTACAACTAAGGCTGAAGGCGACGTTTAGATTGATATTCAAACCACCCTGCGCGCTGCAATTCATGCTCAGGTTCGGTACGGTGGAAGTTGGCGTGCCCGTAAATATGACAGCTGCGGTGAGGGGCATGGGCTGTGAGGAGTCGGCGGCTTGCAGCACGTAGTAATAAGGCGTGCTGTCGGTTGGCGTGCCGCTCACGATAACGCCACCGGCAGGACCTGGCGAAATCGTCAGTCCATTCGGCAATGCGCCTGTCCGGATTGACCACTGATAGGAGCCGGTTCCGCCCTTGGCCTCGCAGCCTGCGAAGTAAAACGCTCCGGTCTGCTGCGGACCCGTGATCGTCGAACAATTGATGGAGACAATCGCCGGTTGAACGACGCCTGAAACGGCGACTTTCGCCGTTTGCGGCGGTGAGCTACTGTCGGTCGCGGTCAATTCAAAACTGAAAGGCCCCTCCGTGGTCAAGGTTCCAGTGAAGGGAAATCCGGGGAAGGTGTACGCCGTGATACCGGCAGGATAAGATCCGCCGATCAATGACCAACTGTAAGGTTGCGTACCGCCGACGGCGACGCATTGCGCCGGCAGCGTTGCTCCCACGCGCGCGACATTGATAAATGGACAACCAGCGCGGAACTGGCCATCGCCGCCATCTTGAGTGACGGTGAACGTGACACTCGGTTGAGAGGAAAGAGTGGCAGTGGCGCTGAGCGCTGGTCCGCTGTTGGGAGGAATTCCGTAGAAAAAGATTCCATGATCGTAGCGGGCAGACGAAGAGGCGGTGAGTTGCGTGGAGTATAACGAATTGGGATCGAAGGGGAGGCAGTCGGAAGGCGTGGCGGTCACCGTGAACTGTCCTGAGCCGCCCTGTGCGCCGAATTGAGCCGATGGTGGATCGACATTGTAAGAACATGAATTCGAAATGACTACTATCGGGAACTCCTGGAGCAGGGACCCTTCCGTCAAGGTGACGGTTGCATGCAACGGGATGGGTCCGTTATTGGGCGCTACTTTCGCCGTCACAAAGACAGTTTGACGTGGGTAAGCGGTTCCTGAAGTTGCTGAAGTGAAGGTGATCCAGGGAACGTCAGTAGTGACGCTCCATGCACAAGTTGTGTTGAACGCGAATATCTGGCTCCAGGTGCCGCCTGCCGGTGAGATTACCTGGACGCTGGACGGCGAAGACGAAAATAGCGATGTGCATGTCTGTGCGGCAGCCGCCGCCGGCAATAACAATAGAACCGCCAGAATACCAACCAACCCGCACCTTTTCCAGAGCATTGACTTCAAAACTAACACAGAAGAGCCTTTTTTGTATTTATATGCTGGATTCCTTTGTAATGACCGCGGCATACTTAAAATTTCACTTTTCCAATCTCGCCAGCCTTTGCCTACAATAATGGCCGAAACGTGTACTCAATCTACGGAACGCTTGAAGTGGAGTGGTCGCAGCGTTTTGAGAGGCCCTCGATCAATCCGTACAAACGGGACCTCGGTTTTCCGGATTGCTATAAGTGAACATTACCGCAACCAAGGGCGCGCCCATCAGGGGTTCAAAGAGTTCTGGACCGCCGCATAGGCTACTCCGAAACGTGCTTGCGTCCGCCGAACCCCCTTCGTATCGGAGGCGGAGTGCCGCCGTCGGCCCACTGATTCCTGTTGATAACAGCCCTTCCGTTCGACAACCCGATATATCCCTTCAGACGCGGTCCTCTGAAAAACGGGCGCTGTCCGTTCGGTAGCAGGCACATGAGCCGGAATGTCGTTCCGGAGATGTGGTTCCTTCGGGCGAGTGGCCGGGTCGTGCAATGGATCACGGGCACGCGGAGGTTAGATTGGTCAATTTCCGAAAGCCTCGCCCTCGGCCCACGGCTGCGCTGTGACTGCGCTGTGACGTCGGCGGTCCGCGGGGGTGTTTCGGACCATCCCGGAATACCAGCTGTACCGAAAACACAACTACTTAGACCCAAGTGAACCGAACTAAACTGGCGCCCAGCGGGTTCGATTCCCGTTAGCGCTACCAACCTTCCATAGAGTTACGGGCGACAGGGCAGCACGGGTTAGCACGCGCACGGCAGCAGACGAGAACTTCCCCGGTCGAACAGCGTTCATGGCAGAATTG
>Ga0105240_10012984_pt1 | contig 11473 bp, 9 predicted proteins | sample KBSC54metaG_FD_80426 | JGI IMG/M metagenome (GOLD analysis project Ga0105240, IMG submission 80426) | Corn rhizosphere microbial communities from Kellogg Biological Station, Michigan, USA - KBS C5-4 metaG | ecosystem: Host-associated > Plants > Roots > Rhizosphere > Soil | place: Michigan, USA...
AGACAATCCCCACGCCGCGAATCCCGATGCAAGGCCAACAAAGATTGGATGCGCCCATGACACCGGCAGCGCGGAAAACAGCAGCCCGAACACGAGCGTCGGCGCCGGATAGAAGATCGGCCACGTCAGTCCAGGGAGCGGCGTGGCCGTATACGGCGTTTTTCCGGCGACGATCTGCCGCGCCCCGACAACGATTGGATCAAAATCCGAGAAGGCGAGGCCGAGGCGCGTTCGCATGATCAACAGGACCAGGGCTACGCCAAGTCCAATTGTGCAGGCCGCGAGCGCGCGTGAGCGTCGAGACATTTGGCCCTTCGCGGGCTGGCGTTTCGTGAATTGAATGCCGCCCGAAGACGATCGGTCAGCAATCATCGTTGGCGCCAGCGAACTCGGAACTGGCCAACATCGGCGACTTCGGGGAAGCTCCTCGTTAGCGAGTCGTTGAGCGCAGGCGCGATTTTCGAGGAGAACCTTGGTCTTCTGTTGATTACTACTACGTCCACATTGTGAGTTCGGATCGCTGTCAGCACGCGGTTCGTGCGATCTCGCGGATCGTCAAAAAGATCGAACAGCGTACGGGTCGGATTCTCCCGGCTCGCCAAGAAATAAACTTCAGGAGCATCCGGCGTAACGTAAATGAAAGATGAAGCGGAATGCTTTTGGATAGTCGATACGAGACTCACATAGTGGTCGCGATCTCGGCGCGGTATGACCAAACCTCCTCGGGCCAGGTCGAGTTTGGCCATTGATCGGCCGCGTCCGGAGGGAGTCGAGTCTCCTGCGGCCAGGAACACCGGTGGATATAGCAGCGCCAGCGCGATGAAGGCGCACGTTGTGGGCAACATGATTTTGCGAGACGTCTCGCGAATCGTCGCGAGAGCGCCAGCGGTCAGGAGAAAAAACGGTACAACATAGAGAAAATATGCGTAGGTATTCACCGGGAATTGCGAGAACGCACACCAGGCGTTTGTTGAAACTAGGAGCAGGAATTGTTGCCGGCGCAACGGCTGGATCGGATTGACGCCCGGGCGATTGGCGAGAACAGCCGCACCAGCGATGGCTAAGAGCGGATTAGCCATTTTGAGTGCCGCCCATAGAGACACTGTGACGGGCAAGCTGAATGCAGACCAGACCACGAGCACCGCTTCGAGAACTATGACCAGGAAGGCGTCGAACGTGCGCAGGGCACGAGCAGAGAATCTGGCGGCGCCGACGAGATAGACCGGCGGCAAACCAAGCAACAAAGTGAGTAACGGAGGGCCGTCTATCGCGGCCGATTGAAGCCTCTTTTGGGGGAGCACGAACACACCGTGATATAGCGACAGCAGCGCGCCGGCCCGGGCATACGGAACGATGAAGCACACCAGCGGTATGAGCACCCCGCACGCAAACGGCCAGCCGATCGACACGAGTTTCATCAGCCGAGTGCGGACGTCCGAGCCTGACGCCTTCAGGACTTCGAGGCTGACCGTGATGCAAATCGCGAGAATGGGGAGACCCAGCTCAACAATCTCATCGAGTTGGAGTCTGCCGCGCATGATCGCGAATGGGGCGCTCGCAATCGCAGCCAGAACCGCGAGGACGGGTGCCTGCGGAAGCAACGACTCGGGGTTGACGAGCCGAGGAGGTTGCGGAGAAGCGTAGGCATTGAAGATCAAGAACAGCGCGCCGGCCGCGATGAAGTAAACGCCGACGATCTTCACCAACACGGACAGCCCGCCGCAAAGACCAGCCGCCAGAATCCACCGCCTCTTCCCGACATCGAGGTACCGAAGCAGCGCGGCACACCCGAAAAGCGCAAAAATCAGACTGTACCACGACGGCATCGCGGCCGGATAGGTTGGAAAGCTGGACATCAATGCCCCGACCGACAGGGCGGCTGCAGTCAGCGGCGCGGTAAATCGCGATGCGATGTAGTAGCAGGCCGGCATCACCAACAGGATCGCGCCGAACAGCGCGAGTCGAAGAGACACGAGATTCTCCCCGAGAACGCGAAATGCCGTGGCGTTCGCGAAGCTTAGACCGCCGGTGTACAGCTCATCGAAATCCCGGTGTGGAAGCTGGCCGATTAGGACCCTATGCGCACTCTGACCCAAGGTTCCTTCGTCAAAGGGAATCCAGTCCTTCAGCATCAAAGGGCCGAGATAGACTGCGGCCACCAGGACGGCTAGCGCACACGCGACGATGTGTGTCCGGTGTGTTCGCAGCCCCGATGGCTCCGGCACTATTGTGTCAACGCGGAAACCTCTATCAACATCCGAGGTTCCAGAGGCGGCGAAAACGCCTGACATAGCGAGACGTGAGGGGGACTTCGTTATGGTACGCTGATGACGTTTAGGCGGGACTATCTGACGAGCCGATCGCTTCCCCGCTATTCGAGCCTTGTCCATCCAAACAAGCATCTTCTGATATTCTGCGTGCCACCGGCGGTGAAAGCCCAACAAATCAATTAGGCGTTGTGTCCATTCCGTGCCACTCATCGATTCGCGCGTAATGGAGACGCGTCACGCTATCGGATGTTATTCAAAACCGGCCTCAACGAGTCGTTCACGTTCATCATGCGAAATCCCGGGCGTCCATGCGAATCGTAGTCGTTAGCCCTACCTCGTTGGGTCGACGATTTCTGGACGGTGGTTCGTCGCCGCCGATCCTTCGTCGTCCGCATGAGGCCCAGTCAGCGACGCCGAGTCGATATTTGGCCTGCGGAGCACCATGGCGAGCGACGGAAAGTACATCAACCACATCATTGCCGGAGCGGCAACCCGAAAATATTGGGCGACGTCACGCGTATCGCCGCGGGCGTCGACGTACAGCACCAATGCATCGCTTAGCAATACGAGAACAATCATCTCCAATCGCCGGCGGGGAATGACAAATAAGGGCAGTGCCTCGTAGGCAATCGGTGAGGAAGGCATGAGCGCTAGGACGCCAAGGAGTCGCGCTTCTGGGCGACGCCAGCGTAGGAAGGCTAGGAGCAACAACACTCCGCCGGTCACACGCCACGGCGCAAAATGCATAGGCGATGCACGAGCGGTCTCGATCCACTCGCGCGGCCACGTCGGCATGACAATAAGACTGGCGAGACCGACGCCGACCATGATCGCCGCGTGCTTCCACGACGGACCAAAAACAAAAACGCCGAGTCCGACATTGGGCTTGAAGACGCCGAGCCAGACAAGCGCAGGCTCGAACAATGCCGCAGTGAGCAACACTGACCAATGCGCCATGAACACGGCGTCGGCGAATGATCCGCTCAAGCACATAAGGAGTGGCCACCATGCAGCGCGGGTGACGGTGAACGCAAGAACCGCTGACGAGACGCCCGCGAAGACTGAGCCGGCGATGGTTGCCGGAAACCACGCAAGCGGAATGGTAGCCAGCGCGGTGGGCAGCGGATAAAGAAATCCTGACCTGAAAACTCGCCCGACGATGACGTAAGGATCGCTGCCCTGGACCACAGCACGGGCCGCAAGCCACCAAGCTTTGAAGTCCTGCGCGCCGAACCCCGGTGTTTTTGTGTTGAGCCACGACGCCAGGCCGCAAGCACAACCGACGAGTAACGCCACGACGAGGCGCGTCCGACGGTCTCGTTTCATCTCCCTACGCTAGCACGACGCCGGCGAGCATTCTAGTCTCTCGATGACCGGCGCCACTTCGGCGAGCGTGTGTCATTGTTGACTAGAACTAGAATTGGTGCGGTGATACTGTTGAGCGATGAAACGACGCTTGGCGTTTGCGCTGCTCGTCGCAATTTGCGCAGCGACGTACGTCGCTCGCCTCGCGATCATAATGCCGTACTATGGGACGGACTTCGATCCTGTGCGGTACGCGGCTCGTCTCGTGCTTCACGGTCAGAATCCGTACGCCCTCATTGGACCCGGACGTCCAGTATTCTGGAACTTCCGTCTGCTTTATCCATTGCCTGCCGTTCTGGTGGCAATGCCGTTTCTCGCAATGCCCATCGTAGCGGCTCGGGCGCTATTCGTTGGCCTTACGAGCGGCTTGCTGGCCTTCGTCATGACACGCAAGTCGTGGTGGCCCGCACTGGTCTTCTTAAGTGCCTCGTGGTGGTATGCGATCGGCGTCGCACAGTGGTCGCCCGGTCTGCTTGCCGCGACGTCATTGCCCTGGCTCGGGTTTCTCGTTGCGGCGAAGCCCAACATGGGCCTCGCGGTACTCGCTGCCGCCAGCTCGCGGCGCGCGTTCATCATTCTGACGTGCACAGCGACCGCCATCGCAGCACTTTCGTTTGTCGTCATGCCCCACTGGTTGGCGGGTTGGCAGGACGCGACTCGAGACACTCCGCATGTGCGACCACTCGTAGCGATACTCGGCGGACCGTTGCTCCTACTGGCGGCCCTTCGATGGCGACGCGCTGACGCCCGGTTGCTCTTGGCGCTCGCTATCATACCGATGAATCCCGCTCTGTACGAAGGCTTGCTGTTATTCGCCATTCCCACGAGTGCGATCGAGGCCGGCCTACTGGCTCTCGCTTCTTGGTTCGTCGATCCGCTATCCCATTCGCGATTCGTTACAGCTTCCGGGTTCGCGTCTGCCGGACAGGCGATGCTGGTCTGTATGTATTTTCCTGCCCTCGTCTTGGTCCTTCGCCATCCAAATATTGGACCTGCACCCGCCTGGATCGAGCGAATTGCGGAACGACTCCCACCGTTGCTACGCGGCGCTCGACCCGCCGACACATCGAGCGATGATGTAACGCATCTCCGCCGAGTTTGAGCTGACTCACGTGCAAGCGCGTTCATCGGGGGGCTTTCGCCGCTACAGACCTGCAAGGGACTGCGGATTGCCTAACCGCGAGGGGAGCCGACGTCAGCTCGGTTTGACACAAAATTTGGTTTGTAGCCGATCGCAAACAGGTTTCCCGCCGGCAGCGGTAGTGCCCACCTCCCCACACGCGATGCATCCGCGAGCGCGAGCAGCCCACGTTTCAAAGCCCCAGGGAGCGGCATTAGCTTGGCCCAATAGCGAATCGGATATCGATTGAGAATCGAGCCGACCTCCACGTCCCGAAAGCCAGCCGTTGTCACCAATCGTCGGACGCTCGCAGGTGAAAAAAGTTGAAGATGTTCGATGTCGAAGATCGGAGACTTTCGTCCCAGAAGTCGCGCTGACGCCGCTCGGCGGTTGTGCCCTACGAAGAACACCGCCCCGCCAGGCTTCAGTAACCGGAAAACGTCTCGACACATTGCCATAGGATCGGACAAGTGTTCAAGAGTCTGAAAGCAGGTAACAAGGCGTAGGCTCTCAGGCGCATAGTCTGCAACTCGGAAGACGTCGTGCCGAATTAGCTGTCGAACCGCGAGAGGAGCGGCAGCGATCGGAGCCGCAGAAGGCTCGACACCTATCACGTTCACAAAACCCGCGTCGAGCAGTTCATCCAAGAAGCACCCGTCTCCCGTACCAATGTCGAGCGCACCGTCGAGGTCAGTGAGGTTCCGTTGGATTCGAGGGAGAAAATCAGCGTATGTCTTAGCCGCGCAACTGGATTCGGATCGACTGTCGAATGAGGCCTGCTCGTACGCGATGTGGAGCGACTGCGGCGCTGGAGCTGGTGACGCATAGACAAGGTCGCATCGTCGGCACTCGACCAATCTCCAATGCATGTACTCCGGCACCTTGCGCGACGCGAACGCGAACGCGTCCAGCTTCGATAGATCGACGCTTGATTCCGCGAACGTAAACGAGTCATCCGCAGAACCACACAACGGACAGTTTCGTTGCACCATCTTGAATTGTAATTTGCTCATCAGGTCGCGTCGGCCTCCGCGGCGACACCACTCACCACGTTCGCGCTGCTGCCGTCGCTGGTGGCGGGTTTCGCTACGCCGCATCGACGCGCCAGTACAGTGTAGCCGAGGCAATCGTCCCCACCCCTGCCCCGAATGGAGACATTTGCGATGGTCGCGAGTACGAGGACCAATGGACTGAGCGCGAGTCCGACAACCCGGCTCGTGTAACGCAGGAAAGCTGAGGGCCTCGACGTGTGTAACAGAGGCAATACGAGCGCCATAACCTTGTAACACGCGACCGTCACGGCATTGCCACGGGCATACACGGAGACGCTCTGGAAATGAGGCGCAGAGAAGATTTGTTTCAGGCTAGCGGGCGTAAACCGCCAATAGTCGTGCGGAATAAAGTGGTATCGTGCGGAAAACGGAACGGTGAGAATCAGCTCGCCTCCCGGACGGAGGACCCTCGCTATTTCAGAGACGAATTGGCGTGTATCTGCTACGTGTTCCATCGTTTCTGTACACAGAACGATGTCGACGGAAGCATTGTCGAGCGGCCATCGGTTGCCTTGAAAATGGATTGTGTCAGGAATCTCATAGCCAAAAAGCGACTTCGCATCGGCGGTATCAATGCCGATGTACTTGCCCTGCGGACTCACGAGGCTCCGGTACGGCTGTGCACCACAACCAACGTCGAGGACGACGCCCTCGCACGTCGGAAGCAGTGCGCTCAAGTCCCTCCAAATTGTTCCGGCTTGGAGGTCGAGAAACCGTCGGAATGCCGCAGTCATCCTCCGCGCCCGCGTCGAGGGAACAGCGAACGCCGGCGGACGCCATGCCTCGCCTTCGCGTTTGGTCATGTCGGTGCGATGTCCCAACGGCTCGGCGGGGCGCTTGTTTCCGTGGGGTGCCTGATCGTCACTCAGTTCGCGCATCGCGAACGCCTCGGCGAGGCTGAGTCGGTTGGAAGCATCGTCGGTCTGTTGCAGCTAGTCGTCCAACGCCACGCGGCCTACGGCAGGACGCACCTCGCCATTCCGGATAATGCTCCGGCGAATGAATAGCGGACGACGCTTCACTTCTTCGAAAACCTTCGCCATATACTCGCCGATCACGCCCACCGCGAAGAGGTTGAGCGCACCAAACAGCATGACGGTCAATAGCAGAGTCGTAACGCCTGGCGGCACGAGTTGCGGTGCGAGAAGGCGAAGTACGATCTGTGCAATCATAAGCACGAGCGTGACGACGAACATCAACGCCCCAACGGCACTTAGAACATCGAGAGGCACGCGGCTGTATGCCAGAATTCCCTTCTTCGCCCAGCCGATGTTCTTCAGGAGGCTGTTCGTGGTGACGCCGAACATGCGCTCCGGCCGGGTGTAGTCGACTCCAGTCTGTCGGAAGCCGGCGAACGCGCGCACGCCTCTCAGAAACAGGTCGCGCTCCGGAAACCGGAGTATGGCGTCGACGACCCGCCGGTCGAGAAGCGAGAAGTCACCGGCGTCATGCGGAATTCGCACGAACGAGAAGTAGTCGAAGATGCGATAAAAAGCCTTGTACGCGAGCTGCATGATCAACGAAGCTCTTCGCTTCACTCGACGTCCGTATATGACGTCGTAGCCTTCTCGCCACTGAGCGACGAACTCCTCGATCATCTCCGGAGGGTCCTGAAGGTCCCCGTCGAGCAACACGACGGAATTCTTGGTTGCGATCTCCATTCCGCTTCGAAACGCCGCTTGCGACCCAAAATTCCTCGAATGAGAAATCCCAATGACCCTGCGATCCGCGCTCGAGATTCCGCGGATGATCTCTTCTGAATCATCCGGACTGCAGTCATTCACAAAGATGATCTCGTAGTCGACACGAAGCTTCGCAAACGTCGAGCGGAGCCGCTCGTACATGATAGGAATCGCTTGATTGTCCTTGTAGCACGCGATCACTGCCGACACGCTGTGTTTGACGTCGAGCGCGTACTGTTTGGAGCTCCGTTCATAATCGAGCTTGTCGGGCAGCGCAGAGTACCATGCCAAAGTGCGCGTCAGGCCTTCGTCGAAAGCCACACGCGCGCGCCAGCCGAGTCGAAGACTGGCTCGCGTCGGATCTGCGTACCACCCCGTCATATCCCATTTGCGAGATGGCATGTTGAACGACGGCGGCTCCGCGATCGCGAATAGCCGCCGAGCCGTTGCGGCAACGTCAGCGATCGTCGTCTTGACACCGGTTCCGATGTTAAACGATTCCCCGTAATCCTGCTCCGTCAACGTCAGCGCCGAGAGGATGAACGCTTCGCACGCGTCGTCGATATAAACGAAATCACGCGAGACATTGGGATCGACGAACGGGGGATATCCGCCTTCACTGCCCTGCCGCACCACGTTTGGGATAAGGCGGGAGGAGTCCTCCAGCGGCCCGTAGACAGAATATAGGCGCAAGTTGCAGCAAGGAAATTTCCTTCGCTTTCCCCAATAGTACAGCAGGTTGGCGGCAGCAACTTTCGAAACTGCGTATTCGCTGTTCGGAGCGGTTAGATCCGTCTCCTTTGGCGCGGACGCATTGTCGCCATACTCTGACGAGCTCCCGGCGTGTACGTAGCAGGCAATACTGCGAGCGGCGAGACGCTCAACGAGACGCGATACGAATCCAAAGTTCGTCTCGTAAATTCGATGGGCGTCCACCTCGAACGGATACGCGCCATATGCGACGCAATCGAACACGACTCTCGGCCTCACATCGTCGAGCAAGGCTTCGACGTTCGGATCGACAAGAAGGTCAACAGCGCGAACGTTCCTGGAATCCACTCCTGCTAGACGCCACGCTGGGGTCCGACTGGTCGTACCGACAACATCAGGCCTGGCCCGGAGGACCTTGTGAAAGAGCTGGGCGCCAATAAAGCCGCTCGCGCCAAGCACCAGAATTGGTCCTTGAAGTTGTCGAATTCTCGCTTCGAGACTCGGATCGACATTCAGCGAGATTTGCGGCCTGCTCACAATCTATCCGTTGTCGGAAGTGCGCTCAAATTTGGCATGCGATTCCCAGCACCGATGACGGATCCAGGCCCGATTCCCTTCGATGGAATTTCTGCGATCCGTATAGGCCCGACGGATATCCGCGCGCGGGGAGATGTGTAAACCTGCGTGGACCAACGCCCCGAGTGAGCAGGTATTGCGCAACCATACCTCCCACTCCGCCGTGTTCGACGTGTTCTTCGACGACGAGCAAATGACCCGACATCGACAGATCATCGATCAACGGCTGCGGTACGTCGGCAAACGGCAGTTCACTCAGCAGCCAAACGCTCGGGCGGCGATCCTGCGGGATCGTTCTCGCCGCTTCGACAATCCCTCCCGCCAGAGGGCCGACGGCAAGAATCGTTGCGCGGCCTTCACTCCCTCGGGACAACAATTGACGCCATGCGCTATATTGTGGAAGCGCGAGATCTTTCGGCTCCTCTGAAAGGCCCAAGCGGAGATACACTGGAGATTCCGTGCTCGCCAGACGGTGCACCATTGGACGGAGGTCCCCGTCGAACGCGGGTATGAGAACCCTCATATGAGGGAGAGTGAGCATCACGCCGTAGTCTTCGATTGCATGATGCGTTGCGCCCATCACCCCATAGCCATAGCCGCCGCCGTTCCCCACCATCACGACCGACAGGTTGTGGAGACAGATGTCGTTACGAATCTGCTCAAACGGCCGCGCGTACATGAACGGAGCGATGCTGTATGCCCACGGCCGCATACCAGAACGCGCCAGCCCGGCCGCTAGCGAGACCATATTCTGTTCTGCAACGCCAACGTTGATGAATCGCTTGCCCAGAGCGTCGCGAACGGGCTCCAGAGCCTTGAATCCGAGATCTCCTGTCAAGAACACGAAATCCGGGCTTGCCGCAGCCTCGACCATGAGCGCGCAGAACTGAGCTCTCACTCGCCGTCGTCCCTCGTCGGCACACCCGCAAGCTTAATCTCGCGTACCGCCTGATCGTATCGCGCGCGGTCCATCGGCAGATAGTGCGAATCCATACGTCCTTCCATGAAGGAAACACCATTGCCTTTGGTTGTCCTGGCGACGATCGCCTGGGGATAGTCACTATCCGCGCTACTGGTCAATGCTGCGCTCAACGCAGCCACATCGTGGCCGTCAACCTCCTGGACCTGCCACCCGAAGTTGCGGAATTTCTCGGCGAGTGAATCGAGGTTGGCTACCTCTTTAGTGGTACCGAACCCCTGCAAGCCATTGAGGTCAACGATCAACGTGAGATTCGATAGGCCATGATGCTTGGCGAAGATCAGCGCTTCCCAGCATGACCCTTCATTCCACTCACCGTCAGAAGTCAGGCAAAATACTCGGCCCGGCTCGCCTCTCAATTGCTTCGCCAGCGCGAGCCCCGAAGCGAGGCTCGGACCATGTCCCAAACTGCCGGTGGCAAAAAGGACCTCGGGAATCCCATTGCACGGAGGATGGCCACTTAAACGCGTTTCATCCCGATGAAAAGTCGCGAGGTCGTCGTCAGTGAGTACTCCTTTCGACCACAGCGTGACGTAAAGCGCACCGGCGGCGTGACCCTTTGAGAGCACGAACGCGTCGTCGCGGCCCAGCATCTGATGGTACAAGCACATGAGAATATCAAATGACGACAGATTGCCGCCAATGTGACCGACGCCACTCTCAAAGTGCATGCGCAGCAGTCGAAGCTTGGCACCAAGAAGCAGGTCTGAGGGCAGTTCCCGTTTCATCAATGGTTTGTTCACGCGATATCGCCCGTACCCGTATCACATGTCGATTGTCTTGTATTGGCAGCTTGCCACGAGCAAACGCGTACTCCAGCCTGCTCGAACGCGTTCAACTCTTGGCGCGGAGATCCACGGAGAGCACATGGCGTCGCTAAACTTGCTCGATGGAGATCAGAAACGCCAATGAACGTCAAACTTGCCGATGCTTGTTTGTCTTCGGAATTTCGGTGACCAGCGAGTCCTGCTGGGCCGGCGGCATAATTCCGGAGAATTCTGGCTTCCGATTGAGTACGAAAGATTCACACTGCGATTATTCAACGTCGCAAGAATTCGCAAACCTCTCCCAACACGTTCGTCGAAAACGTCGCAGATGGTTGGCGTCGGACCGGTGAGAAAGTACAACTCCGGGGCGTCCGGGAGCATGTAGATGCGGGGCTAGCACCTGCTCCCACAAGATGCGCGAGTGTCCATTGTCGAGGCGCGCAGAAACAACGGGCGGAGGACCGCCGCGGTACTTCCGAGGATGATGCCGCACACGTCCGCGCGTGCGGACATGCTGCGCCAAGATGATATGCGGGACCATGCCCCTCGACTAAGAGGCCGAGGACCGTCCATCAGGGCTCGCTCGGTCTTACTAGGGCCATAACAATGTCTCGTGTTTCAACGAAAGCCTGAGTTGGAGCGTGGCTCACAGGCACTTAAGTCCTTAATCGGCTCGATAGCCGATCCATCCACGCTGGAACCTCTCCTTCATTCGGTCGCCGGAGCACCATGATTAGCGCCGGAACATAGAGCAGCCACACGATCGCCAGCCGCGCGCGCGCGTAATAGGCGAGCGTCTCATGCTGCGCAGAGAGATTTGCCATCGCTAAGTACATCACGTCGCTCAGCAGTGCGAGCGTGATCATCTGCAACTTCGTGCGCGGGATCAGGAACAGCGGTAGCGCCTCGTAGACGATCGGGGCAGAGGGAACGAGTGCTAGAACCGTGAGC
>Ga0105240_10012985_pt1 | contig 11473 bp, 11 predicted proteins | sample KBSC54metaG_FD_80426 | JGI IMG/M metagenome (GOLD analysis project Ga0105240, IMG submission 80426) | Corn rhizosphere microbial communities from Kellogg Biological Station, Michigan, USA - KBS C5-4 metaG | ecosystem: Host-associated > Plants > Roots > Rhizosphere > Soil | place: Michigan, USA...
CCCGGCATAATTCCCCGCTCACACATGCCGGTGTGGCGGAATGGTAGACGCGGCGGACTCAAAATCCGCTTCTGGCGACAGAGTGGAGGTTCGAGTCCTCTCACCGGTACCAGTCAAGGGTTTCAGGCGCTGCCACCTAGACCCATGAATCTCTCGAAACCCGCTTAACAGCGGGTTTTTTCATGCCTAGCGTGTGCCATCGAGTGCCATCACTTCCCAGGGAAGCACGCACACTCTGACGGTACTTCTGACGGTATCTGTGTATGATCCCGCCGCCGCAGTGCATGAGGTGCCGTCAACGGCGTTCGTCTGTCGCAGATACCGTCAACCGCTTCTAAGCGGCTGTCAGTACAAGCGAAAGCGACAGGCTCTGAGCGCTCAACGAAGCATCATTCCTGCACGACGCGGAGCACTTCGCGCGACCGAGATACCGTCATGACGGTACCCAGGGAACTTGCAGATACCGTCCTGTCCTAATAAGCCGCCATATGGCGGCTTTTTTGTTGCTCAAAGGACTGAACCCTTGCCCCGCATTTACATCGCCTGCCTCGCCTTCTACAACAACGGCATCCTGCACGGCCGCTGCATTGACCTCACCCAAACCTAGCAACACTCGTCGAGTACGTCGAGATGATTGACAAGCACGGTGACGAATGGGCGGCCTATATGGAGCATTGCGAAGACATAGGATGCGACCCGACCGAGCGTCATTTCGAGAACTGCCACGCTGGCGAAGCTGATTCTGAGCTAGTGTGGGTCGAGCAGTTCCTTGAGGACACCGGAACGCTAAGCAGCACCCCGGAGAACCTGCGCAGCTACTTCGACGAGAGGCGCTACTTGCGGGACATGAAACTCAATGGCGACGTGGACTTCGTAGAGCGCGACGACGTCACCTATGCCTTCTGGAGGCACTAAGGCCCTGTCGGCACCTTTGCATCATTCGAGCGCAGCTTGCCGCCCAACATGTTGCCCCCTCTCAGGGCGATGCAAACCGGAGCGGGCGGATTCGCCGGCAACCTCTTTGCATAGACTTGATAAGTAAACGGCGGCCCCTTGCCAATAGCTTCCGCGTAGCCAGGAACATCTTTTGTATACGCATTGATGATCACGTCGCCCCAGTAGACATAACCAAACCCGGTGCCGTCATCCACTACACCCTCTTTGCCGCATGGTCCAATTGCGAAGGTGACGTTGTACTGATGCTCCTTCGCAAGTGCTAGCAAATCAGTATTGGTACTGAAAGCTATGCGCGAAATAGGGATTGAGGGTCGGGGCTTCTGGCCCACGTACTCAAGTTGCGTCTGATCTTTAAAGTCCCCATCAGAAACAGAGATGACACGAAGATCCTTCGGTCCATTTGAGCCGAACGGCCAAGCGCAGGCGGCCAGCGAGACGCAACAGCCGGCTAGACCGGCGACGAAGACAAGCTTGCGGCGGGCGACCATCGTGTTACCTGTTAATGAAAGGCGGATTGACCAGCGGTGCACCACCGAGGACTTGCGCTGGACTGTTTATGCCCGGACCGCCAGCATTCATCATCTGCTGAAAGTCGCCGTGCGATGCGAAATGGTTCTCGATGTACGAGTTCGCGATTCCATAGGGGCTAGAGTCCCAAGAACCGCCCCAGCCCGCAACGAAGTTATCAAATTGGAAAGCGCTGCCACCTTGAGCGTTGACGTCAACCCAAGTGCCCACGCTGTTACTTAGTGCCTGCAAGTCCCGAGAATGGAATCGGCTGACAGGATCGATTGTGATAAGGAGGTTGACCTTGCCGCATGCTTGCAGAGCCGCTGCCGCCGCCGTATCGCCACCGTAACTGTGCCCGATAAGATTGATGGGGTCGCCAGGAGATTTTTTTGCGGTGTTGTTGATATCTTTGACGATATCGTCCAACTGCTTCCAGGAGTAGTACGCGGAATCGGGGTGCGATTTGCTGTAGTTGTCGTAGTACCCCTTTACGATTCCGCTGCTAGCGTCAGCAGCTCCGCCCACGAAGATGTCGCGTAGACCGTCAGGATCGACGCGATTCAGGGGGTTGTTGCTAACCGCTGCATATGGATTGATCCCGCCGGCTATGCCCACCGGGTCGGCCTGCATAAAACGCCCCGTGTTCGGGTCGTAGTAGCGGTTCAAGTTGTAGATCATTCCGGTCTCGGGATCGTAGTAAGACCCCACCGATCGAATACTGAGGGAATAGCCATTCGACAGGGTCGGCTGGTCTCCCCAGGCATTGCTCTTATATGGATTTTGCCAGATCAAGTTACCCGAACTGTCGGAAACAGCTCTGGGGTTTCCGGTGTGATCCGTCGTAACGTAGCCTACAGTGGAGTTCGCACCGACTGCGGCAGGCGTGTCCACCGTCGAAACGAGCATGTCTCCCACGTAGACATAGGATCGCGAGCCTGTCGGGCTAATTTCGGAGATGAGGCGGCCACCTTCATCGTAGAAGAAGCGTGTGGTCACGCCGTCCACGGTCTTGGAAGTTCGCTCGCCCTTGGCGTTGTAGGTGTACCTAACGTCGCTTGCCGCTTGCGCAGCGGCCTCGCTACTGATTGCAAACGCCGATGCAACACCGATCCACACGAGCGCTTTACGCGCCGTTGTCGCGAAATCCATGCGATCCCCTTAGGAGTCCCTGAGGTTTCAATGGTCGCCAACAAGGCCGTGATGAATGCGTGAAGCCACTACCCGCTCTAACCCGGGTGATTCCTATCCACCCAATCCACCGCCCATGACCTAGCGTACTCCACAGCGGCCTCCTCCGAGATCAGATGGACGCCGTCAAGAGACTCGGCCGGCTGTCGCCGCAGCCCATAGTCACCACGGCATCGAACTCACCGCCAACCTGGTCTAGCGATTTGGACGCGTGCGTGCTCAGGTCGTAGCCCAGCTCCGCCATGAAGCGAACCGCCTTAGGGTTGATTTGCCCGGAAGGCCGCGAGCCTGCGCTTTGCGCATCGATGTCGGCTCCGCCGTACATGCGAGCGAATGCCTCTGCCATCTGGCTGCGATTGGAGTTCTCAACGCAGACGAATAGAACCCGATGAGTCATCAGGCGACCCTCAGCGCAGGTAACTGCGTAGCACCGACATCACTGGCTCCAACTCTTTTAAGGCCTTCGGGTTGCTGGCTGCGACATGTTCGCGCAGATGATCTTCCAGCAACAGGCTCATGAGTCCCTGGACCGCCCCACGAATCGAAGCTGCCTGCTGCAGCACCGTGTCGCAGTCCGCATCGGCCTCCAAGGCCTTCTCCAGGGAGGCCACCTGGCCGCCGATCCGGCGGACGCGGGTGATCAGGGATTTCTTGTTCTGGACGGTGTGAGACATGGTGATCTCCTGGCGATAAACATAGTATAGGGGGGTATACCTTCTTTGAGATAGATCCCGTGATCATGCCCGACCCCAAACCGTTCCAGCACTCCCATCAGTTCAACGAGGGCAACCCGCTGGCTGAGAAGAACACCCTAAGGGCCGTCGTCATCACCGCGATCATGATGGTGGTGGAAATCGTGGGCGGTTACACGCTCAACAGCATGGCGCTGCTGGCGGACGGTTGGCACATGAGTTCCCACGCCCTGGCACTGGGGGTGTCCGCGGGTGCCTATGTCCTTGCTCGCCGACTGGCCACGGATCGGCGCTTTGCCTTTGGCACATGGAAAATTGAAGTGCTGGGCGGTTACAGCAGCGCCCTTCTACTGGGTGTCGTGGCGGTCCTGATGCTGGTCCAATCGGTGGAGCACCTGGTGCACCCTGCTCCGATCCATTACGACCAAGCCATCCCGATCGCAGTGGTGGGCTTGCTGGTGAATCTGCTGTGCGCATGGCTGTTGAAAGATGGCCATCACCACGGTCACGACCATGGACATGATCACGGCCACGCTCACGGCCATGCGGACCATGGTCACCACCACGATCTCAACCTCCGCTCGGCCTACCTGCATGTGGTGGCCGATGCCGCCACCTCCGTGCTGGCGATCCTGGCCCTGCTCGGTGGCAAGTTCCTCAACATCGGCTGGCTCGATCCCGTCATGGGCATCGTCGGCGCCGCGCTCGTCGCGCAATGGGCCGTCAGCCTGATCAAGCAATCCGGTCGCGTCCTGCTCGATGCCGACATGGATGCCCCGGTGGTCGAAGAAGTCAGGGAAGTGGTGGCCGCCAAACTATCCGGCACAGCCATCACCGACCTGCATGTCTGGCGCGTCGGCAAAGGCCGCTATGCCTGCATCCTCGGCCTGGTCACCGACAAGCCACTGACGCCTGCGGTGGTGCGCGGTTATCTGGCGGTCCATGAAGAGCTGGTGCATGTCACCGTGGAGATTGCCAAAGCAGATGCGCCGGCCATGGTGTTCTTCCCTAGCGAGCGCCATGCCTGACGGCATTCCGACTTCGATACACAAACGGTGGCAGTAACCCTTCCGGGATGCCTATGCGGTGCTTGCCTGCGTCTGGACCTTCTGGCCCTTGGGGTCCGATTGCGAATTGCTCCCGCGCGGATGTCACATTCCGCGATGCCAAATCGTCATGACAGTGCGAACCCCAAAAGAGGAACTCACCATGACTGTAAGACTCAATCCCGTCGCTGCGGCCCCTGCTCTGATGAAGGAGTTGTACGACAGCTCCGTCAGCCTCACCTCGAAGGCTGACCCTATCCTCGCGGAGCTCGTCAAGATCCGCGCCTCGCAGATCAATGGCTGCGCGAACTGCATCAACATGCACACATACATGGCCCGTCACAACGGAGAAACTGAGCAGCGCATCAACCTTGTCGCCGCGTGGCGCGATGCCCCCTGCTACAGCGACCGGGAACGCGCCGCGCTCGGCTGGGCGGAAGCGCTCACTCGGCTCTCCGAGGCCCATACCCATGTGGAAGCCTATGAGGAACTGAAGAAGCACTTCTCGGACGAGGAGCAAGTAGTCCTGACGATGACCATCATCGTCATTAACGGCTGGAACCGTATCGCCGTCGGCTTCGGCGGCTGGGCCGATCCGGCCGCGCTGAAGGCCCAGGCAGCCGCAGCGGCTTGAACGCGAACGCACATACCGAGGATGTAGCAGCGACGTTCAAGCTGCTACATCCTAAACTCGTCCGCGTTGCCTACCGCATGCTCGGCTCAGTCCATGATGCGCAGGATGTCGTACAAGAGGCATTCGCTCGCTGGATCGCGATCGATCGCAGCGATATCCGCGAGCCCGAGGCCTTCATGCGTCGGACCGTCACCCGGCTCTGCCTGGATCAGCTTAAGTCGTCACGCCGGCAGCGTGAGACGTACCTCGGTCCCTGGCTTCCCGATCCGATGGTCGGCGAGGACGAAGAGGACGATGTGACGCTCCCGCTCATGCTGGCGCTCGAGCGGCTCACGCCGCTCGAACGCGCGGCCTTCTTGTTGCACGACGTGTTCGGACTGGCATTCAACGAGATCGCAGCGACCCTCGAACGGGATGTCGCCGCATGCCGACAGCTCGCGGCGCGCGCGCGTGCGAACGTTCGCGACGCCAGGCCACGATTTCAGGTCGAGAAGCAGCGCGGCCTGGAGATTGCGCAAGCCTTCTACACCGCCTCCCGGAGCGGCGACCTGACAGCGCTCGGGAAAATGCTCGCCGCCGACGTGAGCCTGCATGCTGACGGTGGCGGTAAACGTCCGGCAGCCGAGGCGCCCGTCATCGGATTCGAAGCGGTAATGAAACTTCAGGCCGAACTCGCCAGACTGTTTGGCCTGAATGAATCGCGACTCATCCGCCTCGCTTTAATTTGCGGCCTGCCTGGTTTCATCACGCAGGAGTCCGATGGGGAACTCTCGACGACTGCCCTCCATAGTCAGGACGACGGCATTACCGCAATTTATGTGGTCCGAAATCCCGACAAGCTCAAACATCTGCATTAGCCAAGAACCTGACGCGGAAGTCGATTTGCCAGCACGTCACAGATCACAGCGGTATCGAGCCATGCAACTTCTGGTGATCGGAGCGAGCGGCCACAATTAGTCTCTGTATCGCGGCTCTTGGAAATGTCCACCTTGGGTCGGAAGCGGACAGTTCGAGTTTGCCAAAAGCGCCAACGCCGCAGGCCCAGTCAAGGAAGCTTGGATCGCTCGAAACACTTCACAGGCTTACTCCCACGAAACTCGTGCATAACGTCAAAACTTTGGTTTACGCGCACTGTCTCGCCATTTACACAAGCTTCGTCGACTCCAAGGGCCATGTCGCGTTGAAGCGAAGTGTCCGGTCGCGACGATGACGATGCCAACGCCTGGGCGGATTGAGTAGAGGCAGGCACCATAATAAACGTCGTCTTCGGCTCCGTTTCCTTAGCGTTTTCCACCGCACGCGAAACATCCTCGATGATGCGCTTACGGGAATATTCCTGATAGAAGACGAAGGCTCCCGCGATGATTGCGGCGCCAATCACCTTCGCTATTAAAACCTTCATTGGTCCGCCCGTGGCCCTGCCAAAAAACTGGAGCGTAAGGGAACCCATCGCCCTCCGAATAGCCGGCGGATTGCCTGATGAAGCACGTTGGCGGGATAGCCATCGAACTTGGCGAGATCGCAGATTCGGGTTTTGGCGGCTAGCTCGCGCAACACGAAGCCGAGAGGCTGGCAAAAAATCGGCGCGTTGAACGGCAGGGCATCTCCCGATGAGCGGCGGCGCGGCGCCGGGCGATTACCGCCGGCTTGGACGGTTACCCGGCGTATCGAGGAATGCCTACGCTCCAGCCATCGGGCGATCTGGTGGAGCGATTCACCTCGCTGCCGTCGCTCCCACAGCAGGGCCTCCTGTTATCCGTATCGTCATTTCCGGCCTCATTGAGCTCAACAAAGCGCAATAGATACGACCTACGTACCACCCCACAGGGGATGTCTCATTGACAGGCTTCTGGCCGCCGTCAGTGTTCACCGCAAGCCCCCCCTTCTTCCCCTTAACTCGGCATCCTCAGATCACCGTAGATGCCCGCTTTGGAGTGACAGCGACCCCTCGCCATAGGTCAAGCACCTGGCCACAGAGGCTCGCCCGTGACTGCTAGTTCGCAGGCGCACCGGAAAAGCCCCCCATCGCACGCAAGGCATCGGCATCCATCAACACTCCATCCATCATCACCAGACTGGTCTGACGCAGTGCGCCGATGTTGGCCTGCGGATTGCCGTTGACCAGCAGCAGGTCGGCGGTCTTGCCGACATCGATGGAGCCGGTACGTTTGTCGGCCCCTACCAGGTGCGCCGGCACGATGGTCGCGCTCGCGAGCGCTTCGGTGGTTGAAAGTCCGGCGCTCACGTAGAGTTCGAGCTCGCGCACCAGTTCCATGCCATAGCCATCCGTTCCCGCAACGATGGGCACCCCTGCTTCGTGCAGGACGCCTACCAGGCTCTGCAGCTTGGCGAAGCTCGCGCGATAGTCCGCACGCGTAAGACCGGCGGGAACGGCCAGGCCGCCCTGGCGCAAACCACGCTCGAAGCTCGCGGGCAAGGTGCCGGCGAACGGCGCGTACGCGGGTGAGAGGTCGCCATTGTCCCGGGCGTAGAAAGCTTCGACGACGGCAAGCGTCGGATCGACGGTGATCTTGCGTTGCGCCATCGTCGCGACCAGCGATTTCATCGGCTCCGCATGAAGATCAACATCCTTGGAATAACGTGCCGTCCCTTGCACGCGGGTAAGACCCGTTGCGGATACGACCGAGTCCGGCATGGCCTCCATGATCACGTAGAAGATATGGGTAATCTCATCGTAACCGTCAGCAATGGCTTGCGCGGGACGCATCCCAAACGGAAGGTGCCCATGCACATGCAGGCCCAGGCGATGCGCCTCGGCAGCCGTAGCGCTCACCCATGCGGGATTGAACGAACCGTAGATCTTGATCGCGTCAAAGCCATCCGCTTTCGCTTGCCGCACCAGAGCAATAGCCTGCTCCTGGGAAGTGGCGACACTACCCAGCTGCGCCGTGAAAGGACCCTTGCCATCGATCAGCGATGACGGGTAGACGTGCGGGATCAGCAGCTCGCCCTTCGCGCGTCTGGCCATGCGCGACAGGGTAAGGGTGTTGACGTTGCCAGGATCGCGTATGGATGTAATGCCCAGGGACAGCAGCTCCGGGCCGACGGCATCGCCACCGATGTGCTGATGGGCGTCCCACAGACCTGGCACCAGGGTTTTACCGGCTCCATCGATGACATACGCATTCTTGGGAACCTTGACGCTGCCAGCGCCGCCTACTTGCGTGATGAGCCCATGCTCCACCACCACGGTTTGAGCGTCGACGAATCGCTTTCCATCGACGAATGCGCGCACATTTACAAACGCCACCGGCCCTGCAGGCTTCTTAAGGAACTTCTTTGCTATATCGCGCGAACGTGAAGCCAAAGCATCGCCTTGTGCCTTTTGCAGCATGGGCACCGCGCTCTCGTAGCCCTCAGGTATGTAGGACAGTGAGTCGATTTCGGCAAACACCTTGCCCGATTCGTCGGCCCATACTGCGAAAGGCGTATTGTTGACCCCCGTAATGGCATAGGCGGTCACTTTCTTTTTCGAAGCACCCTCGCCGACGAAGACACTAGTGAGTGTTTCAGCATGCGCTTGCCCGCTGGGCAACATGGACAGCGATTTGTCAGGCCTGGCGAGAAGAGTCTCGATGAAGTCGGCCTGCACATCGAACGGGCCGCCATAGCTGAGGTATTCCGCAGGCGAATGGTAAGCCGCCGAGCCGGCATCCACCGCGCTCTTCCACGTGGCCACGTCGCCTTTGATCGCAAAGGTTTCGGCGGCATCGCCAAAAGAGGTATGGCCACGAACGACAACGCGATCGAACATGCCGTCGCCACCTGCATGCGACGCACTATCCGTTTCATTGGTAAGGCCACGCAAAAGCATGCTTTCCCGCCCCATCTTCGTGCCATCGGCGGCTGTCCACCGCATGGACGTGCCATGCCTTGCCGTGGTGGACACGATGGCGAAGCGCTGCGCCGTTGGCGGAGGCACGGCGAGATCGTTCGCCGGCTCCTGTGCGAAGGCGAGCGGCGGAATCATCAAGCAGAGGGAAACCAGGGCAATCACCTTGCGCATACCAATAGCTCCAATGGGTCTTTATCGGGCGGCACATCAAAATTGAAGTCAGCCTCGTTCCCTGGAGTCATTCAGGGCTAAAGGTCGCAAGTGATGATGCCATGGCATTACGGGAGAGTGGCAGGTCGCTGAGCGCAGGATGCGGTCTTGATCACTCTAAAACTGAGGTCCACGCCAGCCCAAGATCGAGGCGCTTTACTACAGCGAAGCCCGTCGATCTCTAACAGCTGCTTCGGGCCGAAAGCGGACACTTGAACCGCTCAGCCGCCGGCTACGCTGCCCCAAATGTGACAACGCAAAGCTGCACGCCGCGGGAAACGACGAGTGAACGCCAAGCAGCTTCATCTCCCGTGCAACGCATTCAAAATGCGTGTTATTTCAACGGGCCGATGAAGTGGCAGCCATGTCTGGGCGGCTCAGGAAAAGGAGTCTCGCTCTGGTCTCGCCAAATTCGAAGGTAAGCCGCAAGGCAGGCTGGTCATTCACGTTGACAAGCGAGCACAAGTACGCGCAACGTAGCGCGCGGCGTTTCTTCGAAGGGGTTCGAAGCGCAGCACGATCGGCCCGGTTGGGGACTCCCGCGTACGTCTTGAAGATCAAGGTTCGGGAATGCATTCCACCCTGAGGAAATGGGGTGGGCTGCCATTCAAATCCAACTCGATAACTCAGGAGTAATGCTATGCAACAGACTGACGATGTCGTTTCAGGCTGGCTCAGCGGTTCCGACTGCGTTGACGGTATAGAGAGTCCGGCCGGCCCGCTCTACATCGAAGGCGAAGCGGCGACCGAAGCGGCACTGACCGGATCCTCCGCGAGCATAAATATGTTCACCAGCGCCACGACCGTCTCCTGTGGCGGGTTTGGCGGGTGTGACTGCTGTTGACCTGAGCCTCCATCAGCGCGCAGTCAGACTCCGACTGCGCGCTGATCATTGATCGTTTTGCGAACCGCCTCCTCTGCTGGAAGGATTCCAGGCAAACGATGGTCGATACACATCCACCCGATGCCTTCGCCCGCATCATTGAGCATTTCACCGCTTCCGCACGGGAAGCGTTCGCCGCCAACCTGACGGAACGGTTAGCTGGACTCGATCTCGCCGAGGCGAACTTGATCCGCTCGACCGCTGAACAGGCCCTGCTCCATACAGCGCGACTCAAGCTCAATCGCGTACTGCTGTTGGAATTGCATGCGGCCAAACGGGCGGGCGAATTGACCGCGCTCGACGAGGCTGGCCGCTTTGCTCAATTTATCGATCGCTCGCTGCAAGCGGCATTTAGCGAGCACCTGGATCGCCGCTACCCTCCCCTGCGCCAGCGGCTGCAGCGCGCACTCAGCCAGCAGCGGTCTTCCATCGAAACCCTGGTAGCCCGGCTAATTGCCGATCGGGATGTGTTGGCGCGCCTGCTCGGCCAACCTGCCGGACGGCTGACCGGCCTGGCACTGGGGCAAGGCGACCTGCATGCAGGCGGTCAAGCCGTGGCACGGTTGTCGCTGGAAGGGGGCGAGGTGATGTATAAGCCGCGCTCGCTGCGCATCGACCATGTGCTTGATGCATTGCTGAAGGGCGTCTTCGGCGATACAGCGGATCGCATCCGCGTGCCCGAGGTGATCGACCGCGGCGACTATGGCTGGGCGACCTACCTTGGTCAGCGACACTGCGAGAACGAAGCAGAGTTGAAGGCATTTTACCGCGGTCTGGGGTACTGGCTGGCAGTGCTACGACTGGTCGGCGGCACGGACATCCATCTGGAGAATCTGATCGCCGCGGGCCCCGTGCCGGTAGTGATCGACGTCGAAAGCCTGTTCGCCGCGATCGACCGTGGACCACCATCGCCTTACGGCCAGGCATACGATGTGGCCCAGGCGCTGATTCGCAGCTCGGTCCTGCGCACAGGCATCGTGCCCTATCGCGCGCCCGCATTGGGGTTCGATGGTGTCGACATCTCCGCGGCCGGTGCGCTGCCGAACCAGCAACCACAGGTGCATGCTCCAGTCATCGTTGGCGAAGGCACGACGGACGCGCGGCTGAAGGTCATTCGCGTCGAGGTGAAAACGGCAAAGAATCATCCCGGTTCGAATCCCGACGTATCGCTTTACTGGGATCAGATCAGCGAAGGCTTTCTCGCGGCCACAGCGCAACTGCGCAAGGTCGACACCGAGGGGCGACTGATGTCGTTACTGGCCGCATTTGAGCACTGCCACGCGCGTGACATCCGCCGGCCGACCAGGGCGTATATCGAAATCAGTCGCATGCTATGGCATCCGGCATCTCTTCACGATGAAACCAGGGCGATCGAGCGAGCACGCGATCTGCTCGCGCGCAATGCCCTGGTGGTACCGACCGCACCTTCGGCAGCATCGGAGATCGCGGCCGAGATCGACGATCTCCGCTATGGCGATGTTCCGGTTTTCTCCGCGC
>Ga0105240_10012986_pt1 | contig 11473 bp, 10 predicted proteins | sample KBSC54metaG_FD_80426 | JGI IMG/M metagenome (GOLD analysis project Ga0105240, IMG submission 80426) | Corn rhizosphere microbial communities from Kellogg Biological Station, Michigan, USA - KBS C5-4 metaG | ecosystem: Host-associated > Plants > Roots > Rhizosphere > Soil | place: Michigan, USA...
AAACCCATCAGGGACAGCGGGCCGAGCTCGCACAAAAAGTCCGAATGTACGGGTGCAATCGAATCTGTCCGGCCATTATCGAATGAGAGCCTGACAATGTGGGGGCGTCCATGTACGTCCGGCCATAGCACCTTGACGTGATCGCCTGGCCATCGGACATCAGATCTAATCGCCGGTCGACCTCGTTGCGCATGCGTCGAGCATGCCGCGAGGAGCGGGACTTGACTCAAGCGGAACGCGAGTCGCTGTCCACACGACATACAGTGAACTCGAAGCGGTCAAGATGGATGACCTCAGGGCTTCCCTGAATCAGAGGATCACGGCTCGTATTGCACTTCCTGTGGCGCCTTGTCCTGGCGCACCCCCATGAACTTCGCATGACGCAATCGATTGTCGGCCGTCCACTCCGCGAACTCTCTTGCGAGATTGCTAGGGCGACGGCCGCAGAAGTTGGTACGTTCGCTCTCGCCAGGATTCAAGCAGAATTGGGGGGTGATGTCATGAGTGGAAAGAATCGCTCGTTCCTGCTTTTCTCCCTGGTTCTAGCCGTCCTGCTTGGCGGCGTGTTCTCTATCGTCCAGGCGGATGACGTCAAACCCACGAAATGGTCTGATCCTGCCACCTGGCCCGACCACAAGGTGCCCGCCGCAGGCGACAAGGTGACCATCGAGAAAGGCAAGGAAGTGGTGCTCGACGTGAGTCCGCCGGGACTGCACGGTTTGACCGTCAACGGCACACTGAGCTTCTCGGACAAAGCCGACCTCGAGTTGGCCACCGAGTGGATCGTGGTACGCGGAGAACTGGCTATTGGCAGCGAAGCCAAACCCCACACGCGCAAGGCGACCATTACGCTCACCAACGAGGTCCCCAATGAAGAGATCGATGGCGCGGGGGACCGCGGGATCATCGTCGAGAGTGGAACCCTGAGCCTGCACGGTGACCGGAAGAACTCCTGGACCAAGCTTGCCCGCACCGCAGAAGCCGGTAGCACCTCGATCGAAGTGCTCAGTGCCTCGCAATGGCGACCCGGTGACACGATTGTGCTGGCCTCGACGGATTTTGATCCCCGCCAGGCTGAGCGGCGCACCATCTCTGCCATCCACGGCAACACGATCACGCTGGATCAGAAGCTTGAGTACATGCACTTTGGCAAAATCACCTACGGGGTGGATGAGCGCGGCGAGGTGGGGCTGCTGACGCGCAACATCGTGATCCAGGCATCGGCCGATGCCGAACAGACCTTCTTCGGCGGCCACGTCATGGCGATGGTCACGAGCAAGATGTATGTCTCGGGGGTCGAATTCAACCGCATGGGGCAGAACCTGCACCTGGCCCGCTATCCGATCCACTGGCACCTGGTCGGGGATGCGCAGGGCCAGTACGTGAAGAACTCCTCCTTCCACGACACCTACAACCGGTGCGTGACGGTGCATGGCACGAACTTCGTGCACGTGGAAAACAACGTGACCTACAACATCGTGGGTCACTGCTTCTTTCTCGAGGACGGCATCGAACACGGTAACGAGTTCGTGCACAACCTGGCCATCCAGATCAAGTGCAATCCCTCGAAGGCCTGCGTCCCGACCAATCTCGCCCCAAACGGAGAGAACAGCTTTACGTACGAGAATCGCGCGGCCGTCAGGCAAGCCAGTTATTCCGGCAAGGACACTCTGCTGCCTTCGGACAACACGGTGGCGGCTTACTGGATCACCAATCCCGACAACACCTTCATCGACAATGTGGCCGCCGGTTCCGATGCGAATGGTTTCTGGTTGTCGTTGCCGGAGCACCCGCAAGGCGCGTTCCTGGGCACGGACATCGCCAAGAACATCTGGCCACGCCGCACCAAGTTCCGCGAATTCAGGAACAACACCGCCCACTCCAACTTCGACGGGTTCATGTTCGACCGGAACATCAATGTGGAAAACATCTTCGGGTTGGCCGGCCCTTCATACATGCCCAGGGAAAACCCTTCTGACCCGAACAGCAAGCGCCTGGAGACACACTTCGAGAATCTCACCACCTACAAGAACCGCAATGGCGGCTTTTGGGGCCGCGGCGAGTTGTTTGTCGTCAGGAATCTGAAGACGGCGGACAATGCCGTTGGTTTCACGATGTCGACCGGTTCCATCGGCGATGACGTGTTCACCTCGCGGGTGGTTGATTCGCTGTTCGTGGGCGAAACCGAGAACATCGGCAACCCCACGACGCCGGAGGAAATTGCCTACGGCCGCAGCCTGCCGAAACGCCTGATTCCCGATTACCCGATCATCGGGTATGAGTACTACGATTACCGTCATGACGTGGCAAACACCACATTCGTGAATTTCCAGGACAACAAACAGCGCGGATCAGGAGGGCTTTCCTGGCTGTTGTTTACGGGCGCTGGGGTTACGACCGAAAACACCGTCACGAGTGCGAAGTTCGTCAATGCCAAGCCCGTGTACTTTCCGAAAATCGACCCCAGGTTCGATAGTGACAACCGGGGTGCTGTGGCCTACCGGACCGCGGCGATCCACGATCTGGACGGCTCGACGACCGGCATCCCTGACTCCTATGTTCTGATCAACGACGGCGAGAACGACAGCGTCGCCACAGACGACACCTGCGAGATTCATCCCACCTGGAACGCCTCGGTGTGCAAGGGTGATATCGGACGCATTCAGTTCTTCATCAGGCGGTCCGGACCCACAAGAGGTGCTGGTCTTGCGCTGAAAGATGTTCCTTTGCGGTCAGCTGCGCCTGCGCGAGCGGCTTTCCCTGCGCGGGCGGCTGTTCCTCAATTGCCGATTACCCTGAGCCGCAACGGCAAGGACTTCAAGATCACGGCCAATCAGAGCACTGTGCGCGCCGGTACCGAGATCCGAGTGAAGACCGAAAGACCGGAACTTTCTATCGGCTTGACCGAAATGGCCAAAGACTCATGGGTCGTGTTCGAGCTGCCGGGTTTCGCAAACGCGGCCTCCGGGAAGCAGCAGGACAGCATCGACGCTCTGCGTAAGGCGACCGAGACTTCGTATTTCAAGGGTCCGGATGCCGTTTGGGTGAAACTGGTAATCCCGACCGCTCCCAAGGGCGTTGGCAGGGATCAGTTTGGCCCGTTGGACACTCAAACCAGCATTACGGTAAGCCGATAAGCAAAACCGGACCATCGCCACGTACGGCAATGATCTGGAACTTCCGGAGATTGCAGCCGAACGCCGCGGAGAGTCCGCCCGCCACGGCTGCGAATCCCTGAATCGGCCGATCCCGCATGCCCATGCCGGTTCCACTCTCGGCCCTGGGTTCCCGACGCGAAAGCGCGGAAGGCATCGAGTTTGCCTTCACGAGCACGCTGGCTCCCGTGATTTTCCCGGTCTTCGTCGTTCTCGCGGGAGCGCTGTCACTGTCCACGCGGGACGCGCTCCCGCTAATCCTGCCGGTTGCGCTGTTGCCCGCCTATCTGCAACCGCGATGGGCGTTCTGCTATCTCGGCCCTTCCGTCCGACACACGCGGACGTTGTTCGGTGTGCCCCTTTGGCGCCGCGTGTACGCGCTGGAAGACTCCGACACGGCCTCCGTGGACGTGATCGAGGACACGATCTTCCTCACCCAGCGCCCGCGCTGGTACACGCTCTCCCTATGGTCTTCCGCCCTCTCCAAAGACCTTGTGGTGCTGCGCTCCAATGACCCGGAGGAGTTGCGACGGATCGCCTCGATATTGAACGCGGCCATCGCGGACGTTCGTGCAAAGGCGGTGCGACTCGGATGAACCGTTGTACCGGCCATCGGACTTCGGCCCGGTTCCTACCGTTCTCGGTTTATCCTCCACGATCGCTATCGGCAAGTCTGTTCGCCCAAACTCACCGATCGCCGCCGAGGGTCGGTCACGGGAAATGCCGCGGCGGCGCGTAGCCGCTCGATAAGCGCATCGCCGCCGTGCGCCCGGGCGAAGGTCGCCTCCGCGTCCGTGATCCCGATGACGCGGAGCAACTCGAACGAGCCCGATGCGAGCTGCTGGGTGCCGACCGAAGGATCCGCGGGCGCGAGCATCAGGAATTGGATCTCAGATTCGTCGTCCCAGACGGGGCCGCGAAGGGGTAACCGATCGAACAATCCGAGCGGTTCCCGGCCAGGATAGCGACCGTGACATAGCAGAATCTGATAGGCCATGAGCTGCAAGAGTCGAGTGATGGCCCAGTCGCCCCGAACGCTCGATTCGAAAATAAACTCGCATCCTAGCCCGGATACGGCGCTCGGATTGGGTTCTTCAGCTTCCCAAGGCGCGGACATACCGGATGTTGTGTAGATCCAAGACGAACGGGTGAACGTCGGCGCATACTCGAACACGCCATGGTGCAGCCACCGCGGGTCCACGTCCTTCTGACTGAAGGTCTTGGCAAACATCTCGTGCGGAATCACGAAAATGCCGCGCGCAGCGTCGCCAAAGAGGCGCCGGTACAACGTCTCTTCGCGGTACTCCCAGATACGCTCAAATAGTCCTTCATCCATCAGACGTTGTCCCCCGCTGTGAGCGGGGTCCCCATGGACCCCGGAACACTCCGATTATCCTGCTTCAGAGAACCTCAGAGGCGTGACTTGCGAAATACAGCCTACGTGTTACGACGCTGACCCGCACGCAGTCGCAGCAGGCATTGCCGCCACTGAGCCCGGTCACTCCTGAAAGCCGGATTCGCGCTGTTGACGGATCGCGAGGGTGCGCCGTGAGCCGATCAAGATCCTGAAACGCGCGACGGACTAGCCTACCCGCCCCCACGGGCTTATGGGGCCTTGGCCTTCGATGTCTCGCTGTGTGGATCGGACTCGCTCGTCAGATAGCAAGCCGTACGGCGCCCGAACCAACGATAGCGGTTCCGTGCAACGAGACGATAGATCGAATCGCGCCACGCTCTTGGAACCACTCGTGTCGCGTGAACCAATTGCCACGCTCCTCCTGCCGCGGCTATCAGGTGTATCCAGGCATCGGACTGAGTGAGAGACCGGTCGCCGTCCACGACCAAGAACGTCAGAGGGTCATCCGGATCATAGCCGTGCTGCGCCAACAGTGCGCGGCCGAGCTGACTTTGCATGGGGACCAGTCGAAACGGCGGATCCCCCTGATGATTCTGCAGCCACCGTGCTCCGCCACTACAGAGGTTGCACAGACCATCGAAAACAACCACTCGGCCAGGGATATCCATTTCCGAGGATCGCCGGGCACACATGAAGTAACTACCGGGAATGCTACGTCGAAAGAGCGAAGTCCGCCAACAGGCGAGCGTGCAATGAAGCGGTGCTCAATGAGCGCCAGCGGTGGCCTCTGGGCCCAGACTTGATCCATGTCAGCCCGGTTTTGCGACCATCAGCCAAAAGACGATAATGACCGATAGAAATGCCGGTACTCCGAGCCAGAACCACACTCGGGCGTATGTCCAGTATTGGAGCGGGAGCGATGTGGCACGGGCCGCGCTATCACGGGCCATATCCCGCATTCGTATCTGTAGCCATACTACGGGCAGCCAGCAAAGACCTGCGAGGCAGTACAGCCCGATCGCATAGGCGAGCCAGCCGTGCGTGAGCGGGAAACCGAGCAGGCGCGACAAGGTGATGCCCGTAACCGCTTGAACCACGATCGCCGGGCTTGTGAAAAGCCAATCGGCGAGCACGACCTTCTCCCCGACGACTCGGATGGCGACTACGCTTCCGGATCGATCCACGATCCACTTGAAGAAGGCGGTGCCGAGGCCTGTCCCGAACAGGACCGTCGAGCTGACAATGTGAATGGCCTTGAGAGCGAAGTACGGCGTCACTCGACAACCTCCTTCACATCCAGTCCCTGCAGCGCTTGCAGATACTCCGCAACAGTGAGAAGCCCGACACAGGGCATCGCGCCGACAGGCAGCTTGACGCCTGTCGCGAGCTTGGTCGCCAGCACGATCGCAGCGCCACAGGGAATGAAGGGTCCGTGATTGTGTGCAGCAATCAGGTTCCAGGTGCGTCGATGCGGCTGCCCATTGCGGCCAATCCCGTTCAGCATGACGAACATTCCGCCCTTGTCACTGACGAGGGGCTCTATCCAGCGGCTGATTCGATTCAAGGGCGACGCGAAGGGCGTCATGCTGGCAATGATGCCTGCCCGGACCAGACCCGCGAGGGCCCAGACGAGCAGGTGGCCTGCGTCACTGGCAAATCCCGCCTTGAAGGAAACGGTCCGGACCGCCCGGTACTGTGACGGCAGAATTTCGAGATCGGGAACATCGCAGCTCCCCAGCCACCGCCGCCCAAGCGGCGCAGGAAACTGGTGCCGCTCGAGGTTTCGCCAGCCATAGCTCGTGGTCCAAGACCCGTCGCGTAGAGTCCTGATGGGCTTGCCGGCGTAGCTGAATACGCCACGGACTGTCGCCAGACCGGGCGCGCGGGCACCGGAGCTGATCCCGATTTGGATGGATTCAAGGCGGTCGAACTCCGTAAGGTACCGATCGACGACGGCACTCGATAGCGCAGGCACTGAGCTCGCGCCGCTCACGACCGTTACGCCGCGTGCCTTCGCGTCCGCGTCGAGTACGCCGATGCGGCTCACAAAATCCCGACCGTCCGCCAGGTCAACATAGTGGCAACCCGCAGCGATTGCAGCACGGGCTACGCCGTATTCCTGCCCCTGGAAAGGGCCGGCGGTGTGAATCACGGTTCCGACGGACAGGTCGCTCAGAACCTGGCTCAGGGACGGGTTCTCAACGTCCATGGAGACACCCTGATGGTCCTCAAGTCCCAGCACCTGGGCAAGCCGTCGAGCGCGGTCACCGTTGCGCCCACCTATGAGAAGGTGAATGTCTGGCACTTTGCACAGCGATGCACAAATGCGTTCGCCGAAAAAGCCATACCCCCCTATGACCAACATCCTGTGCAAGTCCACCACCCCGAAAAATCGCTGACGACTGCCGTCACCTTCCGGCAAGTCTACGCGACTGGGGCCAGTGGCAGGTTTCGACTCTTCTGAGACACTGGTGACCGACCGCTCTACGGCTGTTCAAATTGACCGCGCGAACCGGCAATGCTGTAGTGCAGCCGAGGTGAGGCGCAAGGAGCGAATCGAGTGAACGACGCGGAGGACGGAGTTGAGGGTGAGATTCGGCCTGCCCAGAGCGTTTAAGGAGTTAGGTGTGGGTCTGCGTAACTGGGTTTCAGTTCTGCCGGCACTATTTCTCGTGAGTTCACCGCTTTCTGTGGCGGCTGCGAAAGAGGCACTGATCTGGCAGCCGATTCAGGACTACACATTCAACCTGTATCTCTCGGGTCCGGACGGTAGTAACGAGCGCCCGCTCCTCGCTGGCCCGGGGTCGAATTACAACGCTTCTTTCTCGTCCAATGGCCGCTGGATCGTCTTCACCTCCGAGCGGTATGGATCGGCGGATGTCTTGCGGGTGCATCCGGACGGGTCAGGGCTCGAGCGGCTGACGGACAGTCCGGCTTTCGACGATCAGGGCGCGCTGTCCCCAGACGGGCGGACGCTCGCCTTCGTTTCCACGCGCGAGGGTGGCACCGCCAATATTTGGCTGCTTGATATCGCGAGCCACCGCTTCCGCAATCTCACGCGGAACAAGGCCGGGAATTTCCGCCCGAGCTGGTCACCAGACGGCAAATGGATCGCCTTCTCCTCCGACCGGGATACACCGCTTCTCCGCTACATCCGCAGCACAGGTGGTGCTTGGGAGCTGATGCAGACCACCGCGATCTACATCGTGCATCCGGACGGGAGCGGATTGAGGCGTCTCACGCCTCTCGATCGTTGTGCGGGAACTCCAAAGTGGTCCCGCGACAGCCGGCACGTGCTCTTCTACCAGGTCGTGGAGAATGTGGAGAAAAGCGCCACTTCTTCCGGCACACGCAAATCGTCTCCATGGACGTGCAAACCGGCGCACAGGAAGCCCATGGCGACGGTTCGCAGTTCATGTGGTCCCCAGCTTATGTCAGCGACACGGAGATCGGCTACGGACTGAACGAGCCCCGTGGCTTGCCGGGCGGCCCTCAAGAACCACGAGGGACCGCGATCGCCTACACCTCTGGGCGCAAAGGTCCGACCGGTGCGGCCAATCCGTCGTGGTCACCCGACGGGTCCCTGATGGTCTATGACAAAGGAGGCCGGCTCGAGCGCAAATGGCTCGAGGCCCGGCCGAGCCGGGATGCGCGCTATGAGCTGATCACCGGCAAAGCGTTCACGTCGGAAATCATCCCCTTCACTCCCAGCGGTGAGCAGTTCGTCTACAAGGTTCCGAAGACGCAGCAACTGAAGCTCGTTGGTTGGGATGGGGAGGGATCCGTTCTCTTCGACGGCACCGCTGACAATCGCCAGATCTTTCATGTATCGCCGTCCGCGGACGGTCGCATCCTCGCCTTCAGCATCGGGCACTCCAAGCACCCTGAGGAAGCGGGGCAGATCGCCGTCGCGGACAGTGGCGGCTCCAACCTCCGGGTGCTGACACACGACGTGGGCCACGATGATTGGCCAAGTCTTTCGCCGGAGGCCAAGCGGCTAGTGTATCGCCTGGGCGCGTACGAGGAGAGGTCGCACACCAAGCAGGGACTGCGCGTTCTGTCCTTGGCGGACGGGAAAGTCACGGAGCTGACCAACGGGTGGGACAGCACCCCTACCTGGTCGCCCCAAGACGATCGCATCGCTTTTACCCGCTTGGAGGCCGGGCAGTTCAATGTCTACACCATTCGCGCGGATGGCACCGGGCTGCGCCAGCTGACGCATACTCACGGGAACGATGCTCACCCAGTCTGGTCGCCCGATGGGAAGTGGATCGCGTTTGACAGTTCCAGGATGGGATGGAAGGACGAGGCGTTGCTTCCCTGGCGCTGGGCTCAGGCGTACGGCGAGGTATTCGTGATGCGCGCCGACGGCACTGACGTGAGGCAACTGACCGACAATCAGTGGGAAGAAGGCGTGATCGGCTGGGCACCGCACCCGCCGAACGGACGCTATCTGGGAGTTCAAGAATAACTGTTGACGGTCGGCTGCTTGGCCGATCTCGGTCGTCGCTGTCGACCGCCCTCCATCGCCGACTACATTGACGACGAGCAGCAGCGTCGATGCTCGCGTGCGGCAGCGTGAGGTCGAAAGCCTTGCCGGCGTCGACGAAGTCTCGCTGGTTGTCAACATCCGCACGGCTGGTCACCTCGGAAACTTTGGATGCCCAGTGAGCCGCGGCAAGCCGATGGGCGGCGTTCAAAGTTTCGAGGCTGAATCCCCTCGAGCACTGCGAATTGCGCTATCGGACCCGACCGGCAATTCGACAGCTCCTCGCCGGGTACGGTACTCGCTTACTCAAGTAACCGATAACTGATGTAGTCCGAAAGGAATCCCCAGCGGATCGCGGCAGTTTGCGAACCGGCGAATATCAGGCTCATCGGTGATCGTCGGATCGACGTACCCGCCCGCATGCCGAACCGCTTCCATAGCTGCTTCCAGGTTCGGGACCTCGAAGAACGCGTAGATCTTCGGACCCGGATCGTCGCCGTGCAGGCCCACGCGAATACGGGGACCTTGAAACCAGCCCCCCCGAGGCATGGGATGAATCTGCCAACCGAAGACCGCGGCAAAGAAATCTTGCGATTTCGAAGTGTCAGACTCCATCGAGCCCAGCTCGAGAAAAGAAATGTCGCCATGCATGCGTGTCTCCTGTGCAGGGGCGTCTGCGACGACTGGAAGTGTGAGCGAGGATTCAAGCCATGAGTGGGCTTGCATGCAAGGGCTTCCGCAGACGCGGCACGCAGTGACTGGAGGCTGTTTACGATCCGTTAGCGCATCACTGCATTCACGACTCAGCCCTGCAGAATATTCATCAGCGCCGCGACACGGATCGTCGCGAAGTTGGAGAAAGTATCGGAGACCGCGTAGGGCAGGATGATCAGGTCGCGATGTCGCATGGCCCCGCATGTGTAGACGACATTCGGCACATACCCTTCTCGCTCGGAGGAATCGGGTCGTACCAGGGGCTCACGCGAGCGCGCCAGGACCCGCGACGGGTCCGATTTATCGAGCAGCACTGCGCCGATGGAATACTTACGCACCGGTCCCACACCGTGCGTCAGCAGCAACCATCCTTCGTCCAGCTCGAGCGGCGATCCGCAGTTACCGATCTGCACGAACTCCCACGGAAACTCCGGCCTGAGGATCGCCTGACCGGCTTCCCATGTGCACAAGTCATCTGACTGGAGAAGGTACAGATTTTCATTGTCCTGCCTTCCGATCATGGCGTACTTGCCATTCAGCTTGCGTGGAAACAGCGCCATGCCTTTGTTCCGGCTGGCAGCGCCAGCGAGCGGCGTCATGCGGAAAGACAGAAAATCCCGCGTTTCGATCAATTCGGAACGAATGGCCTTGCCGCTGTAAGCGGTGTACGTGGCGTAGTACGTTCTTGAAGGCCCCTCGAATTCAACGAAGCGCGCATCTTCGATGCCATTGGATTGCGAGGCGGTCACGGGAAAGATGACGCGCTCGCTGAGGTGTTGCTCAGGGCGGAACATCAGCTCGACCTGCTCCCCATCCGGGCCCTCTATCCGGCTGCTGACTTTCGGCACCGCGGCCAACCGCGCCGACGGATCGATGGTGACACTGCCGTCCGCCGCGACCGATCCCGACCGAAACGTGAGCGATGAGACGTGGCCCTCTCCCACCGCTCGAAGGCTGAGGATGAAACGCACCCCGCCTTCCGGGGCAGCGGCTTGGTCCGGATGAGCCACGATGCTCGGATTGAAGAGCGCTGCCGCTTCGAAGGAGTACTCGTGGAGGAAATAGGCCCCCACCAGGCGCCGCTGTTCCGCGGTGAACACCGCGTGGGGGACAAGAGCCTCTTCCATTTCAGCCGCGCGCGCTTCGAACGTGTCGATCAGGTTACGGTGGCGCCCCTGGAAGTTCTCGAGCACCTCCGCAAGCTGGGCGGCCGCCGTCGCCGCATCGAGCGCGAGCACCCGATCGACAATGCGGTTCGCCCTGGACTTGTCCGTCGCGTTCAGGTCGCGCGGCTCGGTCGCTGGCTTGAAAGGACGGACGACGACCCGGGCGGGATCGGGACGCAAATAGAGCGCCTGCCGGTTCAAGAAAGGAGCCTCAGACAAAGGGCAGCTCCTTCAGTGCGTGGCCGGTGTGGGCGGCATGTCGGTGTGCAGCGCCCGCAGCAACGGTCCTTTCAGCCGATGGCCGTCCACCCGATGCAGCTGACGGATTTCCGCCAGGGCGAGCAGATACGACACCAGCGACTCGCCTCCGCGGTTCTGGTTCGAACGATCAGGGTGAAGGCCATCGCAGCAGCTGCCTGTTTCCACATCGACCAGTGGCACCGCAAGATCGTTGCTTCCCAGAAACCACCCGAAGGCCCGCAGGGCGTCTGCCCTCCACTTCATATCGGAGTCTGCACGCCACGCCGCGCAGCAGGCCCCGACCGTCGCCGTGGCCTCCAGCGGCTGCTGATCGAACGCGCGCGGCGGGCTC
>Ga0105240_10012987_pt1 | contig 11472 bp, 10 predicted proteins | sample KBSC54metaG_FD_80426 | JGI IMG/M metagenome (GOLD analysis project Ga0105240, IMG submission 80426) | Corn rhizosphere microbial communities from Kellogg Biological Station, Michigan, USA - KBS C5-4 metaG | ecosystem: Host-associated > Plants > Roots > Rhizosphere > Soil | place: Michigan, USA...
CAACCGTGAGCGCACCCTGGACGGTAAAAAAGGCGTGGGTGGTTGCTGGCATGGCGAACAAGGCAGTACCCAGTAGTGCCAGCAAGTATGTTCGATAACGATTCACAGTGGCCATATTCCCCCTATTACCAGCAACGACACGGTGTTCGCGCAGTAATTGATTGTATCAGGGAAAGCGAGCTAACCGTGTGGACAGTTAGGAGTTCTTGCCAATCCTGGGTAGCACCCAGGTGAGCGCAGCCTGCGTATCGGTTATGTCTGTCGGTAAGCTCCGTAGCGCCTCGGCAATTGCGTCGTCGCGGTAACCCAAGCTTCGTAGGGCCTCGGCCAATTCTTGTTGGTGCGACGATCCGTTGCCGGCACTGACCAGTTTGCCCTTGAGTTCGAGAATAATTTTGAGCGCACTCTTTTTACCAAGCCCTGGAATGCGACTGAAAAATCCAGTGTCTTCAGCTTCGATTGCCTGCGCGACATCGTTGGCGCTCGCCATGGCTAAGACCGCCATGGCTGACTTTGGACCAATCGACGATACATCGAGCAAGCGTTCGAACAGCGCCAATTCTTCGAGCGTGGTAAACCCGTATAAATCCTGGGAATCTTCTCGAATATGGTGGTGCGTAAATAGCATGACCTCATCACCCACTCGCGGTAACGATCGCAACGGTACCGATACCAAATAGCCAACGCCTGCTACATCGGCAATGACGCCGCCAGCTACGTGATAGGTAATAGTAGCGCGAAGCGTGCGGATCATGCCTGGTTTTCAATCAGCGATTCGTAGAGTCTGGCATAGCTGGAAGCAACATTTGGCCATTGGCGCGTGTTGGCAAAATCATGAGCCCGATTAATCATACGTTCTCGCCGAATTGGATGATCTATCAGCGACATCACTGCCTGCGTTACTTTGTCGGAATCGCTAAATCCTACAAGGATTCCGCGATGATTCGCCAATGCATATTCGGCAAATACATAGTTCGTTGAAATCAGCGGCGTGCCTGTCGCAAACGACCAAAGCACTGTTCCGCTCGATATCTGATCGCGAACTGTATACGGCATTATGCAAATATCTGCCGCGGCCAGATAATCCAAGAGTTCTGGTTCAGCTAAATACTGAGTATCAAACCGAACGATATCTGCTACACCAAGTTTTTGAGCAAGCTGCTGAATTTCGGCAAGATATTCTTGATCCTTTGGCCGTGGAGCATCGCCAAGCACAATATATCGTATTGATGGAACCGCTTTACGAAGTTCGGGGAGCGCACGAATGACGACTTCAATGCCTTTCGTTCTGCGAATCAGACCAAAGGTCAGCAGTGTTTGCGTATTATCCATCTGCAAATTTCGACGAAGTTGCGTAATATTTCGCTTTTTGAATGCAATGGTTGGAATACCGTGAGGAATTACCGTCAGCGGTTTTCTTGGAATCCTCAATCGATCGATAACCTTTCGACCAAGGGGCATTGGCAAAACGACAGAAGCGGCACGTTGTGAAAGCAGTCGAATTTGACGAAGCTGAATACTTCGAAATGGATGCGGTCCATAGACCGGAACCGAATGAAAAGTAATGACAAACGGTTTTTTGAGATTTCGTACAAAATCTAGAATGTAGGTACCACCCCGACCGCCATATAAACCAAACTCGTGCTGAATACACACAACATCGATTGATGGGTCTTCGTTAATGGCTATGGCAGCTCGTTGGTAATCCGCCCGAACGTCCGAACGGATCTTGTCGACTACTTCTGTTGGATATTGGCCAGAATCATGCCACGTTATTGCCGTAACTGTTTGCTGAATATGCGGAGCAACAGCATGAATTGCCTGCATAAGATCGGCGGTGAATGTAGCAATGCCCGATTGAGAAGGTAGGTACGGCGAAATATACCGGATTCCAAGCTTATGCATGTGGCTCTCCTGCGATCGCTTGCAACAATTTCGCATACTCTCGAGCGATTACAGGCCACCGCTGCGTCTTCGCTATTTCAGAAAGCTTTGATGATTGCGTTTGTCGCCGCAATGGATCCTGTAGTTCAATAATTGCCCGCGCAATTTCATCGGGATTGCCATATGAAACCGCAATGCCGCCGCCAGTTGCAAATAGTTCTTGTACAAGGGGTGTTGCCGTAGCAATAATTGGAATTTCGTTGCCAATTGCCCGCGCCAAAGTTCCAGAAGAAACTTGATCTCGTTTTTGGTGGAGCATCATATTAACATCGGTTGCAGAAAAATACTGCGCCAATTCGTCTTCGTCAACAAATCGAGAAACAAACCGAATATTCTTTGACAGATGTTTATCTTCAACAAGTTTTTGCAACTCTTGCAGGTAGTCGCGACCAGTTATGCGTTTGGTCGATGAATCTTCGCGGCCGATAATCCAATACAGTATGTCAGGAATGGTTGCGACTACCCGAGCAATCGCCTCGATTCCAAGCTCGATCCCTTTTGAAGGCCGGAGTAATCCAAAAGTCATTACGGTATAGCGATCGTTCGCATCAAGCGTCGCCTTTGCTTCGGTTTTGTCGCCAAGTAAAGCGACTGGGACCCCATGGGGAATGACCGTTAACTTGCCAATAGCATTCGGGTAATGACGTTCTAGTATGGCTTGCGCTGCTCTCGACATAACAATTACAGTTGCCGACCGATCAATGAGTTCGCTGGTAATAGCTGCCTTTGTCTCGTCTGGATGATCGAGCGCTGAATGAAAAACTGTCACAAGTGGAATGGTGAGCGCTCGGGCAAATTCAAGGATATGGGTACCTGCATAGCTGCCGCCACCGCCAAACAAGCCGTATTCATGTTGCAACAATACGCATTCATACTGCGAATTTACTGCTGCAGCAGCCTGAACATATGAATCGGCGTCATCTGCACGAATCGTGCCACAAACTTCTGGGCCGTACTGCAAAGATTGCTCGCGCGTCACTGCGATTACTGGCAAAGTGGCACCCATTTCTTTGTCGAGTGCCTGCTTAAGATCAGCGGTAAATACCGCAATACCGTCCGCCTGAGGCGGATAGCTTGAGACAATAACAATCTTCATACACGTATCCTATTGCTTCGACGATGGATCAACAAGAGGTAACATACTCGTTTCGAACACCCGAACGAAAGAATATTCTTGCATGGCACGTCGATACAGTCGCTGCACTGGATTTTCAGCAATGGTTTTGGTTATTCGTCGAGCAACCACTGCCGGATCCTCATCGAGCTTAAAGTATGTCAGTTCATTATTGCCGACTTCTCGAAACGGTGGAATATCTGAAGCAAAAATGGCCGCCCGACTTAACGCCGCTTCAATTAACGGCATGCCGAATCCTTCGATCGTGCTTGGGATCAACAAAAAGTCGGCAATGTCATACAAATCAACCACCGCCAGCTTTAAGAGATCAAAGGGCTTCCCGTTTTTTAATCGATATTTTGAGAGGAAGACCACTTCATCGGTTAGCTTTAATTCAGCCACCAGCTTTATCAAACCATTTAAGTATGTTTGCGCGCCTAGCTTTTGGTAGTTGAGCGGAGCAGTGATTAAAAACTTTACTTTATAGCCAGCAGCCTTCATGGCAGCAATCACTCGAATTGCATATTCGATATTTTTTCGAGCAACGGCACGAACAGGGAGTACGCCAACATAATCGAGTTCATGCAATTTCAGTTCGTTTACAAGCTCACGAACCTGTGGCTGTAACTTGAAGAATTTTTTCGGGTCGATTGAGTTCGGGATAACCTGGAGAGGAAACTCTACTTTAAAGATAGCCTTAAGTTCACTGGCTCGGGTTTCAGAAATCGCTACGTACTGAAAATTCGGAGCGGGGTTTGCCAATAAGGACCAGGGGTATTTTTTTTGAAGTTTTTGCGGCAGATCAATGTAGCCATTATCAGAGAAGCTGGCATCGTGAACCCAGGTAATAAACTGGATATCCGACATCTCTGCCGCTAGCTCTGCCAGTGCTGCCGTCAAAGGCAGGTTGTAGTGACGCGTCATAACGTTGTGGGCAATAACAACATTAATATCTGACGCCACAATGTGCTGGCGTAGTTCATCTTTAATTTTCTTAACCAGCAGCGGGAAATCATTCGGCACAATTCCCCGATCAAGCTTTAATCGAGCCGTATAGATCGGCCGAAATCGAGGACTGAGATACTTAATCGTTTTGAGTGGAATATCTTTGCGCCACTGATGACCAGCACCGACAACCAGCTCAACCTGGTAATTGAAGTAACGAAAATACCGAGCGTGGTCACGCAGCGCAAGTTCAACCCCTGCCACAATTGGTGGTCCGGAATAGTGGAGAAGGGCGATCTTTGGTTTTTTTCCGTTTGGCATGCCTGAGCATCTTATAGCAACCAATGACCTGGTTCAAGAACGCTCGTCACGCAGAAACTCCGCGGCGTGTTCAGGTGACACGACGTCAATCACCATGTCGCCGCCCATTTCAAACCCGCCGTAGTTACTCAGTCTGGGAGCAATTTCCACATGCCAGTGAAAGAACTCTGCCTCACCGAGCGAATTGGGAAAGGTGTGTAGAAACAGGTTCATGGCTGGATCATGCAACGTGGCATTAAATCGATCCATGAGCGGCGTTAAAAATGCCCCTAATTTTTTCAGCGTTTCGGCCGGTTCGTTTTCAAAGTGATCGCTGTGATGCTTGGGCAACACCCAAGTTTCAAATGGAAAGCGGGCCGCAAATGCAGTAAAGGCAATGAAGTCGTCCGTTTCGGCAACAATCCGCTGGTTGGCCTTCTGCTCTTGTTGAATCAGCTGGCAGAACACACAGACCGTATGCCGCTCGAATGAATCAAAGGCGTGATGAACTTCGCGATCTAAGCGGTTCGGCACAATACTCGAAGAAAACAGTTGCGCATGCGGATGTTCGATCGATGCCCCTGCTGCCGGCTTGTAGTTGTAAATGGGCATGCTGGCAGCCATATGTAGTTCGTCGCGGAAATATTCCATTCGACGTTTCATCATGGTCAGAATTTCCGTCCAAATAATCGGTGAAAAGGTGAGCAGGTTCGTGCGGTCGTCTTTCACAACAATAATATCGTGGCCGCCGAGTGCAGGGCGGGTGTGGTAGAACGGCTCATGGCCGTGGCCACGGTCGGAAAGTGCGGATTCGGTTTCGACAAACGCAGGATACTTATTCGGAGCAACATATACGTGATCAGTTTCAAACTGCGGGAGTCGTTCAACATAGGCCGCGCCGCCGGGGCAAAAGGCACAGTGATCGTGCTGGCGGTGAACCGACGGTGTTGGCTGAACAAATTCGCTCGGGCGTTTGGCGCGCTCGGGCGCAATCACCACCCAGTCGCGCGTAATTGGATTTTGGCGAAGTTGGGGCATTAGCGCATACCTGCTAAAGCACGTTGGTACGGGTTCCCAACCACTGCCAGATGAGTCAGGGCGATTGCCACTGCGTCAGCGGTATCGTCTTGGGTTGGATATTCCGCTGCAGTCACGTGCGATGGCAGAATTGCCTGCACCTGACGCTTATCGGCATTACCGTAGCCAACAATCGCGAGTTTTACTTGCATTGGCTTGTATTCGCCAACCACCAATCCAGCGCGGGCGGCCGCCAGCAGAATAACGCCCCGAGCGTGGCTCACAGCAATAGCGGTTGTTCGATTTTTGGCAAAAAAGAGCTCTTCAACTGCCATTTCGTGCGGCATGTGAGTGCGAATCAACCCTTCGAGCTCGCTATGAAGCGAATGAAGCCGTTCGGCCAACGGCGTATGGGCCGGCGTGCGAATGGCGCCGCACGCAAGCAAGACTGGCTTAACACCAGCACCCGATTCAATACACGCCCACCCAGTCGTTGCCGTTCCTGGGTCGATTCCCAAAATACGCACGCGCCCTCCTTGCTACCGCTGTATCGTAGCACGAATCTTACTTAGAGATTGGCGTTGGTTTCCACCACTTCAACATCATCGAGTTCGTCGAGCGCTTCCATGAGCGTCAAAAGCTTGGCCTGATCTTCTTCGGCAAGCATGAGTGGCGCGTTCGGAATCCAAGCTAATGCCGCGTCGAGCAGGATAAATCCTGCTGCTTCGAGCTTACTGCGTACTGTAGCTAGTTCTGCCGCGGGGGTGAGCACCGTCATTCGGTCATCGCCGTGCTCAATATCGTCCGCACCGGCATCGATCAACGCCAGCTCAACGTCGTCGCGCGATTTCGTGGGGTCAAGCGCCACGTCGATCGAACCTTTGCGTTCAAATAAGTACTGCACGCTGCCACTGTCAGCGAGCCGACCACCGTGATCTTTCAGCGCCAACTTGACCTCGGCCAATGTGCGGTTCTTATTATCGGTGAGCGTTCCGATGAGCAGCGCTGCACCGCCTGGACCATAGGCTTCGTAGAGAGGAGATTCGATGATGGTGCCGTCGTTCAGTTCGCCGGTCCCTTTTTTAATGGCGCGATCGATGTTGTCAGCCGGCATATTGGCGGTTTTCGCTCGAGCAATGGCAATATCCAGATTCTGGCCGGTGCGGGCCGCGACGGTAATGCCTTTCGACAACTGCGAAAAGATCTTACCGCGCTTCACATCGGCAGCACCTTTTTTGTGCTTGATCTGTTTCCATTTACTGTGTCCGGACATAGTCCTCCGTTCGACGGTCGAGAATACCTGATGCGTTCCTAGTCGTCCAGTCGATCGACTGGACACGCGATCGTTGGTCGATCCAAACCCCTAAGACGACCAATGCAAACGTACAGCTCCAGCCAACCCAGGGCGGTAATGCCACCGTGGCACTGGCGTGCGGAATGGTCGCCGCGTACTTGATGGTTCGGGTAATGACCGTTAGCGGTAAGTAACTCGTCCAGGCGAACAGCCTGCCGATAACTGGTATCGCGAACGATGCACCAATGCTGGCGGCCGCCAGCACCAGCGCTGGGTTCACAATCAGTTCGAGCGCCACGTTGATGATGGGCGAAACTAGACTGACGGTACCGAAGGTGCTTGCGATGAGTGGAGCAGTCAGCGCCGTTGCTGCCAGCGTGGTACCAATCGCCAGCGCTAATGCACGCGGTAATGGCAACAGATTGGCAATTGGTTGAGCCAACGTGACAATGCCAAAGACTGCCAAAAACGACAGCTGGTAGCCAAGATCAGCTCGCGCTGCTAACGGGTTCACTAGTGTGAGAAACGCAGCGACAATCACCAGTAGCCGGAGCGAATTTACTGGTCGGCCAAGCCCAGCCGCCAAGAGCAGTAAGGTAGCCATGACGCCGGCGCGCCAAACCGACGCTGCCCCACCAGTCAGCAGGGCAAACAGCGCCACAGTTGCGCCAAGCACGAGCAACCGAACCCACGGCCGTTTTCTGGGTAAGAACAATCCAATTACCCAAAGCACCACGGCAACATTTTCACCGCTGACTGCGACCAAATGGGTGGTACCCGTGACTTGCATGGCATCGGTGAGGCTGGGCGAAAAACTTTCTCGACTCCCCACTACTAAGCCGGCTGCCAGACTCGATTCAGGGGATGGCCATAGCTGATAGGCGCGCTGAACAATGGCCGTTCGAAGATGTAACAGCCAAAATCGCGGGGAACGATCAACGGCGCCAATTGTTAGCGGTTCGTTTGACTTTAGAACAATCGCCCGATTCTTTGCGAGCTGCGCTAAGTAGATTGCGTTATCGATCGATCCGGTTAGCACCGAGCAGCGACAGGTAACCTGCTGGCCGGGCGTAATCACCGACGCATCTCGCGCAAATACTGTAACGGTTTTGCCTACGAGCACGCTCGCCGAACTCTGCTGCACCGCAATTTCTAACCGCTGACTAGCGGTTGACGGTTCAGGCAGTGCGGTGATCAAACCCGTAATGGCGAAGCTTCCTGGAAGCTTGGGTGGCGTTCGCGTGAGCAATGCCGTCCAGACCAACATTGGAGTTACGCACGCGACAATGCCAATTGCCAAAATTCGACGATCGAGCGACAGCACCCGCAAGCTGGCAATCAGCCCACCGGCTAAACCAGCGGCCCAGACTAGATTCCAAGAAGGAGCGATACTCGGTGCGACCATCGCCATAACGAGCACCGTCAACGCCCAGCCAAACAGCGTGTCGATAGTCATTGGTCGCCGCACACTCCCCCTTTGAATGTGATATCTATACACTGATTGACAGCGCCTAGTACGCGATTGTATCATCAGGTGTCGGCAGACCAAGGAATGGGAGGCTTCATGACCAAGAAACACACACCAAAAACCAGCGATTCGGTCGAGGAACCACTCGACGATCAATCATCGGCCGAGCTCGACCAGCTGAAACAAGATATTGAAACTATGCGCGTTGGTTGGCAGCGCACCCAGGCAGACTTTGAAAACTTTCGCCGCCGCACTACCGAAGACCATGCCGGTCGGGTAGCCGTCACCGTGGCCCAGAGCCTGCTCGCAGTCACGCAAGTGGCCGAAAATCTGCGCCGATCGCTGAACAGCTTTACTGCCGAATCCCCATCGGCGAATGAAATTACCGCCTGGCGATCAGGTGTAGAACAAGTAGCACGGCAACTCGACAGCGCACTGGTAGCGGCGGGGCTTGAACCAATGAATCCAGCCGTCGGCGATGCATTCAACCCGGCTGAACATGAAGCTGTCAGCCAACTGGCCGACGAAACCGTACCGGCCGACCACGTGCTGCAGCTGATCGAACGAGGTTGGCGCTCGAACGGTCGCGTGCTCAAACCGGCCACGGTGGTGGTCAGCGCTGGCAAAGCAGCCGTCGACTCGAAGTGATACACTAATACACTATATTCTGCGCGTTGCGCACCAAGAAAGGATTCCACATGGGTAAAATTATCGGCATTGACCTTGGTACCACCAACTCAGTGGTTGCTGTCATGGAAGGTGGTAAACCAAAAGTGATTCCAACCGCCGAAGGTGGCAACACCTTGCCATCAGTTGTATCGGTGAGCAAAACTGGCGAACGCTTGGTTGGCGTGCCAGCCAAACGGCAGGCAGTCACCAATCCGACAAACACGATCTTTTCGGTAAAACGCTTTATCGGCCGAACCTTTGACGAACCAGAAGTCCAAAAGACCAAATCGCTCGTGCCATACACCATTAAGAAAGCCGACGACGGTTCGGTTCGAATTGTCATGGGCGACAAAGACTATTCACCGCAAGAAGTGTCGGCCTTTATTCTGCAAAAGCTCAAGGCCGATGCTGAAAGCTACCTTGGCGAAACAGTCACCGAAGCAGTAATTACTGTTCCGGCCTACTTCAACGATTCCGAACGCCAAGCAACCAAAGACGCGGGCACCATCGCTGGCCTCGACGTGAAGCGAATTATTAACGAACCAACCGCATCGGCGCTGGCCTACGGCCTCGATAAGAAGAAGGAAGGCACCGTCGTCGTCTACGATTTGGGCGGCGGTACGTTCGACGTCACCGTGCTCGAAATTGGTGACGGCGTGTTTGAAGTAAAATCCACGGCTGGTGACACTCATTTGGGTGGTGATGACTTTGACCAGGCAATTATGCAGTGGATTATGGCCGAGTTTAAGCAAGATCAAGGCGTTGACCTAAACGGTGATCCAATCGCCCTTCAGCGCATTAAAGAAGCCGCTGAAAAAGCCAAGATCGAACTCTCGAGCAACCTCGAAACCGAAATTAACTTGCCGTTCATTACCGCCGACGCGAGCGGACCAAAGCACTTGGTACTCAAAATGAGCCGCGCCAAATTAGAATCGCTCGTTGGCGATTTAGTTGAACGAACCAAGCAGCCGTGTGAACAAGCGCTGAAAGATGCCAAGCTCGAAGCGAAAGATATCGACGAAGTTATTCTGGTTGGCGGCATGACCCGCATGCCAAAAGTGCAAGAGCTGGTGAAAGATCTGTTCGGCAAAGAACCACACAAAGGCGTGAACCCTGACGAAGTCGTGGCGCTCGGCGCTGCGATTCAAGGTGGCGTGCTGGCCGGTGAAGTCAAAGATTTGCTCCTACTCGATGTGACCCCGCTGACCTTGGGTCTTGAAACCATGGGCTCAATCATGACGCCTTTGATTGAACGCAACACCACGATTCCAACTTCGAAGTCGCAAATTTTTTCGACCGCTACCGACAGTCAGCCATCTGTCGAAGTCCATATTCTTCAGGGTGAACGATCCATGGCTGGCGACAACCGCACGCTTGGCCGGTTTATGCTCGACGGCATTCCACCCGCTCCACGCGGCGTGCCACAAATTGAAGTCACCTTCGACATCGACGCCAACGGTATTCTTCACGTATCGGCCAAAGACAAAGCCACCAGCAAAGAACAAAAAATTACGATTACCTCATCGAGCGGTTTGTCCGAAGAAGAAATTGAACGCATGCGCAAAGACGCCGAAGCCCACGCAGCGGACGATGAAAAGAAAAAATCACTGATCGAAGCCCGTAACCACGCCGATACGCTCATTTACTCGAGCGAAAAGGCACTGAAAGATGCTGGCGATAAAGTGAAGGCTGAAACGAAGACGAAAGTCGAAGACGCCATCAAGACGCTCCGCGAGGCAATGCCAAACGACGATCTCGAGGCCATCACCAAGGCAACCACTGAATTGTCTGATACCATTCAAGGAGTTGGCTCCGAGCTGTATGGCCAGACTGATCAGCCAGCGGCTGATGCCAAACCTGCCGATGATACCGAAGGCAGCAGCGCGAATGATGCTGGTTCAGACGAACCAGATACCAGTAACAAAGATACCGAACCGCAAGCCTGATTCACCGTAAGGGGGGATTCGATGAGCCGGACTGTACTCGTAATTGGCGGAATTCTCGTCGTTGGTCTATTCGCTGTAGGCGGATACACTTGGTACCAGTCGGCCCACAAAACCCCAGCACCAACCGCCACGAATACCACGGCCACCACTCCCCCAGCTCAAAGTACCAACACGCTCAAATCGGCCACCGCGACGTCGTTCGATCAACCGGTTTCTGATCAGCTGACTACCGCAACAACCAAGGCAAAGTTGTGGCAAGACGATGCGGTACTTAGCTACGTTTCGGTTGAACTACCCAGCGACTTAAGCCTGAATACCGCTACCGACACCTACGTTTTCGGCTCATCGAAAGATCAAGCTGACTGGTGGACGTACTCGTACTCTGAAAAAACCACCAAGTCGGTTCGGGCAATCATTCCGAAAGAAGATTACCTGGGTTCAGCGATCACGCCGATCAACACGCAGTATTGGAAGATGAACTACGTCGAAGCGTTTCAGTTGGCCGACGCCAACGGTGGCGCAGATTTTCGGACCCAACACAGCGACGCCAAGGTAACACTTTACCTTTCGACCCGTGACCCAAGCCAATTTTTGTGGTGGACGATTGAGTACAAAACGCCAGCCGGCGATCTGTTAACCTTGCTTGTTAATCCGAATCGTGGCGAAGTGGTCGACTCAACCGGTAAGCAGCTGGCTGCACCGCCAACGGCCGCTAGTAGCAGCTCGACCACCTCGAACTCGTCAACGTCAACTACAACAACTACGCCGAGCACAA
>Ga0105240_10012988_pt1 | contig 11472 bp, 6 predicted proteins | sample KBSC54metaG_FD_80426 | JGI IMG/M metagenome (GOLD analysis project Ga0105240, IMG submission 80426) | Corn rhizosphere microbial communities from Kellogg Biological Station, Michigan, USA - KBS C5-4 metaG | ecosystem: Host-associated > Plants > Roots > Rhizosphere > Soil | place: Michigan, USA...
ACGGAAAGGCAAAATAGACCTAAGCCAACCTGCCGGCAAAACATATTTTTATTGCACGCTGGTAACTTCGCTGACCGCCTTAGGATTGTCCAGTGTAAAAGGCGTTAATCCAGGGCATATTCTTGCGCTATTAATTGTTGTTTTGATATCGGTAGCCTATATTTTGTATACAAAAAGGAAAGGCAACAACCAGTCTCGTTATATCGAGAACTTCTTCCTTTCGTTTAGTTTTTTCTTATCCCTTATACCTACGGTAAACGAAACGCTCAATCGTATTCCGATTGGGCATCCTTTGGCGCATGGGCCAATGGACCCTTTGATTGGCAGGACACTCCTTTTTATTTTCATTTTATTTATTCTGGGCGCCGTTTTGCAATTCAGGAAGCAGAAGAGGATTAATAAGGGGGTATAGATCTGGGATGGCTCCATCACTGGCGCCTTAACCGTACCGTCGCCGCCAATAGAAGTACGAAGGTAGCAGACAATAGTAGACTCGATGGTAGATAGAAAAAACGAAAAGAGAAATAAGCGCAGGCCAGCAAGCTCGTCGAGATCATTCCTGTAATGACACTTACTTGTCTTGGGGCAAGCCGGGCAAGATTCGACAAAAACCAGAGGTTTATCGCCAATGCGAGCAGGAGTACAGCGATGAAAAGACCCCATCCTGAATAAAGGCTCCAATAGCTTGAACGCTCGCCAAAGAATAAAAAGTCAACTGCTTTCATCGAATGAACGAGTTTTATTTCCTCAGGAACGTGGCTTGAGGTCCAGGGATATCCCGTCATATGCCCGGCCGTTTCCAAAACAATCAGGATGGAGCTGGCGCGGATCAGTGCAACTGGCGAGCTGAAAAAGCCTTGTAGTCGGATATCGGAAATTATTTTAGTCATAATTTTTGATTCTCACTTTGAATAACTAAGACGTTTGGAGTCGCGATTCCGGACATTTTATTTGGATTATTTTATTGGGTGGTTTAGTCAGCGAGGGTCACACATAGGCCTCGCTTAAGGCTCTTGGCAACAAACCCGGCAAAATTTTCATGATTTTTGACTATCTTCAGAATTGATTGCTCGCTATTCATTCAAAATAGCCCCGATCTATGTCCATACGGATAGCCATCAATCACAAGACCACGTACACGTACGACCGGCTTGTAGCCCTTTCGCCCCATGTGTTCCGCCTGCGGCCGGCCGTCCATTCCCGCACCCCGATCGAGGCGTATTCGTTCAAGGTCTCGCCAAAAGATCATTTCATCAACTGGCAGCAGGATCCCTTCGGGAATTTCCAGGCCAGGGTGGTATTCCCCGAAAAGACCAGGGAACTCGACATCGAGGTAGCCGTCATCGCCGATCTGGTCGTCATCAATCCCTTTGATTTCTTCGTCGAGGATTACGCTGAAAAATATCCCTTCGCCTACAAAGAGCACCTGGCAAGCGAACTCGTTCCCTATCTGGAGATGGAAGAGGGCGGGCCGCTGCTCGACCAGTGGCTAAACAAGATCGACCGAACACCCAAACCCATCATCGACTTCCTCGTCTACCTGAATCAACAATTAAACAAAGACATCACCTACACCGTCCGTATGGAGGCCGGGGTCCAAACCTGCGAAGAGACCCTGAACAGGGCCCTGGGTTCCTGCCGCGATTCCGCCTGGTTGCTGGTGCAAATCCTGCGGCGGCTGGGCCTGGCGGCAAGATTTGTCTCGGGCTACCTCGTCCAGTTGACGGCCGATGTCAAATCGCTGGATGGCCCGTCGGGGACGGAGATCGATTTTACCGATCTTCATGCCTGGACGGAAGTGTATATTCCCGGCGCCGGCTGGGTAGGGATGGACCCCACATCGGGGTTGTTTGCCGGGGAAGGCCATATCCCGCTGGCCTGCACCCCGCACTATGTCAGCGCCGCGCCCGTCGTCGGCGCCACTGACCAATGCGAAACCCGCTTCTCCTTTTCCAATACCGTCACGCGCCTTCACGAAGACCCCCGCGTGACAAAGCCCTATACCCCGGAACAATGGGCCACCATCGATGCCACCGGCTACAAGGTCGACGAAGATCTGCTCGCCGGCGATCTGCGACTGACCATGGGTGGGGAACCTACCTTTGTGTCCATCGACGATATGGAGTCGCCGCAATGGAATACCGACGCCGACGGCAAAGAGAAACGACTCCTGGCCCATGACCTGCTCTTTCGGCTTCGCGAGCAATTCGGACCTAATGGAATGGTCCACTATGGGCAGGGAAAATGGTATCCCGGTGAACCGCTCCCCCGCTGGCAATACGGCCTTTTCTGGAGGAAAGATCATGTCCCGATGTGGAAGAACAGCCGGCTGATCGCCCATGAAAAAAACGGCCGGGGATATACCCAGGCGGATGCGGGCAGATTCATCCAGGTCCTGGCCGGTCACCTGGGCGTGAGCGACGAAAATAGCAGTCCTGCCTACGAAGACCCCTTTTACCTTCTATGGACGGAAGGGAAAATGCCCGTCAACATCGATCCTGCACGGGTCAACTGGAAAGACCCGCTCGAACGCCGGACGCTCTACCGGCTGCTGGACACCAACCCGGGTACCCCTGCGGGTTATACGCTGCCGCTGAAATGGGATTATGATCGCGGTAAATGGAAGAGCGCAAAGTGGATACTCAACCGGGAGGCGCTTTTTCTCGTGCCCGGCAACTCGCCCATCGGGTTACGGCTGCCGTTGGATTCTCTTCCCCTTGTCGCCAAAGAGTACGCCGCGCAACGCGTCGAGCGTAGCCTTTTTGAAGAGCTGGCGCCGCTGGGGGATTACCGGTCGACTGTCAATGCCCGCTACGGCGGGCCGGCCGAGCCCTTCCAGCAAACGACCAGCCGGCAATCGACGATGCAATTCACAGAGACGATCATCACGGCCCTTTGCGCGGAAGTCCGGGACGGCATCCTCTATATCTTCCTCCCGCCGATGGATTACCTCGAACATTATCTCGATGCCCTCGCATCGGTCGAGGCCACGGCGGAAAAACTGAATCTACCGGTCCGCATCGAAGGGTATGAACCACCACGGGACTACCGCATCGAGCGGCTCGTGGTCTCCCCCGACCCCGGAGTCATCGAGGTAAATATCCATCCTTCCAACAACTGGAAGGAGTTGACCCACACCATCGGCACCCTATACGAGCAGGCTTTTTTATCCCGGCTCGGCGCCGAGAAATTCATGCTGGATGGCCGGCATACCGGCACCGGTGGTGGCAACCATATCACCATCGGCGGCTCGAAGCCCGCGGATAGCCCGCTGCTGCGCAGACCCGATCTGCTGCGGAGTCTCATCACCTACTGGCAGCATCACCCGGGCCTCTCATATCTTTTCTCCAGCGCCTTTATCGGCGCCACCAGCCAGGCGCCCCGGATGGACGAGGGGCTGAGCGAGAAACTGTACGAGATGGAGATCGCCTTTAGCCAGGTGCCCGAGGGCGGCTTTATCCCTTTCTATCTCGTCGATCGCATCTTCCGGCATTTGCTGACGGATATCACCGGCAATACGCACCGAAGCGAGTTTTGTATCGATAAACTTTATTCGCCCGATACCGCTTCCGGGCGACTGGGCATCCTCGAATTCCGCGCCTTCGACATGCCGCCGCATAAGGAGATGAGCCTGGTGCAGATGCTCCTCATCCGGGCGCTGATCGCCAAATTCTGGAGGAAGCCCTACAAACACAGTCTGGTGCGCTGGGGGACCGAACTGCACGATAAATTCCTGCTTCCGCAATTTGTCCGGGCAGACCTGCAGGAAGTGGTGGCCGATTGCAATGAAGCCGGTTATCCCTTTGACATCAGCTGGTTCGATCCCTTCGTCGAGTTTCGTTTCCCGCGGTATGGTACAGTCAGCCTGCACGGCATCACGATGGAGATCCGGATGGGGATCGAGCCCTGGAACGTGTTGGGGGAAGAGATGTCCGGCTCGGGAACAGCGCGCTATGTGGACTCCTCATTAGAAAAACTGCAGGTAAAGGTCAGCGGATGGAATGGCGATCGCTACGCCTTGTTGTGTAATAGCCGCCGCGTCCCGCTGACGGCTACAGGTGTAAAAGAAGAATATGTTTGTGGGATCCGGTACCGGGCCTGGCAGCCTTATTCGGCACTTCATCCGACCATCGGGATCGATGCACCGATAACTTTCGACATCGTGGATACCTGGAACGGCCGGAGCATCGGCGGCTGTACGTATTATGTGTCGCATCCCGGCGGCCGCAGCTATGACGCCTTTCCCGTGAACGCCTACGAGGCGGAGTCGAGAAGGAGCAATCGCTTCGACACCACCTCGTTTCAGCAGGATGTGCTCCGGCCTTCACCCGACCTGTCCGCGCTGCGACGATATATTCAACAGGACCGGCTGCCCTTTCCTTGTGATCCCCCGCCGGAAGAGATCAATAAAGAATATCCGCATACGCTGGACCTCAGGCGTTTCCGAGGCCGTGGATAAACCGGAGTTTTTCGATCACCGGGCCGGAAAGAATAAAGGGATAAAAATCGGGATGGCCCATGCTCCGGTTCATGCTGTTGACGGCAAAACAGAGCGGCAGCCACCGTTTGATCAGCCGGTCAAAGTCTTTCACCTTATAGGGATCTTTCGGGATGCTGGCGCTGATCCCCGCCGATTCGTCCAATTCCACGGCATCGACGGAGATGCCGAAGGACCAGGCAGTTTCCAGCGTATCCATCATATGTAAATAATGTGCCCAGGTTTCCGCCCAATCTTCCCAGGGATGGGACGTCGCATAGGGACTCACAAATTGCTGGTTCCAATCGGCCGGCGCCCCATTCGAATAATAGGTGGCCAGCGCGGCGGAATAGTCCTTGCGTTCGTCGCCGAACAATTGGCGGTATTTGTCGATGACGGGCCGGTCCCTGATCAGCACATCCCAATAGAAATGGCCGATCTCATGGCGAAAATGTCCCAGCAGGGTCCGGTACCGTTCGCCAAGGTCTTGTTTGTTCCGCGTCCGCTGCGCCTCGTCGGCCTCGGCAATATTGATAGTAATGATCCCGTTGTCATGACCCGTCATGACGCGTTCGCCATTGGGGGCATCGGCCATAAAATCGAAGATGATGGATTCGGTTTTCCCGGAACGGGTTACTTCGAAAGGCAAATGTAACCGCAGCAGAGAATAGATCAGCCGGTGTTTGGCCACTTCCACATTCTTCCACCGGACCAGGTTTGCATTGTCTTCCAGCGAAGGGATCACCCGGTTCAACGTGCAGGCAATGCAAAATCCGGATGGTGAAGTGGCGGGGATCAGCCAGTTGCAGACCGCGTATTCCGCATTCCTGCAGTATTTGTACCCGGATGCCGGCTCGAGGGTGACCATTGTCAACGCAGCGGGGTCGAAACCCACGGCGTGTCCGCAATTCAGGCAGATGCTATTCTCGAAATACAGGGGGTTAAGACAGTTGTTGCAGGTGTATACTTTCATGATGAGGTTATGGACCTTGGGTGGCGCAACAATTGTACCACAGGAATTGGCTTACTCCACTCTTCTCATATCCACGGACACGGACAATCCGTGTGTTCCGCTGCTGAGGAGGATCCCTCGCATCGGTGCGATGTCCGCATAGTCCCGGCCCCAGCCGATGGTGACATGCTGCTCCGCCGGCATTAGATTGTTGGTAGGGTCGAAGTCCACCCAACCCAGATGGGGGATATAGACGCTGAACCAGGCATGCGAGGCGTCCACTCCGATGAGCTTTTCGACACCGGGCGGCGAGAGCGTTTCTATGTAGCCGCTGACATACCGCACCGGCAGACCGACCGATCGGCAACAGGCAATCGCCAGGTGCGCAAAATCCTGGCATACCCCCTTGCGTTCGCGCATGACCATCGCCAGCGGCGTAGAGACAGTGGTGAAGCCGGGGGTGAACCGGAAATCCGTATAGATGCGGTGCATGAGATCACCTGCAGCCTCCAGCACGGGTCTCCCGGGTCGGAAGGATCCTCGCGCATAGGCGGCGATATCGTCGTTGGCGGCCGTCATCGGGGTTTCGAAGAGATAGTCACCGACACCGGCATCCTGTTCCAATAAAGGTTCTCTCGCGGTTGCCATCTGCTTCTCGATTTCGGAAGACACTCTCACCGACAATTTCGCATGCTCTTTTTCGATGGAGAAATAGATGACTTTATTGCCGAAGAAGTCTTCGTATTCGCGGAAGGTATCGGGTTCGGGATGGATCTCTACTGCCACCGAAGTACAGGATTGCAGGTGAGTATTCCGCGGCACCAGCCGGAGCAGGTTGTAGCAAACGCTCACCGGCTCATGATAGGTGTACGTCGTTTGATGGGAAATGAGGTACTTCATGTTTGAAATAGGTTTTTGAGATCACATCCGGGATCGTGGCCAGCAGCCGGCTCATGCGGGACAGGAAATCGTCAAGCAGATAATAGTTGTTCGCATCGGCCGCCAAAGCCGTGAGCTGATCCTTATCCGATGATTGCAGAAAGGCATTCGCTTCTCCGATGACCCGTTCGTATTCCGTCAGGGCATGACCCGTCTGGGCTCCGGGCAGATTCTTAGCATGCGCCTTTAGCCGGTCCACCTGATAGGTGAGGCTCCGGGGGTTGTTGGGATCGAACAACAGGAAATCCAGCACCAGCCGCAGATCGATCGGGCGCCGGTATTTATATCTGTAATTGACAAGACTCTCTTGACTCATCAGCACACTCTGTTGCAGATTATATTCGACGAGATCGCTGTTCCGGACCACCAGCGTGGTCTTCAGCATCGAAAGTAATAACAGGCTTTGCTCTATCTTTCGGCCGATGTCCAGTACGACCCAGCCCTGTTCGCGGGAAATGCTCTCGCGGTTCAGGCCGATAAAGGCTACGATGAAGGTGATGAGATTATCCAGCGTATGGAGCATGCGGAGGTGGCCCTGGTGTGAGAGGGGGATGTCCTGGGCCAGTTCTTCTTCCATGGTGCGCAGCACGCGCCAGGTATCGGTCGACCAGTGTTCCCGAACCTCGTGGATGACCCGCTGCAATTGCAGGAAGTTAAATTTCAGGCTTCCGCTTCTTTTTTCATTCAGCAGCACCTCTTTCAGTTCTGTCCAGGGATTGGCGAATTTATCCTGGCTTTGCGGTCCTGTAAATCCGGGATAGGTGTAGGTATATTGCGTGAGGGCCACGAGCAGGCTTATCTCCGTCTGTTGGTTGTTTTCGCTGTTCAGCTTGTTGCCTTCGGCGAGGAATTGCATGACGGTTCGCAGGAATCGGGCGTTGCCCAGCACCCGTTCGGTATAGCGGCCTACCCAGAAAAGGTTTTCGGCGGCGTGGCTGGGCAGCATTTCCTCCTCCGTTTCTGCGATTCCGTCGGGGGTCTCTTTCAGCGTAGCGAGGGTACGGTCCGGCTCCGGAGAGAGGATCCAGGTGTCCTTGCTGATACCGCCGGATTGGTTGGAGATGATAAAACTCCCCGACTCCGAACCGGTACGGCAGAGCCCGCCGGCCATCGCCACATAGCCGTCTCCTTTGCTGACGAGAAAGCTGCGGAACAGGACTTTCCGGGACTCGATCTTTCCGCCGATGAGGGCGGGGGTCGAAGAGATATCTACCTTCTCCTGGCCGACAAAGAGGGCAGGGTTGGCGAGGATCCGCGCTTTCAGCTCCTGCAACCGCACGTAGGAGAGTGCGGCGCCGTCGATGGATGAGCTGCCTGCGGGATTGCGGGCGATCTTTTTTATGACGAGGGCGGGCAGATGGTTCAGCACATACTGCATCTCTTTGGGCTGTCCGCACCACCAGGTGGCGATGGTTGGGATCAGGAGGTCTTCGGACAGAAGGTAACGGGCCATTCGCTGCAGGAAGGGCATCATTCCCGGGTTCTCCAGCACGCCGCTGCCGATGGGGTTGGCGATACTGACATGGCCGTCGCGGACGGCCTGCAGGAGTCCGGGGACGCCGAGGCGCGAGTCTTCTTTCAGTTCCAGCGGATCGCAATAGATATCGTCCACGCGGCGAAGGATAACGTCCACCCGTTCGAGGCCGCCCATCGTTTTCAACCAGACGTAGCTGTCTTTTACGATGAGGTCGTTGCCCTGTACGAGCGTGAAGCCCAGATAGGAGGAGAGGTAGGCGTGTTCGAAATAGGTTTCGTTGCTGGAGCCGGGGGTCAAAATGACGATCCGTGGGGCGGCCGGCTGCCGCGATTGGGTCGGCTGACGGGGGGCGAGGTCGTTCAGACCGTCCTGTAGGGCGTTGAAATACGGGGACAGATGCCGCACTTTTTGGCCGTCGAAGAGTTCGGGTACGACGCGCGTCATGGCCGTGCGGTTCTCCAGAGCGTAGCCTGACCCCGAGGGCGCCTGGGTGCGGTCGTTCACTACCCATAGGCGGCCGTCGCGGCTTCGGGCAAGGTCGGCGGAATACATCACGAGGTGTTGGCGGCCGGGGAGTCGGATGCCGCAGCACTGGCGGAGGAACCCGGGGTGGTTATAAAGAAGCTCGAAGGGCAGTATTCCGTCGTGGATCAGACGTCGGTCGCCATAGATGTCTTCAAGAATGAGGTTTAGCAGGCGCGCTCGTTGCAGCAATCCTGCTTCCATGGAGGGCCATTCGTCCTTGCTGATCAGGAAGGGGATGATATCCAGTTTCCAGGGCCGGTTAAGACCAGAGGGATCGCCGTAAATATTATACGTGACGCCGTTCTCCCGCAGCAGCCGCGTGAGGTCTTCGTTGCGGCCGGCGATCTCTTCGCCGCCCAGCCGACCATAGGACTGAAAAAACTCCGCCCAGTGTGGGGGCATCCCGCCGCTCGCGGTTCCCCCTACTCCCTCATGCAGTCCAGCCTGGTCAGCGAAATGGTCCATGAGGCTAAAAATAGGGATTTTGGGGCGGTTAACAATTTGCTAATGATAATCAGTTTTGTTCATATATGGGAAATCACCTTGTAAGAGCGTGGAGTGGACAACTTTTTTTCAGCTAATGGCGTTCCTGCATCGATCAATAGCCATAGTAAACATCCGGCAAACAAGACGCCGGCAATTACATATAATGGGGCGTTTAGGCTGTGCGTTATATCTGCAATTCTCCCGAATTCAACAGAAATAAGAAAGGCGCCCATGCTGCCTACAAAGTTGATAATGCCCGTGACCGTGCCCGCATTGTTTTTTCCAATATCTACGCAGGCAGAAAAATAATTTATGCCGCTCACCGGAATAAAAAAGTAACAAAACATAAGACAGGCGGAGGCGACAAGGTTGCTTTTGGTGGTTGCTGCGATGATGAACAAAGAACACATCATACCCATGGCAATCATACCAACCAAACGGCGGCCGGATCTGATACCCTTCATTTTGACCAATCGATCAATAAATACACCCGCCGTCACGCCCCCAATTACTCCAACGACAAAAAGATAAGAGGTTACAAATTTCATGGCGGTCTCGGGAAAATGTCTTCCTTCCTGAAAATAGACAGGCGACCATGCAATAAAAAAGTAAAGCGCCCATTGCGTGCAGAAAGCCACCAATGCCAATGCCCATATGTTGCGGTCTCTCAACGCAATGTTCCATGGAAAAACTTGTTTATGAGGAACAAAGCGGCGATTATTCTCGATCAAGGTTTTTTCTGATTGGGAAATGTTCCTCATCTCTTCAGGTGTATTCCTAAACCATAAAAGGCAAACCAGTACCCATATCAATCCAATCAGGCCATTTACAAAGAATGGGGCCCGCCATCCATAGGCCACTGCAATTGGAATGACAATTAACGGTGCAATAGCCGCGCCCGCGCTCGAGCCGATCATTAAACAGGACGTGCCTTTTGAAGTTTCAGTCACGGGGAACCAACGGGATATAGTGCCGCAACCATTGGGGAAGGCGCCTGCCTCCCCCATACCAAATAAAAAGCGGGCAATCAGCAAGGTGATAAAACCCGTTGTTGCGCCCGTCAACGCGGTGAGCAACGACCACCAGAGAACGATGCGTATAAAGACCTTTTTTTGGCCGATCCTGTCACCTAATATGCCCGCCGGGATCTCAAACAGCGCATATGCCAATGAGAACGCCCCCAGCACATAGCCAAATTTTGTGTTGCTAAGGTGGAATTCATTTTTTATTCTTACGCCAACAAGAGAGATGCAAACACGGTCGAGATAGGTAACAAGTATTAGGGAGAACAGAAGTAGTAATACACGATAACGATATGGAAGTTTTCTTTTCAATGTCGTTTCTATTTTGTTCCCCACACCGCAATGCTGGGTGGCATGATGATGATCACATTAGGGTCATCCTGTATGCTTTTAAGTTCCATTACCAGTACCTGGTGTTCATCTTTCGTGGCCAGTTTATTTTTAAGCAGGGCTTCGCCGATAGCGACACTTGTCATGGCAATGAATGTTTTCAGGCTATTGGATTCATCTCCGATGACAGATCCTATATTGCGCCCAATACTATGCAGTTGCAATTGCTTGAAATAGCTTATTAATTTTCTTCCGACCAGCGCATCGGCAAACAGCAGCTTTATATATTCATTATGTTTGGTACATGCCCGGCTTTCAGGATAGGAAACGATAGCGTTAATATCCGGCTCCTGAGCGAAAACAATCCCACCGGGTTTACAGACCCGTTTCATTTCTTTTAATCCATCCTGGGCGGATACAAGGTGATGTAAGCAATATCTTGTAAATACAAGATCGAAACTGTTGTCGTCAAATGGCAAATGCAATGCATCTGCGCATATGAAATTCAGATTGGGGTATCTTGATCTCGTTTCGTCGGTTGCCACGTCGATCAATGAAGTATCCCCATCGATGCCTGTTATAGCTGAATTGGGGAATCGCCTGTTCAGCATCATCGTTGTATCGCCAAGACCGCAACCGATGTCCAATATGTTGGCATTCCCTGGTAATGAGAAGTCTTTAAGTGCATGGAGCGAGATGGGCTCTAAAACATCCGCAAGCAGGTGCTGACGTCGAAGGTTTGTTTCTTCGATGGTGTAGATCATAGCATGGAGATTTTAACTAATATGAAGCTATGATTTGCCGGCGGCATTTTTCATGCCGCTTAGGCACCGGCAAAATATGGCAGGCATCGGAGGCTTATTTGGGCAAGTCCACATGGCCAGGAGCACCTCCGCTTGCCACGCTCCCAAACGAAAAATGCCCCCCTATCGGGGAGCACTTGCTTTGTTTTGCGGGCTGGAGGGGACACTTTTCGAACATTTTTGTCAAAGACTTATTGAAGATCAATGACTTCTCAAACGAATATTACCTATTCTAATTACTACCCGGCAAGATTATCTTCACTATTTAAGAAAAATCACCTTTGCATGTAACAATTTCCCGGAGTTAGATACTTACCCGATGTATCTTGAATTTCCTGACTTAATTACATCTTATGGGGTATTTTACAATTGATCTTCCCGGCAAGATAAAGGGAGAAGTGAGATTTGGAAAAGTAATGAGAAAGTTCGTATCGGTAAATCTTTTTGACTTCTTTAGAAAG
>Ga0105240_10012990_pt1 | contig 11470 bp, 8 predicted proteins | sample KBSC54metaG_FD_80426 | JGI IMG/M metagenome (GOLD analysis project Ga0105240, IMG submission 80426) | Corn rhizosphere microbial communities from Kellogg Biological Station, Michigan, USA - KBS C5-4 metaG | ecosystem: Host-associated > Plants > Roots > Rhizosphere > Soil | place: Michigan, USA...
GTCCCGGAATACATCACAGGCCATGATGGTTGGCGAGGCCGGCGGCCGGCAGGGGCCGTTCTCCGGTCACGCTCGCGGGCCAGCGAAGCAGCACGCGAACATCAGTTCGTCAATGACACGGTCGCATTGCCGGTTCTGTAGCGACCGCGAATGGACCTGCGCCCGACCCCTACCGACCACCAGCCTTGCGCAGGGTAGTGACGCTCCACGAAATGCGGGACTGCCGGACTTCCTCTCACGCGCTACTTTGTTACTTGCGGTCGGTGGTCGGGGTGGACGGGCGCAGGTCCATTCGCGTTGTGGGGCGGGATGCGCGCTCGTGCGGTGTTGACGCGACCCATCGTGCTTGCTCGGGTGCGTCACCGCGAGCGTGACCGGAGAACGGCCATCCCGGCCGCCGGCCGCTGCCCAGGTCATCGAGCGAAATGTTCGAGCGGCACATCAAGGCAGGCACATCAAAGCAGGCACATCAAATCAAAGCGGAATCCAAGCGAAGCCTTTGGCAAGGTGCCAAACGCGGCACGTAACCGAAAGCAATGCCCCGCCTCCAGCGCCGCCACGCCCCGAAGCCTAAAATCGCAATGTGTCCATCCTCAATGCCGACCTGCACTGCCACTCCGTTGTTTCCGACGGCACCCTGACGCCGGAAGAACTGGCTGCGCGCGCCGCGGCGAACGGGGTCGAGCTTTGGGCGCTGACGGATCACGATGAGATCGGCGGCCAGCAGCGCGCGGCGGCCGCGGCGGCCAGTCACGGCATGAAGTACCTCACGGGCACCGAGATTTCCGTCACCTTCGCGGGCGAGACGGTGCACATCGTCGGGCTCGGCTTCGATCCCGAAGACCCGGCCATGCGGCAAGGCCTGGTCAATACGCGTGGCGGACGCGGGCCGCGCGCGGTCGAAATCGGCGAGCAGCTGGCGAAGGTCGGCATCAAGGATGCCTACGAAGGCGCGCTGACTTACGTCGGCAACCCGGAGTTGATTTCGCGCACGCACTTCGCGCGCTACCTGGTGGAGACCGGCGTCTGCAAGGACACGAACGAGGTGTTCCGCCGATACCTCACCGAAGGCAAGCCGGGCTATGTCGAACATCGCTGGGCTTCGCTCAAGGATGCGGTGCACTGGATCACCAGCGCGGGCGGGATGGCGGTGATCGCTCACCCGGCGCGCTACAAGTTCACGGCCAATGAAGAGTGGGCGCTGTTCACGGAATTCAAGGCGCATGGCGGCACCGGTGTCGAGGTCGTGACCGGCAGCCACACCGCCGCGGAGTACGTGAAATACGGCGACACCGCTCGCGAATTCGGCCTGGCCGCTTCGCGCGGCAGCGATTTCCACAGCCCCGGCGAAAGCCACACCGACCTGGGCCAGCTGCCCTATCTGCCCGGCGAACTCACGCCGGTTTGGGAGCTGTTGGCCGATCGCATCCGGTGAATCGAAGAGGCACCGTCCTCGGCGGCGTGACGATGGCCGTGGCCGCCGTCGCATGCTTCGCGGCGCTGGACACGACCACCAAATACGTCAGCCTGTCGGTGCCGCTGCTGATGGCGCTGTGGTTCCGCTACGCGTTCCAGGCCGTCGCCACGACGGCGGTGGTGCTGCCGCTGCGCGGCCTGTCGGCTTTACGAACACTGCATCCGAAGTTCCAGGTGCTGCGCGGCCTGCTGCTGCTGGCCAGCAGCCTGTTCGCTTTCGCCAGCCTGAGGTACCTGCCGGTGGGCGAGTTCACCGCGATCGTGATGGTGGCGCCCTTGGCGATCACCGTGTTGGCCGCAACCGTGCTGCACGAACAGGTGACGCCGCTGCGCTGGGTGCTGGTGGCCGGCGGGTTCGTCGGCACGCTGATCATCATCCGCCCCGGCGGCGAAGCTTTCACCTGGGCCAGCCTGCTGCCGCTGGCGCTGGTCGGCACCAACGCGTGGTTCCAGGTGCTCACCAGCAAACTGGCGCGCACCGAAGACCCGCTGACGATGCACTTCTATACCGGCTGGGTCGGCGCGCTGATCGCGTCGCTGGCGCTGCCTTTTGTCTGGACCTGGTTAGCCAACCCGTGGCTGTGGGCCGGCTTGTGCTTCATGGGCTTCATGGCGACGGTCGGGCATTTCCTGCTGATCCTCGCGTACCAGCGCGCGCCCGCGTCGACGCTCACGCCGTATCTGTATACGCAGATCGCGTTCGCGATGCTGGGCGGCTGGCTGGTCTTTGCGCATGTGCCCGACGGCGTGTCGGTGACCGGCATCGCGATGATCGCGTTCTGTGGCGCGGGCGGCGCCTGGCTCACGGTGCGCGAGAGCCGCGTCATGCCCGAGCCGATCGAGGTCTAGAAGATCAAGGACCATGGCGCAGTACTTCGACGTGCATCCCGACAATCCGCAACCGCGGCTGCTCAAGCAAGCCGTGGCGCTGCTGGAACGCGGCGGCGTGCTTGCGGTGCCCACCGACTCGAGCTATGCATTGGCTTGTCATCTCGACGACAAGGCGGCGGCCGACCGGCTGCGGCAAATCCGCGGTGTCGACGAGAAGCACCACCTCACCTTGCTGTGCCGGGACTTGAGCGAGCTGTCGAATTACGCGCGCGTGGACAACAAGCAATACCGCTTGCTGAAGTCCGCGACGCCCGGCCCCTACACCTTCATCCTCGAAGCCACGCGCGAAGTGCCGCGGCGGTTGAGCCATCCCCAGCGCAAGACGATCGGGCTGCGCGTGCCCGATCACCACACGTTGCAGGCTTTGCTGGCGTTGCACGGCGAGCCGCTGCTCGCCACCACCCTGATGGCGCCGCACGAAACCGAATCGATCAACGACGCGCAGGAGATCCGCGAGCGCTTCGAACACCAGCTCGCCGGCGTGGTCGATGCCGGCGCCTGCCCTTCGCAGCCCACCACGGTGATCGACCTCGTGCCGATGGGCACCGGGGGCGACGCCATCGTCTTGCGCGAGGGCCGGGGCAGCGTCGCGGCGCTCGGGCTCGGGGCGTGAGCACGCGTCTGAGACAATCGCCCTCGTGAATATCAGCAACCTGGTCCAGACCGTCCTCATTTACGCACTGCCGGTGCTGTTCGCGATCACGATCCATGAAGCCGCGCACGGTTACGTGGCGCGCTATTTCGGGGACAACACGGCTTACTCGATGGGCCGCGTCACGCTCAATCCGTTCAAGCACATCGACCCGATGGGCACCATCCTGATGCCGCTGCTGCTGTACTTCGCCACCTCCGGCGCTTTCCTGTTCGGTTACGCAAAGCCGGTGCCGGTGAACTTCAGCGGATTGCGCCATCCCAAGCGCGACATGGTGTGGGTGGCGCTGGCCGGCCCGGCGTCCAATTTCATCCAGGCCGTGCTCTGGGCGATCGGCTTCACCGTGCTGACGGCCGCCGACGTCAACGAGCGTTTTTTCCTTGAGATGTGCAAGGCCGGCGTGCTGGTGAACCTGGTCATGTGGGCATTCAATCTGTTTCCGCTGCCGCCGCTGGACGGCGGGCGCATCCTCGTGGGATTGCTGCCGCGGCGCATGGCCTGGTCCGTCAGCCGCATCGAGCCCTGGGGCTTCTTCGTCGTCATGGCGCTGGTGCTGGTGGGCGTGGTCGGCAAGTACTGGCTGCGCCCGCTGATCGCGCTGGGCTACTTTTCGCTGGACGTCCTGCTCACGCCTCTCACCGCCCTCATCGGATCATGAGCCCCGCTTCCGTCACCCGTTTCCTCACCGGCATCACCACCACCGGCACGCCGCACCTGGGCAACTACGTGGGCGCGATCCGCCCCGCGGTGCAGGCCAGCCGCCGGCCCGGCACCGAGAACTTCTATTTCCTGGCCGACTACCACGCCCTCATCAAGTGCGACGAGCCGGCGCGCATCCAGCAGTCCACGCGCGAAATCGCGGCGTGCTGGCTGGCGGCGGGGCTCGATCCCGAGAAGGTGTTCTTCTATCGTCAGTCGGACATCACCGAAATCCCCGAGCTCACCTGGCTGCTCACCTGCGTCACCGGCAAGGGGCTGCTCAATCGCGCGCACGCGTACAAGGCTTCGGTGGACAAGAACGTCGCGGCCGGCACCGATCCCGACGCGGACGTCACCGCGGGCCTGTTCATGTATCCGGTGCTGATGGCCGCCGACATCCTGATGTTCAAGGCGCACAAGATTCCGGTGGGGCGCGACCAGGTGCAGCACATCGAGATGGCGCGCGACATCGCGCAAAGCTTCAACCATCTGTACGGCGAGCATTTCGTGCTGCCCGAGGCGGCGCTCGACGAATCGGTGGCGATGCTGCCGGGCCTGGACGGCCGCAAGATGAGCAAGAGCTACGACAACATCATCCCGCTGTTCGCGCCGCCCGCGCGGATCCGCAAGCAGATCGCCGGGATCGTCACCGACTCGCGCGCGCCGGGCGAGCCCAAGGAGGTCGCGGGCTCGGCGCTGTTCCAGATCTTCCAGGCCTTCGCCGGCGAAGCGGAGACGCAGCAATTGCACAAGGCCTACGCCGAAGGCATCAGCTGGGCCGACGCGAAGCAGTGGCTCTTCGAGCGCATCGATCGCGAGATCGCACCCATGCGCGAGCGCCACGACGCGCTGATCAACGATCCGGCGCAACTTGAGATGATCCTGCGCGCGGGCGCCGAGAAGGCGCGCACCATCGCCACTCCTTTCACGGCACAGCTGCGGCACGCGGTCGGCCTGCGAAACCTGGCGGCGCAACCGGGACCCGCGCGCAAGGAAAAAGCGGCAAAGTCCGCGCTGCCCTCGTTCAAGCAATACCGCGAAGCCGACGGCCGCCACTATTTCAAACTGGTCGATGCCGGCGGCCGGCTGCTGGCCCAGAGCTGCGGTTTCGCGTCGCCGCAGGAAGCGGGCCGCGCCGTGGCGCAGCTCAAGCAAGGCGATGTGCAGGCCGCGAAAGCTTCGCTGGAACTCGCCGACGGCGTCAGCCAGGCCGAGCTTTCGGCCGCCCTGGCCGCGCTCGCAGCGGCTTGAGTTGCGAGCTAATGACAACCCTGATTCGGCTCATCGCAAATCGGAGTTATCCTTAGTTCTTATGCCCCCAGATACCAAGCCAGAAACCAAAACCCCCAAGCCGGTCACGCTGTACGTGATCGACGATCACCCCCTGATGCGCGAGGCCGTGGTCATGCTGCTGCGCAGGCTGCGCCCCGGCGCCACCGTGGTCGAGCTCGACCGCATCGGCGGTATCGAATCCGCCGTCAAGCAGCACGGACTGCCCGACCTGGTCTGCCTGGACCTGAAGCTGCCCGACACCACCGGCACTTCGGGCATCCACGAGCTGAAGAACCGCTTTCCCGACGCGCCGGTCGCGGTGCTGTCGGCGTCGCCTGCGGTCGATGCCGAAGAAGGATGCATCGACGCGGGCGCCGACATCTACATCGAGAAATCCTCCGGCGCGCAGGAAATCGGCAACGCGCTGCGCGCACTGCTCAACGCGGACGGCGACTTCGAAGAGCTATCGCCGTCCGACAGCAAGCTTTCCAAGCGCCAGAAGCAGTTGATCGTGATGCTCGATCGGGGCTTGTCCAATCGCGAGATCGCCGACGAACTGGGCATCAGCGAACACACGGTGAAGGTGCACCTGTGGCGGCTGTTCCGCCGGCTCGGCGTGAAGAGCCGCACGCAGACCATCCACTACGCGCGCACTCACGGGATGCTGGCGAGCTGAGCTACCGAGGCGGCCGCGCGGTCCGCCGCTTCCTGTGCGTCGGTGGGCTTGAGCATCACGCGAAATACGGTGCCCAGGCCGGGCCTCGAAGACAGGCTCAAGGGATGCCCCAATATCCCGGCCAGCCGCGCGACGATGTACAGCCCGAGGCCGAACCCATCTTCGGTTCCGGCGTGGCTGGGCACCTTGTAGAACTCGCGGAAGATCTCGCGCTGGTGCACCGGCGCGATGCCCAGCCCGGTGTCCCACACCTCGATGCGCCGTGCCGTGCCGCGGCCGCGCGCGGCCAGCAGCACGCCGCCGCGATGCGTGTACTTCACCGCGTTGGACACCAGGTTGCCCACGATGCGGCGCAACAGGATCGGGTCGGACACCACCGTGCCGGGCGTGGCGTGCACGCGCATTTGCAGCCCCTTGGCCTGCGCCACCGGGCGATATTGCAGTTCCAGGTCGTACAGCAGCTTCTCCAGGTCCACCGGCTCGATGGTCAGCTTGATCTTGCCGGAGTCCAGGCGCACCAGGTCGAACAATGAATCGAACAGCGCATTCACGGCCTTGGTCGATTCCACGATCTTGGGGGCGAGTTCATGCACCAGGTCGGGCTCGCTGCCCAGCCAGTCGGCATACAGGCCGAGCGCGTGCACCGGCTGGCGGATGTCGTGCGCCGCGCTGGCCAGGAAACGGTTCTTGATCTCCACCGCGTCGAGCGCCGCCTGGGTCTGGCGCGTCAGCGATTCGATCAGCTGGTTGTTGCGGTACTGCAGCTCGAAATTGCTGCGGTGCGTGCGATGCAGGCGCAGCCCCGCCTGCCGCAGCAGCATCCAGAACATCAACAGCAGCAGCACGATCCAGTAGTGATAGAACGGGCCGCGGAATTTCAGCTGCACTCCCATGTGCCAAAGCATCACGCCGAGTGTCGTGAGGGCCAGCGTATCCAGGAACGAGCGCAGCGCCTGCAAGTGGCTGGACAAGCTGTTGATCGAGAACATCGCCAGCCCCGCGATCATCAGCCAGCAGATGAATTGGTCGGTGAGCGGCGCGTGGTCGAAATACAGCAGGCTGGACAAGCCCCACACCAGCGCGCTCACCGGCCAGATCAGGCGGTAGCGCGCGAAGAATTCCAGGTGCTCGCGCGGGCCGGCCGCCATCACTTCCCGCCCGTACTTGGAGATGATCCGGGAGCGCACCCACACGACGGCCAGCGCGCACACGATCCACATCAGCAGGAACGGCACCACCGCGTCATCCCACAGCAGCCCGATGAACACCGGGATCAGCAGCAGCCCGGCCCACTGCGTGGTGCGCGCCGTGCGCATCAGGCTGCTGATCAGCTCGGCCTCCACCCACTCCTCCTCGGCGGGCGTGGCGATGGCCAGGGGAATCTCGGGCTTCATGGCCCGAGTCTAGGGCAGCGCCGCCGGCTCGCGGCTCAGGCGGCCTGCCGCTGCTCCAACGGCATCGAGGCATCGTTGGCCGCGGCGCGGCGCCGCTCGGCGGGCTCGATGCGCAGCAACTGCCGATACTTCGTCACCGTGCGCCGCGCCACCCGCAGCCCCTGCAGATCGAGTTGGCGCGCGATGTCCACATCCGACAAGGGCTGGCCCGCGGGCTCGGCCGCCACCATCTCCTGGATCAGCCCGCGGATCGCGGTGGGCGAACATTCGCCGCCGCTGGCGGTCGCCATGCCGCGCGAGAAGAAATATTTCAGCTCGAACACGCCGCAAGGCGTCGCCATGAACTTGTTGTTGGTCACGCGCGAGACCGTCGATTCGTGCACCCCCACTTCCTGCGCGATCTCGCGCAGGGCCAGCGGCTTCATCGCCATGGCGCCATAGGCCAGGAAATGCTGCTGGCGTTTGAGGATCGCCTGCGCCACCGAGACGATGGTTGAAAATCGCTGCTCCACGTTGCGCACCGTCCAGCGCGCTTCCTGCAGATGCGCGCTCAATTGCGCGTGTTCGCCATTGCGATATTGCTGGAACAGGTCCACATAGCTGCGGTTCAAGCGCACGCGCGGCACGACGGCTTCGTTGAGCACGGCCGTCCAGCGGCCGCGCACCTTGCGGGCGATGACATCGGGCGTCACGTACTGCACGTAGGGCTGGGAATAGCGCCAGCCGGGGCGCGGGTCGAGCCGGCGAATCGCGGCACACGCCTCCTCCACCACGTGCGCCTCGAGACCCAGGCGGCGCGCCAGCGTGCGCAGGTCGCGCGCCGCCAGCAGGTCGAGATGATCGCGCACGATGATGGCCGCCAGCGCTCTCGCTTCGCCGCACGCGATGGCCGGCAGCTGCAGCGCCAGGCATTCAGCGACGTCGCGCGCCGCCACGCCCGCGGGTTCCAGCGCCTGCACTTGCCGCAGCGCGATCAGCAGTTCATCGGGCTCGGGCTCGGGCTGAAGGTCGAGCGCTTGCGCCACCTCTTGCAAGGGGATGCGCAGGTAGCCATCGTCGTCCAGCGACAGCGCCATCGCGCCTGCCAGGGTGCGATCGCGCTCGGACAAGGGCATGACGTTCAACTGCCCCAGCAGGTGCGCAGCGAGCGAGATTCCCTCGGCCAGCGTGTCGAAGACGCTGCCGTCGGCGTCGCTGTATCGCAGGCGGCCACCACCGTCCACACCCCAGCTCTCGTAGGGCCCGTCACCGGAAAATTCGGCGGCTTCGGGTGCCGGCTCCGGCGCGGTTTCGCCCGGCTCGGGCCCGTTGTCTTCCGGTTCGAGAAAAGGATTGGTATCCAGCGCGTCGCGCACCACCTGCGCGAAATCCTGCGACGACATCTGCAGCAGGCGCACGGCGCGCTGCAAACGCGGCGACATCGCCGCCTGCAGCGTGGTCGTGGCTTGCAAACTAAGCGAGCTCATCAATGCGTGTCCTCTGATCGGCAATTTGAAGAGCATCGGCCGATGCAACGACCGTGCCGAGCAGAACCGGCAGCCACCGTTTGTCACAGCCGGACACCGAGGTAACTCGCAACACACGGCCGGGCAGGTCAAAGTTCGCGCGACGCAAATTTTTCGGCGGCGTCGCGTGATCGTCGAGGCTCAGCAATTCGCTTTGCGGCCGGGTGGCCATGTACGAGTTGCGGCAGAACCTGCCGCCTTGCCGTCGCGCCAGCTCATCCACAGGCATAGGCGTTACTTTTGGTAGCGCAAGCCCCCGATTCCTGCGGTCGAGGTTACGCTGTGCGGTGTTGTTCGCGTCACACCATGTCTAGCTTTGCGCCGCTTGCCCGCCTGCTGCAACACGCTTGGCCAACCGCGTCGCTGCGCACCTATATGGTGGCGGTGATCCTGCTGGCCACCGTGCCGATGGCCGCGTTCATGAGCTATGAAGTGGTGGCGGACATTCGCGCGGACCAGGCGAAGACCGAAGACGAATTGGCGCGCTCGGCATCCGCGCTGGCGCAAACGGTGGAGCGCGAATTGTCTTCGTCGCTGGACGCGCTCGCGGTGCTGTCGCAATCGGAAATGTTCCAGGCCGGCCGAATCACATCGCTCGGGCGTTTGCTGCAGGGCCGGCCGCGGCGCGATTGGGACAGCCTGTTCGTGCTGGACCCCGGCGGCAAGCCGGTGCTCGATACCGCCCCCAAGCCGGGTTCCGCGGATCTCGCCGGCAGTTTGCACGAACTCGAACGCGAGGTGGTGCAAGGCCGCCATCCAGCGGTACTCACCTTGGCCCCTGACGGCGCAGGCGGCGCAGGCGGCGTCGCCGTGGCGCTGCCGGTCATGCAAGGCGGCGAAGTGCGCTACGTGGTCGGTGCGCGCATGGGCGAAGCCGTCTGGCACCGGCTGGCCCGGGCGTCCAGCGTTCCCAAAGGTGCCCACGCGAGCATCTTCGATGCGCAGCATCGGCTCGTCGGCGACTCGGCCGATCTTGCGATGACGGGCAGCGCGCTGCCGGACGAGGCGGCCGCGGCGCTCAGCGAGGGGCCGAGCGGCGTGCGCCGCACCGGCGACATGGACGGGCGCATCGTGTATGCCGCGTGGCAAACCATGTCGCAAGCGGGCTGGCATGCGCGAGTGGCCCTGCCCGCCGCACCGGTCGATGCCGCGCACCGCAAGGCCATGATGCGGGCGCTGTCGGCGATAGCGGCGAGCTTGCTGCTGGGCCTGTTGCTGGCATCGCTGGTGGCACGCCGCGTCACAGCGCCATTGCGCCAGCTTGCCGCGGCCGGGGCCGATGCCTTGCCGGGCCGCATTGCAGTGCGCGAGATCGGCGTTTTGCGCGACGCGCTGTCGCGCGCCGGCGAGCAAGACAGCGCCGCGCGCGAATTGCTGCGCGTGAAGGCGCAGGAATTCGAGGCGCTGTTCGACAGCAGCCCGGTCGGCATGGCGTTCGCGCAGGATCCCGAGTGCCGCATCGTGTTGAACAACATGGCGATGGATGAGCTGGCGGGCGGGCGGGCGTGGCACGACGAGAGCAAGCTGCGGGTGCTGCATCGCGGGCGGCAGCTGGCGCTCGCCGAACAGCCGCTGCAGCGCGCCGCCGCCCTGGGGGAAAGCATCTGCGGGATGGAGCTGCAGCTGGTGCGCGAAGGCCGGCCGCCGGCCTTCGCGATTGCCAGCGCGGTGCCGCTGAAGGGCGCCGATGGCCGCCCGCGAGGCGCGATCGCGGCGTTCATGGACATCACGCAGCGCAAGCGCATCGAGCAGCGGCTGCTGGCGGCCGACCGGCAGCTGCGCGAAACGCAGCGGCTGATGGAGCTGGCGCAGGAGGCCGGCCGCGTCGGCTTCTTCCACTACGATTTCGCCGCCGACCGGCTGGCGTGGACGCGCGGCCAGTGCAAACTCTTCGGCCTCACGCAATTGCCCGACGCCACGCTGCGCAACTGGTTCGACCTGATCGGACCGCAAGACCGCGAACGCGTGGAGCGCGAATTCTGGACCGCGTGCGCGCTGCGGCGCGAGAAGGAACTCATCGAATATTGGGTGGAGCAGCCTGGAGGCGGCGAACGCTGGCTGTCCAGCCGCTTGATGCTGCACTACGACGGCGAGGGCCGCGCGGCGCAACTGACGGGCCTCACGCTGGACATGACCGAGCACAAGCAGCTGGAGCGCGAGCGCGCGAAACTCACGGAGCACGCGATGGCCGCGCGGCGCGACGCCGAGGCCGCCAGCCGCGCCAAGGACGAATTCCTCACGATGCTCAGCCATGAGCTGCGCAATCCGCTGGGCGCGATCTCCGCGGCGATCGACGTGCTCGAGGCGGCCGACCCCGCCAGCCGCTCCGGCATGGAGGCGCGCGCGATCATCGCCCGGCAGACCCGCAACCTGTCGCACATGATGAACGACCTGCTGGACGTCGGCCGCGTCATCGCCGGCAAGATCCTGCTGGCGCGCCAGCCCGTGAACCTGGCCGCGGTGGTGCAACGCGTGCAGGAGACGCTGGCCATCACCGGAGCGGCCCGGGATCATCCTTTGCAATTGCAGCTTGCCGATATCTGGGTCGATGGCGACGCGGTACGCATCGAGCAGGTGGTGAGCAACCTCCTGACCAATGCGATCAAGTACACGCCGGGCGGCCGGACGATCGTGGTGTGTGTGCGCCGCGAATCGGCGACGGCGGTGCTGGAAGTGCAGGACGCCGGCATGGGCATCCCGGCGGCGCTGCTGCCGCACATTTTCGACTTGTTCGTGCAGGGCCAGCGCTCGCTGGACCGCCGCGGCGGCGGCCTGGGCATCGGCCTGACGCTGGTGCGCGCCCTGGTGGAGCTGCATGGCGGCAGCGTCGGCGTGCAAAGCTCCGACGAAGGCAGCCGCTTCACCGTGCGCCTGCCCGAGATCGCCGCTCCCGCCGCGCAAGAAA
>Ga0105240_10012991_pt1 | contig 11469 bp, 14 predicted proteins | sample KBSC54metaG_FD_80426 | JGI IMG/M metagenome (GOLD analysis project Ga0105240, IMG submission 80426) | Corn rhizosphere microbial communities from Kellogg Biological Station, Michigan, USA - KBS C5-4 metaG | ecosystem: Host-associated > Plants > Roots > Rhizosphere > Soil | place: Michigan, USA...
GCTTATTTTGTTGAAGGACGAATGGCACGGCACCACTTCCAAACCGTCGAATATGTTGCGCACCCAACTCTACGTCCGAAAATGGTTTGGTGGTTGGCGGCGTGTGATGGAAGACGGCAAGCCGACTTGGCGGAACGTCGAGTCATCCAATCCCTAGCGGTTTGACCATGCTTTGGGAGTGATTATGAAGCCCATACTTTATGCCCATCCTTTTGCCTCGTATTGCTGGAAAGTCCTTATAGCGCTCTATGAGAACCACACAGCGTTTACTTACCGATCGCTGGGACCCGAGGACCCGCAGGCGGCGACCGAGCTGGAAGCGTTGTGGCCGCTGAAGAAATTTCCCGTTCTGGTGGACGACGGGCGGCCTGTAATCGAATCAAGTGTCATCATTGAGTATTTGCTGCTGCGCCATCCAGGGCCAGTGCGTCTGCTCCCAGAGGATCCGGAAGCGGCGCTTGAGGTGCGTTTCTTGGACCGCTACTTCGACAACTACATCATGACACCCATGTCGAAGATAGTGACGAACCAACTTCGCCCGGAAGATCGGCGTGACTCATACGGGGTTGACGAGGCGAGGGCGGCGCTGGATGTCGCGTATCGCTGGCTTGACGGGGTGATGGCACGGCGGACTTGGGCGGCCGGGGAAAGCTTCACTCTGGCCGATTGTGCAGCGGCTCCGTCGCTGTTCTATGCCGACTGGGCGCATCCGATTGGAGAGCGGTTCCTTCATGTCCGAAGCTACCGCTCGCGGCTGCTTGCCCGTCCTTCAGTGGCCCGGACGGTGGACGAAGCGCGGCCTTTCCGACAATTCTTCCCGCTTGGCGCGCCCGATCGCGACTGACGGACTTGCTTAGCCGGCGGTTTAGCGCTTAGTCTTTGCGCTATGAAAAATATCGATACGGCGTATGTCGTCATCGGTGCCGTGTGGTTAGTGGTGGGCATGGCCGTCGGCATTGTCATGGGGGCGAGCCACAATTTTCAGTTCATGCCGCTGCATGCTCATATCAATCTCGTAGGGTTCGCTTGTCATTCCATCTTTGGATTGACGTATCGGCACTGGCCGGGGATGAAAAACGCTGGGCTGGCTATATTGCAATTCTGGCTATTTGTGCTGGCCACACCAACAACGCTGCTCGGCCTTTACTTTACGCTCAATGGAGGGCCGGAACTGCCCACCATCCTTGGTTCGATCGGGCTGTTGGTCGGGGCGCTGTTATTTGCTGTGGTGCTTTGGCAGAGGCGCAATACGCCGGCTTCATAACAGAACTCGACCCAAGACTTATAGCGCGGCAGCAGCCGCGCCGCGCCACTTGGGCGCAAGGCAGTCAAACGCGCAGGCGTTCGGCGGACTCCTCCAGAAACTCCCGAGATTCGCGCTCGGGCTCGGCGGTTGCGAGCTGCGTTAACTGGTGACTGATTTGGGTGATTATTTTCCGCCGGCTGGATTCGGATGCGGCCCAACTCTTGAGGTCAGCAATGATTGCGGTAAGGGTTCTGCGGAAGACGCCATGGAAGACCGCTTTGCGTCCGTATGACTCCTGTAAGACCTGCGAAACGGCGGCGGCAATCCGTATTTCGTCTTGAGGCGTCACAGCGGTCAGGGCAGTAATATAACGTCCGCCGAGAGCGAAGCGTGTCGCAGCTCCTGGCGCCTCTTCATACGCGCGCTGCATCCAATTCATGGCATTCGCCACCTCGCCACGGTCGCGGGCCAGATCGGCCAGATAAGGCATGAAGTAATAAGGGTCGGCAGACTTCTGCAGTTCCCGCTCGAAGGTTAACTGTGCCTCCTGTGGCAGGCCAATAAAGCGCAACAGGTGGCCCGCCATGTTCATTACACTTTGGCGCTCACGGACATCGGTTGTCGTGCGATCCAACTCTTGGATCAAATCTATGCAGCGTTGGCGCTGGTATTCAGGAAGATCGCTGCTGTCGGCGCGAGACTTTGACACCGTGACCAGAGTGGCGTGGGCGATGAGGCGCTCTGTGCCGCTGAGCGGCTCTTTCTCGAGCATGGCGGCCACGGCCGTAGTCCACGCCGAGATCAAGAGGGTACGATCGACCCCGGCTTTTTGCGTGAGGAAAGTTATAGCTGGGCGAGGATCGACGTTGAGGTAGTAGAGATTGGCGTAGCTTGCCGCTGGACCCTGCAGCAGTTCGAGGAATTGACGGCCCAAGTCAGTGTAGGAGTGTGCAGTTGCGGCGTTGGGGGCTGGGCTGTTAGGCGGCGCGCCGCCAGAGTGCTGGGCTTCCGCAACAGTACTTTCCTCGAAGACTCGCTGAGCGACAATCCGTGCCCACTCATTGCCCCGCGTCACCGGAGTTATTGACATGAGCTTTTGGAAGAAGCCGGGCCGGCCTTCGGCCGCCAAGCTGCGCAGGTCTTGCCTCCAGGAGTGATAGGCCAGCAGGGTGAGCTCTGCGTTGCTGCACTGCGTGGCGCCGCGCTGTACCGCCGCCGCCAGCGCGGCGATGTTACGTTCAGCCTGGTGCGCAGCCCGCATAGCCTCACAAAATAGAGCTGCTGGAAGTCCACCGGGAAGGCGTGCGATTTCCTCGCCCACTGGACTTAACAGCAACATGGTGGGGTATGTAACTAGTGCGAGGCGCTCCCCCCAAACTTGGGCATCCGGTGCGTCTCCGGACAGCTCCGCAACAATCCACTCACGCGAAACCGCCGCGAATTCCGCAGAGCGCAGCACGGTGACGTGCATTTCCTGACAAGGCGGGCACCAGCGCGCTGTCCAATATAACAGCAGAGGTTTGTGGGTCGCGGCCGACCGCTCCTGCGCCAGCGCCGGATTGTTGTACACCCAATCAACCTGGGAGTCAGTCGCTTCCATAGTAGATATTTTTCAACCCGGCAGGGCCTCGAGTTCGCGGCTGGCTGTTTGGAAGGCAACAGTGGCCAGCAGCGCCTGCCGCCAGCGCGCCAGCTGCGGGCATGCGGCTAAAAGATTGTCGCGGACCTCGGTTCCAGTGCGTTCGAGGGCATCAAAAAAAGTGTAGTAGCCGATGTCAGGCAGAGTGAGTTGACTACCCTCCCAATAGGAACCCGCGCCGGAAAGTGTCGAGTTGGCGCCTATATAGGCGTCGAGCCGTCTTGCCTCGTCAACCAATGCGGCTACCGCTCTCGTATGTTGGGCCGCTTCTGTAGCGCGCACGACGTTGGATAGCGCCTTAATCAGCGTGTCATCGCAGAAGCGCAGCCAAACTCGGGCCCACGCCCGCTCTATTGGGTTGCGCGGCAATAGTGGGCGGCCACTAGCGAAGGTCTCATCGATGTATTCGCAGATGATGAGGCTCTCGGGTAACGTCCGCGAGCCGTGCTGTAACACCGGCGTCTTTCCGAAGGGTGTGGCGGCCAGAAACCAGTCGGCCTTGCGTCCCCGGTCGAGCACGTCTACTAACTCATAGGGAACGCCCTTCTCACGTAATGAGACGCTCAGCCGCAGTGTCCAGCGGCAAGTGCGCGTCGTCATTATTTTAACGGCAGGCGAGTCGCTCATGCCGGAGCTCTTTGTGCGGTGGGGCGCGTCTCGATCCGGCGGCGGATGATGTCGTGGCGGCGGCGATCAATTGGGAAAAACAAACTCTGGATGGCGGCAAACAGGTTGAGAGCCATAGGAATAAAAATGAAGGTGAGGAAGAAGCCATTCATGGCCGCGGGACTGTTGGCCCGGTCAGGATGAAAGTCGAACAGGCCGACAATGATGAGCGACAAGCCACCGCCCGCCGCGATAGTGACTTTCTGCATGAAGGCCTGCAGAGCCCAATAATTGCCGGCGCGGTTCTCGCCGGATTTCAGCTCACCATAATCGACGACATCCGAGAGCAGAGCGTAGGAAGATGTCTCCACGCCCGTGGTGCCGACTGCGGAGATTATCCAGATCGCCATCGCTATCGCGAATGCGTGCGGTCCGGGCTTCATCAACGCGAAAGCGAGCAGAGTCAAGATTACCGTTACCGAGCTTACGGAGAGGGCGCGGTGTTTGCCGATGCGATACATCGCTCGCAGCCAGATTGACGAGCCGATGAATCCGGAGGCCATGGCCGCCAAGTTGAGGTATGAGAAGTCACTCAGCAGTCCGAGGTAGCGGTCCAGGTAAAAGAAGTACAGTGAGGCAATCATTCCCATGGACAGCCCATTCGCAGCGCGTAGTGCCAGATAGGCCCACAAGGGGCGATTACTGCGTAGCTCGTCCCACAAGCTCTGCCACGATTTGCCTACCGGGGTGTCCCCACTTCGGACTGGAACTCAAGAGGAGCGCACTGCGGCGACGCGCGAGAAGGTTCTAGATGCGACGCTCGCGTCTCTTCACAAACATGGTTACGCCGGTACCTCGATCAGCACCATCGTCAAGCTGGCGCGCGTGTCGCGGGGCGCTGTGTTGCACCACTTTGATACCAAAACCGACTTGGTGGCCGCCTCTATGGTGCACCTGTATCAAATGCGGCTGGCGCATTTCCAGGAAGGCGATCTCGAGCGCGGCCGCCCACGGCGCCGCGCTCGTGGAGCGTTTGCGCATCATGCGCGAGCACATTGAGCGCTGGTTTCCGGTGACGTTGGAATTTCAGGTGGCGCTGCGGACCGATCAGGCTCTGCAGACGGCGTTTAGCCGCGCTATGACTCGCGTTATGGAGCCCATGACGCAGGATTACGGCCAGTTATTTCCGGAGTTTGCGGACTCGAAGCAGGGCGTTTGGATTCAGTATGTCGTAGGTTGTTTCGCGCGCGGCTTGTGTTTGGAGGCGATTGTTAACAAGCCGGCAGTAGTGGAGCGGACTTTCGAGCAGTTCGCCGCCATGTTGGAAAGTCATGCTCGGGATTTAGGCCGCAAGACGCAACCGCGCGCGGCGCGTGATACTAAGTAGTCGAACGGCGCATCGGCGAGTCCAGCCGGGTGGATATGAGACGCGCCTTAGGGCGGCCGAAGAGTCCTGCCCGCAGAGCCTACTCAGTGATAAGTGACGGTCAACAACGGCGCGCGCGAGTTGCGATCTGCGCCCGTTGAATCGTCGATCTCCATTAGCGTGAAACTCGCGGGCCCCAGATCCTCCATAACGCGCACCTGAAAGTCGACGAGACCCAACTGCTGCGCTTTGATCATCAATGGCGTGACGTCCACCGGAACAAAGGTGCCGACGTCCGCGTTCGTGACATCGCCCTGCACTAAAACAGATGCCAATGGCGGCTGCGCGCTTCGATCGAAGTCTGTCCCGAAGAGAGTGGGTGGTTGAAATGCGACGAGGTCCACTCGAATCGGCACACTGCCATTCGGCGGGTCGATGCCATTGACCAAGAATTCGAGGAACGCCGAGTCGATTATGGCGTCGCCCGGCACTCCATCGCTGCCCGACAGCGGAAAATCAAGAAACGCCCTGAATTCGGTGCCGGCTACCGGGTCGATACCGGCGAAGATCGTCTGCACGCTAGAGGACATCCCCTGCGTCACGACATATGCACCAGGCGAGGTCTCCTCAATATCCCCATCATACGCAGGATCGCTCAAGATGTGGGTCACGACCTGCGGTAGAGCGCTACCGTCGCCGCCGCCGCATCCACAAAGGCCTAGGACAGCGAGCGTCGCTGCCATTAATAAAGCGCAGGCCCTCACGGCACTCCTCCCTTGACCTTGTACTAGTGTAACAGACTGTAAAACACCTAAGGTATTTAAAGGTTCCATCCCGGGCCGGTATTACGAATGACGGGCCACCCGCACTGGCCTGCTCCTTGATAAGGCCTTTGACTTCGGATGCCCGGCGGCGCACGACCTACGCTGAGTCAGCATTCGCTTCATCTCCGCGGCACTGAGGTCGATCCCCAGAGGCCGGGTCGCGGAAGGGCGGTCGGCCAGCGCGTTGCGAGACCAATGCAAAGGGTGGACTGCGTTATGGAGTCAAACGTTGGAAACCCCGCTTGGTGCCACTGGTGACGGCCATACTCGATCATCCCGTTGCCAACGCCGTTGGAACACCGTATTGCCTACGCCGTGTGGACCATACGTCGGTACTGTGAGCCTCCAACGCGCACGTTGAAACCACGATATTGCTCTAGGCGCGCGGGTCATCAGAGTAGATGCAATGGGCAGTTGACCGTGTTAGTCGATTTTGCAAACGGATTTGTAAATGAGAAAGGAGTGAGTTTCATAGGTTTACTGATAGTTGTTCCTTCGTGTGCCTTCCGCGTATAGTCTGTGGATCTCAAGTTATGCGGAAGGACGCCCTCATGCTTGCACGCAGCTACTTCGGTGTTGGATTTCTGCGCGGCTTAAATTCCGCCGCGGAGGTGTTTGCTCCATACTCCTGCGAGCGTGGCCGTTCACTGTTCGAGCAAATGCGTTCCGATTGGCGCAGGCTTGGGGAGGATCTGAGGACGGTTTTGGGCGCAGCGCTCGCAAGCGTCTCCCCGGATACCTCCGAGTATCAACCGGCAGAAAGCCGCAAGCCAACCGGTCCGATCACAAAGTTCATCTCGGCTCATTGGAGCGGCCCGCTGCCGCCACCGGCGGAGTTGGAAAAGATCGATCAGATCATTCCCGGCGGCGCGGACCGGCTCTTGCGCATGGCGGAGAAGGAACAGACACATCGTATCGGCGATGCGAAGCGCGGGCAGTACCTCGGATGGTCACTCGCGACGGGAGCGGTGATTGCCGCTGCGGTGGTTAGTGTGTGCCACGGCCCGTGGCAAGTGTCGGTCGCGCTAGTCGGGATTCCGGTGTTAGGTGCGGTTCAAGCGCTCATTCAAGGGCAAAAAGAGAAGAGCCCGCGACGGGCCATCCGCTGGTTCTGATGCCCGCTGGCGGGGGTGCCACGGTTGCAGTCCAATCTATTTTGCGATCTCATTGCGCGGCGAATTTCCGCTTACCGCATTGAGCGGGCTCCGCCGGGAGAACGGGCTCAGCTCCAATCTCCCGATCATGGCGCAACTGCTGCGGCAGACGGTGATGCGTGCGGCTGCCGCCACCGGTGTTTATTTCGACAACAAAGGAAAAGCAAGAGATGAAATTGCAGGCGAGTCAGTTGTTCGGCGCCGTACTTCTGCTGCTAGCGGCAGCTGTCGCCTTTGGACAGGATCAAGCCAACAAGGCCGCGCTCGGACAACCAGGCGAACAGTGCGCAAAGCTGCATACTGCCGACTTCTCGCTCACTGAAGACGCACCGGCGGAAATCACGGCGGCCACGCCCGTCAAGGGTTCGGGCGCGATGCCAAACACCTGCGTTGTTGAAGGGGTGGTTTGGCCGAACGTACGCTTCAGGGTGGAGTTTCCGCTCACCGGCTGGAACGGCAAGATGCTGGTTGTGGGGTCTGGCGGGCAGGCCGGAACGATAATGACTCCACAAGACTACGACAAATATAAATTTAACAGCAAAGCGTTGCTGCCGCAGGGGTACGCGTTCGTTGGCCATGACAGCGGCCATAGCGAAGCAGGCGCTAAATGGGGCTGGCACAACCCTTCAGCCGAAATCGACTACGGTTTTCGTGGTGGACACGTGGCGGGGCTGATCGGTAAAGAGGTCCTGCGTACCTTTTACGGCCGCCGTCCCGCGCGTTCTTACTATCACAGCTGCTCCAACGGCGGGCGCGAAGCGCTAATGATGGCGCAACGCTATCCGTGGGACTACGACGGCATTGTTGCCGGGGCTCCCTCACTAGCCTATAGCAGCCTGTTTGTTCGGTACTACGCGTTTGTGGAACTAATGAAAGACCGCAGCCGCAGCGGCTTCGACGGCCACGCGGCCAGCGCGCTTCATAAGTCAGTGTTGGAGCAATGTGATGCGTTGGACGGAAAGAAAGACGGCATTCTGGAAGATCCGCGGCAATGCAAAGTCGATTTTAGCCGCGTGCTATGCAAGCAAGGCGCCGCCGAGGATTGCCTCACAGCACATCAGGTAGACATTGCGCGCCAGATCTACGCAGGGCCGCGTCGGCCGGACGGCAGTCAAATAGCCCCGTCGAGCGCCATGCCAGGTTCAGAGCTTACCTGGGAGATTTGGGCCAACAGCAACTATCCTGCCGAGGTGTTTCGTTATCTCGCGTTCGATCCCGCGCCAGGGCCGGGCTGGACACCCGATCCGAGTAAGCTCGGCGAGTACTCCCGGCGCATGGGACTCATGGACAGTTTGTTTTCAGCCGTCAATCCTGACCTCAGGCAATTCAAGGCAAACGGCGGCAAGCTGCTGTCCTATTACGGCTGGAATGATGTCATGGGCGGACTGCGGGAAAATGTTGATTATTACGAAACGACGGAACGCGTCATGGGCGGTCCGCAGAAGACCCGGGATTTTTATCGGCTGTTCATGATCCCTGGCATGAACCATTGCTTCGGAGGCGATGGCGTCTCTGCGTTCGATTACATCGGCGCGCTGGACAGTTGGGTTGAACAAGGTAAGGCGCCTGATGTCCTCACAGGCTATCACCCCGGCGCAGATGGTTCGCCTGAGTTCACTCGCGACGTGGCATACTATCGTACGGGTGAATCACGGCACTGACGAACGAATACGCAGGCGGATATGCACAGTGTAAATTGGATCGCCTCGGGCCGCCGCTGTTAACTGGAGGAGCTTAGGTACGGATGTTGCGGCACAAGTAAATTTCGGAGAGGGCAAGACGACAACACACCGGTGTCTGCCTGTTAATTTCTCCGGTCCTGCGCAATACTAAACGCTAGCTAGCATCGGGGAGTGGATGATGCGTTATATTGCAGTTGCCGCTCTGCCCGTACTCTGCGCGCTGACCGGCTGTGCTCACTGGCAGTCGAGCCCGCCTGCATCTGTGCCGGGACAGCCGAGTTCGGCGCCTGCACGAGATACTGGAAGCGGCGCTCCGAACGCGACACCCTCGCCGGATCAACCGTCGGCCCGTGTCTCTGCTGACCAGTCGGAGCCCAGCCCGCCTCCAAACAAGGGGAACGCGGGTTCTGCGCCGGCGCCGACCCGACCCGCGTCCACATCCAAGGATGCCAAATCTCAGTCGCAAGCGGCAAGCCCGACGAAGCCGAAATCTTCCACCCCGCGCAGTCCCAGTAACCCGCCAGCGGCCACTTCCTCCACGGCAGTGAGCAAACCGGCGACATCCCCGTCGGCAACGCCACCGCAGCCGCCCCCGCCCCCGCCGTCGGCGTCCGCTCCGGTTAAAGCGAATCCACCGACTCCGACGGCAGCAGCTCTGGATCTCACCTCCCTCGAGCAACGCTTGCGGGAGACGCGGGCCATCGGCGTGTTTACTAAGCTTTCCTTGAAGAATCAGGTTGATGACTTACTAGGTCAATTCAGAGCCTTTCACAACCGAAGATCGACTCTGCCTTTGAGCGAGCTGCGGCAGAAGTACGATCTATTGCTACTCAAAGTGCTGAGTTTGTTGCAGGATGGTGATCCGCCACTCGCGAGCGCCGTTTCCGGCTCGCGCGAGGCGATCTGGGGCATTCTCTCGGATCCGCAAAAATTCGCGAAACTTTGACTCCTCGTAGGAGATAGAAAACATCATGGCCAGCCGAAAATTCGTGTTTGTTCTCGCTGCCGCTACTGTGCTCGGCTACTCTGGGCTAGTAGCTGCCGAAGACCCATCCATGGGCAAAGACCTGGGCGCCACAATCGCCTTGCAAGGCATGCCATGCGATAAGGTCGTCGAGTCGAAGCGCAACGGCGATAGCGACTACACCGCGACCTGTAAGGACGGTAATCGCTATCATGTATTCGTAGATGCGAATGGCAGGGTCGTGGTCAAGAAGATCTGAATTGACACCGGGCGCCTGCGGCGGCGAGGCCAACAGCTGCGAAGCCCAACAGCTGCGAGGCCAACAGCAGCGTCCGCATTCTAGATGAACTCATCCGGCGAAAAACTGGAGCGCGCGCTCGAGCTTGTTCTGTTTGCAAGCCGTTGGTTGCTTGCGCCGCTTTATCTCGGAATGATTGTGGCGCTGGGTCTCATTCTTTTCGTTTTCTTTCACGAGCTGATTGAGCAGTTATCTCACATCGGCGCTCTGGATGCGGAGGGAGTAATACTCCTTGCACTGTCCCTGATTGATCTGTCGCTTACGGCTAATCTGGTCTTGATTGTAATGTTCTCGGGTTATGAAAATTTTGTCTCCAAGCTGCACATCGGCGAACACGAGGATCGGCCGAGTTGGATGGGCACGGTGGACTTTTCCGGCTTGAAGTTGAAACTGATTGCGTCGATTGTGGCGATCAGCGGCATTGCTTTGTTGCGAACGTTCTTGCCGCTCGGAGACCGCAGCGTGCCGGTCGAAGGTGCGCGCATCGCGTGGATGGTGACGATCCACCTGACTTTCGTGGTCTCGGGAGTTCTGCTAGCCCTGATGGACTGGATCACGTCGAAAACCGAGGAGCACGGCCCTTGAGTTAACGAGTGAGGCGTACGCCGTTCGGCCCTGCCTCGGCTTTCAAACTCATGCTCGTCGCCACTGCGCGTGCGAAACCGACCGGGTTATTCGCCGCGAACAATCCCGTCACCGTGCGCTCTGTGATCGCAGGATCGTCAATAATGATGGGGACACGGCTGTAGCGCGCGAATTCTGCTGCAGCCTGGCCCAAAGTCATGCCGTCGAGCGAAATCATACCCTGCTGCCAGGCCAGATCCCGTTCAATCTGCGACGGCGGCACAACCTCAACAACCGGGTTTGTGCGCGCTTGCGCGAGAGCTTGGGTCCGTGCGGCCAAGCGCACCGGTTGCGTGTCCGCGCCGCTACTCTGAGTGACTTCTACCGCACCTTCACGCACCAAAACCTTGACCCGCTCGTCAGCTAGACGCCGGACAGTGAAGCTCGTGCCGAGAACACGTACCGCTGTTCCACCCGCAAGCACCGAGAATGGCCGCAAGGGATCTTTCGCGACATTAAAAAGAGCCTCACCCTTACGCAGTTCGATCTTGCGCGTGGAGTTGGAGTAGTCGACGTTTACTTCCGTCTGCGTGTTGAGCGTGATGGTCGAGCCGTCATCGAGTGAAATCGTGCGGATCTCGCCACGGCGTGTCGCAAACTCATTCTTAGATAGATACAACCCAAATACAGCGACCAGGCCAGCCACGCCAGCAGCGGCAGCGACGCTCAACCAGACCTGAGTCCTGGCCAGCGGCTTCTTCGGGCCCGCGGGGCGGAATAGACGCGGGTCAAAAGTTGTACCAAGAGCGCTGGCGCGATCGAAATGGGCCGAGACAGCCCGGGCGCGTGCAAACGCGCCGAGTCGGCGCCGATCGGCAGCGAGCCACGTGTCTAACGCTCGTTGCTCTTGAGCCGAAAGTGCGCCTCGATCCACGCGAGCGGCCCAGCGAGCTGCAGTAACCGCTACGTCCCTAGTCATCGGCGCTTCCTCTGCCTTGCCTGTTACCCCGTAAGCCACTATCAAAGACGCGGCGTTCGGTATTGAAACCCTGCATTTGTTGCAAAGCTCCAGTTAGCAACCGTAATGCTTTGCCGATGTGCTTCTCTACAGTGTTCTCGGAGATCC
>Ga0105240_10012992_pt1 | contig 11468 bp, 14 predicted proteins | sample KBSC54metaG_FD_80426 | JGI IMG/M metagenome (GOLD analysis project Ga0105240, IMG submission 80426) | Corn rhizosphere microbial communities from Kellogg Biological Station, Michigan, USA - KBS C5-4 metaG | ecosystem: Host-associated > Plants > Roots > Rhizosphere > Soil | place: Michigan, USA...
CGGTCTTCTTCCCTGGCAGCATCGGCGCGATCCGCTCCCACTGCGCCTGTGTCAGCTCGTAGCGCTTCGGCTGAAGCATCATCCCGCTCCGAATCATCAAACCCGGAACGGAATGAATCAGCCTTCAGGCGCACCGTGAATCCTGAATGTCGATTAGTCCTAGGGTCTAGGCCGCCCAGAGCGGCGACGAGCCCTTCATGAACCTGAGAAGGTAGAGCACCCGGCCGAGGTCGGGGCCGCCGTCCTGGCCGGCGAAGATCACCTCGTACCAGACGTTTTCCGTGCGCGGGCTCTCGCTGAGCTTCAGCGTCCGGGTGCGCGCCAGGTAGTCGACGCCGGCGCGTAAGGGCCCCGCGAACTGCTCGACCTCCAGCGCCCCGAACAGGCCCACGGAGGGCTGGGCGGCCTCGGCCAGCACGGCCCTGCGGGTCATGTGCGCCAGGTGGACGACCTGGGCCGGCGGCAGGACCCGATCGTCGCGGTAGGCGGGCAGGGGCTCGGTGATCCGCTCCAGGTAGGCGGCCAGGTGTTCGGGCTCCACGCGCACGGGCAGGTCCTGGTGGGTCTCGCCGACCCGCATCTCGCGCAGGATGCGCAGGGCGCCCGGTTCGGCCGGCGTCTGGGCCTCCAGCCGCTTGGCGAGCTCGGAGCGCGGGTCGCGGCGGAGGCTCGCCGTCCCCTCGCAGATCTGGGCCCCGGCCTCGTTGCGCATGGTCAGGCGGGCGCGCTCTTCGCCCGGCTCGACGGTGGCGCGCACGGCCTCGGAGTCCACTGTGGCCTGGGTGAAGTAAAGCGACAGGCCGCCGGTCTCGAACCAGCGGTCGCCATAGAGCGCCAGGAGGCCCGGCACGAACTGGTCCATGTGGATGGAGCCCGCCACCGTGCCGCCCTTGAAGCCGAGCTTCGAGGCGGTGGCGTCGTCGTGGATGGAGCCCTTGACCTCCGCGGCCGAGTTGCGGGGCTTGCGGAACTCGCCGGTCCAGACCGTCGTCTCGGTCACGCTCATGGCGTCCTCCCTGGCTTCGGGGGAAGGCTAGACCCCGCGAACGGGAAGCAAAAGCGCGGTCTGGCGCCGGAGGCCCGGGAGCGGCCCTATTGCTCCGGCAGCCGGCAGGTGGCCGTCCAGCCGCCGGTGAAGGTCCGGATCTCGCCCACCGCCAGCTCGTGCAGGGCGCCGCAGGTCTCGATGTTGAAGCGCTCGCCCAGGCGCGGCGCGAGCGGCGAGCGCGACCAGATCACCACCTCGCCGGTCTCGCGGAAGTCCTCGTCGAAGATCTCGTAGCCCGAGGCGCTGAAGGGACGCAGGCTTCCCTGCGAGCGGTGCATGGTCATTTCCGCCTCCGGACGCCGCGCCCAAGACCGATCTGCTTGGCGAAATCGGAGCGCCGCGCGGCGTAGGCCGGCGCCACCATGGGATAGTCAGGGGGGAGGCCCCAGCGCTGACGGTACTCGTCGGGACTCATGTTGTAGCGCGATCGCAGGTAGCGCTTGAGCATCTTGAGCTTTTTGCCGTCCTCGAGGCAGACGATGTAGTCGTGCTGCACGCTCCTGCCCACGGAAACGGCAGGCTTGGGCCGCTCCTCGCTGGCCGGCGCGCCCTCCCGCGACAAGCCCTGCAGGGCCTGGTGGACGGTGCGGATGAGGTCGGGCAGGGCGTCCGCCGGCACGGCGTTACGGCTGACGAAGGCCGCGACCACGCCGGTGCTGAGTTGCAGCAAATCCTCGCCCGAAGGCCCCTCCGGGTCCGGTCCTACGCTCATCTAGTCCCCCAAAAAGACGGTGATGACACACTCCACCGGACGGCCTGGAACCTGCACGTCAGGTGGAAGTTCAACGCTGGCTCCCGAAGATTGTTCCCGTCCGGCCGCCGACCGGTGGAGGCCAGCCTCTTTTGGGGGTAAAGACCGGTCTCCGCCGCCGCAGAATCGTCAGCCAGAAAGGCGCCGCCTTGACGCTCAACATGCCAGTTCAGTCCCAGCCCGGCTCGCTGACCGAGGGCTTCTTCCGCGACGGCGTCGGCCAGGCCGACCCGGAGCTCGCCGGCATCCTGAACGCCGAGCTGAAGCGGCAGCAGGACCAGATCGAACTGATCGCCTCGGAGAACATCGTCTCCCGCGCCGTCCTGGAGGCCCAGGGCTCGGTGCTGACCAACAAGTACGCCGAGGGCTATCCGGGCAAGCGCTACTATGGCGGCTGCGAAGTGGTCGACGAGGCCGAGGCGCTCGCCATCGACCGCGCCAAGCAGTTGTTCGGCTGCGAGTTCGTCAACGTGCAGCCGCACTCCGGTAGCCAGGCGAACCAGGCGGTGTTCATGGCCACCATGACGCCGGGCGACACCTTCATGGGAATGAACCTGGATCACGGCGGGCACCTGACGCACGGCAAGAGCGTCAACCAGTCGGGCAAGTGGTTCCGCCCGGTGCAGTACGGGGTCCGCACCCAGGATCACCTGATCGACTACGACGAGGCCGAGGCGGTCGCGCTGGCCGAGCGGCCGAAGCTGATCATCGCCGGGGCCACGGCCTATTCGCGGGTCATCGACTTCGCCCGCTTCCGGGAGATCGCCGACAAGGTCGACGCGGTGCTGATGGCCGACATCGCCCACTACGCGGGCCTGGTCGCCGCCGGCGTCTATCCGAATCCCTTCCCGCACGCCCACATCGTCACCACCACGACCCACAAGACGCTGCGGGGCCCGCGCGGCGGCATGATCATGACCAATTCCAAGAAGTGGGCGAAGAAGATCGATTCCGCCGTCTTCCCCGGCCTGCAGGGCGGGCCGCTGATGCATGTGATCGCGGCCAAGGCCGTGGCCTTCGGCGAGGCGCTGCGCCCGGAGTTCAAGGTTTACGCCCGCAGGGTGGTGGAGAACGCCCGCGCGCTCGCCGAAAGCCTGCAGGTCGCCGGCTTCAAGATCGTCTCCAACGGCACCGACAGCCACCTGATGCTGGTCGACCTGACGCCGAAGGGGGTGAACGGCGTCGACGCCGAGAACGCCCTGGAGCGCGCCGGCATCACCACCAACAAGAACAACATCCCCAACGACCCGCTGCCGCCGATGCTGGGCTCGGGCCTCCGCGTCGGCTCCCCCGCGGGCACGACCCGCGGCTTCGGCCCGGCGGAGTTCCGCCAGGTCGGCGCCTGGATCGGCGAGGTGCTCGATGGTGTGGCGGCCGGAGGGGGCAATTCGGCCGTGGAAGCCAAGGTGCGCGCCGAGGTGCTGGCTTTGACCAAGCGCTTCCCTATCTACCAAGGATAGGGTTTGAATAGGCCCAAGGGGGCTAGATCATGCGCTGTCCGTTCTGCGGCCACGCCGAAAGCCAGGTGAAGGACAGCCGCCCGTCGGAAGACGGCGCGGCGATCCGCCGTCGGCGCCTGTGCCCGGAATGCGGCGGCCGGTTCACCACCTTCGAGCGGGTGCAGCTTCGCGAGCTCACCATCCTGAAGCGCTCGGGGCGGCGCACGCCCTTCGACCGCGACAAGCTGTCCCGCTCCATCGCCATCGCCATCCGCAAGCGGCCGGTCGACCCGGAGCGCATCGAGCGGATGATCTCCTCCATCGTCCGCCAACTCGAGAGCATGGGCGAGACCGAGCTGCCCTCGTCGGCGGTGGGCGAACTCGTCATGCAGCAGCTCAAGGCGCTCGATGACGTCTCCTACGTCCGCTACGCCTCGGTCTACCGCGACTTCCGCGAGACCCAGGACTTCGCCAAGTTCCTCGGCGAGGAAGGCCTGGCCGAGGCCGTCGAAGACGACGCCTGAGCCGTGCCCGTCACCCTGAAGCTCGCAACGTCGCTGGACGGCCGCATCGCCACGGCGGCCGGCGAGAGCCGCTGGATCACCGGCCCGGAGAGCAGAGAGGCGGTCCACCGCCTGCGCGCCGAGCACGACGCCGTGCTGGTCGGCGTGGAGACCGCCCTGGCCGACGATCCGGAACTGACGGTCCGCCTCCCGGGCTACAACGGCCGCCAGCCGGCGCGGGTCGTGCTGGACAGCCGCCAGCGGCTTTTGCCCGAGTGCAAGCTGGTCATGACCGCGCGCGATATCCCCACCTATGTCATCGCGACCGGCGAGCCCGACGAGACCCTGCTCGCCGCGGGCGTGCGGGTGCTGCAGGTGCGCGCCGTGGGCGACGATCGGCCGGAGTTGAAGACCGTCGTCCAGACCCTGGCCGGCGAGGGCTTTCACCGGCTCTTCGTGGAGGGCGGCGGCCAGGTGGCGGCGAGCTTCGTCCGCTGCGGCCTGGTGGACGCCATCGAGTGGTTCCGCGCGCCCCGGCTGATCGGCGGGGAGGGCCGCCCGGCGGTCGGCGCGCTCGCCATTGCGGCGATCGTCGATGCGCCCCACTTCAGACGCACCGAGGTTCGCGAGGTCGGCGACGACCTCTGGGAACGCTACGAGAGGGCCTGAGGTGTTCACCGGGATCGTGACCGACGTCGGGCGCGTGCGCGGCGTGCGCGAGACCAACCGTGATCGACGGTTCGAGATCGAGACCGGCTTCGATCTGGAGAGCCTCGAGCTCGGCGCCTCGGTCAGCCACGCCGGCTGCTGCCTGACGGTCGTCGAGAAGGGGCCCGGCTGGTTCGCCGTGGAGGTCTCCGGCGAGACCCTGGCCATGAGCACGCTGGGCGACTGGGCCCAAGGCCGCCGCGTCAACCTGGAACGCGCCGCGCGGGTCGGCGACGAGCTGGGCGGCCACATTGTCTCGGGCCACGTGGACGGGGTAGGCGAGGTGCTCTCCGTGGAGGCCGAGGGCGGCTCGCATCGGGTGCGCATTCGTGCGCCCCGGCCCCTGCACCGGTTCATCGCCCCGAAGGGCTCGATCACCGTCGAGGGCGTGTCGCTGACCGTCAACGAGGTGGACGACGACATCTTCGGCGTGAACCTGATCCCGCACACCTGGGAGGTGACCACGCTCGGCGAGCTCACGCCCGGCAGCCGGGTCAACCTGGAGATCGACATGCTGGCGCGCTATCTCGCCCGCTGGCGCGAAACGGCCTAAAGGCTTCGCCACACGCCGAAGGGGCCGCGATGAGCCAAGACCAAGTCCGCATCCTGATCGTGGAGGCGCGCTTCTATTCCGACCTGGCCGACGAGCTCCTGAAGGGGGCCGTAGACGCCTTGGAGGCCTTCGGCGCGGCCTATGACGTGGTCACGGTGCCGGGCGCCCTGGAGATTCCCGCGGCCATCGCGCTTGCGGAGGAGGGCGGCCACCGCCCGGCCGCGGCCGCGCCCTACGACGGCTATGTGGCGCTGGGGACCGTGATCCGCGGCGAGACTTACCACTTCGAGATCGTCGCCAACGAGTCGGCCCGCGGCCTCATGGATCTGGCCATCGGCAAGCGGCTGTGTATCGGCAATGGAGTCCTGACCGTCGAGGATGAGGCCCAGGCGTGGGCCCGGGCGCGGCCCAGCGAGGGCGACAAGGGCGGCGGAGCGGCCCGCGCGGCGCTCACCATGGTCGCGCTTCGCCAGCAGCTCCTGGGCGGCAAGCGATGAGCGGCGGTCGGGCGCGGACCGCGCCCAAGCAGGCCCGCTCGGTCGCCCGGCTCGCGGCGGTGCAGGCGCTCTACCAGATGGAGGTCTCGGCCGCCGGCGCGGAGACGGTGATCCGCGAGTTCGCCGAGCATCGCTTCGACCGCGACGCCGACGACGGCGAGGCGCCGCTGGCCACCGCCGACGAGGCCTTCTTCGCCGACCTGGTGCGCGGCGTGGTGCAGCACCAGAAGGCGGTCGACGCGGCGATCGCCCGCAAGCTCGCGGCCAACTGGCGGCTCGACCGGCTGGACGCCACGGCGCGGGCCATCCTACGGGCCGGCGCCTATGAGCTGATCCACCGCCGCGACGTGCCCACCGAGGTGGTGATCGACGAATATGTCGAACTCGCCAAGTCCTTCTTCGAGGGGCCGGAGCCGGGGTTCGTCAACGGCGCCCTGGACGCGGTGGCCCAGGATGCCCGGCGCTAGGGACCAAGCCCCGGGCGAGTTCTCCGAGATCGCGCGGCTGTTCCGTCCGCTGGCCTTCGGGAACGCGGGCGCCTTCGAGCTTATGGACGACGCCGCGGTCGTGCCGCAGCGGCCCGGCTTCGACCTGGTGGTCACCAAGGACGCCATGGTCGAGGGCGTGCATTTCCCCGCGAGCGAGGCGCCGGAACTGGTGGCCCGCAAGCTCTTGCGTGTGAACCTCTCGGACCTGGCGGCCAAGGCGGCTGAGCCCTTCGGCTGCTTCCTGGCGGTGGCGTGGCCAAAGACCTACGGACCCACCGAGCGGGCGGCCTTCGCCGCCGGCCTCGGCCAGGACCTGCAAGCCTTCGGCGTCGCCCTGTTGGGCGGGGACACGGTCTCGACGCCGGGCCCGTTCACGGCAAGCCTGACAGCGCTCGGGTGGGTCCCCGAGGGCGCCATGGTGCGCCGGGCTGGCGCGAGGCCGGGGGACCTCTTGGCGGTGAGCGGGACCATCGGCGACGGAACCCTGGGCCTGGCCGCCATCCGCCGCGAGGTCGACGACCCGGACGGCTGGCTGGCCGGGCGCCTTCGCCTGCCGACCCCCCGGCTCGACCTGCGCGAATCCTTGAGGACCCACGCCAGCGCCGCGGCCGACATCTCCGACGGCCTGGTGGCCGACGCCGGCCATATCGCCGAGGCCAGCGGGGTCGGCCTGCGCCTCGATCTCGACGCCCTGCCGCTGTCCCCGGCGGCCCGGGCCTGGCTCGAGCGCCAGCCTGACCGGGTCGCGGCGCTGGTCCGCCTCGCCACCGGCGGCGACGACTACGAAGTGGTCTGCGCCTTGCGTTCGGCGGTCCCCGCCGGCCTTGTGGTCTGTGGCGCCGTCGTCGCCGGAAGGGGCGTTGACGTGTGGGTCGCAGGGCGCAAGGTCAAGGTCGCCCGGGCTGGCTGGAGCCACATTTAGCGGGACACTTGTAAGCGGAACCATGAACCGTGCGGCGGGTTCGCTTTGCGGGACAGTTCAAGCCGGAAGCCACATGACCACACCCGTGCACCTCCTGTCCCTCGGCGTCGCCTCGCCCCCGCACATCCTGCATCAGGACGAGGTGGTGGAGCTGGGGCGAAGCATCTTCGCCCCGCGTTTCCCGGCCTTCGAACGGATGGTCCCGGCCTTCTACAACGCCGGCGTCCGCACCCGTCAGGTGGCAATGCCCATCGCGTGGTACCTGCAGCCGCGAAGCTGGCCGGAGCGCGGCGAGGCCTTCCTGCAGGGCGCCCTCGACCTCTTCTGCCGCTCGGCCGAGGCGGCGCTCGCCGAAGCCGGCCTGACGGGGGCGGACATCGACACCATCGTCACGGTCTCCACCACCGGCATCGCCACCCCCAGCCTGGAGGCCCTGGCCATGAAACGGATGGGCTTCCGGCCCGACGCGTCGCGGGTGCCGGTCTTCGGCCTCGGCTGCGCCGGCGGCGTCACCGGCCTGGGCCTCGCCACGCGGCTGGCGCAGTCGCAGCCGGGCAGCCGGGTGCTCCTGGTCTGCGTCGAGCTCTGCAGCATGGCCTTCCACCTGGACGAGCCCACCAAGACCGACCTCATCTCCACCGCCATCTTCGGGGACGGCGCGGCGGCCTGTGTGCTCGCGTCCGACCCCGAGGGCTTCGCGACCGTGACCGGGCGGGCCGAGCACACCTGGCCCGACACGCTCGACATCATGGGCTGGCGGGTCGACGCCATGGGCCTGGGCGTGGTGCTGACCCGGGACCTGCCGCCCTTCGTGGAGCGGGAGATCAAGCCGGCGATGGAGGAGATGCTGGCGGGCCAGGGCCTGGTCATCGACGACGTGGACCGCTTCATCTGCCATCCGGGCGGCATGAAGGTGCTCGAGGCCATCGAAGGCGCCTTCGGCCTCGGGCAGGGCACCCTGGACCACGAACGCGAGGTCCTGGCCGACCACGGCAACATGTCCTCGCCCACGGTGCTGTTCATCCTCGACAAGGCGCGCCGGGCGGGCCTGCCGAAGCGTTCCGTCATCACGGCGATGGGGCCGGGCTTCACGACCAGTTCGGTGACCCTCGCCGCGGCATGATCCTCTCGCTCCTGATCCTGGGCCTGGTCACCGCGCAGCGGCTGGGAGAGCTGGTCGTGGCCCAACGCAACACCCGCCGCCTGCTGGCCATGGGCGGGGTGGAGCGCGGCGCCGAACACTATGCGATCATGGTCGGCCTGCACGCCGCCTGGCTGATCGGCCTTTGGCTGCTCGCCTGGAACCGGCCCGCCAACCTCGCCTGGCTCGCGGCCTACGGGGTGCTTGAGCTGTTGCGGATCTGGGTGCTGGCCTCGATCGGCCGCCGCTGGACGACGCGGATCATCGTCGTGCCGGGGGAGACCCTGGTGAGGAAAGGCCCCTATCGCTTCATCCCGCACCCCAACTACGCGGTGGTGGCCGGCGAGATCGCGGTCCTGCCCCTGGTCTTCGGCCTCGGCGCCTACGCCCTGGTCTTTTCGGTGCTCAACGCCTCGCTCCTGTGGGTGCGGATCCGCACCGAGGCCGCAGCCCTGCGCGAGACGGCCGCCGTCAGATCGTCTGCAAGCTGACGAGCGGTGGCGGCCCCATCAGGCTGGCGAGCGCGAAGCTGACCTGGCCGCGCCCGTAGTCCAGGGCGACGCTGTCGAACTGGGTGAGCAGGTCCATGCCCAGCACCACGGCCGGCGAGGTCTTCAGGCCCCAGAGCTCGAACACCGGCATGTCGGCGAAGACCACCGGCACGTTGCCCAGCTGCAGCCCGCCCAGCCGCAGGAAGGGCAGATAGGTCATGTCACCGGAGAACCGTTCGCCGATCAGGGTCTCCAGGTTCACGCGGCGCCGATCCTCGCCCAGATCGCGGTGCTTGCCGGCCGTGATCAGGGCCTGCAGGGGCCCATTGCAGAGGCTCATCTGCGAGCCCGAATCGATCATGGCGCTGATCCGCCGCCCGCCGAGGTCGGCGTCGACGATGGTCAGCTGGCCCTGTCGGCGGCGCGCCGGCACGACAGCGAGGCCTGCGCGGGAGAACTCGTTCCTCGAGCGGGTGATCGCCAGGCTCCTGGTCTTGAAGCCCAGCTCCAGCCTCTGCCCGGCCAGCCAATCGACGCCCAGCACGCCGTCGAGCTCGGGCTCAAGCGGCAGGGCCGCGGCGCGCACGCCCTTGCGGTTGCGCTGGCCCACTTGCAGGCGGTCGATCAGCACGCCTGGCCGTTGGCGCGCCCCGACGATGGTGTGCACCAGGGCGGGCTCGGCCCCGGCGAGCATCAGCTTCTCGGCCAGGGCGTGGGAGATGCAGGAGGTATTGGCGCCGGTGTCGATCAGGAATTGGAAGGGCCCCTGTCCGTTGATACTGACGGGCGCCAGCATGTGCTCGAAGGCGTCGCGGCCGGTGTCCAGGCGGGGCGGCGGCTCATCCGGCGGCGTGATCGGCGCGGCGGGCGCGGCTTGGGCCCGCGCGCGCCTGAGCGGCAAACCCGCGCCGGCGAGGACGAGCAGCCCCGCGGCGGCGTGGCGTCGGTCGAGGGGCATGACGATCTCCTCCTTGACGTGACGGCAAGGCTAGCACCGATCGCAGCCGCGGTCAGCGCTCCTCAACCTTCCGGCAACCGGCGCCCGCTAGGCTTGCGCCATGTCCAGCCGCCGCCTGATTCTCGCCACCGGGCTCGCGCTGCTTGCCGGCGCCGCCCACGCCGCGCCGGATAAGCCCAAGGAGTTCGGCCAATACGTCGACCTGCAGCCGGTGGCCTTGCCCATCGTGGTCGACGGCCATCTGGTCAACTACGTCTTCGTCTATGTCCGCATCAACCTGCGGGACGGCGTGGACGTCACCAAGGTCCGCGAGAAGGAGCCCTTCTTCCGCGACGCCCTGGTCCGCGACGCCCACCGCACCCCCTTCACGATCCCCGGGGACTGGCAGAGGGTGGACGAGCGCCGGCTGGTGGCGACGATGACCCACGACGCCACCGCGATCACCGGACCCGGCATCGTGAGCTCGGTCGTGGTGACCTCGCAGACGCCGCAGAAGGCGGTCGTGCCGCCGCGCCCGCCGAGGCCCGGCCAGCCCTGAGGGCCCCCATTGCGGCGCAGGTTGCGCGCGCGACTTGATTTTGGCACTTTCCGGCCACTTCTCGGGGCCGCGATGGGAGCGCGCTCCGTTTCTGGGCAATTGGGGCTGGGAGCGAGCCGGGGCCGTGTCTTCGTGGACGGCCGTCGATTCCCCTCCGCGCGATCTAAAAGGGGTGCGCACGACATGAGTTCGACTTTGATGCTGGTGATCCTGGCCGGCCTGCTCGCGGTCCTCTACGGCGCCGTGCAGACCGCCTCGCTGCTCCGGGCCTCGCCCGGCAACGCGAAGATGCAGGAGATCGCCGCGGCGATCCAAGAAGGTGCGCAGGCCTACCTCAACAAGCAGTACACCGCGATCGGCCTCGTCGGCCTGGTGATCCTGGTGCTGGTGGCCGTGCTGATCGGCCCGCTGGCCGCGGTGGGCTTCGCGACCGGCGCGATCCTCTCCGGCGCCGCCGGCTTCGTCGGCATGCTGATCTCGGTGCGCGCCAACGTGCGGACCGCCCAGGCGGCCTCCGAGGGCCTGGCGCGCGGGCTGTCGCTCGCGTTCCGCTCGGGCGCCATCACCGGCATGCTGGTGGCGGGCTTCGCCCTGATCGGCGTCGCCGGCTACTACGCGGTGCTCACCGGGCCGCTAGGTCATGTGAACACCGACCGCGAGGTGATCGACTCCATGGTCGCGCTCGGCTTCGGCGCCTCCCTGATCTCGATCTTCGCCCGTCTCGGCGGCGGCATCTTCACCAAGGGCGCCGACGTCGGCGGCGACATGGTGGGCAAGGTCGAGGCCGGCATTCCGGAAGACGACCCGCGCAACGCCGCGACCATTGCCGACAACGTGGGCGACAACGTCGGCGACTGCGCCGGCATGGCCGCCGACCTCTTCGAGACCTATGCGGTGACCACGGTCGCCACCATGGTGCTCGCCGCCATCTTCTTCGGCCCGATGGGCGGGGACCTGGTGACCAACATGATGCTGCTGCCGCTGGCGATCTGCGGGGTCTGCATCGTCACCTCGATCATCGGCACCTTCGCCGTGCGCCTGGGCAAGTCGAACAACATCATGGGGGCGCTCTACCAGGGCCTGATCGTCACCGGCGTGCTCTCGATCGGCGCCATCTGGTGGGTGATGAAGACCCTGGTCACCACGGTCATGACCGTGAACGGCAAGAGCTTCGACTATATGAGCCTGTTCTGGTGCGGCATCACGGGCCTGGCGGTCACCGCCGCCATCGTGGTGATCACCGAGTACTACACGGGCACCGGCTTTCGGCCGGTGAAGTCGGTGGCCAAGGCCAGCGTCTCCGGCCACGGCACCAACGTGATCCAGGGCCTCGCCATGTCCCTGGAATCGACCGCGCTTCCGGCGCTGACGATCATCGTCGGCATTATCGTCACCTACAACCTGGCGGGCCTGTTCGGCATCGCCATCGCC
>Ga0105240_10012995_pt1 | contig 11466 bp, 10 predicted proteins | sample KBSC54metaG_FD_80426 | JGI IMG/M metagenome (GOLD analysis project Ga0105240, IMG submission 80426) | Corn rhizosphere microbial communities from Kellogg Biological Station, Michigan, USA - KBS C5-4 metaG | ecosystem: Host-associated > Plants > Roots > Rhizosphere > Soil | place: Michigan, USA...
AAGCGTGGAGACCACGCGCTCGAGTTGGGCGACGCGTTGAGCCGCATCCATTCCGTGCGGTGTGATGGATGGACAAATTTTGGGTAACCGGATTCCAGTGTGGGACCGGCTTGCTTATCCGCTATGCCTATTCCTCGTTCAGCGGCAACCACTGCTTGCGAAAAGCCGTTGTGCAACATCACATTGCGCATCATGTGATGCGCAAACCGATGTATCATGCTCCATGACAACCGGATCCCGCTGGAGGAAACACCATGCGAACCACTATTACTTTGGATGACAAATTACTGAAACAGGCGGAACAGGCCATCGGTACCGCCGAACGCTCGGTAGTCATCCATGAAGGACTGAAGGCACTCGTCCAGCGCGAAGCGGCGCGGCGCCTCATCCAGTTGGGAGGGAGTGTGCCGGATGCACAGTTGCCACCACGCCGCCGCCCCGACCCAGCCGGCGCAGCGCACCGGAAGCGCGCGTGATCCTGACTGATACCTCGGTCTGGATTGACCATCTGCGTCGGCCAGACCGGCAGCTTTCTGCGGCACTCGCGGCCAATGTCGTGTTGGTGCACCCGTTCGTAATCGGAGAACTGGCCTGTGGGGCGCTTCCCAACCACGCAACGCTGCTTGCCGAGCTTGCGGCCTTGCCTGAAGCGCCGATCGTGGCGCACGCTGAAGTGCTGGGCCTCGTCGAGCGTTACGCGCTGGGTGGCCGCGGCATCGGGTGGATCGACGTGCACCTGCTGGCCAGCGCCCTGTTGGCAGGGCACGCCCAACTTTGGACGCGGGATCGACGCCTGCACGCCGTTGCCGAGGAACTGGGCATTGCCATGCGCGAGCCCCAACACTGATGCCCTGCTAGCCAAAACGACCCAAAACGATCGCCGCGCTACAACCCACAGTCAAATCCGGATGCCCCAAATTTTGGGGTATCCGGGTCCCAGTGTGAGGGATGCTTGACTGGCGCTTTCTACCTGACGGTCGGAGGTGTGGATTTCTGGTCCAGGTGAGGTGCCGCCGGCAGGGGAGTCGGCAAGCACCGCAAGTCCAAGCCCTGAACTTTGCTGCCGCGTCAAATTGCAGGGTTGGACAGCGCAGAGCAGGATTCAATCCTACACACTTGGAGAAACCAGCATGCGCTCGACTCAGCAACTCAGCATCACACTTCCGCACGACATGGCTGCGGCAGTGAAGGCCAAGGTCGCCGGTGGCGAGTACGCCACCGAAAACGAAGCGGAGCACTGACGTGGAAGCTCTCACCTCGGGCGCTGATGCGGGACGCCGCGCAGCGCGTCCTCGGCGCCGCCGACCTGATTGGCGTGCGTGGATTTTTGGTCCACGCGCTTTCGTTCGAGGTCAAAGGCTTCTGCGAACACCTTGGATTCGAGGCGTCTCCACGCGATCCGATGCTGTTGATGGTGACGCTTGCCGACCTCAAGAGCGCCCTGTGATCCTGTGCTCGCGGAGACTCAGGCGCAGCAACTTGAGCCCTACTCCAGGCAGACGGTGCCACGAGCAAGGGACCGGCGTGTTTCACTATGGAATGCGTGGCGAGTTTCTGGCCGCACCTCGCGATGCCTTTGGCTGGAATACGCGAGGGTAGGCGGCCGGTACAATTGCCAGTCAGCCACAGTACCCCATAATTCGCCGCCGTTTCCAGCCACCCCGCGTGGCACGGAGTGCACGTCCGTCATGACCAGATCCGCCTACCGCCTGATCGACCCGCTGTCGCCCTACATCGCGCTGAAGCGCCACTTCACGTTGATCGTGCAGATGGCACGGCGTGATGTGGCGGGGCGTTACCGGGGCTCGTTCATGGGCCTGTTCTGGTCGTTCTTCAATCCGTTGTTGATGCTGTTTATTTACACGTTCGTGTTCGGCGTGATCTTCCATTCACGCTGGAATGCGCAGACAACCGGACATTTCGCGTTTGCGCTGGTTCTGTTCGCCGGGTTGAACGTCAACTCGCTGTTCTCCGAGTGTGCAAATCGTGCGCCAAATCTGATCATCGAGAACACCAACTTCGTAAAAAAAGTGGTATTCCCGCTTGAAATCCTGTCGTGGAGCGCACTCGGTGCGGCGCTATTCCATCTGCTGATCTCAACGATTGCATTGTTGGTCATTGCATTGTTCGTCAACGGCCACATTCCGTGGACTGTGGTGTTGTTTCCGATCGTGGTCGCGGCCTTCTTGCCGATGGTCGCCGGCACGATCTGGTTGCTGGCCTCGTTCGGGGTGTATCTGCGCGACCTTAAGCAGGCGATCATCATCATTACTTCGGCGCTGATGTTCCTTGCACCGATCCTGTATCCCATGGAAATGATCCCCGAGCAGTTCCGCGGCTGGATGTATCTCAATCCACTTACCGTCATCGCGATGGCGTCCCAGAATGTGCTGATCTGGGGAAAGCCGCCGGTTTGGATCAACCTCGGTGTTTACGCATTGGTGTCGTGCCTGTTCGCGTGGTCGGCATTCGTCTGGTTTCAGCGCACACGCAAGGGCTTCGCCGATGTCCTCTGACGAATTCAGCATCCGCGTAGAAAATCTGGCCAAGCGCTACGAGATTTATACGCAACCTGCCGATCGCCTGAAGCAGATGGTGTTGCCCAAACTGCAGCGCCGGATGCACAGGCCCGAACGCAGTTATTTCCATGAGTTCTGGGCACTTCGCGATGTCAGCTTCGATGTGCGCCGGGGTGAAACGGTCGGTATCGTCGGGCGCAACGGGTCCGGCAAATCGACCTTGTTGCAGCTCATCTGCGGAACACTTACCCCGACCCTTGGTCAAGTCAACGCGCATGGCCGCATCGCTGCACTGCTGGAGTTGGGTTCCGGCTTCAATCCGGAATTCACCGGACGCGAAAACGCCTATCTGAATGCCACGGTGCTGGGCCTAAGCCGCGAGGAGATTGATGCCCGCTTCGAAGACATGGTGGCGTTCGCCGACATCGGCGAGTTCATTGATCAACCGGTCAAGACCTATTCCAGTGGCATGCAAGTTCGCTTGGCGTTTTCAGTTGCAATAAACGTCGATCCAGAGATTCTGGTCATCGACGAGGCGCTGTCGGTTGGTGATGAACTGTTTCAACGCAAATGCTTCGCGCGTATCGAGACCATACGCGACAAAGGCGCAACGATCCTCTTTGTTTCACACGCCGCAGGAACTGTCATTGACCTCTGTGATCACGCGCTCCTGATCGATTCAGGCGAATTGCTGACTGTCGGCCAACCCAAGCGCGTCGTGAGCTTTTATCACAAGCTCCTGTACGCACCAGCCGGTGAGACGGCCGAAATACGTGAGGAAATCAAGAGTGATGAACGGCGTCCGGCCGCTACGGGCGGTGATGCGGCCGTTGTGGTCAACGCGACTCCACTAGGAGCGGATGGGCTCGGGCGGGAACGTGAGATTTTCGATTCCGGAATGGTGCCGAGCAGCACGGTCAACTTTGTCTCCAAGGGCGCGGAAATCCTAACTCCCAAGGTGCTTACGCTTGACGGTAGGCAAGTCAATGGATTGGTTCGTGGGCGACGGTATCGCTACCGGTTCGATGTCAGGTTTTCCAGACCGCTTTACTACGTACGGTTCGGCATGTTGATCAAGGCCATTACGGGACTCCCGATTTGCGGCACGATGTCTGAGGGACGATTGCTCGACGGCAAGCATGTCGATGGTGGGGGGCGGACCGCCAGCGTCGATTTCCGTTTCGATTGCCTGTTGAATCCGGGAACCTATTTCATGAACGCCGGTGTCTTCGGTATGGAAGCGCTAGGCCAGCCGGAAACATTGTTGCACCGCGTTGCGGATGCCGTTGCGTTCCGCGTTCTGCCCGTCGCGGACAATGCGTCGACGGAACTGATCGATTTCAATTGTGAGTCGTTGGTGCAGTTTGATGGCTGAAGTGTTCGATAGGCTACTGGTCTCGTGTCCGAACGGTGGCGGCATGTTCCTGTTCAGCCGTGGCACCATGCACAGGCTCGACTCGCTCGACACCACGGGGCTTGCGGCGCGTGGCACACATATAGTGCGCGCAGTTCAACCGGACGGCCTTGCCGTGCTCGGTGATTCTAGCCGGACGCTCCGAGGTACCGAGCATCAGTTCGATGACCTGCACGACGTGATGTTGGATGGGAGGAGCTGTTACGTAGCAGACACGCGTGACAATGCGATTGTGAAGCTGGGCGCGGCGGGGGTAGAGGCGCGGCGCTGGACCTTGCCGGGAGAGCCAGATTCGTGGCACATCAATTGTCTAGCGCGCTGGAACGGCCGTATCGTATTTTCAGCCTTCTCCGACCGTGTCGGACACAAGGCATACAAGGAACCGCCACTGGATGAAGGATTTGTCCAGGATCTCGAGACGGGTACCCGTCTGATCACGGGTTTGTTCCAACCGCACAGCCTCGTTAGTATCGGAAGCCACTTGCTTCTGGCCAATTCCGGCGCATTTGAGATTCATGAGTACGATGCGGACGGGAGCCTTGTACGCAAGCGTGCATTCGACGGCTACACACGTGGGATCGTTCGCCATGGAAAGTGGCTGTTCGTCGGGTTGAGCAAAACACGCAACGTAGAAGTTACGGGCCTTGCCACTGCCACACTGGTTGCACTGGACTCAGTAAGTTGGGAAGAAGTGGGAAGGGTCTCGTTGCCCGCGGATGAAATCTATTCCATTCTTTCGTTGCGGGAAGCGGATGCCGTCGACATCGTCGCGAAATTGGCGTCGCACGCAAGTGCACATCTGGGCGGCTTGTTGGGCGAGGCCGAAGGACGGTTGCACAACGCTAGTCAACAGATCGCAATCATCGACGGGCGAGCCAAGCAGGTTGAAGAACAGCTTCGCGAAAAGGAGCGTCAGGTCTTTGGTTTGCTCGAGACCGTGCATGGCAAGGATATCCAGATACAAAACCGCGACGAGATCGTGCGGGAGAAGGAAAGGAATATTCAGCATCGTAACGAGATGCTTCGTGAAAGGGAGAGCCAACTCCAAACACTCGAGGCACAGCTGCGTGAACTGGATCGTCGGGCTCGCAGCAGTGAAAGCACGGTTCGCGCACGCGCCGCGGAGGTCGAAAGCCAACGTTCGCGGATCGCTGATCTCGAAGCATCTGTTCTTGATCGCGAGGCAAACCTGAGTAAACATACGGAGTCGCTGGCCGAAAAGAACCGCGAGCTGGCGAGGCTGGGGGAAAGGGGAAAGGAGATGGAAGAAGCTTTGCGTAGCGTGCTGGCGACGGTTGAAGCCAGGGATGCACAGATCCGCAAACTGCTCGACGCCATAAATGACCGTGATCATCACGCTGTCACGTTGACGGAGCTGGTCAGTGACAATCGCAAGGAGCTGACCTTGCTCAGGAAGGGCATGACGGCATTGCAGATGCGGACGGAAGCGCTGGCTACTGAATCCGCCGCCCGGGAACGCGTGATTGCTGCCATGCAGACCTCATTGTCGTGGCGTGCGACGCGGCCCTTGCGGGCCGTGCGACGCATACTGTCGATGGCGGGTGCTGCTCGTGGTTTCCGGGCGTTGGTGCAGCCATTCAACAAGCTGCGACACGTATCGGATACGCTGCGACGTACGGTGTCCGACGCGGAATTGCGCAGCAAGTACATCGCCCTTGCGCGCATTCATGGGTCTCGTGCGACCATGCGCTACGCCATGGCCTATTTGCGGCGGGGAGGTCCGCGCCCCGTACCAGCTCTGCCACCATCACTATTCGATGTACGTGCACATGCTGGCAAACGTGTCACGATTCTCACGACCGGCCATTGCTTGTTTGTTGCGAAATCCATCCGGTATGCACTGCAGCGCGTCGGCGTCGACGCGGACATCATCACGGAGTGTCCCGCGACGGGTTACCAGGATGTTCCGCATTTCGTGATCTGTCCCCAGATGTTCGATCGGTTGCCTGATTTGTATGTGGCGTTCCAGATGGAACAGTCTGTCAGCACCCGTTGGTTTACCGAAGAGTACATCCGGAGGTTGGAAAACTCGTTCGCGATTCTGGATTACTCCATCGCCAACATCGATGCCTTGGTCACATTGGGATTGCACCGGAAGCAGTTCTATTATCTGCCCCTGGGCTATCTGCCCTCTTACAGGACCGCGCCCGCTGCCACCGAGTACGAATACGATGTGCTGTTCTACGGAGATGACCACAATGAGCGGCGACGCAAATGCCTCGACGCGTTAGGCAAAGTCTGCAAGGTCAAGGTCATCAACAACCTTTTTGGCGAGGCTCTGCAGGCTGAAATGGCCAAGGCACGCATCGTCGTCAATATCCACTATTACGCAGGAGCTCTTCTTGAAACCACGCGGCTGTGGGAATGCATATCATTGGACGCGTTGGTCGTCTCCGAGCGATCGTCCAACATGGAGGAGAACCAGGATCTTGAGTCACTGATCGATTTCGTGGACGTTGGCGACATCGACGGCATGCTGGCGCGCGTGCGCTATTGGCTGGACAACGAGTCCGCCCGCAGGCGACGCATCCGGTCCAACCACAAACTCGCCACTGGCCAGCCAAACCGCTTCGGATACTTTTTCTACCGGTTCCTGCTGGCCCACGACAACATCAGCTTCCACCAGTTCTGGGAGCTGGCGGGCAATAAGCTGAAGCTGCCCGGCGATCGGCTGTGCCTCAATCTTCCCGAGTATTCCACGCGGCGGCGCAGCTTCGAACACGACAACCACTACGGATTCTCCGTGTTTCCAGGCCTGCGCCACAAAGAAGGGTGGGTTGGTTGCGGCATGAGCTACAAGTTGATGATCATGCTTGCGCGTCAGCAGAAGCTGTCATGTGTGACGATCTGCGAAGATGATGTCGAGTTCAGAAACGGGTTTGCGGAAGACTACGCTGCGGTGCTGCAGGAGCTTGGCACGCGGCGTGAACGCTGGGACGCGTTTTCAGGTCTGTTGGGCGACCTGCACGCCAATGCCACGATCACGTGTGTAAACGACTTCCGTGGCAGGAAGTTCGTGGACATCAATCGCCTGATCAGCACGGTTTTCAACGTGTACCATCGCCGCATCTTCGACCGTTGTGCATTGTGGGACGAAAGGAACAGGGATGTAGAGAAGAACACGATCGATCGCTACCTTGAGCGCAATCACCTGTCGGTTGTGGCATGTTGCCCGTTCTTGGTGGGCCACAAGAACGAGCTGCATTCGACACTGTGGGGCGTTCAAAACGACAGCATGGAGGCAATGATCAAGCGCAGCGAAGAGCGGCTGGCGCAGAAGATAGACGAGTTCATTGCGCGAGATTCAGCGTTTGAGATTGCCACATAAACGCGACATCGAAGTGTACCCCGATAAATAGGTGATTCATGAATCGTCAAGAGAGTTATGTGGATAGAGTTAATGCCGAGATATCAAATTTTGAGCATACGCTCGCCGCTGGTGGAGTAACTCACTCTATACCGAAAATGTTTACGTATTGGGCGAGTACTTACTTGAGCCCGCGACTTGTCAGGATTTTTGGTGCTGCGGATATTCCAGAAATTTTTGCTCGTGAAATTCTAAGATGTGCATCCGCATCCGATAAGCGGCATGTGCGGATTTTGTCGCTGGGGTCGGGTGATTGCGAATTTGAGCGCAGCGTTCACACTTTATTGAGTGGACAGGTTGATGCAACTTGGTCATGCACCGATCTCAATGCGGCCGTTTCTGAACATGCTCAGAGAATCGCTCTTTCGAGCCCGGATCACGCGACGCGTTTCAACTTTCATACAATTGATTTGAACATTGATTTTGTCCAAGGTCAATTTGACTTTATTATCGCGAATCATTCATTGCATCACTTTCTCAATTTGGAATTTATTTTTGACCACGTGCATCGATCCCTGACTAAAGATGGACGCTTTATTGTTTCAGATATGATTGGCAGGAACGGGCATATGCGTTGGCCTGAGGCGTTGACTTTTGTCCAGGATTTGTGGCGTTTTCTGCCTGAGCCGTACCGTTTTAATAATCATGCAAAATGCATCGAAGGTGAGAATTTCGTGAACTACGACTGCACCAGCAATGGAGATTTTGAAGGGGTGCGAGCCCAAGATATTCTTCCGCTGTTATTGGATAAATTCGGCTTCGAAAGGTTTGTCGGGTTTGGTGGTGTTTCGGATATTTTTCTCGACAAGGCTTACGGACCAAACTTTGATCTAGGGAAAGAATTTGATATCAAGTTCATTCAATATATAGCAGCTCTGAATACTGCCTTGATTGACAGTGGCATTGTCAAGCCAACGATGATGATCGCCACACTTTCTGCTGATCCGACGCAGTGTGTTTTTGACCGGTGGTCGCCTCAGTTTGCTTTGCGAGACCCGACGCTTTGAAGCTGTTAATGTTTTGTGATAACAAATCAATCCATGTATGCAGTGATTCGATTGCGATATCCAGCAGCAGTTCTTGTAAGTTGGAACCTGCGATTCGTGACGCGATGTTAGTTTCATACCCCAACAGCGTGGTTTCGCGTTTTGGATCGCTCCGTGTATCTCACCCCGAAGAGGTAATCTGTCGATGACGAAATATACGAGCAAGATTGTTTGTTGCCTCGCCGCGCCGATTTTTATTTCTGCCTGTGGTCATTCGCAAAATACGTCGGCAATTGCACAGGCCGCCAGCTCCGGGCCTGATTCCGGTGTCGCTGTTGCAAGTCTTTCGGTTGTTCCGGGCACCGTTAGCGCTTGCCAACTTGGTACCCGCATATCGTCCTTGGTATCGTGGGATGTGAAGAAACCTTCAATCTCGCAGGTCAAGGTCATGGTTGCCGGACCCGGCTCGGCAGCCCCGAAGTTATTCTCGATGGGCGGTTTCAAGGGTAATGCGAAGACCGGCGACTGGGTCGCAGCGGGAACGCGTTTCCAACTGGTTGATGCCGACAGTGGCACGCAATTGGCGGCATATACCGTGACTGCGCAGTCTTGCACGGCGCCCAAGTGAAGCATAGCGAGAATCCCAATCAGGGTTCTTTGTAACGTGGTGTTGAAAAACCCGGTGTTGCGGGCGGCTCATAAACGGGCCGCCGCGAATCAAGCACCAGAAGTGGATGCGGATAACTGCATGCTTACGCATTTATCGTAGCGTCCATCACGATGTCATCCAACATTGAATCGAATGCAAAGTACATCCAAGGACATCCCGGTACTGAATGGCCTGCGCGGCCTCGCTGTGATGATCGTTTTTGCCTCGCACGCCTCAAATATCTTCTACCAGGGCAGGATCACCGGATGGGGTGGGGACAGCTGGGTGTGATGCTGTTTTTTATGCTGAGTGGCTTCTTGATGGCGCATCTTTATGCCGGTAGAACAGCGAATGCCGCCACACAATGGCAGTTTGTGATAAACCGGATGGCCCGCATCTATCCTTTGTTCGCGGTCGTGGTGTTAACTTGCTTCGCAATCCATTGCTGCGGTGCACCGGTGTGGGCGTACAGGATCGTTTCGCCGCAAGACGTACCCGTTCACTTGAGCTTTGTGCGAGGCTATAACATTTTCTGGACCATTGGCCCCGAAGTCATTTTCTATTTTCTGTTTCTGGTCCTGTGGCGGGTGTATCAGTCCAGTGGACCTGCCTTTGTGACAATTATCTTCGCCGCGTTTGTTATTTCGTGGCTGCCGATAACCGTTGCTGCCTCGAACTCCCTGGCCCGGTTGCATAACACTCTCCCATATTTTCTCACCGGATGCATCCTCGGTCTTCGCTCCGATTCAATCACTAAATTTGCCACGCATCGAAAGAATTGGACTTGCCTCGCATTTTGGGCATGCTTTGTTGTGTTCGCATCGAGCTTTCCTCAGGTAATTCGTTTGTTCGCGAGCGTACCAGCGCGTCTAACCGGTGACCCATGGTCTGATCCGTGGTCCTTTCCGTTTTATCTTTTAGCGACCGGAGCTTTGTTCGTTACGTCGGTCTTCGCGGCCCCTTGGGTGCTTACGAATCGCGTCGCCGGTTTTCTCGGCAAGATATCGTTCTCGTTCTATCTCCTGCACTTTGCAGTGCTGCAGAACGTGAAGAATTGGCTGCCAAAATATCCTTTGTGCTCGATTGCACTCGCTTTCATCGTTGCAATGGTGCTCTCAAGCTGCACCTATGCCGGCATAGAAACCCCGATGCGGCGCTTAATCCGTAGACTTGGTTCCTACCATCCGCACCCAGCGGAAGTAGTGTAGACAATGAGCTTCAACCCATGACAACTGCGAACGGTTAGCAAGTCAAGCCATGCAGGTGTTCCATTCCTCCTTTTCGGCAGGCGTATGCTGCGATGTACGTGCAATGCCCATGTATGTGGGAGATCATGGCCCGTATGACTCGATGGTCGCGGGCCATGCGCGGTCGCGTGGTTGGGTGGTCGTCACGAACGACGGGCGTTCAGGCGCGTAGCGGCGCTGCACGTCGCGCCGACGATCGGCTGGCTGGATAATCACCCAAAGTGCAGGACAGCACCATTTCTGCGTCTACTGATGGCTGGCTCTGGATCGATGCAGCCTGCAACGGATCGCCCTTGCCGAAACTCAAGGAGAATGTTGCATTGACGTTATCACCGGACAATGATTTGACGCACGCACGCCATTACGACACCGCCCGGCGCCGGAGCAGACGACAGTGAACACGCGTGCGAAGACGCAGGTTGATGGTCTGCCTGCGATGCACCCGGCGGGTGCCGGGCCGCCCGCAAGCCGGGCGGCGGCGCCGGCACGGCTCGACACATTCGAAGATCAGCTTTCGGATCGCGACGCGACCATCGCCTTGCTGCGCAAGCGCCAGAAGCAGCTGCGTGCGCGTTCGCAACTGCTTGCCGCCGAGCTGGCGCGCCTGTACGAGTACCACAGGCTGGTGGTTCATTCGCGTTCGTGGAAGCTGACGCGGCCGTTGCGCTTGCTCACGAGACTGGTGCATGGTGAGTGGGGTGCGCTGCGGGCGGTGTTTTCGCCACGGGCGCGCGGGGGCAATGCCTTCGAGCCGGCGACCGGGTCGGCGTACTTTGGCAAGCTGCTGGACGACATGCAGAACCTGCCGCCGGCGGAGCAGATTGCGGACCTTGTCTTCCCTGAGTTCCACCAGCCGCTGGTGACGATACTGATCCCGACCTATGGGAACCTGCCGGCCACCGCAGCGTGCCTGCGTTCGATTTGCGAAAACCCACCAGAGGTGCCGTTCGAGGTGCTGGTCGTCGAGGATGCCTCGGGTGATGCGGACATGCGGGTGCTGGCCGAGGTGCGCGGACTGCGCTATGAACTGAACCCGGAGAATCTCGGGTTCTTGCGCTCCTGCAACCGCGCCGTTGATTTCGCGCGCGGCGAGTTTTTGTACTTGCTGAACAACGATACCGAGGTTACCGATGGCTGGCTGGACGCGATGCTGGCGGTGTTCGAGCGGTTTCCCGATTGCGGCATGGTCGGTTCGAAACTCGTCTATCCGGACGGGACGTTGCAGGAAGCCGGCGGCATTGTGTGGAAGGACGGCAGCGCGTG